>Ga0182024_10019574_pt1 | contig 12462 bp, 13 predicted proteins | sample P32metaG_FD_120480 | JGI IMG/M metagenome (GOLD analysis project Ga0182024, IMG submission 120480) | Permafrost microbial communities from Stordalen Mire, Sweden - P3-2 metaG (Illumina Assembly) | ecosystem: Environmental > Terrestrial > Soil > Wetlands > Permafrost | place: Sweden: Stordalen... | reverse complement strand
GACGACGCTGCTCGCCGTGAGAATGCCTCCATGCCGTTCCACGACACCGTAGCTGATACTCAGGCCCAATCCCAACCCCTGGCCGACTTCCCGCGTGGTAAAGAAAGGTTCGAAGACACGCGTCAAATTCTGCGGCAGGATGCCGGGCCCATTGTCGCGCACTGAAATGAATAAGCGCTGCTCTTTCCAGATCCCTGATACATGAATGGCCGGATTGGGCGATGCGGCCTTGGCCATGGCTATGGCCGCGTTGCTGAGCAAATTGATCAGCACGCCGATGATGGCGGCTTCATCGCCGTGCACCAGGTTGTCGTCCGGCAGCGCGCGCAAGGAGGGCGAAGGATGCCATGACGGCGGCACGCAGCGAGGGGAGATGCGCTCCGCTTAAAGCGGCGTAAAACCAAACGACGACGATTGCGCTCAACGAAGAGCCGATGCGCCCTAATCCCAAGCGACCGAGCGTCGCCGCGCAGAGCGCGGCGACGATGCCCAGATGAAGTCCGGCCGTGACGAGCACATGCACCGTGCCCGTATCTTGAAATTCCGCACGCAGATCCGGCGGCAACGCGCCGCGTTCGCCCCAGAGCGCTCCAGCCAGGATTGCAGCGTAGGGTTCCTCAACCCGGCTTCGCACCTGCGCGCCGGCCCATGCGCGAACGAGCGGCAGCCATATATGCGGATCATGCGGATCGGGCGGGTCAATGCAAAGAACGCGGGCGTGAATGAAGCGGGCGTCCAGGCCGCGTTCCGTCGCGAGCTTCTCCGGCGAGGTTTCGCCGGGGTTACGGGCTTGGTCGAACGGTTCCAAACGACCGCGTGCCGTTATGCGCGAGCCGATCTGGGGCGCTTGCCCGTTTGCCTCGACTTCAAGGCGGAGGCCGCCGTCGCTTCGCATGACGAAAACGGAGCGAAGGAGGTTACTTTCGCTTGCTTCTAGTATGACGCCGTGCAGCCTCACGGTATGGAAGAGGCCGGCAGGTTCCGGCGGGCGCCCGTGAAGGTGCGCGTTTAGGGCCCCTAGCGCCGTGAGCGCGAGGGCCGTCGGCATGGCCGCACGAACGATGCCGGAAAGCTGAAATGCGCAGAGGACAAGCGGAGCGGCTACAAGTAGGGCCGGCGCGGCGGCGCCTATCTGCTCAGCCTCGGCTCCGGCGACCGCTGCTAGCGCGAACATCACGAGAAGCGTCCGATTCATGTCGCGCGTCTATCGCGATTCCAGGAGAATTCAACAAGTGCGAATCGTCATTACCGGCGGGGCCGGGTTCATCGGATCACACATTGCCGACGCCTATCTCGCGGCCGGGCATGAGGTGGTTGTGGTCGACAGCCTTTGGTCGCAAGGCGGCGGTCGCCGTGAGAATGTTCCCGAGCGGGCAAGTTTCGTGCATATGGATATTCGCGATGAAGGGTTGGATCGCGTCTTTCGGGAGTTCAAGCCTGAGATTGTTTCGCATCACGCGGCTCAGCACAGCGTTGCGATCAGTTCGCGAGATCCGTACTATGATGCGCAGGTCAATATAATCGGCCTTATCAAAGTCCTTGATAATTGCACGAAGGCCAAAGTGCGCAAGGTGATTTTTGCCGGCAGCGGCGCGACCTACGGAGACGTGAAGGAGCTGCCGATCACCGAACGTACGCCGCAGCTTCCTACCTCGCCATACGGCATTACCAAGATGGCGGCCGAACACTATTTGCGTTTTTATAAAAATGAGTACGATCTCGATTTCTGTTCGTTGCGGTATGGAAACGTGTACGGTCCGCGCCAAGATCCGACCGGCGAAGCCGGCGTGATCGCGATTTTCGTCAACAAGTTCCTCGCGCGTGAGAGCGTGAGGATCGACTCGGACGGAAAGCAAACGCGGGACTATGTGTTTGCGGGCGATGTCGCTCAGGCCAATCTTGCCGCATTGGACCGCGGCAGCGGCGTGTACGTGATCGGCACGGGCGTGCGCAGCAGCGTGAACGATCTTTACAGCGCGTTGGTTGACGAGGCGGGCTTCCGAGCGCCTGTCGTCTATGGACCAAAACGATCGGGCGACGTGCAGGATGCGCAATTCGATCCCGCGCTCGCGCTTGCGGAACTAGATTGGGCGCCGAAGACGTCTTTACGCGACGGGATCGCCAAGACGATCGCGCACTTTCGGGAACGCGCGGCCGTTTAGAGCTGCAAGCCGCTCTAAACGACGACTAAGTTTAACAGCTTATCGGGAACGAAGATGCGCTTGCGTACTTCTTTGCCCGCGGTGTGGGAGCGTACGTTCGCGTCCGCCAAAGCCCTCTGGGCGATTTCTTGTTCGGTGCATCCGGGAGCCGCGGTTAAACGCGCGCGAATTTTGCCGTTTATCTGAACGACGAACGTAACCTCGCTTACGGCAAGCGCGGCCGGCTCAAAGGGTATCCAATGTTCGGTATGTACGGAGTGCTCGTAGCCCATGCGCCTCCACAGCTCCTCCGCGATGTGCGGGGCGAACGGCGCGAGAAGAATCGGCAGGCAATGCGCCGCGTACAGCAACGCCGGATCATCATGGCCGCTTTGCGTGAACTTCGTCATCGCATTGACGAGTTCGTCGAGCCGCGCAAGCGTCGTGTTGTAGTGAAAACGGTGCGATCGCGATTCATCGCTTCCGGATTTTAAGGCGGTATGCACGGCGCGGATGATATCGCGCTGCTCTTGCCCGCGCATCTCCGGCAAACGATCCAGAGCAAGCGACTTCGCGACGGCGGCAAGCGGCTCGCACGCGCGCCAAACGCGATCTAAGAATCGCACGCGGCCGGCGATGCCGTCGTCGGTCCATTCCATCGTGTCTTCCGGCGGCGTCGCTTTGAGCAAAAACAGGCGCATGGCGTCGACGCCGTGTTTTTCGGCCGTGTCGTCGATGCCGACGACGTTGCCGCGGCTCTTACTCATTTTCTCGCCCTGGTGCAAAACCATGCCTTGATTGAAGAGGCGCTCGAAAGGCTCGTCGCGACCGCTTACCCAGCCTTTGTCGTGGAAATACTTATAGAAGAAGCGAGAGTAAAGCAGATGGAGTACGGCATGTTCGGCCCCGCCGATATATTGATCGACGTTCATCCATGCGTTCGCGCGCGCGGGATCCCAAGGCGCTTTGTCGTTGTGCGCATCGAGATAGCGTAGATAGTACCATGACGATTCGAAGAAGGTGTCCATCGTGTCGCTCTCGCGGCGCGCGGGACCGCCGCATGAGGGGCAGGTCGCGGCGGTAAACGCCGCGTCTCGCGCGAGAGGGGAACCTTCGCCGGTGATCGGCACGTTGCGCGGGAGCTCTATGGGAAGGTCGGCGTCGGGGACGGCGACTTCTCCATGCTGCGGGCAATATACGATCGGAATCGGCGTTCCCCAGTAACGCTGGCGCGAGATGAGCCAATCGCGAATCTTATAGTTGACCGTGCGTTCGGCAATGTTGAGCGCGATTAGGCGGTCGCCGATCGCCTTACGCGCGAGCGGGGCGGGCATGCCTGAAAAGGCGCCGCTTGCGATCAGGCGCCCGTCGTCCGTGTACGGCGCCTGCATGGGGGCGTCGTTAGGAATGTCGGGTTCCTCGATGACGCGAGCGATCGGCAGCCCGTGCGCGCGCGCGAAATCGAAATCGCGTTCATCGTGTGCGGGAACGGCCATAACCGCGCCCGTGCCGTACCCGGCGAGCACGTAATTCGTGATCCAAACGGGGATGCGCTCGCCGGAAAGCGGATTGCGCGCATAGGCGCCGGTGAAGACGCCGGATTTTTCCATGAGGCTTGTGCGCTCGAGTTCCGACTTGTTTTGCACGGAGGCGGCGAAGGCCGCGACTTTTTCACGATACTCCGGATGTGCCGCCGTTAGCTTAGGCATGAGTGAATGTTCGGGTGCGAGCGCAACGTAGGCGACGCCGAATAGCGTGTCGATGCGAGTGGTAAAGACGGAGATTCGTTCGGACAATCCCTCTACTTCAAATGAGAAAGTGACGCCCTCGCTTCGTCCGATCCAATTGCGTTGCATCGCGCGAATCTTCTCGGGCCAACCTTCGAGCCCGTCGATCGCTTCAAGTAGGCGATCGGCGTAGGCCGTGATCTTGAGAAACCATTGCGAGAGGTTGCGCCGCTCCACCGGAGAATCGCAGCGCCAGCATTTCCCGTCTTGCACTTGCTCGTTGGCTAGCACGGTTTCATCTTTGGGGCACCAATTGACCGGCGCTTCTCGTTTGTAGGCCAAACCGTCTTCGTACAAGCGTAAGAAGATTTGCTGGTTCCAGCGGTAGTACGCGGGATCGCAGGTTGCAAGCTCCCGCGTCCAATCATAGCCGGTTCCCATGAGGCGAATTTGGCGCTGCATGTTGGCGATATTCGAACGAGTCCATACATTGGGATCGATGCCGCGCTCGATCGCGGCGTTCTCGGCAGGAAGGCCGAAGGCATCGAACCCCATCGGATGCAGCACGTTGTACCCTTGCATGCGCATCATGCGAGCATAGGCGTCGCCTAGCGTGTAATTTTTGGCATGCCCCACATGGAGATCGCCTGAGGGGTACGGCAGCATCTCGAGCACGTAGTACTTCTCGCGCGGGTCCTCGTCGGGGGCGCGGTAAAGGCCCTCGCGTTCCCAGCGTTCGCGGCAGGCGCGCTCAACGGTGCGAAAATCGTATGCGGAGGCGGGGCGGGCTTCGAGCATCCCTCATGGTTCAAGCCCCCTTGCCGCTTGCCTTCGAACGCGGGAAGAGAGCGATGCTATGAATGGACGTTTTCTTTTCCTCGCCTGGGTACTTGGGATCGCCGCCTTGGCCGCGGGGGTACGCTATGCGCTACTGCCGGCGCCGCCGTCGGCTGCGGCCGTGCTGCAAATCAGCGCTGCGCAGTCGCCTTCGGAGCATCGTTCGCGCGTCGGAGGTTCGGTCTCTCAATCGCAGGCGTTCGTCGTGGTGTATGTAGCGGGGGAGGTATCGCACCCGGGGGTATATCGTTTGGCGGCTGGCGGGCGCGCGCAAGCGGCGTTACGCGCTGCCGGCGGCGCGACGGGCGACGCGGATCTGGTCGCCGTCAACCTAGCGGAGCCTTTACGAGACGGCGAGGAGATCGCCGTTCCCGCGCGCGGCGCCGCGAATGGATCTGGCAGGCGTACGCGGTCCGCGCGAGTTCGTCGGGTACGCAAAAAAGATTCTCTTCAGCCTGTGGATATCAATACGGCCGATGCGGAAAGGCTGGCAACGCTGCCGGGCATCGGCGCAAGTTTGGCTGCGCGGATCGAGGCATACCGACGATTGAACGGACCATTTCAAACGATTGACGAGATGCGCGACGTCGCCGGTATGACGGATGGGAAAGTCGATCGGATAGCGCCGTACGTTCGTCTTTGATAGGAGGCAACGCCGGAAATCTTACATAGTTTCAATCTCATGTTGCTTCTAAGAAAAACAAGCCCGCAAATACTATACCGCGCCGCGTTCATGGCGATGAGCGCTATCGGTTCTGCGTGCGCGGGACCTCACGGACCGTCTTTTCCGACTGTAGCCTCGTACGCGGCGATCGGTGCGAGCGACGCCGTAGGTATCGGCGCGTCGGTCCCCTGCGGTACGACGACTCCGACGAATCCGGCGTGCCCTGGCGGAACGGGCTATGTTCCGAAGATCGCAACCCTCCTTGCCGGCGACGGCGCCTCGGTTGTCCTAACCGACCTCGGCATTTCAAGTGCAGTCATCGGACCGGATATTAAGAACTTAGGAAACCTTTACGGAACGACTTTCGGCGACAAGTGCCAAGCGCGAACGGGCGCCGACATTATTCCCGCAGACTTCTTGACGAACGAAATTCCCAATCTGCCTGCCGGCGTAAGTTACGTCACGATCTTTGCGGGCAGCAACGACGTGATCGCGCTTACGAACGCGCTCGGATGCGGAGCCGGCGGCACGACAACCGCCGCGCAACAAGCGTTCATTACCGCGCAAGCGAGCGCATTCGCAAACGACTATGCAACGTTACTTAGCGCCGTGAAGAGGGCGAGCCCGCACGCGCGCATTGTGGTCGCCAACCTTCCTAACCTTGCGGGCGTTCCCGTAGGGCTCCTGGAGCCGACGGCGACAGAACGAGCTCTCCAAGCCCTTTCGGTTTCCTTTGATGCGATCATCGACGGGTTTACGGCGCGGAAAATTCCCGTGGTAGACTTGCTTTGCACGACGCAAGCATATGCGCCGGCAAATTTCTCAACCGATGGTCTTCACCCAAATGATGCCGGATATGCGGAACTGGCTGCACTGATGGAACCGCTCTTGCTAAGCGGCGCCGCCGCATCGTTATCGACGAACTGCCCGCAAGCTTCTCTGGCCGGCGCGGATACGAAACCGCTCGGTCGATTCACGCTTCATTTTCCGCCGCCCGCCGGGGTACGGTAAAACGAGTCCAATGACGGAATCGCCCTACCAGCCGCCTCCGCCGCCGTCGCCTCCGCCCCCGCCGTCAAAGCCGCCGCCTCCCCCGCTGTCGCCGAAGCCGCCGCCCGAGTCGCCGAAGTTTCCGAATGACCCGTCGCTCATATCGGCTTGACCCGGATCTGATTGCCAACCGGAATTGTCGATTGCCCCCTGGTTGCCGTCAAAGCCGGAAGCTTGATTGCCGTCGATGATGTTCCCGCCGCGGTTGCCGAAGAGCTGGTTGCCCAACCACGCGCCGCCCAAGCCGCCCAGCATGCCGCTGAGAAATCCGCCGCCGCCGCCGCCGCCGCCGAAGCCGCCGCCTCCGCCGTAGCCAGGGGCGCCGTAACCCGGACCGCCGTAACCGCCGCCCATTCCGGGGCCGCCCGGTCCGCCGTAACCCGGCGGCATCATGCGCGGACCGGCCATCGCGCGGATGATCGCGCGAACGATGAGAAATCCTGCGAATAAAATTAAGATGAACCAGAACATGCTAAAACCTCCGAAGCTTTGCTGTGTAGCGGCTCCCGGAACAACGCGCCGCATGCGTTCGCTCGCCGCGCGCTCATGCCCGCGGTATTGATTGAGAACCAAATCGACCCCAGTTTGAATGCCGGTATCGAAATCGCCGCTCCGGTAATATCCCCGCATCGCTTGTCGGATGCTTTGGAAGCTGCCGGGCGGGAAAAACGTCCGGGCCGCTCGATCGCCCACGAGGGCGTCTTGATGCTCGGCTTTGGACATGAAGATCAGTACGCCGTTGACTTGCTCGTGAGCGAATTCGTCTTCGGTTGCCTGTTGTATCGTCTTGCCGCCCAGCGACGGGACGGTGACGATCACAATTTCCTTACCGGTTTGCGTATTAAAGGAGGCGATCTTTTGATCGAGGTCTTGTACCGTGCTTGGAGTAAACAGCGATGCGCCGTCGAGCACGAAACGGTCGCGCGCCTGCGCCGGCGTCCAGAGCGTTGCCGCGAGCGCGATTGCGGCGATTGTACGGGAAAGTTGCATACTATAATGCTCCTTCTTTCATTTCGTGATGACGATTGCGACGCCGACAATGCTGAAGAGGAAGGCCGCCAAGAAAATCCAAATGCCTGCCCGGAGTAGGGTCGTGCGCATCTGGCGTGCTCGACGGGTCTCCAGTTTCATCCGAAGGCCCCTCGCACGCTTTGTTCCGGGGCGCCCCGGCGGTTGCGGCTGTCAATGAGGTCAGGCAGCTTGATGTCCCCCTTTTCGGCATTGTGCATCATAATACGCAATGGCGGCAAGTGTTTGCGGGGCAACGGTTTTTCTTTGCGAGAGGAGATGGTCGCGGTGTCCCGCGAGGGTTGCTCGCATTGCCGCGTCGAGATCAAGGGCGGCGAGCGCTAGGAGTCCTTCACGTTCCGGGTAGTCGCGCCCGGGTTCAAGGGCGTCGGCCAGATAGACGACGGCATCCAGGCGCGACATCGCGCCGTCCGCGAGGGTATGTTTGGCGATCGCGGAGAGCACGGCTTGGTCGGTTATGCCGAATTGTTCGCGCGCGAGTTCCGCGCTCAAAGGCGCGTGCAACACGATCGCGTGTTCGAGGGAGAAGGCGTCGCGGGGGATTGCCAGGCGTTCGCATTCTTCGATGAGTCGCTCGGCGGAATAGAGGCGGGCGAGGTCGTGCAACATGCCGGCCAAGCGCGCGCGTTGCGCAGATTCGCCGTGGATGCGCGCCAACGTTTCGGCCAAGCGGGCTACGCGTACGACGTGCGCATACCGATGCGCTTGCCCGATGTGCGCGCGAACGCGGCGCGCGAGTTCGGAGTACGTCATGCGCCTAAGCCTTCGATTTTCTTTTGCAAAGCGATTTGCTGTGCGTGGAAACGATTGCGAAACATGCTTCCGCGTAAATTGCCTGCCCACATCACCAGCGCGGTCTCATGGTTGTCGCTGTAGTAATTCGGGCGCTTTGAAACGGCGGCGAAGCCGTATTTGGCGTAGAGGCGTTGCGCGGCGATATTGGATTCCCGTACTTCCAGCGTCATCCACGCCGCATCGTGCTCGATTGTTTCGCTGAGCATGCGCACGAAGAGTTCCTCGCCGTATCCGCGCTCGCGCCAATCAGGGTGAACTGCGATCGTGGTGACGTGCGAATCTTCGAGGATAATCCAAATGCCGCCGTACGCGATGAGTTCAGGGCCGATGCGGCCTACGAAATAAAAGGCGAGTTTATTGTCCTTGAGTTCGCCGGTGAAGGCGTTCTGCGGCCATGCGCAGGGAAAGGAGAGGCTTTCAATGCGCAAGACTTCGCGCAAGTCGGTTTCGGTCATTCGCGCGATGGTCATGGATTCGCGCGGCGACGTAAAGCGCGGATCGGGAAATGTTTTCATGACGGCGTCGTGCGCGGCTGTTCTCCGTATTCGGCCTGAACGGCATGCGCGGACGGAGCGTGGTCGCGATGAATCGCGATTCGCGCGATGACGAGGGCTGCGGGCTCCGCGACCGGAGGATACGCTTGCACGATGAAGCCGTATTCGCCGAGTTGAGGAGCGACGCCCGCTAGATCGCCGACGCAAGCCAGCGGCATGGGGGGGAGGCGTTTGGTTACAAAGGCGGCAAGTTCGGCGAACGTTCCGCTATATGTTTCCGATGCAACGGCCGTGCGCAACCGCACGCAGGCGGTCCCGACGCGCCCGCGCACGACGGTGAGAAGCGGAATCGGAGCGTCCGCGGGCTCCAGGGCGTCGTAGGAAGAGACGGCTACCAGCGGAAGGGCGGTCGCCAAGGCGAGGCCCTTGGCGTACGAGAGGGCGATGCGAAGCCCTGTGAAGGAGCCGGGGCCGACGCCTACGGCGATACGGTCGAGGCTTGCGAGGGGTAGGCCTCCCAGAACGTCTTTGATGATGAGGAGGCCGCGCTCAAGGGCGTCGTTGCCTTGGGCCGCGGCCGTGCGCGTCGCGGCCGGCTCGTTCGCGTCGATGAACGCGGCGGAGAACGTACCTAGCGCGCCGTCGATGCCGAGGATTTTCACTTTTCGGTGTTTGGGGGAAGTTGCTCGCGGCGCCTTGGCGAAGCCGGGGCGCAACGCCCCTTTCCGCACCGTCGCGAAGAAAAAGGCATCATCGCCGTCACGCCGCAGCGGCGCCAATCACCGTTCCAATGCTCCAATCTACGGCAATCGCGCATCAAGGAGCTACTGCTGAACCACGATGACGATACGAACGACACGCGCAACGACGGATCACGCCGTCGCGCCTTTGTGATTGATCACTTTTCCGTCTTACGCCGTATCAGCGAACGATTACAGAGCATTACGCCCGATACATGTATCAACGAAATACGCACGCCGTGCAGGATTGCTTCCCTCCTGGCCGTGCTTTATTTTTTCATACGTCATACTATGGAATATCATGATGCGCAAGTAATCTCCATCGGCATTCTCGTCAGTACAGTGCTCGGCATATGGTTTGCGCGTCATGCTATTCGCGCATTCGTCGTTCACAACTTCGCGAAGCGCCTTTTACCGGACGAATTAGACTCCATCGTTCGTCTTCTCAAGGCATTACAAACATCGCTATGGGCCGGCGCCGTTCTATGCTTTATAGCAACGATGCACACGATGCGTGTACGCCCGAACATCGCCTTCGTCCTAACGATTGGTTTCTATGCATTTGAAGCCGCGGCACTCCTTACGAATGCCTGCGAGAAGCATGCCTTGAAAGCAGCAGCTCGCGCACCCCATCCCCCGCGCCGGTAATCTCAACCCAGAGGCGCCGCTCCGGCAGCAACGTCGGCGCCCGCTCCGCCCATTCCACGAGCGTAACCGCGTCCTCCGTGAACGCTTCGTCCAATCCCATCTCAAACAGCTCGCCCGGTTCTTCGATCCGATACAAATCCAGATGATTGATCGGCGGCGTCCCTTCATAGCGATGCCAAAATGTAAACGTCGGGCTCGATACCGTCGTTCGATTCCCGTGCAGCTCCGCGACAACGGCGGCGACAAAAGTCGTTTTGCCTGTGCCCAGAGGCCCGGATAACGCGACGACGTCGCCGGGCTTCAACCCCTGCGCGAACCGCCGCGCGATCTCTTCGAACGCCGCGAGGCTCTCGGCGCGTAGGCGCGAATGGGTCATGTGATGTTCTGGAGAGCCAACGACGTTATCGTCGGAGTCGTCACCGGGGTTGTGGTCGCGGTGGTTTCCGCTTCCCTTGAAGCCATTTTCGTCGCCGTTCGGTTTCTATCGTTCGGAACGCACGAAGGCGGATTGGGCGCCAAGTTGCCGGTGATCGCGCTCGTGGGGGCGCTTGTCGGCGCATTGGTCGGGTACGCCCTTGGAGCGCTCATCAAGCCGCGCGAGAAATCAAGCTGAACCATGCCGGAACCTTTTCACCGCGGAACGGGCTCATGCCCGGGCCGAGCCGCCGTCGATTGTCTGAGCTGCATTGAACACTGATCGCGTTTCTTTTATCAACGTCGAAGAGGAGATGCGGGATTCGTATCTCTCGTACGCGATGTCCGTCATCACCTCGCGCGCGCTCCCCGACGTGCGCGACGGCTTCAAGCCGGTGCAGCGCCGCATCCTCTACGCGATGCGCGAGATGGGGATGACTCCGGAGAAGCAGCATCGCAAATGCGCCGGTATCGTCGGAGAGGTGCTGAAAAGCTTTCATCCTCACGGCGACTCTTCGGTGTACGACGCGCTCGTGCGCATGGCGCAAGATTTTACGCTGCGCTATCCGCTGGTTGACGGCCACGGCAACTTCGGCTCGATCGACGGCGATCCGCCGGCCGCTTATCGGTATACCGAAGCTCGCTTGGCGAAGATCGCAATGGAGATGTTGGCGGACATCGACAAAGAAACCGTCGATTTCATCCCCAACTTCGATAATCAAGGCAGCGAGCCGGTCGTGATGCCGGCGCGCTTGCCGCAGTTGCTGGTGAATGGTTCCAGCGGCATCGCCGTCGGCATGGCGACGAACATTCCGCCGCATAATGTCGGCGAAATCTGCGACGGCGTCGTCGCGCTGATCGACCGCGGATACGAAGGCGCTCCCGCCGATGAACTTGACGATCTCCTGGCGGGCATCGTGCTAGGTCCGGATTTCCCGACATACGGAATCGCGATGGGAAAGGATGCGATTCGCCAAGCGTATCGCACCGGGCGCGGCACGGTCGTCGTGCGCGGCAAGGCTGAGATAGTCGAGGAAAAGGGCCGCTTCAAGATCGTCATCACCGAAGTGCCTTTCCAGGTAACCAAATCGCGCATCGTCGAGGCGATCGCCGAGGCGCATGCCGAGAAGCGGATTCAAGGCATCGCGCGCATGGACGACGAGTCCAGCCGCAAGGGCCTGCGCGTCGTCGTGGAGTTGCAGAAAAACGCGACGGCGCAAGTCGTGCTCAATCAGCTCTACAAGCACACGCCCTTGCAGTCGAGCTTCGGCTTTAATATGCTGGCGTTGGTGCCGGTTCCCAAATCGCCGGAGCTGCGCGCCGCCGGCGTGCCCGACGCGTTGGAACCGCAGGTGCTCTCGCTGCGCGAGATGCTCGTGCATTATATCGAGCATCGCAAGATCGTCGTGCGTCGTCGCACGGAGTTCGATCTGCGCAAGGCCGAGGAACGCGCGCACATTCTCGAAGGCTTTCTCAAGGCCCTGGATCACATCGAAGAAGTCATCAAGATCATTCGCGGCAGCGAAACGACCGATCTCGCGCGCACGCGCTTGATCGAACGCTTCCAATTCTCGCTCATTCAGGCCAATGCGATTCTCGACATGCGCTTGCGCACGTTGACGGGCTTAGAGCGTCAAAAAATCGAGGCGGAATATAAGGAGCTAAAAAGCCTGATCGACGAACTGACCGATATCCTCAAGAAACCGGGACGCATTTTGGCCTTGGTGAAAACCGAAGTTCTCGACGTGAAAACGCGCTTCGGCGATGAGCGCCGTACGCTCATCGAGCACGCCGAAGGCGAAAGTTTCAACATTGAAGATATGATCCCGGATAGCGAAGTCGTGGTCACGGCGACGGTGGGCGGTTATATCAAGCGCGTCTCGGTGGATACGTTTCGCGCGCAGAGCCGCGGCGGCCGCGGGG
>Ga0182024_10019573_pt1 | contig 12463 bp, 13 predicted proteins | sample P32metaG_FD_120480 | JGI IMG/M metagenome (GOLD analysis project Ga0182024, IMG submission 120480) | Permafrost microbial communities from Stordalen Mire, Sweden - P3-2 metaG (Illumina Assembly) | ecosystem: Environmental > Terrestrial > Soil > Wetlands > Permafrost | place: Sweden: Stordalen... | reverse complement strand
GCCATCACGTTGCGGATCGTCGCCGGCGACAGGCTGTCGGCCAAGAGACGCGACAGGGTACGCGAGCCCATCGGCTCGCCGGTCTGGACATAGCCGTCGACGATCATGCGAAAGATATCGCGGCTGCGCGCGTTCAATTCGCTGATCGGTGAGGGTTGCGGTTGTCCCAGGCTGCTGCGCACGCTCTCTTCTCGACTGTTCATCTTATCGCGCTTGCCGTGCGCGAAAATCTAGGCACCCGACCGGGGGGCTTCAACTCGCGAGCGGTTATTAGGACCTTTGATCAATAGGCCCGTTTGAAGATCGCCTCCAAGGTCTGGCCCTTGGGGGTCGTCCAGCGCCCGGCGAGGTCATTATAGAATGGCTGGAACGCGTACTGGCTGCCATCGGAATTCTGGAACAACAGCGCACCGTCCTTGACGATGCCGGTGCCGTGCAGCACGCCGCCCGGTGTTTTGTTGCCCGAGCTGATAGGGCCGAAGACATAGCTGATCGTCGCGGTGCCGTCATCGGCGATGGTCTCGACGATTAGCGCGGCGCAAAGCTGCGGCGTCCAGTCGGCATCGCTGAAGATGCCGACGAATTGACGATAGCGGTCGGGCACCGAGGCCGGGTCGGCCGGCTGGGCGGTCACGTTCTGCCCGCAGAAGTCGCGGCCCGGCGGGGCTGCGGCCGAAACGGGTGGCGCTGGACCAGGTTGCGCCGTCGTCGGCTGATCCGATGGCGGCGGCGCGGAGGTCGGATTTGACGGCGGCGTATTAAACAGCGGCGTCGGCTGCTGCGCTCCGGCGGGAAGGCTCAGCAGCAACAGGATGACGAGGCCGGCAATTCGATGGGCCATGCAAAACTCGCTCGTGCGCCAATAAAATCGCCTTCCCGCGAAAGCGGGGACTCAGGCGAGCGACGGAACGGTCGCCCCTTGCCCCGCTTTCATAGGGTGACGATTCGAACAGTTTCGCCAATTACGCGATCAAAGTGGCTTCTTCAAGACCACGCCGCCGCTGGGTGCCCGACCGGCTTCGCTCCACCCGGCGGCGCGGTAATGCCGCTCGGCGGCGCCGCCCGCCGCGAGGGTCAGCGTCGCCACGGCGTGGCCGGCCTCCTTGGCGGCGGCGCACGCGGCGGCGAGCAGCTCGCGGCCGATCCCCTTGCTGCGCCGCGCCGGATCGACCAGCAGATGGATCGCGCCGCCATCGGTCGCGGCAAAGCCGGCGACCCAGCCGTCTTCCTCCCAGAGCGAAACCGCGCCGGCCGCGATCAGCCGGCGCAATTCGTCCTCGGTCGCCAGCGCCGGATCGCTGAGCGCGTCGGCGCCGGAGCCATCGCGGATCGCCAGCAGCGCCGGCAGGTCCGCCGGGGCCGCCGGCCGCCGCATCAGCCAATCTTCAGCTCGCGCAGCTGCTTCACGTCGGCGCGGCCGGCCGAGAGGATATAGGCGATGTCCGACCCGCCGGTCAGATAGCGCATGCCGAGCTTGATCAGCCAGCTCTGGAACTCGAAATCTTGGCGCACCCCGCCGACCCCCATCTGCTTGCCGTGGCGCCGCGCCGCGCCGGCGACCTTCTCGAACGCCGCGCGCATCCGCTCTGAGCTGTACTGGCCGGGAATGCCCATCTCGGTCGAGAGGTCGCTGGCGCCGATGTGCAGCACGTCGATGCCCTCGACGGCGGCGATCTCCTCGGCGTTCTCGACCGCCTCCGGCGTCTCGATCATCGCCATCAGCACGGTCTCCTCGTTGAGGATCTTGCATACTTCGGCCTGCGGGATCGCGGCGTAGCCGAGCTGCGGACCGCTGCCGAAGGCCGAGCGATGGCCGCGCGGCGCGTAGAGGCACGCATCGACGATCGCCTTCGCCTCCTTGGCGTTCTGGATATGCGGCACCATGACGCCCTGCGCGCCGCAATCGAGGATGCGGGTGGCGTCGTGCGCATCGTGCGAGGTGACGCGGGCGATCGGCGTGATGCCCATCCCGAGCGCCGCGACGCAGATCCCGGCCGCGCTCTCGAGCGAGGTGGGATTGTGCTCGAGGTCGATATACACCGCGTCGAAGCCGCAGGCGGCGGCGATCATCGCGATGTTCGGCGTGCGCATCTGGTTGACCCCCATGCACAGCACCAGCTCGTTCCCCTTCAGCATCCTCTTCGCGCGATTCTCGCGGATTTGCGTCGGCATGGCGGACCCTCCTTCCCGAAACGGTCATGTTCTGCGTCTAGCATCATGCCCTTCGCGGACCCGCGCAATGTCCCTATATTTTAACGATGCCAAAGAACCAGAACCCGCAGCCGCTTTCCGGCATGGTCATGCCGCGCTTCGGCGAGGTGCCAAGCTTCATGCGCCTGCCGGTCGAGCGCGACCCGACGCAGCTCGACATCGCGCTCGTCGGCGTGCCGTTCGACGGCGGCACGACCAACCGCCCCGGCGCGCGCCACGGACCGCGCGAAATCCGCAATATGTCGAGCTTCATGCGGCGGGTGCACCATGTCAGCCGCGTCGCGCCCTATGAATTGTGCCGGGTCGGCGACCATGGCGACACGCCGATCAACCCGATCGATCTGCACGACTCGCTGGCGCGGATCGAGGCGTTCTTCTCGCGGCTGCACGAAGCCGGCGCGGCGCCGCTAACAGCGGGCGGCGATCATCTCATCACCTTGCCGATCCTGCGCGCGATCGCCCGCGAGCGGCCGGTCGGGCTCATCCATTTCGACGCCCATTCCGACACCGGCGACACCTATTTCGGCGGCGAGAAATACACCCACGGCACGCCGTTCCGCCGCGCCGTCGAGGAGGGGCTGATCGACCCCAAGCGGGTGATCCAGATCGGCATCCGCGGCTCGATGTACGAGCCAGACGAGAAGGATTGGGCGGAAAGCGTCGGCATCCGCATCGTCCATATCGAGGAGTTCTTCGAACTCGGCCCGGCTCGTGTCGTCGCCGAGGCGAGGCGCATCGTCGGCGACGGGCCGACTTACGTCAGCTTCGATGTCGACGGACTCGATCCCGTCTACGCACCGGGGACCGGCACACCCGAGGTCGGCGGCTTCTCCACCGCCGAGGCGCAGCAGATGATCCGCGGCCTCGCCGGGCTCGACCTGATCGGCGGCGATGTCGTCGAGGTCGCGCCGCCGTTCGACCCGTCGGGCAACACCGCGCTCGTCGGCGCGACGATGATGTTCGAGATCCTCTGCGTGCTGGCGCCGGCGGTGCACCGGCGCAAGACCAGCGCCGTCGCCGCGGCGGAGCCGGCGAGCGTCGAGGCTAATTAACCCCCTCGCCCACCGGGCTTGCCAGTCCTTATTCCCGCAGCATCGCCGCGACCTGATCGAGGGTTCGGATGCGCGCGTACATCTTCATCGCCTTGTCGAGGCTGTAGGCGTGGGCGGCCGCGTCGCCGCCCCAGCAGCACTCGCGCACCACCACCGACGCGATGTCGAGGTTGAACGCCTCACGAACGCTCGTCTCGACGCCGCGATTGGTCGCGCCGCCGCCGATGATGATCGTGTCGCGCCGCAGCATATGGAGCAGCTCGGCGACGCCGGTCCCGTAGAATGCGCTCGGCCGGCGCTTGAGAAAGACATAATCGTCCGGAAGCGGGGCGATCTCGTCGGGGAAGCCGGTCTCTGGCGTGCCCTCGACACCGTTGGTGAGCGGCGGCACACCGGTCTCCGCCGACAGGTCGGTCGGCAGCATGACGACGTCGGCGCCGTCGGCGCGGCTGACGGGCGTGGTGTAGATCACCGGAGCCCCCGCCGCTCGCGCGGCCGCGATCATCCGCACCCAGGCGTCGAGTACGGGGCGCATCGCCGCTCGACGTGCGGGATCCGCCGGAACCAGCGCGCGCCGGCAAACGTCGTAGGCGATCAGCGCCGCCCGCCGGCGGTCGATGCGTTCGGGTTCGGGCATTCGCAACCTCCTCCGGTAAAAGCTCCGCGGGCACCGTCGCGAATGTGGTGGAAAAAAGCCGGTGAATGCAATCGCTTAATAGGGTCGGCCGTGCCCAAGCCGGATTGGATTACCGACGACCGTTTTTCTGATCCTCCTGATAAAACAGAAAAAACAGAAAACCCCGCCTTCGATTTGCCGCGGCATGCGAAAGAAATGCCGCCGTTTTCGGACGAACGCGATAGGCTCCGCCCGTCTGATGGGAGAACCGCCATGGCCAATGATGTGATGTCCGCCGGTCTGCCGCCGGTGGTTGAGATCGCTTCAGGAAAAATCCGCGGCGCGCTATCCGGCGGCATCCATGCCTTCAAGGGCATCCCCTACGGCGCGCCGACCGGCGGGGCGAACCGCTTTCTGCCGCCGCGGCCGGCCACCGCCTGGTCCGGCACCCGCGACGCGCGTGCCTATCACGGCCAGGCGCCGCAATCGCCGGCCCGGGTCAAGCGTCGCGCCGAGATGGACAATATCCTCGGGCCGGCCGACGCCACCCCGGAGGTCGAGGATTGCCTGACCCTCAACATCTGGACCCCCGACCTCACCGGAAAGCGGCCGGTGATGGTGTGGCTGCACGGCGGCGCGTTCGCCTACGGCTCGGGCAACCGGCCGGTGACCGACGGCGGCAATCTCGCCCGGCGCGGCGATGTCGTGGTGGTCAGCGTCAACCACCGGCTCAACATCTGCGGCTATCTGCATCTCGACGACATCGGCGGCGAGCGCTTCGCCGGGTCGGGCAACGCCGGCTCGCTCGACATGGTGGCGGCGCTGGAATGGGTGCGCGACAACATCGCGGCGTTCGGCGGCGACCCGGCCTGCGTCACGATCTTCGGCGAGTCGGGCGGCGGCGGGAAGGTCAGCGCGCTCTTGGCGATGCCGGCGGCGAAGGAGCTCTTCCACCGCGCGGTCATCCAGTCCGGCGCGGCGGTACGCTTCACGACGCGCGAGCGCGCCAATGCGCTGGCCCATGCGGTGCTGAAGCAGCTCGGCGGCATCGACCGGCTGCAAGACGCGCCGCTCGACGCGCTTCTCGGCGCTATCGTGCCGGCCTCGCGCGCCGCCGGCCCGCGCGCCTACAAGCTGCTCGACCGCTACGATTTCGGCCCGGTGGTGGACGAAGCGGTCGTCGCCCAACACCCGGCCGAGCCGAGCACCTCGCCGCTCGGCGACGACATCCCGCTGATGATCGGCGGCACGAACCGCGAGGCGAGCCTCTTCCTCGACGACGACGCGGTGTGGCACCGCACCCTGACCGAAGCACAGTTTCGCGAGCGCGTCGCCGCGATCGCCGGCCCCGATACCGACGCGGCGCTGGCGCTCTATCGCGAGCTTATGCCGGGCGCGAGCCCGGGCGACCGGCTGATCGCGGCGCTGACCAACTCCAATTTCAGCGTGCGCACCTGGCTTTACGCCGAGCGGCGGGCGGTCAGGACTAATGAAAAATCGGGCGGCGCGCCGGTCTATCACTATTCGCTCGATTGGGCCTCGCCCTTCGCCGGCGGACGCATGGGCGCGCACCACGCGATGGACCTGCCCTTTGTCTTCGACACCACCGACGTGCCGCTGTCGACCCAGGGCGCGGACGGCGCGCCCGAGCTGGCGGCGGCGATTTCGGCGAGCTGGGCCGCCTTCGCCCGCACCGGCAAGCCCGACAACGCGGCGATCCCAGCCTGGCCGGCCTACACGATGGCCGAGCGCGCGACGATGGTGTTCGACACGCGCTGCCGCGTCGTCAACGACCCCGACAGCGTGGCACGGGCTTTGTGGGGCCGGGTCGCGACGCGGCCCTAGCCTGCGCCGAGCCCCATCATCTTCAGCGCCGCCGCGCCGAGGATGCCGTGGGGATTGCACAGCGTCTCGGGCAGTTCGAGGTGGCTGTAATTCTCACCGACGATCAACTCGTGGAGCCGGTTCGCATCGCGAACCGCGGTAGCGAATTCCCTGGCCTGACGGACGAATTCGGGCGTCTCGTAGGTGCCGTAGGAGACGATCAGCGGCGCTCCGAGCCGGTCGACGTGCCGAACGGGGCTGAGCTTCTCGACCATCTCATCGGAGAACTTGACGTAATTGGCGCGCGCCGACAGGCGCACCGGCGCCAGCTCGTACATCCCGCTGGTGCACAACCCACCCTTGATGATGTCGGCCGGCACGCCGAACTCGCCCGGCCAGTCGGTGGTCAAGGCGACCGCCGCGAGATGCGCGCCGGAAGATTGACCACCGATGAAAATCCGGCCCGGGTCGCCGCCGAAGCTCTCGGCGTTGCGATAGACCCAGACGATCGCCCGGCGCACCTGCTCTGCCATCGGGAACAGGCTACCGCCGGCATCCGCTGCATTGGTGAAGTCGGGCACGACGTAATGCGCCCCGGCGGCGAGAAACATCTCGGCCGGCGCCGAATAGTCCTTGGCCGCGCCGCGTATCCAGGCGCCGCCATGAATGAAGACGAAGATCCGCGCAGGGCCGTTTTCCTTGGCCCGCTCCGCGCGGAAAAGGTCGAGCTGCTCGATCGCGCTGTCGCCGTAGGCGCGGCGCAGCGGCTCGCCGACGCGAGCGCGCGCCCGAGCGCTATTGCTGGCCCAGCGCTTGTTGAGCTGCAGAATGTTGGGCTGGTAGACCGCTTGATCGTAGGCCGCGTCGAGCTCAACCTGATCGTAGTCGAGAAAGATGCGCGGGCCTTTCTCGTGGGGCGGCGGCCCGCGATAGGGTTCGACGCGCGGCGGCGGCAGGGTGATGCGCGCCGCTGCGTCGTCGTTGTCGGGACTCACGGCCGGAAGACGGCGAAGCACTTGTCCGAGTTGAAGATGTAGCTCTCGACATAATCGATGATCTCGGGCTCGCGCTTCAGCTCGGTCATCGCGCCGCCGAGCGTGACCCAGTTGAGGAACTCCTGCTGCCCGGCATCCTCGATCTGCTCGGTGGTGAGGTCGCGCCAGCGGCTGAGCTTGCCCGAGGCCAGCTCGTCGAACCGCGCGCGGTCGCCGGCATTGTCCGGGTAGAGGTAGTGGTTCTTCGGTGTGAGGAACGCGTGCGACCAGCTCGACGAGGCGATCAGCGCGACCCGGTACGGGCTGTCGGCGAGAATACGGGCGATCGCCCCACCGATGTCGAAGCAGCGCCGCGGGTTCGGCCCCGGCGGGTCGACGAGGTTCGGATCGGCCTCGCCCGTCAGATGCGCGGTTGAGCCGCGCTTGGCGATGACGCTCGACCCGTAGCAGTTCACATGGAACGGCACGACCGGATACGGGAAGCCTTTCCGATCGTAATCGAGATAGAGCACCGTGTTGATGAAGGCGTGTGGCAGCCCGTTCTCGAACCGCATCCGATAGGCGTAGCTGACGTCGTAATCCTCCTTGATCAGCTGCGCCGCGAGATAGGACGCGCCGGCCTTGTGGCCCTGGGTCTTGATGACCGTGTCCTTGCCCTCGCCCCAGACATTGGCGCTGCCGGGATTATAGCGGGCGTAGGGAGCGGATTCGAACCCCTCCTGCAGGAAGACGCAGAACGACGGCACTCCCTCCTCCCGGAAATTCTCGTACTGGTCGTCGCCGAAGATCACGACGAAATCGGGCTTGAACGCGTCGATCGCCTCGCGCGTCTTGCGGAAGCCGTTGACGAGGCGGCTGCGGTGCTCCTTGGCCGAAGCAACGGGATCGTCCCATTCCTTGCGCATCGCCGCGGGCCACGATTTGGGGTCCTTCAGCGCCTCCGGCACCTGGTCGCTGGCGAGAGCGCGGTTCAGAAGTCCCGCCATCTGCGCGTCGGACTGCATCAGCGGGGGATAGTGCGTAACGCCGATACCGAGGATTTCGCCCATCATGCACCTCACTGAGGATAGCTCGTCAAATCATAGCAGAGCCGGCGGCGGTTCTCGACTAGGATCGAAGTGAAAGGTCGAGCTTTACAGCTGTTAGGCGTAGCCTTACATTTCAGGCGTGATCCGCAGCTTCAAACACCGTGGCCTCAGAGAGCTTTTCGAGACGGGAAAGTCGGCCAAGGTGAGAAGTGATTTGCACCGTCGTGCGCTCGTGCGGCTGGATGCTCTGGACGCGATCCGCTCGCTCGATGGCTTGCGACAGCCCGGTTTTGACTTTCATGCTCTGCACGGCAAACCGCAGCGTTATTCGATCCACATAAACGGTCCCTGGTGCATCACCTTCGAGTGGGAAAATGCCGAGGCTCTGAGAGTGGATTTTGAGCAGTATCATTGAGGCAGATCATGTCTGAACCGAATATCCGCCGTCCCATAGCCCGTTCCCCCACACATCCCGGGGAGTTGATGCGCGAAATCTTGGACGAGCATGTGAAACTGCCGATCGCCGTCGCCGCCCGTCGCATGAAGGTTTCGCGACCGTCGCTCTATGCCGTGCTGAACGGGACCGCGGCCGTAAGCGCGGATATGGCGCTGCGTTTTGGCCGGCTCACAGGTGGTGCGCCGGAGCTATATGTGCAGATGCAAGCCCAGCGCGATTTGTGGCTCGCGGAACAGCGTCTGCACGACACGCTTCTCGAAATCGAACCGGCCGCTTAGCCATAAGCGGCGTCGAAAAATCAATCATCAGGAGGGAGAAATGCCGAGCTTCCGACCCTCAGCCGATCTCGATATGCATTACGAGGGCGACGATTTCACTGATCCGTGGACCACGCCCGAAACCGTGTTGATGCTGCACGGCAATGCCGAGAGCGGGCTCGCCTGGTGGCGCTGGGTCCCCAAGCTGGCGCGGCATTACCGGGTGGTGCGGCCCGACATGCGCGGCTTCGGCCAATCCTCGCCGATGCCACGCGACTTCCCGTGGACGCTCGATCGGCTGATCGAGGATTTCTGCCTGTTGATGGACCATGTGCGGGTCGACCGCTTCCACCTCGTCGGCGCCAAGATTGGCGGCACTGTCGCCCGCGCTTTCGCCGCGCGCCGGCCCGAGCGGGTCAAGACCCTGACCGTGATCGGCACCCCGCCGCCCTTCCGCGAGCAGGCTGCCGCGACCGTCGCCGACACGGTCAAAATGTTAGAGGATCACGGCGTCGAATACTGGGCGCGGCAGAACATGGCCAACCGGCTCGGCAGCGCCTTCCCCCAGGAGGGGTTCGATTTCTGGGTCAAGTACATGGCCCGAACCGCGCTCTCGACGCAGCTCGGCTTCATGCCGACGATCGCGATCGCCGACATCCGCGCCGACATTCCGAAGATCAAATGCCCGACGCTGGTCATCACCACCGAGGAGAGCGGATTGGGCTCGGTCGCCGCGATGCGCGCCTGGCAGGAACAGATCACCGGCTCCGAGCTGGTCGTCTGGCCGGGCAACTCGTACCACGTCGCCGCGACCCACGCTGACCAATCGGCCGACGCGACGCTCGATTTCCTCGCGCGGCGGGGCTGACCCTCACCCACCCCGTCGCTAGCGCGCCGGGGTCCCCCCTCTCCCGCAATGCGGGAGAGGGTGCCGAGCACCGCTCGCCGGTGCGCGAGGCGGGTGAGGGTATCTAGCCGCTGACGCTTCAAGGAGACATTGCCATGTACAAAGCCACCGCGGATCTCGTGCTGCCGACCTCGATCATCGGCTCCTTGCCCCGCCCGGCTTGGCACACCGCGCAGCTCGGCCGACGCAGCTTTCATGAGGCGATGGTCAATGCCCGCTGGCGCGAGCAGTACGAGGACGCCGTCTCGACCCATCTGCGCGCGCAAGAAATCGCCGGGCTCGACATCTGCACCGATGGCGACGCGCATTACGACGAGGAGATCGGCGGGTGGAGCTGGCAGAGCTACCCGCTGACGCACATGGCGGGGTTCTCGCCCGAGGTCGCGCTGACCGTGCCGAAGGTCAACAACGCGGCGCAGCCGCGCGGGCAGATCCTCCACGATCAGCTCGAGGCCCGCGTCGTACCGCGCATTGTCGGGCCGCTCGGGCCGGGCAATTTGCAATATTCGGCGATGTGGAAAGTGGCGCAGCGCCTGACCCCGCGTCCGGTTAAGTTCGGCACGATCATGCCCGAACTGCTCGCCGCCGCGGTGGAGGACGATTATTACCAGGACCCGGTCGAGCGCGTCTGGGCGTTCAGCGAGGCGATCAACCAGGAGCTTCACGCGCTCGCCGATGCCGGCTGCCCGGTGATCCAGATGGAAGAGCCGCAGATCCACATGGTGCCGGCGCGCGGCAAGCCGTTCGGCCGGCTGGAAATCCCCGAGCTCGTCAAGATTTTCAACAACACGGTCAAGGGGCTGCGCGGCAAGACCGAGGTGTGGTGCCACACCTGCTGGGGCAACCCGGCGCAGCAGCGCATCTTCCGCGAAATCCAGAGCTACCAGCCGACGCTCGATGCGTTGAACCAGGTCGATGCCGATGCGCTCACTTTCGAGACCTGCTCGTCAGGCACCGGCGACCTCGAAGCGATCGGCAAGATCGTCACCGACAAGAAGGTCGTGATCGGCGTCATCGACCACCACACCCTACAGATCGAGCGGCCCGACCAGGTCGCCGACATCATCCGCGAAGCGCTAAAGCATCTGCCGCCGGAACGGGTGGTGATCTCGTCCGATTGCGGCATGGGCCGCGAAGGCATGAGCCGCCGCCACGCGTAGTACAAGATGGTGGCGATGGTGCTGGGGACGAACGCGGTGAAGCGGGAGCTGGGGCTGCCGGAGGCGGAGTGTCTGGCTGCGGACCCGCGCTATTCGCTGGCGCTGTAGCCCCTCACCCTCCCACGCCTGCGGCGTGGGTCCCTCCCTCTCCCGCAAGCGGGAGAGGGGCTCGATGCGCCGGCGCTAGAGCGCTGTCCGATAAGATTGAATCGTCATTCCCGCGAAGGCGGGAATCCAGGGCGAGCGACGCATCGGTTGCCCCTGGATTCCCGCCTGCGCGGGGGTGACGAAGGTATGTTTCGACCAAAGCGGATCGCCCTCTAGATCCCCCTCTCCCGCATTGCGGAGACGGGTGAGGGCTAAGGCGCGCCCCGCCGATGCGAGAAGGCGGTCTCGGCGCTGGTGATGAATTCGAGCAGCGTCGCGCGGCCGTCCTCATTGACCTTGCGGGCCCGCAAGATCGCCGGGCCGACCTCGTCGGGCCGGGTCACCCGCTCGCTCCAGCCGCCGAGATCGGTCGCCAGATTGGCGTAATTGCCGCCGAGATCGCGCGTCTTGTGCTTCTCGTGGCTGTACGCCATCGCGTGCGTCTCGATCGCCATCGTCGAGTTGTTGAGGACGATCGTGGTGATCGGGATGTTGCTGCGCGCGGCGGTCTCGAAATCGAGCCCGGTCATGCCGAACGCCGCGTCGCCCATGAAGTTGACGCACATCTTGTCGGGCGCGCCCATCTTCGCGCCGATCGCCAGCCCCAAGCCGGTGCCGAGTTGGTGCGACTTGCCCCAGCCGAGATAGCCGCGCGGCTTTTTCGCGACATACATCGGCAGGAGCTGGTCGCGCGGGCTGCCGCTGTCATGGGTGACGATCGCGTCTTCCGACGGGATCACCCGCATGAACTCCGACATCACGAAATACGGGCAGATCGGCGTCTCCTGCGACCGCAGCTTCGGCTCCCAGCGCTTCAGCCATTCGGCCTTCAGGGTGGCGATGGTCTTGCGCGCCCCGGTCGAGTGTTTCTTCTTGCCGAGCCGGTCGGTCACCGCCGCGATCATCTGCTTGAGCACGAGCTTGGCGTCGCCGAGGATCGGCAGTTCGCAGGGATGCGTCTTGTAGAGGTCGCGCGCGTCGTTGGTCGCATGGATGATGCGCTTGCCGTCGGGGATGATCGGCGTCGAGATGTTGTGCTTGGTCAGCGACGTGCCGACCGCGAAGATCAGGTCGCTCTCGTGCAGGAAATGCCGTCCGTGGCCGGTGTACACCGTGCCGCCCGAGCCCAGCGCCAGCGCGTGGTCCTCGGGGAAGGCGCTCTTGCCGTCGGTCGTCGTCATCACCGGCGCGTCGAGCAATTCGGCGAGCGCCACCAGCTCGTCGGAAGCCTCGGCGTAGAGCACGCCCTGGCCGGCGATGATCATCGGCGTCTTGGCGTCGACGAGCTTTTTCGCCGCCTCCTCGATGTCGCGCTCGTCGCCGGCCGAGCGGGTGCGGCGGACGCGCTCGTAATGGACGTCGTTGCCGGGGAACTCGGCCGTCATCACATCGGCCGGCACCTCGACCATGACCGGGCCGGAGCGCCCGTTCTTCAGCGCGTTGAAGGCGCGGCGCAACGCGCCCACCGTGTGCTCGGGCATCACCACCGGCTCGACCGATTTGGTCACGCTCGCATAGCTGCGCACCGAGTTGAACATCGGGAAATGGTGCGCGGTCTCGCGCGGATGGCCGAGGGGCAAGAGCAGAAGCGGCGTCGAATCCGAATAGGCCGAGGCGATGCCGGCAAATGCGTTCTCGGCGCCCGGCCCGTACTGCATCGCGAAGACGCCGGGCGGGTTGCCATTCTGCACCCGCGAGCAGCCGTCCGCCATGTGCACGCCGACCCGCTCCTGCCGGCAGATGATCGGCCGCAGCCCCGCCGCGACCGCCGCCTCGATGATCGGCGTCGTCGGGAAGCAGAACAGGGTC
>Ga0182024_10019572_pt1 | contig 12463 bp, 13 predicted proteins | sample P32metaG_FD_120480 | JGI IMG/M metagenome (GOLD analysis project Ga0182024, IMG submission 120480) | Permafrost microbial communities from Stordalen Mire, Sweden - P3-2 metaG (Illumina Assembly) | ecosystem: Environmental > Terrestrial > Soil > Wetlands > Permafrost | place: Sweden: Stordalen... | reverse complement strand
GGCTCGACGCCGCGCGACGGCGCTGCAGGCAGAGAACGAGCGCCTGCGCGAGCAGGTGGGCGAGCTCGAGTCGAGGCTCGCGGATCGCCGCCGCGCTCCGGTGAGCGCGGCCGGGCGCATGCGCCGCGCCACTCACGCGGCCGCGCAGTAGCGCTCGGGCGGCGACGGCTTCGCCTCAGGTGCTGTAGCCGGGGAACAGCCGGCCACCGCCTGGCCCGCCTGCAAGCTCCTCCTGCGCCCAGTTGACCGCGAATCCCGAGCCATCGCCGTCGAGGGTCGTGGGGATCGCAGCCACGATCACGGGCGGGCCGAAGAACCGTCCTTCTCCGCCAACAGCTGACGCGCGGTCGTTGAGGGCGACGGCCCGCGCGGACCAATCCGTGCCCGCGATCGTGCCCGTGCGCCCGTTCCCCGTCTCGACCGCCGCGCCCGCAAAGCTCACCGTGCCGAAATCGGTCAGCGGCAACGCCTGGCAGGACGTGGAACAGGTTGACGGAGCCTCGGCGATCCACTCAGCCGAGCTCAGACTGGCGGCGGGGAAATGCAGCCGCTTCCTGACCGACTCGCCAGTGGTCTGGTCGACGAGCCGCATCGTGACGTACGCCCCCCGCACGGAAACCGAGCCGGCGATCGCGTCGCCCGGGGCGATCGCGAGCTTCACCGTCACCGGGGCCGCCGGGACGAGCTCGTACCACGCCGTGTAGTGCGCCAATCCGTTTGAATCACAGTCCGCCTCGGTCCCCGTCTGCTCGAGCTTCTTCGAGGACTGCAAGAGACCGCCGAGGCCGACCCAGAACGCGGAATACGTTCTCGAGCCGGGGGTGCAACTCGCCGTCGGCTCGACCCAGCTGGCGGCGACGCGCTTGAAGTTGCGCACGCTGGCGCCCGCTGCGCTGATTGCATAGCCGGCCCAGTTGGCACTCAGCTCAGGGTTCGCGGCCGGCGTGGTTCCGCTGGCGCCCGTCGCGCCGGTGGCGCCCGTCGAACCGCTCGCTCCGGTGTCGGGAGCGGCGGCGGCGGCTGCTGTGGCGGCTCCGGCTGCTCCCAGGACGCAGACGGCGGCGAGCGCAAGCAGCGCTCGCGGGACGCCGCACGCGATGGGGTCGAGGCGGGATCGGCGCCTGACGGTCACAGGGAGCAGTTTCGAGGGCTCGGCTAAGGCGCGCCTTCGGCGCACCTTTGCGCCAGCTAAGACCTGCGCGGCTCAGCGCACCGCCGCCCCTCCGGGTCGCGCCCGTGGAGCCTGTGGCAGCCGGCGCCGGAAGCCGGAGACGCCGAGCATCAGCGCGCATCTTGGCGAGCACCGTGGCGCCACCGCACACACGGCCCCGGAGTGGGGCCGTGTGGGTGGTAGGACCTCGATGTGGCCGCCGCGGAGCCAGCGGCGGGCAGCCTGTTAGACGAGCACGTCGGTGCGCAGGAGCGAGGCGGCCTCTACGGCCGCCGCGCGGGAATGGACGCCGAGCTTCTTGAGCACGTTCTTGACGTGGCTGTTGACGGTTTCGGGGGAGAGGAACAGGGCGTCCGCGATCTCGCGAGTGCCCATCTGGCCGCACATGAGGTCGAGAATCTCCCATTCGCGGTTGGTCAGCGCGCTCTTGACGGGACGCGTCCCGGTTCCGTCAGCGGGCGTGCGGCGCAGGCGATCGACCAGCACGCCTGTGAGCTCAGGCGAGATGATCGCGTGACCGGCGCTCACGATCCCGAGCGCGCGCTTGATCGTCGAGACCTCGGCGCTCTTGATGACGAATCCGCTTGCACCCGCCCTGACGGCGCGCATCTCGAGGTCCAGGTCGGCGGAGGTTGCCAGCATCACGACGCGCGTCTCGGGAGTTCTGCTGACGATCCGCTCGCACGCGGTCACCGCGTCCAAGCCGGTCAGGCTCGTCGCGACAAGCACGATGTCGGGGCGGTAGTGGCAGGCGAGCTCCACGGCCTCAACGCCATCGGACGCCTGCCCGATGACGGCGAAGCCGCCATCCGTGCGAAGCGAGTCCGTCAGCGCGCGGCGCGCGAGCCGGTCGGGATCGGCCACGAGGACGCGCGGCCGGTCAGTTGAATTGTTTGCAGCTTTTTCGAGGTCAACGCCCTCGGTTGTCATGGTCAAGAATTCGGGCTCCAGGTCACATTCGAGGTAGGTCATGCCACCATGATGGGTGGGGTGGCCATTTAGGTCAAGTGCTCTCGCAAACCTTTGGACGTCTGTACTAGCCAGCCGTGCGCTCCCCGAAAATAGGGGCTCAGGGGGCGGAAATCCAGGGGCGTTGCCACTAAATAGCACCCCGTCGGCCGTCGGAGAACCCGACGCGGCGTCCCCCTCGCAGGGGGCCAAAGTGGCCCTCTGGCCATTTGTTCGACCAGGTTTGGGGTGGTACTGAAGCTCACCTGTGCCTCCTCGGCGCCTTTGCCGAAGACAAAACTGGATGGCGGCGGAGGTCGCCCGCCCACACATACGGCAGCAGTTCCACACCGGAAGGCACGAAGACCATGCAAGACGCGACGACCAACTCCACAGCTTCGATTGATCCCATCGGCCTGCTCGCGAGCGAGGTGCTGAAGGACCTCTACCGCGCGGTTGCGGGCAGCGAGCCCGCTGCCGTGCGCTCCTACCGCGACGAGGACGCCATCCTGCTGCTGCTTCGCTTCGATCCGACCCAACTCGAGATCGGGCAGGGCGATGGCTTCGCCCCGTTCCTCGAGACCGCCTTTCTCGCCATGCCCGGAATGATCGCCTCGGCCGTCGAGGCCCGCACCGGCCTGCGGCTCGCCGCCGGCAACCTCTCCGTGTGCGCGGAGCGCGGCCTCGCCGTGTTCGCCTTCAGCGCGCTCGACGAACCCGCGGAGCGCGAGCCAGACGAGGATCTCTTCCGCATCGACGCGGGAACGCTGACCGTTTCATCCGCCGGGCAGGGCTCCCTGCGCCGCGCAAGCTGACCGCTCCACCAGCCGGCGTCGCGCTGACCTTGCCTTCCGCGCACGCCGGCAGAACTGCCGCCGTAAGAAACAGCGAGCCGGACCGTTTAGGTCCGGCTCGCTAAACCCCCCCGGGTCGTGACGGAACGAGACTCGGCTAGTCGCGGATCCTGTAGCTCACGGGTCCGCGGCCGGGAAGCTTGAAGGCGACGCTGACCGGCCGGAATACGGCCGTCGCATATACGTTGCTTCGGACCGCGAGTTTGTGACCGACTCCACCGGCGCTCCGGATCGTGACCGTCGAGACGCCGTCGGGGACGAGGCCCAGGACGAACTGGCCGGCGGCCGCCCGCGGGGTGGGGGAGGCGGCAAGCAGTGCGACGATCAGCGAGCCACGGATCGCTCGCGCGGTTGGCAGGCACCACCACCGCGCGTAGCCCTGGGCAGCGAGAACCCGCAGGCAAACCGCGCCCGAGGCCGGCACGACCGACACGAGCCGCGGGACGAGCGCGCCAGGGTTCGCCGGGGCCAGGACGGTCCGCGCGAGGCCGGGATTGGCTCCCAGGGGGCCCGCGCCCGGCCGGATCTGCCTGAAGTCGTCGTGCACGGTCCGGGCCCGGCGCAGCACTCCGAACGCCGCCGCCTCCCCGGCGGGGACCGCCGAGATTTCCGCGACGGCGGCGCGGATCGCGGCCGGCGGGGCGCTCGGCGCAGGCGCGCTCGAGCTCGCGTTAGAGCGCGGGTTCGAGCTGAGCGTCGCGACGCCCGCCGCGATCCCGGCCGAGGCCAGGCACACAAGCGCCGCGCGGAGCGCCAGAGAACGCGACGACCCCGCAGGCGCCGCTCCCGGGAGCGATACCTGCGGGGCCGGCGCGACGCCTCTCGTTACGGACACCCTTGTGAGTAGAACTCGGTGCCGTTCATGTACAGCCAGTAGATCGAGTCGTTGTAGAGCTCGCCCTTGAGCAACTGGGTGCCCGGGTAGCAGGTCTCGGACACGCCGTTGCCGCAGCCCCAGCCACCGTAGTAGCCCCCATTGGGGTACTGGGCGATATCGCACACAAAGGCATCGCTGCCCGTGTCGTCATAGACGATGTTCGCCGTGATCGTGTGCTCCGGCCCGACGCAGCTGCCGCCACTGGGCTCCCAGCCGACGCAGTAGTTGACGCCGTAGGCGGATGCGTGCTGGCTCGCAAAGAGGATCCCGATCAGCGCTCCGGCGAGTGCTGCCGCTACGAGCACCGCTCGGACGCGGCGAAGATGTCTTGTGTATTGAGTCAAGAGCTCCATCCGTAGTGAGTTCGTGGGCAGTGGGAGGTGAGCGAGGCAACCTAGACACGGTCGCCGGGGCCGTCCAACACCGATCCGCTATCGAACGGGTGCCCGGCCGTATGGGTGTTCGCTTGGGCGTGCCGTACCCCTGCCCACGCACGCCTCGCGCAAAATTTCGGTCAAACCGAGCGGACCGGGCCGCGCGAGAGAGTCAGCGCTGCAACGGCCGGCGCTGCAAGCGAACCGGCCCAGGCGGCCGCGGCGCCCGTCCACGGCGTCCAGGCTGCCGCGGTGGCGACGCTAGCCGCTGCCGCGGGTGAAGCTCACCGACGGGTTGGGCGCCGGTGGGGCAGTGCTCGCCGGAAGTGTCAGTGCGAAGAAGTTGTCGTTCACCGGCGCCGAGAGCGGTGGGCCGGCCGCCGAGCTCAAGGTGGCGACTGTCACCCCGTCGGGTGCGAGCCCGAAGAACTGCCCGTCGAATGCCGCCCACGCACGCCCACCGATGACCTCGGCCAGCGACCAACACTCAACATGCGTGAACAGCGGGCTCGTGTTCGACACATACAGGCAGAGAGCGTTACTCAGGGGCGCGGATTCATTCGGCACGCCGCCAGTCGCGTCCGTCGCTAGGCGCTCCGCCACGGGCACCAGCACGAACGCCTCGCTGCCAACGGTGCCCAGCAGCCGAACGTAGGCCGTTCGCACGCCGGAGGTGTAGTCGTTGATGTAGGTGAGCGCCGCCTGCGAGAGCGCGCCGCGGTCAGCGTCGGTCTGCGGGCGCGCCAGTACCGTGAGCGCGTCTAGTTGCTCCTCGGGCGGTGCGCTGGTTGCCGCGCCCGGGTTGTAGCCGTATTGCGGGTTGCCGAGCAACGGCGTCCAGATCGCGACCGCGGCGAAGGCCGTCCCCGCGAACGCCGTCAGCGCCAGGCCGACGGCGCCCGGGCGCGTCAGCCATGGCCAGCGCCGGTGGTGCAGGCGCGCCGGCAGGCGGCGGCGCTCGGCGGTCAGCTCAGCGGCGGCGCGCGTCAGCTGCAGCCCGAAGCGGGCGCGGAAGTCGGCCAGCACCAGCCCGGGGGCCAGCTGGCGCTCGCCCAGACGCGGGAGCCGGCCGCGCCCGAGGCCGCGCCTCCCAGCCGGTGCCGGCGTCGCGATCGGCTGGCGTCCGGCGGCCAGCTCAGCGGACGCCATCGCGAGCGCCGCGCCGAAGCGCACGCGGAAGTCGCCCTCCGGAGCGGCGCCGAGCGCCGTAGCAGCGGCGGCGAGCTGCGCGCCGAAGCGGTCGCGGAAGTCGCTCACGACCCGTCACCCGAACGTGTCCGCAGCGTCCGCAGCGCGCGACTGACGCGCTTGCGCACGACCGCCTCCGAGCACTCCAGGTCTCGCGCGATCTCCTCGTAGTCGCGCTCGTCGATGACGCGCGCGCGCAGCGCCTCGAGCTGGTCGGCAGGCAGCAGGTCGGCGAGCTGGTTGACCACGTCGCTGGCGCTCAGCTCCTCGACGAGCGCAAGGTCGGTGTCGTCGAGCACGAGCGGCTCCATCCCGAGCCGCTCGCGCGCCGCGGCTTCGATCCGCCCCCGGCGGTAGCTCTCGAACAGCTTGTTGCGGGCGATCCCGAGGAGCCACGCAGCCGGCACGTCGATCTCGTCGGGTCCGGTCGTGGTGTGCAGCGCGAGCAGGGCCGCCGCGAAGGTCTCCGCCATCAGGTCGGCCGCGGCCTCGGGGCTGGCGGTGCGCCGGCGCAGGTAGGCCAGCACCACGTCGACGTGGCGCTGGTAGAAGACGGTGAAGGCCTCGGGTTCGGCCGTGACGGCGAGCGTGAGCAGCTGATGGTCGCTGCGGCGGTCGCGTCGCGGCCTAGCCATCTCCGGACCATGCGCGCGGCGCGCACGAGCGACGCGAGCACGCGGCGCGGCGATACGAAGTCGCCGCCGCGACGGCGGTGCCGACCCCCACGACGGCGCCGCCGACCCCCGCCGCGCCAGCGCGGGCACGCCGCCTTCGGCGTGTCCGAGAGCCGGAGGGGGCGACATCAGCCGACCGCCCGATGCGCGTCGCTGCAGACATCGACAGCAGTCTGCACGAAGCTGCGAGCCAGGGCAACGGCGCCGGCGCGACGCCAGCACAGCGCGACCTCGCTCGGTGGTGCGTCCACCAGCGGCACGTGCACAAAGCCGGCGTGGCGCAGCGATTCCGCCAGCGACGCCGGCATCACCCCGATCCCGTCCGAGGACGCGACGCGGATGATCATCTCCTCGACGCTCGCTGCCGCCGGGGCTGCCGCGCGCGCCGCGTCCGTCAGCCGCGGGGCGATCGCGATCTCGGCCGCCCAGCCTCCCTCGGTCCCGCGCGGGAGCACGAGCGCCTCCCCGCGAAGCTCCGCCAGCGTCAGCGTCGCTCGCCGCGCCAGCGCGTGCTGGGCGTTCATCACGGCAACCCGCCCTTCCTGGAGGACCGCCTCGCAGGCGAGGGTCACATCGCTGACGGGCAGACGCACGATCGCCACGTCCACGCTGCCGTCGGCGAGCTCGCCCACCCCTTCGCCCCACGACAGCGACAGCAGCTCGAGGTCGATCTGCGGGTGACTGGCCCTGAACGCGCGTACGATCCGCGTCGCCGCCACCACCGCGGTTGCGTCAAAGCCGATCCGAAGCCGGCTCCGCTCGCTGCGCGCGACCGCCTCGATCTCGGCGAGCGTCTCCGCGTAGACCGCGAGCACGCGGCGGCCGCCTCGGAGCAGCGACTCGCCGGCCGCCGTCAGCTGCACGCTGCGCGAGGTGCGCCTGAACAGCTCGACGCCGAGCTGGCGCTCGAAAGTGCGGATCGCGGTGCTGAGCGGCGGCTGGGCGATTCCCAGCCGTCTTGCCGCCCTTCCGAAGTGCAGTTCCTCGGCGACGGCGACGAAATAGCGCAGTAGCCGCAGCTCGCCGGTGACCGCAATCGCGCCGGCGACACGCTGCGCGTCCGCGCGGCCGGCGAGCGCCGCATCAACCCCCCGATCCGGCAGCGCCGCAGGCTCCATTTGAAATTACGTAGCGCCGCCCGAAGCGTTTGTGACCGCCCGGGGCGCCGCTCGGACAGCCGTCGAGCCGCGCGCCGGGTTATGTACACGGCGGGCGCCGGCGAGGCGCCGATCTCGCTCGCGCGGGCGCTCGCGCTAGGGCGCCTGGGCGCCCGGAGGCGGCAGATCGTCGTCGTGGCGGTTGCGCGAGCTGAAGACGAAGTGCCAGAGCCCCCACACGGTCCCGTAGCCGATCGCGATCACGAGGAAGCCGCCGACCGCCTCGAGGCCGGCCGACACAGCCAGGACACCCATGCGCCGCACCGTAGCACCCGGCCGTTTCCCCGCGGCGAGCTTCCGCTAGGCTCGCTGCCGTGGCCAGCGCGGCAGGACAGCAAGCTTCCGCCGCCCCGGAGCTTGTGCACGGGGAGCACACGCGGGCGCGGGGCCGGCGCCCCGGCCGGCGCACGCTCGCGTTCGCCCTGACGATCCTGCTCTCGGCGTTCTTCACCTATCTCGCCGTCCGCGGCGTCAACTGGCACCGCGCCTGGCTCGCGCTCAAGCACTGCGACGCCTGGTGGCTCGTGCCGGGCATGGCCGCCTTCGCCGTGCAGGTCGTGCTGCGCGGGATGCGCTGGCGCTCGCTCTTCGCACACGCCCGCCGCCCGGCGCGCGGGCCGATCATGGCTGCGACGCTGATCGGCTACCTCTTCAACAACATCATGCCCGCGCGCGCAGGTGAGGCGGCCCGCGTCGTCGCGCTGAGGCAGCGCAGCCAGGCGCCCGTGGCCGAGATCGTCGGGACGGCGCTCGTCGAGCGCGCCTACGACGTCCTCTCGATCCTGATCATCTTCTTCTGCGCGTCGCCGTGGCTGCCCCACGAGAGCTGGTTCACGACCGCGGCGATCCTCGCCGGCGTCGCCGCCGTCGTCCTCGCTGTCGTGATCTGGATCCTCGCCGTTCACGGCGACCGGCCGCTGCGCTGGCTCGTGCGCCCGCTCGGGCGCCTCCCGAGCCTGACGCCGGAGCGCGTCGAGCGCGAGGCAGCGACGCTCGCGGAGGGGCTGTCGGGCCTGCGCCAGCGCCGCGTCGCGATCGAGGCGCTGCTGTGGAGCCTCGCCTCCTGGATGATGTCGGCGGTCTGGGCGTGGTGCGTGCTGCTCGCCTTCGAGCCCTCGCGCGGCTTCGGCGCCGGCGTGCTCGTGACGGTCGTGATCGGGCTTTCGATGATCATCCCGTCGCCCCCCGCGGCGGTCGGCGTGTTCGAAGCCGCGGGCGTCGCGGCGCTCGCCGCCTACCACGTACACCAGAGCGCCGCGCTCCCGTATGCGCTCGTGCTGCACGTCTCGAACTTCGTTCCACTGGTGCTCGCCGGCGTCCTGACGCTGCGCTACGCGGCGCGCCGGCCGCCTGGCCTGCGGCGGTGAACGGCGACCTATACTTGGTCGGTCCCCGGCTCGACGGAGCGCGCGCGTGCAGGAAATGGTCATCTATGGCGTTAGCTTCGACATGGTCGGCAAGCAGCCGATCGTCCTGCTGAAGACCGCCGACGGCAACAAGTTCCTGCCGATCTGGATCGGCCACCCGGAGGCGGCCTCGATCCTGATGAAGCTGCAGGGCGCGACCACGCCCCGGCCGATGACGCATGACCTGCTCTGCGACGTGCTGGGCGAGCTCGACGTGCGCTGCACGCAGGTGGCCGTCACCGAGCTTCGTGACAACACCTTCTTCGCCCAGATCACCCTTCAGGTTGCCGGCCGCGAGCTCGAGATCGACTCGCGACCGAGCGACGCGATCGCGCTCGCCGTCCGCGTCGGTGCGCCGATCTTCGCCGCCGAGGAGGTCATCGCGGACTCGGCGATCGAGTTCGAGCACGAGGTCGAGGACACCGACGACGTCGTCGAGAAGTTCAAGGAGTTCCTCGACCAGGTCACGCCCGAGGACTTCGCCGCCGGCGACAGCTGAACGGCAGCGCGCTTCAGCCGACGCCGGCGCCGGCGGAGCGCGACAGGGCGTCGGCGAGGACCCGCTCGACGAGCTCGTCGAACCCCATCCCGGCGGCGTCGGCGGCCTGCGGCAGCAGGCTCGTCTCCGTCAGCCCCGGGATCGGGTTGACCTCGAGCACGGTCGGCCCGTCCTCGCCGAGGATCATGTCCGCGCGCGCGAAGCCGCGCGCACCGAGCAGCTCCCAGGCCGCGAGCGCGATCTCTCGCGCACGCTCGGCGACCGCCGGCTCGAGCGCCGCCGGGCAGACGAAGTCGGTCTGCCCGATCTCATAGCGCGCCGCGAAGTCGTAGGCCGCCCCCCGCGGCACCGCCTGGACGATCGGCAGCGCCTCCGCCCGCGCGCCGTGCTCACCGCAGACCATCGAGACCGCGAGCTCGGGTCCCGCGACGTGGCGCTCGAGCAGCACGCGCGAGCCGTAGGACAGCGCGGCGACCAGCGCCGTCGGCAGCTCCGCGGCGCTGCGCGCGACCTTGACGCCGAGCGCGGATCCCTGCGAGACAGGCTTGACGACGAGCGGGAAGCCGAGCCGATCGGCGACGGCATCGAGCGCCTCGGCGGCGCCGAGATCCTGGAAGGCGACGTCGCCGAGTGCCACCCACTCGGGCGTCGGCAGGCCGCCGTCGCTGAGCGCGTGCTTCGTCAGCACCTTGTCGGAGCAGCGCATGCAGGCGTGCACGCCCGAGCCGGTATAGGGGATCCCGAGATGCTCGAGCAGCTCCTGAATGGTGCCGTCCTCGCCGCCGCGGCCGTGCAGCGCGATGAATGCGACGGTGGGCCGCGCCTCGCGCAGCGCCGACACGAGATCGCTGCCGACGTCGATCGAGACGACCTCGTGGCCGAGCCGCTCGAGCGCGTCCGCGACCCGGGCCCCGGAAGCCAGCGACACCTGGCGCTCGAGCGAGCGCCCGCCCTTCAGCACGGCGACGCGCGTCATGCCTCGCGCGAGCGCTGTCCTCCCAACGCTCCCCGCCGCGGCAGGTGCAGGACCGACGCGAGCCTCTCGCCGCCCGGCGGCTCCGCTGCGAGCGCCGCCTCGGGCGCGGCCGGTGCATCGGCGCCCGCGCTGCGCTCGCCGCCTGCGGCCGCGGGACCGCCGCGGGAGCGCCCGGTCAGCGTGTCGTAGAGCGCAACCTGCTCGGCGACGATCTTGCCGATCCGCCGCACCCCCTCGCGAATGTCATCGTCGGCCGAGCTCGAGAAGTTCAGCCGCATCGCGTGCTGCCCGCGCCCGTCGGCGTAGGCCGCCTCGCCGGGCACGAAGGCGACGTTCTCCGCCAGCGCGCGTGCCAGCAGGTCGGTCGTGCCGATGAAGTCCGGCAGCGTCACCCAGATGAAGAGGCCGCCCTGCGGGCGCGTCCAGGTCGCGGCGGCCGGCAGGTTCTCGGCGAGCGCGTCGAGGATCACGTCGCGGCGGCGGTGGTAGAGCTCGCACAGCGAGGCGACGTAGGGCTGCCAGTCGCCGCTTGCGAAGTACTCGGCGACGAAGTGCTGCGCGAGCGTCGAGGAGCACAGGTCGGTCGACTGCTTGCCGAGGATCAGCTTCGCCAGCAGCGGCCGCGGCGCGACCAGCCAGCCGACGCGCACGCCGGGGGAGAGGATCTTCGACATCGTGCCCGTGTAGATCACGAAGTCGTTCTCGTCGGTCGGCCCGGGCGCCTCGAGCGAGCGCAGCGTTGGCAGCTCGTCGCCCTCGTAGCGCAGCATCCCGTAGGGGTTGTCCTCGAGCACGATCAGCTCGCGCTCGCGCGCGATCGCGACGAGCCGCCGCCGGCGCTCCAGCGACATCGTCACGCCGGCCGGGTTCTGGAAGTTCGGGATCGTGTAGATGAACTTCGGCCGCCGACCCGCCGCGTCGAGCGCCGCGAGCGTCTCCTCGAGCGCGTCGATCCGCATGCCGTCGGAGTCCACGTCGATCTGGATCACATCGGCCTCGTAGGCGCAGAACGTCGGCACGGCGCCGGGGTAGGTCGGCGCCTCGGCGATCACGACGTCGCGCGGGTCGACCAGCGTCTTGGTGACGAGGTCGATCGCCTGCTGGCCGCCGGTGGTGACGATCACCTCGTCGGGGTCGACGGCCATGTGCTCGGCCGCCATCACCGACACGATCGCCTCGCGCACGCCGAGCAGACCCTCGCTCGGGCCGTACTGCAGCGCCGCCGCGCTCGGTATGCGCTCCATCAGCTCCTTGAACAGGGCCGGGTCGAAGGTCGAGGTGTCGGGCAGCCCGCCGGCCAGCGAGATCACCTCGGGGCGCACGGTGACCGCCATCAGGTCGCGCATCGCCGAGGAGCGCATCACGCGCGTGCGCGAGGCGAACAGGCCTGCGTAGCGCTCCAGCTCGTGCGCGCTGGAGCGGGGTGGTCGACGCTCGCTCATCGGTCAACTATCGTCATGACCCCATCTACGCTAGCGCACGATGAGCCTCCGCTTCCACATCGCGCCCGCCCCTGGACTCGCGCTTGCAGCCGCAATCCGCACGCCCGCGCCCGCTCCGGCGGCGACCTCAAACGCGCGGCCCGCGGCGGCTGGTGCTGGGTTGGGGTCGGCCTGGCCGGGCGCGACGCTCGCGATTTTGAGACGACGTGAGCGGGGCGTGGGGGCGGCCGGAGCCGCCGGAGCCCCGCGGGTGTCGCGCTGAAAAAGCTCGTCCTCGCCGTGATCGACGGCGCTCGCCCGGCGATGATCGAGCAGGCCGTCGCGGCGGATCAGGCGCCGGCGCTCGCGGCGCTGATCGAGCGCGGCAGCTACATCCCCGACGCGGTCTCCGCGTTCCCGTCGGTGACGCCGGTCTGCGCCGCGACGATCGCGACCGGGCTGGGCCCCGACCGCCACCGCATCCCGTCGATGAACTGGTACCACCGCGAGGAGGCCCGCTACGTCGAGTACGGCTCGAGCTTCCGCGCGGCGCTGCGCTTCGGCCTCGGCCGGCAGCTCACCGACACGATCTACAACATGAACGGCTCCCACCTCGCGCCGGATGCCGCGACGATCTTCGAGCGCCTTGACGACGCCGGCCTGCGCACCGCCGGCACCACCTACCTGATCTACCGCGGCCGCCACCTCCACCAGCCCGCGCAGGACTCCACGCTGACGCGGATCGCGGCGCTCGCGGTCGTGCGCCGCCCGGTGATGGGCCCGCGCGAGCTCTTCTACGCCGACATCTTCTCCAGCCGCGACACCGGCTGCCGCAGCACGCTCGGGATGCCAGGGGTCCGCGACCGCCACGCCGGCTGCGTCGGCGAGTACCTGGTGCGCCACGACCTGTTCGACTTC
>Ga0182024_10019571_pt1 | contig 12463 bp, 10 predicted proteins | sample P32metaG_FD_120480 | JGI IMG/M metagenome (GOLD analysis project Ga0182024, IMG submission 120480) | Permafrost microbial communities from Stordalen Mire, Sweden - P3-2 metaG (Illumina Assembly) | ecosystem: Environmental > Terrestrial > Soil > Wetlands > Permafrost | place: Sweden: Stordalen... | reverse complement strand
GCGGATCTGCAAGCTCTGGCGGGACCTTCTGCGGGACCGAACGGCGGGTCCATTTTCATCGACGGATTCAGCGGAGGCGAGATTCCTCCAAAGGAATCGATTCGCGAGATTCGAATCAACCAGAATCCATTCGCGCCGGAGTACGACAAGTTGGGGTATGGAAAAATCGAAATTTTCACCAAGCCCGGGTCGGATCGTTATCATGCCACGCTCGATTACAATCTGGGCACGGACTGGTGGAACTCGCGCAATCCGTTTTCGGCGGAAAAGGCACCGTTTCTGCTGAACGAATTCGAGAACAGCGGCGGCGGTCCGCTGGGCAAGCGCGCATCGTTCACGCTCGATGTTCAGCGAAACATGGTGAACAATGGCGCGATCACCAATGGCGTAATGCTGAATCCGGCGCTGATCGCCACTCCGTTCACCAGTGTTTACGTGGTGCCGCAGCGGTTTACCCGGGTGAGCCCGCGCGTCGATTACGCGCTGAACGATAAGAACACGCTTGCGGTTCGATACACATTTACGCATTCGGATATTCCGGGTACGGGCATTGGGAGTCTGGACCTGGCGACGCGGGGCTACGATTACAGCTACACCAATCAGACCGTGCAGCTTACCGAGACGGCGGTGTTGGGCGCGGCGGTGAACGAAACGCGATTCCAGTTTTTTCGCAGCGCCAGCCAGCGGAAGGCCGACACATCCGGCCCTGAAATTCAGGTGCTGGGATCTTTTGACGACGGCGGCGCATCCGTCGGTACGGGCTTCGACACGCAGAACAGCTACGAGTTTCAAAACTATACTACGTGGGTTCATCGAACGCATGTGGTGAAATTCGGGGCGCGGCTGCGGGAACAAACCGATGACACTTTTTCGCCCTTGAATTTTAACGGGACGTTCACGTTTGGCGGCGGCCTGGCGCAGGTGCTCGATGCCAATAATCAGGCCGTTGCCGGCGAGTTTGAGAATATCGATTCGATCGAGCGCTACCGGCGGACTTTGCTCGGCCTGGCTGGAGGCGGGCCAACGCAGTTCAGCATCAACACCGGGAATCCGCAGCTTTCGGTGGCGCAGTTCGACGCCGGAATTTTCGTGGGCGACGACTGGCGCATCCGCCCCAACGTCACGCTCAGCTACGGCCTGCGGTACGAGCTGCAAACGAACATTCGCGACTGGCGCGACGTCGCTCCTCGCATTGCCCTGGCTTGGGCGCCGGCGGCAAAAGGAAGCTCGCCAAAAACGGTTCTGCGACTGGGATTCGGGACCTTCTACGATCGCTTCGCGCTGACCAACACGCTCGCTGCCGAGCGGTATAACGGAATCGTCCAGCAATCTTATGTCGTGACCGACCCGAGCTTCTTCCCCGCTCTGCCCTCGCCCGCGATGCTGGCGGCGTTTCAATCGTCGCAGGCGATTCAGGAAGTCAGCTCGAATCTGCGCGCGCCGTACATCATTCAGTCCGCGGTCACGCTGGAACGGCAGTTGCCCGGGCACGCGACGGTCGCGCTCACCTACACCAATTCACATGGACTTCACGAACTGCGGTCGGCGGATATCAACGCGCCGCTTCCCGGAACCGGTGTTTTCCCGCTGGGTACGCCGGGGCCGGTATTCCTGATGGAATCTTCCGGTCTGTACAACCAGAACCAGTTGATCGCGAACATGAACGCTCGGGTCAACGCCGGATTTTCATTGTTCAGCTTTTATGTGCTGAATAAAGCGATGAGCAACACCGATGGCGTGGGAACCTTTCCGGCGAATCCTTACAACTTTGCCGGCGAATATGGGCCGGCGGCTACGGATGTGCGGCATCGCGTGACGCTGGGCGGATCGATGACCACCCGCTGGAACATCCGTCTGAGCCCGTACTTCATCGCGCAATCGGGCATGCCGTTCAACATCACCAGCGGAAACGATCCTTACAACACCACGCTGTTCACCGCTCGCCCGGGAATCGCCACCGATCCTTCCAAGCCGGGCCTGATCGAAACGCAGTACGGGCTGCTCGATCCGAATCCGACGGCCGACGAACAGATCCTCGGGCGAAACTCGGGGCGCGGGCCGGGACAAATCAGCTTGAATCTGCGCGTCGGCAAGGTTTTCGGATTCGGAGGTGAGCGTGGCTCCAAACGCGCTGCGGACGCGCCTGCCGGGGCGCCTGCCGGCAATCCCGCCAATGCGGCCACGGGACGCGGGCTCGGTTCTCTGATCCAAGCGCCGGCCACTTCGCGCCGGTACAATGTGAGCGTTTCGATGTCGATCCGAAATCTGCTGAACCACACGAATGACGGTCCGATTAACGGCGATATCACGTCGCCGCTGTTCGGGCGAGCGAATCAGATGGCGGGAAATGTAAACGGAGAAGGCTTTTCGGAGAATGGAAATAACCGGCGGCTGGAATTGCAGATCCGGTTTACTTTCTAAGGTTAATCGATCACTTTCAGGCGGCGTAGCGCTTCGTCGATTTCGGGGCGCACCAGGACACCGTTCTCGATCTCGGCTTTGCGCTTTTCTTCGCGATCGATTTGCGCGGCCGCCAGCTTCGATACTTCGGCGGCGTCTTCGAACGGAACCACGGTGACTCCGTCGCGATCGGCGATGATGATATCACCGGGACGAACGGCTACGCCTCCGCAAGCGACGATCGCGCCGACTTCGCCGGGTCCGTCCTTATTGCAGCCGTTGGGCGAAAGGCCGCGGGAGTAGACGGGCAGCGCCAGAGCTTCCAGAGCCTCGGCGTCGCGCACCGTTCCATCGACGATGACGCCGCGCACACTGGCTTTGACGGCGCTCGACGCCAGCAATTCGCCGAAGCCGGAATTGTTCACGTTGCCCTGGGTGTTCACGATGAGGATGTCATTAGGCTGCGCCAGAGACAGCGCCTTGTGGATCATCAGATTGTCGCCGGAGTGGCACCAGGCGGTGACCGCCGCCCCGATGATGCGGGGCGAGGGCCAGACCGGTTTGATGCCCGCGTCCATGGCGCCCAAGCGCGACATGCAGTCGGCGACCTGGGCGCTGGAGGCGATTCCGAAGGACGCGAGCAACGCTTCCTCCGGCCGCGGCCATTCAGGATGGACGCGAAATCCGGGCCTACCGGGCATGCGCGGTGGCCGGGGTCCGCAGATGCGTCAGCGTTTCTTTTAAGTGCTCCAGATCGGTGCGGATGTCGTTTTCGTCGAAAAAACCCATGGTCCCGATGCGGATCACTTTGCCGTCCATCTTATTGCGCGAGCCCGCGATGACGGTGCCGTGACGTTCCTTCATCTCGTCGATGATCTGATTGCCGTCTACGCCGCCGGTCTCGAGCACCACCACGGTGTTCGAGAGGTTTTCCTTGGGGAAAGTCGCCAGGCCGAGCTCATTGCAACCGGCCCGCAGCATCGAGGAAAGGCGGCGATGACGCTCCAGCACTTTATCGAATCCTTCTTCGTGGATCATTTCGAGCGCTTCGCGAAGTCCGTACATCAACGCGATGGAGGGCGTAAATGGCGTCTCCGCCTGATTGACTTCCTTGAGCGCCTTGCGAAAATCCCAATAGTAGCGGGGCATGGCGGTGTCGCGATTCACGATTTTGAGCGCCTTGGCGCTGACCGCGGCGAGACCGATGCCGGGCGGGCACATCAGCGCTTTCTGCGAAGAGGACAACAGAATATCGACGCCCCATTCGTCCTGCCGCATCTCGATCCCGGCAAGGCCGCTGACGGAATCGACAATCAGCAGAGCCGGCGTGTCGCGCACGACGCGTCCGATGGCGCGCAGATCGGCCACCGCGCCAGTGGAGCTTTCGTTATGCACCACCACTACGGCGCGATATTCGGTGGCTTTCAGGCGGCGTTCGATCTCCGCGGGATCGGGGGCGCGGCCCCATTCGACATCGAGGACGTCGACATTCGCGCCCATAGCTTTGGCGATGGAGGCGAAGCGCTCGCCGAACTGGCCGGCTACGCACAGCAGAACGCGCTCACCGGGCGCGACGGCGTTTACCAGGCTCGCTTCCATGACTCCGGTGCCGGAGCTCGAAAAAAACAGCACCGGATTCGACGTGCCGAGAATCGGGTGCAGCAGTTGTTCGGCGCGCGCGAAAATCTTTCTAAATTCCGGACCGCGATGATCGAGCATCGGAGCGGCGATCGCCTGGCGGACGCGCTCCGGCACGGTGGTGGGACCGGGCAGACGCAAACGATAGTTCATAGATTTCATTTGACCAAATCCGCCGGGCGAATGAGTGGGGAGGGAAATTACTGCGGTGTTTTTTCGAGCTGCTGCTTCGACCAGACACTCGACGGATTCAATTCCATGGCCTTCTGAAACTCGCGGCGAGCGTCGGAATTGCGATTCTGTTTCCGCAGCGCCAGGCCGAGCCAGACATGCGCTTCGGCGAGATTCGGGTCGAGCTCGAGGGCCTTTTGAAAATCCTTGATAGCGAGATCGATTCCTCCGCCCAGGCCCTGTGGCAGATAGTAATTCCCTACCCCGCGGCTGACGTAATTCATGGCCGACTTGGGATCGAGCTGCACCGCCTTATTCACTTCATCCTGCGCGCAGCGGCCGTATTTCATGCCTTGCAAGACGTTGGCCGAGACCGCCTGGCCGCAGAGCGTTCCATAGATGCGGTGATATTCGGCGTTTCCAGGTTTGATGGCGGTGGCGCGTTCGGCGGCTTTGATGCCGGCTTCGGCGGCGCTGTGCGCCTGATTTTTGTCGCGAGTCTCTATGGCGACTTCGGCCAGGTAGGATTCGGCGACCGCCAGCTGGTATTGCGCCGCCGCATCGTTGGGTTGCGCTTGGGCCGCGGCGGCGAGTTGCGAGGCCGATCGTTCGAGGGCGACGCGATCCTGGGCATCGCGGGCCTTTTCGAGATCGCCCGCCGCGGCGGCGCCGGCCCACAGCAGCACAAACAAGAAAGCGTACATACGATTTCGATTCTAGCAGCCGGGATTTAGTTACAATAGAAACACGCGCCCGTAGCTCAGTTTGGATAGAGCGCTTGCCTCCGGAGCAAGAGGTCGTAAGTTCGAATCTTACCGGGCGTACCACTCCTCAACCGAAAATCAATCACATGCGGGCACGCCGGCGCCGGAAACAGGTGGGTCGACTGCTTGCCCGGCGCGCGTTTTCGACAATTCTGACCAGCAATTGACCAGTAAACCGGCCCCTGGGCAAGCGGTCACTACCGAGGTGTCGCTTGCCTGAATCACGTGGCACTGTACTAGAGCAGATGCCGCTTTTCGGCGGCTCGACGCGCCGACAGCGTCCGACCTCCGCGTCGCTGGCCGCGAACGCTGATCCGGTCAGCTCGCACCTTGCCGCCTCGGAGGTGACCGGATCCGGCCAGCGGGATTCTCAAAAGCGCGAGATTTTGGATTGGCTTCGAGCCCACGTAGGAGGCCCAGTCACCTCGATGGAGTTGCCGCACCCCGCAGGCCTCTGCAGATACAGCGTTGCGCGGCGATTACCAGATTTGCAGCGCAACGGCCTGGTCGGGCGCGGCCCGATGCCGGAATGTTCGGTTAGTCGGCGCCCGGCGATTAGGTGGCTGGCGAGGGAGTCGCGATGAGAACACCCCGGACATGCGACGTGTACGAATCGACCTGCCACGGCTGCCCGCATTGCGGCGTGGATCTTGAGATTTGCTGGAGGGTGGCGCTATGAAACGCGAAGCTATGACGCACACGAAGATGAAACGCTTGTGCCGACGGTTCAACATGGCGCAGTGGCAGGGTGTGGGCGTGCTTGAAAGCCTCTGGCATCTGACGGCGAGGGAAACGCCCCGCGGGAACCTCGGCAAGCTTTCCGACGAGGATATTGCGCTCGCGATCGATTATCGCGGCGACGAAGGCCAGCTCATTACGGCTCTCGTCGATTCCGGATGGCTTGATCGAGACGGAGCGGAGCGCCTTGTTGTTCACGACTGGGCAGACCACGCGGACGACGCTGTGCACATGCGGCTCGCCAGAAACCGGGAATTTTTCGTCGGCGGGAAACCCCCGAAGATCAGCCGGCTGACCGGTCGCGAGCGAGAATAGGCTGGTACGTTTTACACGGCGTGCGCACAAAACGGCGACGCGTGCACACTACCAGAGCCCCGCCAGAGCCCCGCCCCGCCAGAGCCAAAGAACACACACCCCGCGGCGGCGAGCGCCGCGAGTGCGTGTGATGCCCCGGCGGAGACCGTCAGTCCCTCGATCGGCGACACGTCAGGCATTTATCCAGCGCTGGACAAAACGGAGGAAGGCTGTCCGAAGTTGAGCGGCACCCCCGAGGAAATCCCGGCGACCGATAGGACGATCGAAAAAGCCGGCGGTCGTGCGCACTTCCACGAACGTTTCGCAAAACCGTGAGGAAATTTGGCCGCACGGCGGATGGCACTCGGATGAGGATTTTAGAACCTGGTGGGAGCGGTTGGTCCTGGAACACCCCAACAAGAACCGAAACACCGCCGCCAAAGAGAAAGCCCTGGCACAGATCCGGGAACGCAAGCTCAACCGTGGAGAATTCGAGGCTGGTTACGCTCGGCTCCGGGCCGCAGAGGGCGAGCGCTGGATGCAAGAGAACGGGCGATACGCGCCGAATCTGTGGCAGCTGCTCGAGGACGAGGCCTGGAAATTCGCGCCGCACGCGGCAAAGCCGGTACTATCCGCGCCGTCATACCAGAGCACCGATGACTACACACGGAGACTTCAAACCGAATGAGAAATCAATCTGATCCGATCTTTAGCCGACCTTCACCAGCAAATCGCGATGCTGAGCGATACGTGCTCTCTTCGATGCTCAACAGTGGGACGATTCCACCAGCATTATGCGCTGACGATTTCAATACCGAGGACAATCGGTGGATCTTTGCCGCGATGGAGCGGCTGGACGGCGCCGGCGTACAGGTGAACCGGCTCAGTCTGATCGAGGAATTGCAGCGACATAAGCATCTCGAGTCCACAGGCGGCCTTTCGTACGTCGTCTCGCTCGACGAAGGAATGCCGAAATCGTCAATCTGAACGCGTACGTGTCGATCGTGCGCGATAAGTCGACTCTGGGCCGGGCAATTAGGGAGTGTCACGCCACGATGGAAGACTGCTACACGGCCTGCGATCCGACGCCGGACATTCTCGACCGGGCCGAACGCGCGATCGCCGTCCTGAACACGGAAACGCGTGCGGCGAACTTCCGAAGACCGATGGAAGTAATCAACCGCGCCGGCGGCATAACCGCCTTTCTGGACGCGGACAAGCGATGCGGAATCGAAACATCGTGGGGATGCCTCACCCGGATGCTGGTCGGCCGCGGGTTTCTGCCCGGGCAGATGATCGTGATTGGCGCGCGGCTATCGATCGGGAAAACCGCGCTCGCGTGTCAGATCGCGGATTACGCCGCGACCCACGGAACAGGAACGGCATTTTTCACGCTGGAAATGCCGGATGAGTCGATCCTGCTGCGGATGGCCGCAGCGCGCGCCCAGGTAGACAGCCTGATGATAACGCAAGGATGGGCGAATGAATTCGAACGGCGCGCCCTCAGTGAAGCGTTGGCGGATCCGACGGACGAAGAAATCTGTAAACTGTGGATCGACGACACGACCGGCTGCACTGTTCCCGCGATGCGCGCGGCGCTTCGGCGGCTCAGTGCAAAACATCCAATCGGCCTAGTGATCATCGATTACCTGCAACTGGTGGAAACGAGCGGTGGATCAGAGCGGCGCTACGAGCAGGTGACGGAGATTTCGCGCGGCGTAAAGCGGCTGGCCCGCGAGTTCAATGTGCCGGTCGTGCTCGCGCAGCTCAACCGTGAATCCGAAAAACCCGGCACCAGAAACGACACTCGAGTCAGTTACGCGACTCCGGGTCGATCGAGCAGGATGCCGACGTGATCTGATGCCAGCGCGACAGGACGGGCAGGACGGGCAAGGAGACGTGCTCAGAATTGATCTGCTCATCGCGAAGCAGCGCAACGGACCACTCGGCAAAGTTCCGTTGACGTTTCGGAAGCGATACGCCAAATTCGTCGAGCCGGGCGAGGAAAAGGGGGTTCGCGTTGCGTAGGTCCCATTTGAACAGTTCCGAGAAGGCAATCATGAACGTCCATCCGCCAGCAGTAACACGGTCACCAGCGAAGTGCCTGCGTTTGACTCAGGCCAGTGCACGTTGCCGGGTGTGCGGGGAGGTGCCGCGAATCGCCCACGCGCCCACCGGTGACCGTGGCGTCTCTTGCGCCCAGCATTGTCCGAATTGCGGGCCGGTGCAGCCATGAACACAGTTGCGGCCCCGCGCCGTTCGGAAATCGACCTGTGGGAGGAAAAGATGGCCCTCTGGAGCGCCGGCCGCGAGACCGTCAGCGTCGTGGGAGTGCTCGAACTCTGCCTTGATAGGAAACCGACGCAGGCCGGTCGTAATTTTGTCGCGCGATTCCTGCTCGCGAACGGTTGGAGGCGGTATCAACAGCGTATGGGACCGGGAGGAAAGATGCGCCAGTGCCGCTACCATCTCGTCAGTCTGCAAGTGTCACCAGACGAGGACGAGTGGTGACAAAGCGTCGCCACCGCCGTCTGTGTTACCAATCGACCATTTTGTTCGCAGACAAACTATGTCACCACTGTCACCACTTGTCCAGATCCGGACAACTTTCTTAACATCCGCTTCCTTCGACGATCAAGACCAATCGGTCGGCTTGATCGGGTTGGACCGATGCGCGCATGATGAATGTGAGAGGGTCCCGAATATGGCACTGTTAGGCAACCCGCAACACGAGCGATTTGCCCAGCGCGTAGCTTTTGGCGAGGCTCCTGCCAAAGCGTACACGGCTGTAGGTTACGCAGAGAAGACCGCCTACACCTGCGGATCAAGACTGCTCAAGGACTCCCGAGTGCGAACACGGGTGATTAAACTCCGTCAAGCGGCGGCGCAAGGTGCGGTTTCCCGGGCCACATTGAATCGGCGCGGACGCCGCTCGGTCCCCCAGGCTCTCCAGCAGGAATGGCAATGATTCGAGTGACCTGTTGTGCAAGCGTGCCCTGAGGGCGTGATAACCTCTGTGAAAAGGTGCTGCAACGCAGGGATCGTCTGTCTGCGTCCGCCCTGGGCTTATGCGATGAAGAGATCCGCTCCAAAACCTGCGAAACGATCGGGCGCAAAAGCTGGTGCGGCGACAGCTCGCAGTGGAGCTCCCGCCGCAGCGCCGATCAACGCAAGACGACTCTCCCAAACGGACGGGACGGCTTTCCCGATCGTAGGTGTTGGAGCATCGGCCGGCGGGTTGGACGCCTTCACGGAACTTCTCACCGCTTTGCCGCTGGACACGGGGATGGCCTTTGTCCTGGTGCAGCACTTGGAGGCCAAGCACGAAAGCATACTTACGAAATTGCTTTCGAAAGCCACCCAGTTGCCGGTAACCGAAATCCGCCATGGAACGCCCGTCGAGCCCAACCACGTCTATGTAATACCCGCCAACGCCGACCTGAGCATCGCAAACGGAGTACTCCGAATCCTGATTCGCAAGACCTCCCCTGGCCGTCATTTGCCGATCGATCATTTCTTCCGCACGTTGGCACTGACTCAGGGCCGAAGCGCAATTGGTGTGGTCCTCTCCGGGACCGCTTCGGACGGAACACTGGGACTCAAGGCCATCAAGTCCGCCGGGGGAATTACTTTCGCCCAGGAGCCCAAATCGGCCCAATTCGACGGGATGCCGAAGAGTGCGATTTCAGCCGGTTGCGTCGATTTCGTACTGCCTCCGCAGCGCATTGCCAAGGAACTTTCACAGATTACACTTCATCCCTACGTGGGATTCTCAAACTTGGAGAAAGCGAAACCGTCCCTTCCGCCATGGAACGAGGAGTGGATGCGAATCTTCAAGCTGCTCAGAGACGCATCGAGAGTCGACTTCACGTTCTACAAGAAACCCACGATCAGCAGGCGCGTTGCACGCCGAATGGCCTCGAAAAAGATTGAGACGCTAAGCGAATACCAGAAGTACCTCCAAAGCAACCCCGAAGAGCTGGACGCTCTCTACCGAGACCTTCTGATTCATGTCACCAGCTTCTTTCGGGACCCTGACGTGTTTCGTGCGCTGCGAAACAAAATTCTCCCCCAAATCCTGGCACTCAAGCGGGCCGGCGATCCGATTCGCATCTGGGTTCCGGGCTGCTCAAGTGGCGAGGAGGTCTACTCTATTGCCATTTGCCTGCTGGAGAGCCTGGGGGACCGAGCGGCGTCCGCGCCGATTCAAATTTTCGCCAGCGATATAAGCGAGTGGGCGGTCGATAGAGCACGCGCGGGCGTGTATCTCAAAGACGCGCTGAAGAAGATATCTAAGGAGCGCGTACGGCGGTTCTTTGACCGGGTGAACGGGGACTACCAGATCAAGTCCGGAGTCCGCGATCTGTGTATCTTTGCGCGGCACGACCTGGCCAAGGACCCCCCTTTCTCCCGGATGGATCTGATTAGTTGCCGTAACGTTCTGATCTACATCGAGCCGGTTCTGCAGAAGAAGATTCTTGCGTCGTTCCGATATGCATTGCGTGACGGGGGCTTCCTGCTTCTCGGCACGGCAGAAACGCTAGGGGGATTTCCAGATTTCAAGGTCGCGGATCGAAAGAATCAGTTCTTCTCGAAGGTTGTTGCGACCGCTGCCTTCGAAGCCAGGCCCGTAGCGTTGGAGAAGCCACTGCATCACCAGAAGCGTTACGTCGAGGAGGCCCCCAGCTTCGACTTGGAGAAAGAGGCTGACCGCATCCTATGGGAACGCTCCCGCAACGCCGGCCTGGTGGTGAATAGCGATCTTCAAATCCTGCACTTTCGCGGGGACACGAGTCCGTATCTCCGGCCAGTTCCGGGAAAGGCAACGTTCCAGCTCTTGAAGATGCTGCGGGAGGAACTTGTTCTCGAGTTGCGGGGGGCCCTCAATGAGGCTCGCAAAACAAGAGCGCGCGTAAGGAGAGAAGCAGTCCGCATTAAGCAAAATGGGGACTTTCATCTCGTCAATATTGAAGTCCAGCCACTTGCAAAGCACCGAACAGGGGACGGATCCTTTTTGATTCTGTTCGAGGAAGTGAACCGTCCCACCGAACGCCAAACGAAACCCGCGGTTGGACGCCAGCGGAAAGAAGGCCATGATCAGGAACTAATCGAGGTGAGGAATGATCTCACCCGGACTCGCGATTACCTCCAGGCCATCATCCAGGAGCAGGAAACGACCAATGAGGAATTGAGGGCTGTAAACGAAGAAGCCCAGTCCAGTATGGAGGAGCTGCATAGCACCAACGAGGAGCTGGAAACCGCCAAAGAAGAGCTCCAGTCCAGCAATGAAGAACTCGTCACTTTGAACGAGCAGTTGCACAAGCGAAATACGGAATTGGCCCATATCAGCGACGAATTGAGTAACGTCCTCACTGGCGTAGATATTCCGATTGTGATTCTCGGAGGAGGACAGCGCATCCGCCGCTTTACCCCTCAGGCGGAGAAACTGCTTCACCTGTTTCCCGGTGACGTCGGCCGCCCTATCAGCCATATCCGCATCGGCGTCGACCTTCCGAACTTGGATGAATCCATCTCCCAGGTGATGAAAGGGTCGCGTGAAGTGTGGCGTGAGGTCCAGGCCGAGGACGGCCGATGGTACTCGGTCCGTATGCTCCCGTTTCTGACGGCGGAACGCAAGATTGAGGGCGTTTTGATGGTGTTTGTGGACGTTGAAGATTTGAAGCAGAGCCACGACGGGTCGCAACGGGAACAGAAGCTCATCACGGCAATCCTGGACGCGGCAAAGGACTTGTTGGTAATCGTCTTAGACCCGGAAGGACGCGTCCTGCAGTTCAATCGCGCCGCTCAGGAACTGACAGGGTACTCGCTGGACGACGTGAAAGGAAAACGGCTTTGGGATCTGCTGCCGCCCCCGGAAGAAAGAGCTCAGGTGAAGAGCGGCTTTGAGGAAGCGCTACGTGGTGAAACGGCGGAGGGCGAGACTCATTGGCTCACGAAACCCGGCCGGCCTCGCTTGATCGCCTGGTCCAACACCCCTGCGCTGAACGACGACGGGTCCGTGAACTACGTGATTCGTACGGGTGTGGACGTCACGGCGCGCGAAGAAGCGCAGGCACAAGCGCGCGATAGCAGCGCCGCGGTTCGAAGCCTGAGTAAGAAGGGCGAAGTGACGCTGCTGCAATACCAAGACGAACTGCAGGCTCTGACAGCGCGCCTTCTCGGCCTCCAGGAAGCCGGCAACAAGGATCTGGCCCGGGAACTGCACGACGATCTCAGCCAGAAGCTCGCGGCATTGGGCATGGAGGTCTCGACGCTGCTCCAGCCCTCCGCCGATCCGCTGCCGGATCGCGTGCGGGCTCTCAGCGCGCGCATCGATGGCCTCGCGACCGACGTTCACGCCTTGTCCCGGCGGCTGCATCCGGCTATCCTCGATGAGCTTGGCCTCGCAGCGGCTTTAAGGGAGGAATGCGCGGCCTTCTCGGCCCAGACAGCCGTTC
>Ga0182024_10019570_pt1 | contig 12464 bp, 9 predicted proteins | sample P32metaG_FD_120480 | JGI IMG/M metagenome (GOLD analysis project Ga0182024, IMG submission 120480) | Permafrost microbial communities from Stordalen Mire, Sweden - P3-2 metaG (Illumina Assembly) | ecosystem: Environmental > Terrestrial > Soil > Wetlands > Permafrost | place: Sweden: Stordalen... | reverse complement strand
TGCCGCTGGCCACCTACCGCCAGCAGCAGCGCGGCGGCCGCGGTGTCACCGGCATGGACATGAAGGACGGCGACTTCATCGAGCACCTCTTCGTATGCTCATCGCACGACTACCTGCTGTTCTTCTCAAACCGCGGCAAGGTCTACCGCTCGAAGGTCTACGAGCTCCCCGAGGCGCAGCGGACCGCCAAGGGGCGCGCGCTCGTGAACATCCTCCCGCTCGCCGAAGCCGAGCGCATCCAGGCGGTCGTCTCCACACGCGACTTCAGCGAGACGCAGTTCGTCGTGTTCGCAACGCGCAACGGCACCGTCAAGAAGACGGAGCTCGCCGCCTACAACACCCCGATCAAGGCCGACGGCATCATCGCGATCAACATCCGCGACGACGACGAGCTGCTGGCCGTGCGCGCCGTCGACCCCGGCGATGAGATCATCATGGTCTCTCGCGCCGGGCTGACGGTGCGCTTCGCCGAGTCCGACGTGCGCGCCATGGGCCGCGACACCACGGGCGTGCGCGGCATGCACGTCGGCACGAAGGGCCGAGTGATCGCCATGGACGTCGCCCGCGATGACATGGACCTGCTCGTCGTCACCGAGAACGGCTACGGCAAGCGCACGCTGATAAGCCAGTACCGCAAGACCAACCGCGGCGCCAAAGGCGTCAAGACGATCGGGCTCACCGAGCAGAAGGGCGCGCTCGCGGGCGCGCTCGTGGTGCGCGAGCACCAGGAACTCGTCTTCATCAGCGTTGGCGGCATGGTGCAGCGGACCTCCGCCGGCGGCATTTCTCAGCAAGGACGCTCGGCGACCGGGGTCCGCGTGATGAACCTCAAGGAGGACGATGTCGTCTCAGCGATCGCGCTCGTCGTCGACGACGAGGCCGTCGAGCCGGGCGAGGATGCGGCGAGCGACCCGGTGTCACCTCCGTCCGCTACTCTGGCTGGACCAGAGAAAGGAGGTGGTCCTAACGTTGGCAGACATACTTGACGGGACTCTGGAGGTGACCGGCCGCTAGGTCGGACAGGCTGGACCGCTTAGCGGAATCCAACCCGGGACACCCCGAGACGATCGCCGGTTTGGTCCCTCCGGCTGCATTTTCGATCGCCTCGGTTTTTCCAGTCAGAGCAGTTGGGCGAAGGGCGCCGAGGTCTGGGCGCCCTTCGCTCTTTAAAAGGTCCCGGTCAAGCAGCCTGAGGCAGGTAGGCCAGCCACGCCGTTGGGATCGTCGGGCTGGCGACGTGGATGAAGATCTCCGCGCGCGGGGTGCGCGGTGCGTGCCGCGGGTGCATCCCCGCCTGCTTGGGCAGCCGGTCGCCCTTGCGGCGGTTGCAGGGAGCGCATGAGGCGACGATGTTCTCCCAACTGGAGGTCCCGCCCTTGGAGCGGGGGATCACGTGGTCCACCGTGAGGTTCGAGTGCGAGCCGCAGTACTGGCAGGTCCAACTGTCTCGTGCAAAAACCGCCCGGCGGGTGATCTTGCGCCGGTGGGCGTCGCGGGGAACGTGGACGAAGCTGACCAGCCTGATCACGACCGGTCGCGCGAGCGTCGCGTTCTCGGAGTGCAGCTCCCAGCCGCCCCGCTCCAACAGCTCGGCCTTGTCCTTCAGCAGCAGCACCACCGCCCGCCGCACCGAGCACACGTTGATCGGCTCATACGTCGCGTTCAACACGAGCACCCGCCCACTGTCAGGCCCGCGTCGCCGGTGCTCGGTGATCGACACGGACCGAATTGGTAGGAGTGGAACGGTGGTATCCACTGCGGGCGGAGTTTATCGGGGCTCTCATCCTTGGGGGCCTCAGGCCGCTGGGTAAGACCCGAGCACGCGTACCTCCTCGCACATCTCGCGTACGTCGGCCACGGCATCGCTGACGGTCCGCTCGGCCGGTAGGCCGCCTTCGAGGTCGACAAAGAACATGTAGTGCCCAAGTCGTTCGCGGCGGGGTCGGGACTCGATCTTTGTGAGATTGATGTCTCGGCAAGCGAACTCGTTCAAGCAGCGCACCAGCCAGCCTGGGCTGTCCGCCCCGGCGCCCCAGAACACCAGCGAGGTCTTCCAGCCGTTTCGCCCACCGCGCAGCGGTAGCGCGGCGGACGCTGCACTCCGGGCCTGTGCCAGCCACACGAAGCGCGTCTCGTTGTCGTCTCGATCCTGCACGCCCTCGCGGACGACCGTGCCCCCATAGATGTCCGCCGCGAGCCTCGTGCCCAGCGCGGCGCGCCCAGGCTGCGCATCCTCCACCACTTCCCTCACAGCCTCCGCGGTCGAGCTGGCCGGAAGAACCCGTGCGTGTGGGAGCTCGCCGCGCAGGAACCGCGCGCACTGCCCGGGGACCTGTGGATGGGTGAGGACAGTGTCGATCTCGTTCAACCCAACCAGCTGACCCGCGATCAGCGAATGCTTGACCGTGAGCAAAGTCTCTCCCACGATCTGCACGTCTCCGACGTCGGCGAGCAGATCGAGCGTGACGCTGATCGAACCCTCGAGCGAGTTCTCGATCGGCACGATCGCCCACTCCACATCCCCTTTGCGGAGTGCCATGACCGTGTCGTAGATGCTCGCCCGCGGCACGGGCTCGACGGAATCCGGGGCGACGCTGGAGAGCAGCGCCTCCTCGCTGAAGGTCCCCTCCGGCCCGAGGTAGCCGACCTTGGGAACTGTCTGAAAACCCCGGGACCTCCTCTTAGCGGCCATTGGAACGCTGGCTGAGGGGTTTTCGGACAGACACTCAAACACCATCGTCGCCCGCGGGCTCAGAGAGCGCCAGGCGCACGGCCTCGGACTCCTCGGGCGAGAGCTCCAGCTCACCCTGTCCGCCATGCACCTGCTTGGCGTACACGCGCGCCTGATCGCGGTGGTGGATGCAGGAGAGCACGATCCCCGACTGTTCCTCGTCGAGCAGCGCGATCGACATCGACTGGCGTCCGGAGAGCTCGTTGTAAGCGTCGTAGCGCACGAGCGCCCGGTGCGCGATCGCCCCCCGCAGGGTCAGCTCAGCTCCGGCGAGTCGCCCATCCAGGCGCACGGCGACATCCTCGACGTACTCGCGCAACGCCTCGAACGCGTCCTGCATCGTGGCCGCGTGGGCCACCACGTCCTGCTGGCCCTGCTCGCCCAGCACAAGTCGCTGGGCGCGCCGCAGGCGCCGCACGGCGAGGCTGAGCGCCGCGCATCCCAGCACAGCGACGACCGCCACGCCCCCAGCGGCGATCGCGATGATTCCCTGCGTATCGGTGATCGATGCGACCATCGCCACAAGTTAGCCGCTCGCGGGGCCGCTTCGACGCGCCGGGGCAAAGTGCGGCCCGCCCGACGGCGCCACCGACGGCGTCCTATCCGCCAAAGATCGCGAGAAAGGAGGACTTGGTGTCTTCGTGGTTGGTTTCGCCGGGCACCGGCTCGACGTAGACTTCGATTTTCGCGGCGACCCCGAGTGGGATGCCGTTTACCGGGATGTCCACGTTTGACTTGGTGGCGGGTTGCGTGGAGTCGATCACGTGAGATGCCTTGAACTGTTTGCCCTGAGCGGTGACCGTGACGTCGACTTTGACATCCGTCTCGGGATTGCTCCCCGCGTCTTCGACGATCGCGGTGAACGTCGGGTTGGCCCCACCTGAGATGTGGTTCAGCGTCGGTTCGGGCTGCAGGGTGGTGGTCCCCACGCTCACCCCGATGAGCGCGCTGCCATGGGTGCCGGGCGCGACCTGCCCGCCCTGGGTGGAGCTGACCGACTGCCCGGTGATGCGCGCAAAGGCCGTTGTTCCTTCGAGCCAGCCGAGGTTGGGAAGGAAGCTGCTGGGGGAGGTGCTCTGACCCTGAATGCCGTTGGCCGCGAGCGTCTGCTGGATCAACGGCGCGACACGCTGGGAATAGATCACGTCGGAGGCCAGGAAGATCTCCATGTCGCCGGCGATCGGCGTGCTCGCCTGTTTGGCCTGCCCACCGAGCGCGGTGCGCACGAGGCTCGCCACCTTGGCGACTCCTTCGGCGCGCAGGTCGAGCGCCAGCAGCAGGTCGCGCTGGGCGCCGGACATCGAGCCGGGTACGCTCAGGCTCTTTGCGCTCGAGGCCTGTTTCTGTGCCTGGGTGTGGAGTTCGTCGAGTTGGACCTCCACATCCAGCGCCGACTTGGAGTTGGCGCCGGCGAGCGCCGTAAAGAACGGTTGCGAGACCTGCTGGTCGGATTCCTGCACGATCCGGCTCACGTCCCGGTTGTAGTTTTCCAATGCGTGCTTTTGCTGGCTTTTCAAGATGTCGTTCACGACCAGGACGATCACGATCAGCAGCACGACGCCGACGCCGGCGGCCACGCGACGGCGCACCATCAGCGTGTGCCGATCCAGAGGGAGCGAGCCGTCCGTGCGCTGCGCACGACGGGGCCGCGCCCGCTGTGGGGGCGCCGCGCCCGACCCAGCCGTGCCGGGCGTGTGCCCCCGATCTCCGGTCGGTCGTGGTCGGGGTGTTCGCGCTGCTGCTGGGCGAGGCGCTGTCTCCTCGCCATCGTCGAAGAACGACAAAGCCGATCGCTCCTTTACAGAGGATTCCGGGAAGGGGCAAGTATGACTGCCAGCCACCTCCCTCGTGATCCTGCAACTTCTCGGTCAATCCGGTTTTTCCTGCGAGAACCGGCAGGGAGCGGGCCTGTGGTCGGCGAACGCAGGAGTCGGTGGACTCGCTCGACACACTCGTCCACACCCGCCCCAGGCCAGGTCCGACCCGACCCGACCCGCCCGAAGAGACGCTCCTGCTCGGTCGCTATCGCCTGCTCGAACGCCTCGGCGCCGGCGGCTTCGGTGTGGTTTGGCGTGCCCATGACGAGTTGTTACATCGCGAGGTGGCGGTCAAGCGAATCTCGCTGGGGGCGGGTGGGGATCCGATCGACAGCGAGCGCGCGAGTCGGGAGGCGCTCGCCGCCGCACGACTGGCCCACCCGGCGATCGTGGCGCTGTACGAGGCGTGCGCCGTGGAGGACGCGTTCTACCTGATCTCAGAGCTGGTCCACGGCGATACGCTCGCGGAGCTGATCGCAGCGCGCGCGCTCGCCGACGAGGAGGTGCTCGAGATCGGCCTCGCGCTCAACGCCGCGCTCGCCCACGCCCACGCCCGCGGCGTGATTCACCGTGACGTGAAGCCGCGGAACGTGCTCATCCCGCACGACTGCGGCGCGCGCGGTGGAGCGGCCAAGCTGACGGACTTCGGCGGCGCGCGGCTGGCCGGCGAAGACGCGCTCACACGCACGGGCGATGTGCTTGGCACGCTCGCCTACATGGCGCCCGAGCAGAGCGAGGGGCGGGAGGCCGCCGAGCCGGCCGATCTCTATTCGCTCGCGCTCGTCCTGTATGAGGCGCTTTGTGGCGTGAACCCCGTGCGGGGTAGCACCCCGGCCGCCACGGCGCGGCGCATCGGCGCTCGGCTGACGCCGCTGGAGCGCGTGCGGGGGGACCTGTCCCGTTCGCTGACGCGCGCGATCGACCTCGCGCTTGTCCCTGAGCCGGAGCAGCGCGGAACGCTCGAGGATCTGCGTTTGGCGCTCGAAGAGGCGCTCGATAACCCTTCCCCGCCCGCCCGCCGGAGGATCGTTCAGCGCCGCCCCGTCACCGTCCTCGAGGATTCACCGGAGCAGGAGATTCCGCCTGCATCCAGCCGTCGTCTGACGCTGCCACGCGCCCTCTGGCTGGGGTGCGCCCTGGCCGCGATCGTCTGGCAGGCGTTCCTCGGCCGTCCCGGCGTCGCGCTGCTCGTGCTCGCGGCCGCCGCTCCGCTGCTCGCGCTGCCCCGCCGCTCCGGGGGAGGGTGGCTGGCGGCCGCGCTCGCACCCATGCTCGGCCTGGCCGGTCTTGCCGGCGCCTTCCCCGCGCTCGCCGGACAGCGCGCGCGCTTGAGTGAGCGTGCCGCTCTGGCCGCGCTCGGCTACTGGTGGCTGACCCTCGCCGAGCCGTTGCTTCACCGGCATCTATGGCTGGGCCCGCACGCCGGTGCTCCCGCGCGGAGCGTGTGGGAGGGATCGCTGAGCAGCGCCGCCGTACACGTTCTCGCCCCGGCTATGAGCCTCGGCGTGTTGCTCGGGGCGAGCCTGTGGGCGCTCGCTGCTGTACTGCTGCCCTTCCTCGTACGCGGGCGCAGCGTCGTCCTTGACCTGGTTGCGGCCACCGCCTGGTCGATTGCGCTCGTGCTCGTCGTCTCCTCTCGTCATGATGGGCTGGCCGCGTACGTCTCCTCCGCTAGTCCCCGCGGTGCGATCCTCGGAGGACTCTTCGGCGGCGCCCTCGCGGTGGCCGCCCGCGCTCTGCGCGGCCCTGTCTGACTTAGGGTCCGCAGAAGAATATCTTGGTGCCCGAGCCGGCCGTTCCGCGGCACCAGCCGCCACCCGCGATGCTCGGCGTGCCACCAGCACGCCTGCGCTCGCGTGCGTCGTCTGGCACTCACGGCCCGACCCCCTCGAACCCCAATCTATTCTCCTACGAACCCGCAGGTCCGTAGCATGGCTGCGGCCCTGCTGGACCCTCTGGCAGGCCGGATGCCGATGAACCCGCTAAAGCGCCTCGAGACCACGATCGCCAACCTCGTCGAAGGCGGCTTCGGACGCCTGTTCCGCGCCGAGGTGCGCCCGCTGGAGCTCGCGCGCAAGCTCGCGCGAGAGATGGACGAGCACCGCACCGCGTCGGTGTCGAACGTGTACGCGCCAAATGAGTATTCGGTGTGGCTCTCGCCGCAGGACCGCGCGCGCTATGAGGGCGTCGAGCACGAGGTGATCGACGAGCTGTGCGCCTACCTGCTCGAGCACGCACGCCGCGAGCAGCTGATATTGGCCTCGCCGCCGCTGATCTCCTTTCACACCGATGAGCGTCTGTCGCTCGGGGAATTCGGCATCCAGGCGCGGTTGGTCCGGGCGGACGGGCAAAGTGACGAGCAGTCCCATCACCCCGAGCCGGTTGATCGGAGCTCGCCCGCCCTGCCCACCTCGCCCGACGAACACGGACAGACGATGATCTACAGCACATCGGCGCGCACGCGCCTGCCTCTGGAGGAAGCCCACGCGCAGCGCGCCTCACGCGCGCTGCTGGCGGTCGGCGGACGGCGCCTGATCGTGCCGCCTCAGGGCGGCACGATCGGACGTAGCCGTGACTGCGACGTCGTCCTGGAGGACACCGGCGCCTCCCGCCGCCACGCCGAGATCCGCCCGCAGCCGGACGGTTGGACGCTCCAAGATCTCGGCTCCACCAACGGCGTGCGCGTCAACGGGCGCCCGATCCACGAGGTGCGGTCGCTGCGCCCCGGCGACCGCATCGAGATCGGCTCGACCGAGATCGTCTTCGAGCTCGGATGACCACGCTCGAGCCCGTATCCGTGGCGCTGAAGTTCGGCTTCCTCGCCGTGCTCTACCTGTTCCTGCTGTGGGTGGCGCGCAGCGCGCTGAAGGATCTGCGTGGCCGCGGCGACGGCGGGGCGGGTGGGGTTCCTATTAAAGGCTCGACGATCCCGCCCGACGCGACCGGGCTGTACTCGGCGTCCGCGCTTGGAAGCGCCGACATCGCCCACCGGGCCCCCAAGCTCGTGGTGGAGCGCGCCCCCGGGCACGACCCCGGGATGATCTACGACCTCGACGGCGACATCGTGCTCGGTCGCGGCGACCGGGCGGAGATTCGTTTGGAGGACCCGTTTGCGTCCTCGCGCCACGCGCGGGTGTACGAGCAGGGCAACATAGTGGTCATCGAGGACCTCGGCTCCACCAACGGCACCTACCTCAACGAGGAGCTGCTGCAGAGTGCCAGGCCGCTGCACCCGGGCGACCGCGTGCGGATCGGCGACAGCGAATTCGCGTTCGAGGTGGATTGAGTCGATGCTGCGCGTGGCCGAGCAATACGTCGGGACCGACACAGGGCGCCAGCGCCGCGCCAACGAGGACTCGCTGCTCGCGCGCTCCCCGCTGTTCGTGGTGGCGGATGGCATGGGGGGAGCGCAGGCGGGAGAGGTCGCCTCGCGGATCGCCGTCGAGTCCTTCCAGCACGGTCTCGACGACGCCACGGACGCCGAGGGCAGTCTCGCCGCGTATGCGCATGCGGCGAACGATCGCATCCACGAGCTTTCTCACGCAAGCGCCGAGCACGCGGGCATGGGCACGACGCTCACCGCCGTGTATGTGGGCGCCGAGGAGGTGGCGATCGCGCATGTGGGCGATAGTCGTGCCTACTGCCTGCGCGACGGTGAGCTACTGCGCCTGACCGACGATCATTCGCTCGTCGACGAGCTGATCCGCCAGGGCAAGCTCACGCCCGAGGAGGCCGTCGAGCACCCCCAGCGCTCGGTCATCACGCGCGCGCTGGGACCGGAGCCGGCGGTGGAGATCGACACCCGCTCCTTCCGCGCCCGCGACGGGGATGTTTATCTGCTGTGCAGCGACGGCCTCACGACGATGGTCCACGACGCGCGCTTGGCCGAGATCCTGCTCGACCACCCGCGGCTGCGCGACGCGGGCGAGACGCTGATCACGGCGGCGAACGAGGCGGGAGGCCGGGACAACATCACGGTGGTGCTGCTGCGCGTCGAGCAGCTCCAGATCGCCGTGTCCTCGCCTGTGGACGGCCCCGCCACCTTGACCGGCACCCCGGCGCTGGGAGATGGCGTCTCCGCGCTCGGCGCGGAGACGGGAGGTCTCCCCGCGAGCGCGCCTGACGAGGACGCATCGATCGACGATCCGCCGCCGGAGCACCCCGTGGCGGCGCGGAGCGTGACGCCCCGCCGACCGCGACGCCCCGCTCCGGGCACGCCGCCGAAGGCGCGCCGGAAACGAGGACTGCGCCGCGCCGTCACGGGGGCGATCTTGTTGGGAGTACTCGCCCTGCTCGGCACAGGCGCCTATGTGGCGTCGCAGTCGGTCTACTTCATCGGCACGAACAGTCGCGGGCTGGTCACGCTGTTCAACGGGTTTCCCTATGAACTACCTGGCGGGGTGAAGCTCTACAGCCAATACTTCGTCTCCGGGGTGAGCGCCTCGTCGCTGAGCGCCCAGCGACGGCGGACGCTGCTCGATCACTCGCTGCGCTCGGAAGAGGATGGGGCCGAACTGGTGCGCAGCCTCGAACTGGGACAGCTCGAATGAGATCCCCGCTGCGAATGAGGTGCTCGCGGTGAACCGGCCGATCGTCCGCCTGTATGGGCTCGTCGTCCTGCTGTTCGCGCTGCTCGTCGCGTTCACCTCGCGCTGGACGATCTTCGAAGCCTCATCGCTGCGCGGCAACCCGCTCAACGCGCGCGCGTTGCTCGAGCAGGAGCGCATCGACCGCGGCAGGATCCTCGCCGCCAACGGCGCTGTGCTCGCGCGCAGTGTGCGTGGCGCCGAAGGTACCTACGAACGTACGTATCCCAAGGGCGAAGAGTTCGCCAACGCGATCGGCTACTCCTACACCAACCCCGGCCAGTCCGGGCTCGAGCGCTTTCGCAACGCAGCGCTGAACGGCGAAAAGAGCGCCACGAACCTGCAGGCGATCCTCGACCAGCTCCAGGGCAAGCGCCCACAGGGCGATGAAGTCTTCACGACGCTCGAACCAAAGGCCCAGCAGACCGCGATCACCGCTTTGGGGGAACACGAAGGCGCGGTGGTCGCATTGGATCCGCAGACCGGCGCGGTCGAGGTGATGGCCTCGACGCCCAGCTTCAATCCCAACCAGATGCGCACCGCGGCGGGCGCCAAACGCCTCGAACACGCCGCGGGTGCCCCGCTGATCAACCGTGCCCTCCAATACGGCTACGCCCCGGGCTCGACCTTCAAGATCGTCACTGCCACTGCGGCGCTCGACACCGGCCAGTTCACGCCTGAGTCGACGCTGAGCGGCCGCAACGACATCCCGATCTCCGGCGTTCCGCTGGGCAACGACAACAACGAAAGCTTCGGTGACATCACCCTCACCCAGGCGCTCACGCAATCGGTCAACACGGTCTGGGCCCAGGTGGCCGTGAAACTCGGCAAGACGACGATGGCCCGCTACATGAACCGCTTTGGCTTCGACCGCGAGCCACAGCTGGACTATCCCGCCAAAGAAATGTCCGCCAGCGCGGAGTACCTGGGCGAAAACCTGCTGGCGCCGAGGAACGAACGGGTGGACGTCGGACGGATGGGCATCGGACAGGACAAGCTCCGGGTGACCCCCCTGCAGATGGCCGAGGTCGCCGCGGCGGTGGCCAATCACGGCAAGCTGATGGTTCCCCACTTGACCGAACGGATCGTCGATCCCGAAGGACGCACCGTGACGCAGATCTCTCCTCGAGTCCAGTCGGTCGTGATGAAACCCTCCACCGCCGCGGCGGTGACCGGCATGATGGAAGCGGTCGTCAGGGAAGGCACAGGTACTCCCGCACAGATCCCCGGGGTGCAGGTGGCCGGCAAGACGGGAACCGCGGAAACCCAGATCGGCACTTCGATCAACAACGCCTGGTTCATCGCCTTCGCGCCCGCCGCCGATCCGCGCGTGGCGATCGCGGTCACCGTCAAGGGCGTCTCCGGCTATGGCGCCACGTTCGCCGCGCCGGTCGCCAAGCAGGTCATGGAAGTATTGCTCCATGATTGAGGCGGAGACGATCATCGACGGGCGCTATCGGGTGCTCTCACGGCTCGGCTCTGGGGGGATGGCCGACGTGTATCTCGCCGAGGACCGGCTGCTCGGCCGCCAGCTCGCGGTGAAGGTGCTGCACCATCACTTCGCCGAAGACCAGGAGTTCGTCGAGCGCTTCCGCCGCGAGGCATCGAGCGCCGCTGGGCTGTCGCATCCAAACATCGTCGGGATCTTCGACCGGGGCGAGTGGAACGGGACCTACTACATCGCGATGGAGTACGTCGCCGGGCGCACGCTGAAGACGGTAGTGCGCGAGCGGGGAGCGCTCGACCCGGCCGCGGCGATCGACATCGTCACGCAGATCCTGCAGGCCGCGCGCTTCGCACACAAGCGCGGGGTGATCCACCGCGATCTGAAGCCACACAACGTGATCCTCGACGAAGAGGGCCGCGTGCGGGTCACCGACTTCGGGATCGCCAGGGCGGGCGCCTCGGAGATGACGCTGACGGGCTCGATCATGGGCACCGCCCAATACCTCTCTCCCGAGCAGGCGCAGGGGCACGCGGTGAGCGCGCGCTCAGATCTGTACGCCGTGGGGATCATCCTGTACGAGCTGCTCACGGGCGCGGTTCCGTTTGACGGCGAGACGGCGGTGGCGATCGCGTTCAAGCAGGTCTCCGCCGAGCCACGCGCGCCGAGCGAGTCACAGCCGGGCGTGCCTGCCCCTTTGGACGCGGTCGTGCTGCGCGCGCTCGCCAAGGATCCGGCTCTGCGCTTCGCCGACGCCGAGGAGTTCATCGCGGCGCTCCAGCAGGCGCGCCGAGGGCTGCCCGTCGGCGCGGGAACCGTGATCGCGGGCGCCGCTTCAGGCGCTGCCCTGGCCGCCGACGGGCCATATGTCGCAACCCCCGCCACGGTCCCCAGGGCGCGCGCGCCGCTCCCGGAGCCGGGCGCACTGCTACTGCCCCCGGCCGGCGTCCTGGACGGCGAGAACGGTGGTGTTGGTGCCCCCACCGATCAACGCGACCGCCGCCGCCGCTGGCTGCTGTGGGGGAGCGGGTTGCTGCTGCTCGTCGCGCTGGTGGTGCTCGGGTTGCTGCTCGTCTCCCGCGGAGGCCAGGTAACGGTCCCGAACGTCATCGGCCAGACCGAAACGACCGCGCTCGCACGGCTGCGAGCCGCGAACCTGGACCCGGTCGCCGCGACGACCGCGAGCGCCACGGTGGCGAGTGGTGTGGTGGTCTCAGAGACGCCGTCGAGCGGGAGCGAAGTTGGTAAGGGGACCCGCGTGAGCATCCTGGTCTCCGCGGGCCCCGGCAGCACGCCGCTGCCGGCCGTCGAAGGGCTGACCGCCGCGCGCGCCGTGAGCAAGCTGCGGGCGGCTCACTTCAAGCCGACTACGCAGGAACAGTCCAGCGCAAAGGTCGCGCAGGGCCACGCGATCTCGACCGATCCATCCGCGGGGATCGTGGTGCAGGTCGGCAGCCCCGTCACCGTGTTCGTCTCGAGCGGCCCCGCCCAGGTGCATGTGCCGGACGTGACCGGCCAGACCCATCAGGGGGCCGAAGCGGCGCTCACGACGGCGGGCTTGGCGGTCGGCGTGGTCACCCTGCAGGTCTCGGCCAGCCAGACGCCGGGTACCGTGCTCTCGCAGTCGCCCTCCGCGCCCACATCGCTGCCCGCGGGCGGAACGGTGAACCTGGTGGTGGCGAAGGCGCCGAAGGAAGTCGCTGTCCCAGGGGTCGAAGGCAAGACCGAAGTGGCCGCCACGACCGCTCTCGAAAAGGCCGGCTTCACGGTCAACTCGGTCACAGAACCAACGACCGTGTCGACTCAGGTCGGGCATGTCCTGAAGCAGAACCCGTCCGCCGGCGCCAAGGCGCGCAAGGGCGCCACGGTGACGATCTCGATCGGCA
>Ga0182024_10019569_pt1 | contig 12464 bp, 10 predicted proteins | sample P32metaG_FD_120480 | JGI IMG/M metagenome (GOLD analysis project Ga0182024, IMG submission 120480) | Permafrost microbial communities from Stordalen Mire, Sweden - P3-2 metaG (Illumina Assembly) | ecosystem: Environmental > Terrestrial > Soil > Wetlands > Permafrost | place: Sweden: Stordalen... | reverse complement strand
GACGTCGCGCCGGTGCCGATGATCGCCACCCCCTTGTCGGCCAGTTTGTCGAGCGCCGTACTGCGGTGACTACCCCCGGTATACTTGTAGTCCCAGCGGGCCGTGTGGAACATTTTGCCCTTGAAATCTGCGATGCCGGGAATACCAGGCAGCTTGGGGACATTCAGTATGCCGCCCGCCATGATCACGAAGCGCGCGCGGATATCGTCGCCGCGGTTGGTCGCAATGTGCCAGCGCTGGATCTTTTCATCCCAACGCAGCGAGGTCACCAGCGTGTGGAACAGCGCGTTCTCGCCGAGCTTGAACTTCGCGGCGATCAAATTGATGTAGTCGAGAATTTCGAAGCCGTCCGAAAATTTCTTGGACGGCATGAAGCCGGTCTCTTCCAGCAGCGGCAGGTAGCAGTAGGCGTCATTGTCGCACTGCAGGCCCGGGTAACGGTTCCAATACCACACTCCGCCGAAACCGCCGGCGTGATCGATGTTTCGGAAAGTCGAGATGCCCGCCTGCTTCAAGTGATAGGCGCTCAGCAGTCCGGTCCACCCCGCGCCGACCACGGCCACGTCGAGATCCTCGGATACCGGATCCCGCGCCGCCACCGGCGTGTGCGGATCGGCGGCATAGTTCTGCGCGAACGCTCCGGTCGGCCGCACGTACTGCGCGGTGGCTTCGGAAATGATGCGCTTGTCGCGCTCTTGGCGGTATTTCTCCCGCAGCTTCGGAATATTGATAGTGTCCGCAGGGACGGTCTTGGTCGGCTCACAACTCATTAAAAGGCTCCAGATAGTAGTCTCTACGGCAACATTCTAATCACCAGAGCCGCCGCAGCCTATTTTCTGGGGGATGATTTTTTGTCAAAAAAACTCACGCTAAAATCGCCTACCGCCCGGCCGCTGTAATGGCCGGCGCTGAACGGCAAGCCCATCACGCCTTTCGACCAGTCGATCGCCTGACCCCAGTCCTGGTACCAATCGTAGAGCATCGTGCGGCTGGCGATACGCCACGCGCCGCCGCGCTTCTCCATGCCGTCCAGGTAGCGGCCGCCGATGCATGTGTCGCGCTCCCCCTCGCCCATATCGACGCGATGGTAGGAAATGACCTGCGTTTCCGCCCGGGCAGTGCTGCCATCGAGGTCGATCACGCTCTGGCCGAGAACGTGCTGCGTGTTCTTGATGGCATCCGAACCCGGCACGACCCAGGCGAGGTACTCCTTGAAGCCGCCCTGGAATACACCGTAGTCGGTAATTGAATCCGGCCAATAGGAGGCGCTGATTATGTCCGCAGCGCGCCGATCCTCGCCGCGGGCGAGCCGGACTATGCATTCACGGATCCTCTCACGCTCGAGAAGGGCCTTCAAATCTTCGCTGGTGGCGTCCATTTCAGAGTAATACCTGTCCCGTTGAGGTGCTCGCTTGACTAATTCGGACAACTGCGTTCGACTGACTGCTTATAGTAGAACGAACGCGCAGTGGGGCGCCGTGCAGGGCCCGGGGAGGAAGACGTGGCTGTTGCCGCCGAAGTTTGCGACGTTGTGCACGCGCGAATCCTGCGATTTTTTTCCCGAACTCGTGGCCCTGCTGCCTGATTTGTCGGGATTTTGTCGGAATCCGTCAAGCCCAAGGGTCGCTGCCTGCCGTACATGTCTTGCTTCAGCGCACGATTTACGGAAAGCGGCAAGGGCGGACGTGGAAACATGCTGTTGAAGAAGGAAAGTGATGAACAGCAGGAAAAACGGTAACTCATGAGAGCCATGCGCATCCGGCATCCGGCCAGCCTTGGAAATATAGAACTTGGACGCGCCGAGAGTCGCGCACCGGGCCCCGGCGAGATCCAGGTGCGCATTCGCGCGGCCTCCTTGAATTTTCGCGATGGCTTGGTGGCAAACGGCTTCTTTCCCTGTGCGGACGGCCTCATCCCGCTGTCGGACGGCGCGGGAGAAGTCGTTGACGTCGGCGCAGGCGTGACGGAATTCAAGCCGGGCGACGCCGTGGTCAGTACCTTTCATCCCGCGTGGCTCGACGGGCACATGGAGCGATCGCAACTCACCAACTCGCCCGGCGGCCCGGCTGACGGTTTTGCCTGCGAGTTCGCCACGCGCCCCACCACCCATTTCACGCGAGCGCCGCACGGTCTGTCGCATGTTGAGAGCGCCACACTCACCTGCGCCGGCGTCACTGCTTGGCGCGCACTGATCACCGACGGCCACATGAAGCCCGGTGCGCGAGTGTTGATCTTGGGCACGGGCGGCGTCTCGCTGTTTGCGCTGCAATTCGCCAAAGCGGCGGGCGCCAGCGTCATCGCCACCTCCTCGAGCGCCGCGAAGCTGGAGCGGCTCGAGGCTTTGGGTGCCGACCACGTCATCAATTACCGCACCACCGAAAAATGGGGCCAGGCCGTACTCGAGCTCACCGGCGGTCTCGGCGTCGACCATGTGGTTGAGGTCGGCGGGCCGCACACCCTGGCCCAGTCTTTCATTGCTGCCCGCACAGGAGCGCATGTCGCCATCATCGGTGCCGTCGGTGGTTTCGACGTCGACACCATGCCCTTCGCCATCGTGCAGGCGAAGCGCTTGCGCTTGCAGGCGGTCACGGTAGGCAGCCGCAGGGACCAGATCGACCTGGTAAGGGCCATCGACACGCAGGGCATCAAACCGGTCATCGATCGGACATTCCCGCTCGAAGAACTCGCCTCGGCCTTCCGCCACCTGCAAGCTGGGCAACATTTCGGCAAGGTGTGTATCGATGTCTGAACCGAGGGGATGGATCGCGCGCGTTGAAACCGCTCGTGGTGCCCTTGAGACGAGTGCGCTCGGACGCGTGCTCATCCATGAGCATGTATTCCTCATGGATATGGAATACACCTACAACTACCGTCCGGACTTCTTCCGCGACGAAACCATCGTCAAAGCGGTTTCCCGGTTGAATGCCCTGAAGCGCGCAGGTATAGATACCATCATCGACCTCACCGTACTGGGCCTCGGGCGCCATATCCCGATGCTGGCCAAGGCGGCGGTGCAGACCGATCTCAACATCATCGTCTCGACCGGCGCCTACACCTTCGACAAGGTGCCGGCGCCATTTTCCTTCTACGGCCCGGGGTTGCTGTGCAATGCACCCGAGCCAATGGTGGAGCATTTCGTCAAAGATATCGTCGAAGGAATCGCCGGCACCGGCATCAAAGCGGGCGAACTCAAATGCGCGATCGACCAGCCGGGCCTGACCCCAGGGGTCGAACGAGTGATGCGCGCAGTGGCCCGCGCCCATGCTGTGACAGGCACGCCGATCACGGTGCACACGGCGCCGCTGACCGAAACCGGCCTCATTGCCCAGCGCGTCTTGTCCGAAGAGCACGTGAACTTGGAGGATGTCGTCATCGGGCATTGCGGCGATACCACCGATGTCGACTATTTGATGAGGGTGGCCGACGGCGGCTCCATCCTCGGCATGGATCGATTCGGAATCAATTTCACCATGACGATGCACGACCGGGTCAAGACCATCGCTGAGATGGTGAAGCGCGGCTATGTCGATCAGCTGACGCTCTCGCACGACTGCTGCTGCTGGTCGGACTTTTTCCCCACCGTCGAACAATATAACGCCGCGATGCCGCAACATAATTACCTGCACATCTGCAACGACGTGATCCCCGCGCTGCAGGAGGCGGGCGTGACGCAAAAGCAGATCGACAAGATGTTCATCGACAATCCGCGCCGCCATTTCGAAGGCGCTGCGGCCAGATTCCCCGCGCCTAAGCCAAACCAGGAATAGGCATCGACGGCAACACGCCGCCGTCGCTTCGCGCGCAGCGCGGCGCGCCGATCTGGATGCCCGCTTAACCAGGCACGCAGCCGTCCTCATGCGCCATCCAATGCACGAAGCGGTGCAGCGGATACATGGCGTCGTGGGGATTACCGATCGTGCTGGGGCCGGCCTCGCCGAGGTGAACGATACGCTGCGCACCGCCGCTGGCCAGGCGATCCCGATAATCGGCCATGCGATTGAAGGGGTAGAAGCCCACGGTTTGCGTCGCGACGTTGACGTATTTCACGGCCTCATCGAGCAAGGGCACACTCACGACGTTGGCCGTCTTATTGATGGGATGGAACTCCACCGGTTCATCGGAACGAACGACGCAGCCGCGCCCGTCGGTCTTGCCCCAGACGCGATACTCGTCGTCCATCATCATCATCGTCTCGATCTGTTCGCGCAGGTCCATCTCGAGCGGACGGTTGTCGCCGGACGCAGCGGCACGTTCGGCGATGCGCTTGTGCAACACCTGGCAGAAGCGATCGACATTTTCGTGATCGCCCTCGACGTAGATGAAGCGGCTCGCGACGCAAGCTTCTTGGTTGAGCACCATGACATCGGCGCTGGCCAGGTCCGCCGCGGCTTTGAGCGTTTCGTCGGAAGCGAAGGCCTCCTTGCCCACCATGGAAATCGAGGTCTTCGGATCGAATGAAACCAGCTGAAATCCCGGCCCGAGATACTTGACCACGTTGTTGATGGCATCGCCGCCGCCCCAGGCGACGATCTTGTCGAAATACTGCGGACGATACAGCACCTGCTCCACCGCACTGTCGCCGCCGCGCCAATAGACGGCCGACATCGACTTGACGATCGCATGATTGGGATCGATGGCGGCCATGGTGCGCAGAATGGCGACGGTCGTGAACGGATCGCTCGATGACATCTTGAACAAGTTGACCGCCTTTACCATGGCGCCCTGCGCGATCGACTTCACCGCCACACCCGGCGAGTTGCCCGGCAGGACGTGAATCAGGCGCGGCGCAAAGGCGCGCACGAAGCTGCGCCGGCCGGTGTAGTCCTGTTGCGGAATCCACTCATCCAGGGCTTTCGGATCGGGGAAGTTCCGCTCAACGACGGTGTTGAGGAGACGCTTATCGAGATAGGCGGCCGCGCCTTTGACTTGGTTTTCCAATACCGCCCGCGGCAAAATGTGCGTCGCCAACATGCGTTCGATGCAATCCTGCACCAAGGCATTGTTCGGATCGATGAGGCGTTGACCGGTCTCGACCAGAAAATCGATGATTTCCGCCAGCGGCACATTCAGCAGCGGCGGCACTTCCGTGCGCGGATGGACGATCCGGTCCAGGTTGATTTTGGGCGTCGCGAAGTTGACACCCAGATCGCGCGAGCGATGCACGACATCGCTTCCCTCGATCAACTCGCCGCGCGCAAAAAACGGGGCGGACACCGCGGCTGCCGCATTCTTCTTGATATCGACTACGGAGTTCATGCGACACCTCTTACGTATGCGTCCACCGTGCCCGCACAGCCAATCTTGTCATCGCCCTCGAGGTCCGCGTAGCGCGCTATATTGTCGCGGATCGACGGACCTTTGTTGCCGCAGGCGCACGGGCTGAAATCGATCGAGATTCTATCCCCCGAGATGACGCCGCCCCAGCGTCCATCGAGCGATAAGTCGAAGAAAGCAGCGCGCCCTTCATACTCACCGTCAATGATGGGCAGAAGTTCGTCGCCTGTCTTGTCGAGAATCAGTGGCACCACCCACGGCGGTACGTGATAGCGGCCACCCGCATGACAGCGCGGCATGCCGGAGTGCATCTCTTGCATGCTGTAGTTCTGATAGTTGCGTTCCGGCTGGATGTTGAATGTCGCATAGACGAATTCGCGATAGTCGTCCGGCAATTTCGCTCGCTTGAGGCCGCCGCCGACGTAGATCGAATTCTCTGGATTGAAATCCTTGGCGCTGTAGCCTAAGTCTCTTACCGCCTTGGCGACATTGAAGAGACCCGCCCACAGACCCGAGACATGGATTTTGCCGCGGCGCGCTTCCACCACCGCACGCGCGGTGATACCCACGGCAGCGTCGACCGCCTTCTGGCGCGCCGCCGAAGTTTCCTCGAAGGCAGCGATCTCTCCGGGCTTCGCCGTACCGTCGGCGATCGACTTGCGCAACACCACCATCTGCGTCAGGCCCCCGACCGTGATGGGCGGCACCGGATAAGCGAAGCGTTCGTAGTTCGGATCTTGTAAAGCCGCCGTATAGGCCTCGCCCGTGGCGAGGTTTCGCGGCACGTGCGCGACCGGCGCCATGCCGAATATGCGCCGATCACGGGCGGGTTTTACACCCGACCCCCAAGAATAGGTCGCGACCGCCTCCTTCTTGCACCAATCCATATCCTTCTGCGAAGCGACGAGCATGGCGGATTTTCCGGTCGTGCCGCTGGAGCAGGACACGAAGAAGCCGTTCGCGCTGAGCTTTTCGATCCAATCGTCGACCTCGGCGACATCGCACACCTTGGCCACCGGCACGCGGTGGGTGGAGACCGTGTCCAGCCATTTCGACAAACGGTCCCAGCGCTTCTGCGCCAGAAAGTTCTCGGGATAGCTCTTATAAGCGGTGTGCGGCAGCAGCAGCTTCACTACCTCCTCAAGACTGCGCACCTCGTTGATGCCGGCCTCGGTGGCACGGTGGGCCACCAGCTTGATCTGGCCTTTGCGTTCCTGGAAGCGCTCGTTGATCGCCGCAATCTGCGTCTCGCGCAGCTCCGCAGCGGGAATGTCATAGCGATTCCCCGCCTCGACGAGGTTCGTCAGCCGATTCACCAAGTCGCCCATGTGATTTTCTCCTTACACTTTAGGGTGGCGATCTATATAATGGTACCCGTACGTTCCATTATGCCCACCTCTAAGTCGGAGGACAAGACAATTCGCGAAAATGGCAATCTGGCGGTCTTCCGGCCTGGTGTCGGCCGGCCGACGCGGGAGCAGCAGGAGCTGCGCCATGAGGAATTGCTGAATGTGGCCTTGGACATATTCCTGGAGAAAGGCTTCGAGCAAACCACGATGGAGGAAATTGCCATCCGTGTGGGGATGTCCAAGCGCACGGTCTACGCCCGGTACGAAGACAAGGCGAGCCTATTCAAAGCTGCGGTGCAGCGGGCGGTTCAGAGATATACCGTGCCGCGGAGCGAGGTCGAAGCGCTCGCGACGAACGATCTGGCAGAAACGCTAGCCGCCGTCGCGCGCCAGCGCATCGCGAATGTGGCAACGCCCGTTGCGACCAAGCTGCAACGGATTCTATCTGCCCAGTCCTACCGCTTTCCGGAGCTCTTCCATGCTGCCTTCGATGAAGGCGCGGGACCGACCATCAATTTTCTCAAAGACTTGTTCATGCATCACGCCAAGCAGGGGCAAATCCATGTGACCGACCCGCGGCGCGCGGCGACCGCCTTTCTGAGTCTGGCCGTCGGCGGCCCGGCGCGCATTATCGTGTCCGGAAACAAAATAGATGACGCGGCGATCGAAGATCACATCCACTTCGCCGTGAATCTCTTTTTAAAGGGCGTGAGCTGCCGCTGACCTCGATGCCACTCAGCCGATGACACCGCTCTCCTTGAGCGTTGAGATCTCATTCCACGACAAACCCAGGCCAAGCAGGGCGCTCTCCGTGTGCTCACCATGCTCGGGTGCGCGCGTAGGTCGCGCGCTCCTCTCGTCGAACTGCGCCGGCGATGTCACGAGGGTCAGCGGCGATCCATTGATCATCTCGACATCGGCCAGGTAACCGTTTGCCGCGACTTGCGGATCGCTGTGAACTTCCAATGGCGTTTGGAATGGCGACCAAACCCCCTTGGCTTGCTTCAAGATTTCGCACCATTCTGCATAATTGCGAGACGCGAAGATTTCGTCGAGCAGCTCGACACAGGCGCGCGCGTTCGCCTTGCGCGCCGGCATGTCGATGAATCGGGGGTCCGCCACCATCTCGGGGCGGCCGATCACCTTGCAAAAGTCAGCCCAATAGCGGTCCGCGTCGAGCATGACGAGAATGATGAACCGACCGTCGCGCGTGCGATATGTGCCGGACAAGGGGTTCCAGGTCGCCTTTCTATCCGGCGCATGGCGTGGGCCCTCCGGATTCAATTTGGCGTGCGTGATGTCCGGCTGCAATTGCCACATGCCGACGCCCAAGAGCGAGACATCCACGACGGAAGGCTCGCCAGTCGTTGCGCGGCGATACATGGCGGCCGCAATGGCGCCGGCAATTGCCATGCCTCCCACCACGTCTCCAAATGCGGGCCGTTGCATGATGGGATATTCGGCGCCTTTGGGCGTCAGAGCATCGCCAAAACCGGCGCGCGACCAGTAGGCGGCGGCGTCATACCCGCCACGTTGGGCGTCAGGGCCGCGCGCCCCATAACCGGATCCACGAACGTAGATGACCTTGGGATTATGGGCGCGGATATCTTCGCACTCAATCTTCAGGCGCCGCCGAGCATCGGGGCGAAAATTGGTCAGAAACACATCGCACCGGGTGCATAATCGGTGCACCAGGTCGCGCCCCTCCGGCTTCTTTAGATCGATGGACACGGACTGCTTGCCGCGATTGGTGAATTGGAAGCTCGGGTCGATGCCGTTGTAACTCTTGTGAAGTCCTGCTGTGACCAGGCCGCGATAGGGATCGCCGGTGACGGGATGTTCGATCTTGATGACCTCAGCGCCCCATTCGGTAAGGACGGCGCCGGCTATCGGCACGAACACATGGGACGCGACTTCCAGAATGCGCACGCCCGACAATGGACCGGCCATCTACTCTCTCCTTCCCTTATCTTGTCACCGCACCGTGCGGCCAGGCAGACCCGTTCAAAACGACAAGTTGTACAGCTCGACCGCGTTGCGCTCGAGGACGCGCCTGCGTGTTTCGTAGTCGTAGCCGCCGAGCGTCTTGACCAGCTTCTCCTGCACGCCGGGATACAGCGAGGTCGGGTGCGGGAAGTCGGTCTCGAACATCAGCTTGTCGGCGCCGATCTCCTCGAGCATCTTGGTGGGCGCATAGGTTTCGAACCAGAAGCTCACCCAGAAGTGCCGCTTGAAGTATTCCTTCGGCCGCAGCTTCAGGCCGCGATTCTCCGCGGTGCGAAACTCATCCAGCTGATGCTCCATGGCCTCCAGCCAGAAGGGCACCCAACCCGCCCCGCTCTCGATCAGCCCGATTTTAAGCTGCGGATACTTGTCCAGAATGCCCGAGACCATGAAGTTGGACATGGTCGCGGCGCAGCCAATGTGATGCAGCAGCGCATGAATCGGCAGGCGCTGGTCGAAGCCGAGGTTGTCCCAGATCGCCGAGTTCGCATCGAGCGAGGCATTCAAGTGAAAATTGAGCGGAATGCCCGTGTCATTGCAGGTCTGAAATATCTCTTCCCAGAACGGCGACACTTTTCCATCCGTTCCGATATAGCCTTGCGACAGTCGCTCCGGCCGATCGGGCAGCACGATGCCCTTCACCCCTAGGTCGACGATGCGGCGCATCTCCTTGTTCATGATGTCCTTGTCCCAATAGGGCAGCGTACCCATGCCGTTGATGCGCCCGCTCGATGCCTTCATCCGGTCCGCGCAGGCATCGTTGAAGATCTGAGTAATGGCGATCGCCAGCGGCTCGTCATTGAGCGCCACCAACGATCCTGCCTGCGTGACGCCGCCGTTCTGGAAGCAGATCTGCCCCCAGACACCCATCGCATCCATGTCCTTCAATCGCTCCGCGACGTCATACGAGCCCGGCGTGATCTGATCATAGTTCTGGAACGCCAGGCGGCCGAGCAGTTTGTTGCGGTCCTTCGCGATCACGTTGCCGCCCATTGACCCGAAATTCTTCTCGCCGACGAACCAATGATCCGCCCCGTTGATGCGCTTCACATGCGGCATCTTGTCTTTCATGCCGGCCGGCGCATTGGCGGTCCACAGATCCGGCGGCTCGGTGAAGTGCGTGTCGCAGTCCACGATCTTGATGCCTTTGAACAGCGGGTCGACGCCTTGGCCGTGCTTCGCGAAATCGACCTCACGGATAAAACCACCCGGCGCCCAGCCCTCGGCGAGCCAATACCAACGGGCGTCATCCGCGTCCGCCTTGATCACCGTGGCCGAAGTTTCTTTGACCATGAAGTTTCTCCTCGTAAAGTTGCTGTGAATCTCGCGACGGCCGCTGTCTCAAGCGGCGACCGGCGATTCCAGTCCGGCGGTCACCCGCACGACACGCCTGCGATGCGGTGCGTACTCGGCCGCATCCGGCGCGAGATGCAGTGTTGCCAATTCGTCCCAGACCACGATATCGCCCTCGCGCCAAAGGTGACGGTAAATGAAATCCGAATTACTGAAGTGCGTGAAAAGAAAGTTGAGCAGCATTCTGCTCTCTTTTGCGGACAGTCCGACGATATGGGTCGTGTAAGTCGGATTGACGAACAGGCCGCAACGCTCGGAGCGGGGATGCTTGAAGACGACCGGATGAGCCCGGGGTGAGAATTCCGCGTCGAAGCGATCCTGAACATCCTGCGCCAATTTGTCGACGCCGATCTTTTCGCGGTATCCCGGCGGATAGCCATGCACCGCGCGAAGCGTCTTCAGCCACTCGCGCATCGTGGGCGAAAGCGCCTCGAAGGCCGCACACATGTTGACCCAGGATGTCATGCCCCCGACAGGCGGGATAATTTCCGCACGCAGCACGGCCGCGCGCGGAACCGCCCGGGTGAATGACGAGTCGGTGTGCCAGCCGGCATGTTCGACCCATTGTTCCGTCGGCGGGCGATCGCCTCTCGCCGTCACGAGTCCATCCAAGGTAAGAACATGGCTCCAGCCGAGGAACTTGAGGGACTGAAGCGGCTCGAGCGGTCCGAAGACCTGCGCGAAATGAGATTGCTCGTCCAAGTTCAGATGCTGGTCGTGAAAGACGAGAACTGAATGGTTGTCGAGTTCCTGGCGGATGCGGTCCGCCTCGTGCTCCGTGAGTGAACGCAGGTTCACGCCGGAGATCTCGGCCCCGATCGTCGTGGTCAACCGTCTGATTTCTATATCATTGGACATAAGCCAACTCCTCAATCGATCGTCACGGCGTCAGTCGAGATCTCTATTCTACGAAACAACGCCGGTCAGCGTGGAACCGGCAAAGAACGCGCGCAAATTCGACTGGACGAGGCGGTTTATGCCGCTGCGAATGCCGGAGGTGAAGCCACCCACGTGCGGCGAGAGGACAGCGTTCGATATCCCCTCCCAGCGGCTCGCTGGCGTCGGTTCGCTCTCGAACACATCGAGTGCCGCGCCGCCCAAGCGGCCAGAGCGCAGCGCGGCAAGCAGCGCGTCCTCATCGATGATGGTGCCGCGGGAGACATTCGCGACAAATCCGTTGGGGCCGAGCGCCTCGATCACCTCGGCATCGATGAGGTGTCGATTGCTCTGGTCAGCGCGCGCGGTCACGAGCAGGAAGTCGGCCCATTTCGCCAGCGAGAGCAGGCTCGGGCAGTAGAGATGCGCTGTGTCCTTTGGGCGCGGCCCGTTCCAGCGAATTTCGCAGCCGAAGGCCGCGATCCGCCTGGCGACGGCGAGTCCGATCGCGCCCAAGCCGACGATACCAACCTTCAGCTCACGCAAAGAGGGACGAATGGGTTTGGGCCAACGCCCTTCGCGGACCGCCTTATCGAGGGCCGGCACCTGGCAATAGATGGCAAGGGTAAGCGCCAGCATCTGATCGGCGACATCCTCGGCAGTGACGATTGCGGAATTGCTGACGGCTATGCCCTTGCTGCGCGCGTAAGCGACATCGACACCTTCGTACCCTGACCCCAAGCAGCAGATGTACTCGAGCGCAGGCAGCTGGTCCATCAATTCTCTCTGCACGGGTTGCGGACCGGAAGTGAGCATCACCCGCGCCGTTGCACACACGGCGCAGCCGGGCTCGAACTGATGAATGTCGAACCTTTCGCTCAAGCCGATCGTCGCCCATTCCGGCAAAGAATAGGGCGTAACCACCACGTTGCGGATGCCGGCGCCAGTGTTATGTACAACCATCGATCCTCTACATTTTTTTACTCGCAGATCGTTTCTGGAACTATGCCGGCTGGGCCGGCGGAATCAAGGCGCGCAGCCAAGTTCTCTCAGCGCGATAGCAGCACATACCTGATATGTGCCGCTGCCGCATCGGCGAACTGTAATCTGGTACCTTGTGGAATATCATAGCTTCGGGGGATGAGGCTGCATGATCGATGTGAAATCCGAGGCTCGCCGGAAATCCGAAGCGCGCCATGAGTGGCGGGCCGGCTGGCCCGCGGTGTGCGCCGGCCTGATCGGCGCAGGTGCCGCCCAGATCCATTTCGCCAGCATCGGCGTGTTCATCAAGCCCATGACCCAGGCGCTGGGTTGGGGGTCGAGCACCGTGACGCTGGGCATCTTCATCTGTTCCATCGTTTCGGTGCCGGGCATTCCGCTGGTAGGTCTGCTTGCGCAGAAAGTAGGCGTCAGGCGCATCATTCTGGTGGGTTTGCCGCTCTTCTTCCTCGCCTTCGCCAGCTTAGGCCTACTGTCGCACAACCGCACGCAGTGGGAGATCGGGTGGGTATGCGTTGCACTGGCGGGCGTGCTCTCCAAGTCCAATTTGTGGATGCTGTGGGTTGCCCAGCGCTTCGATGCCGCCAGAGGCATGGCTTTCGCGCTCGT
>Ga0182024_10019568_pt1 | contig 12464 bp, 9 predicted proteins | sample P32metaG_FD_120480 | JGI IMG/M metagenome (GOLD analysis project Ga0182024, IMG submission 120480) | Permafrost microbial communities from Stordalen Mire, Sweden - P3-2 metaG (Illumina Assembly) | ecosystem: Environmental > Terrestrial > Soil > Wetlands > Permafrost | place: Sweden: Stordalen... | reverse complement strand
CGAGATGAACAGCAACGCTAAGGCGCTCGGCATGACGCAGACCAACTACGTCAACCCGAACGGGCTGCCGGCGGACGAGCAGATCACCTCGGCGCGCGATCTCGCCATCCTGGCGCGGGCCTTGATCCGCGAGTTCCCCGAATACGATTCGTATTGGCATCTCCCCGGCATCAGGTTTGGCAAGCGCGTCGTTCGCAACTACAACACGCTGCTCGGCCGCTATCCGGGCGCCGACGGCATGAAGACCGGCTTCATCTGCGCCTCCGGGTTCAATCTGGTGGCGACCGCGACCCGCGATGGCCGTCGCCTGATCGCCGTCGTGCTGGGCGCGCCGTCCTCGGGCGTGCGGGCCGTGAAGGCGGCGCATCTGCTCGAGCAAGGCTTCGGCTCGGCGCCGCTGTCCTGGCTGACACCCTCGCTCGGCTCGGTCGAGTCGCTTACGCCGGTCGATGCCGCCCCGCCCAACCTGCACGACGAGATGTGCGGTTCGCATCGCAAGCGCCCCGCCGCCGAGGAGGAAGAGGAAGCCGACGGCTCCAACGCCTCGCCCGATTCGCCTTACGCGGTGTTTGTGTCCAGCCTGCGTCCGCAAACCAAGGGCGCCAGCCTGTTGCAGGAAGCCAATCTGGGCGAGCCGGTCGTGGTCTATACGGGGCCGGCAAGAGCGCAAGTGGCGGCACAAGGGGCGGTCCCGGGCGCCATCGCGGGGACCGCGCAGGTTGCATCCTCGGACCCACGGCCGGTCAGGCCGCCCAAGCCGGGCAGCAAGGCCGCGGCCGCCCAATCCCTCCCGACCAGCGCCGCCCCGGCGGTTCCCAGCGGCCCCGCGGTCGCCAGCATGAGCGCCGTCCCGTGGACGAGCATCAGCCCTGCCACGCTCGCCGCCAGCCCGCCGGCGGAGCTGGCCAGCGCGCCGGTCTCGGTTGTGCCGCTGCCGCGCGCGCGGCCGCGGATCGCGGCCGAAAAGCCGCCGCTCCGGTGACACCAGACGACGCGACGCAAAGCAGGTGACAAAAGCCCGGCCAGCGCGGCCACAGGGGCCGGCCGAACCTATTCCGCTCGCCGTATTGACGGGCTTCCTCGGCGCCGGCAAGACCTCGCTGCTCAACCGCTTGATCCAGGACCCGGCGCTCGCCGAGACCGCCGTGATCATCAACGAGTTCGGCGAGATCGGCCTCGATCATCTGTTGGTCAGGCCGGTCCGCGAAGGCGTGGTGCTGCTGCAGAGCGGCTGCCTCTGCTGCACGCTGCGCGGCGATCTGGTCGAGGCGCTCGAGCAGCTGCTGCGCGATCTCGACAATGGCCGCATCGCTTTTCGCCGGATCATCCTGGAGACGACCGGCTTGGCCGATCCTGCTCCGGTGCTGCAGACCGCGATGGCGCACCCTTATCTGGTCCAGCGTTTGCGGCTCGACGGCGTGATCACGGTGGTCGATGCGGTGAATGCCGCCGCTACGCTCGACCAGCACATGGAATCCGTCAAGCAGGTCGCGGTCGCCGACCGGATCGTGCTGACCAAGACCGATCTGCTGGGCTCGGCAGAGCGTGGACGGGTCGTGGAGGGATTGCGGGCGCGGCTCCGCGCCCTCAATCCCGCGGCCCCCATTCTGGACGCCGCGGCCGGTGCGGCGACTCCGCAAAGTCTCACCGGCTGCGGACTCTTCGACCCGGAACGCAAGCATCCCGATGTCAAACGCTGGCTGGCCCAAGAGGCCTATGAGGCCGATGCGGCGAAGGGGCAGCAGCAGGCGCATGGATCGCATCACCGCCACGATCACGATCGCAACCGTCATGACGACCGCATCCGCGCCTTCACGCTGACCGCCGATGAGCCGATAGCGGCGGCTTCGTTCGAGATGTTCATCGACCTGCTGCGGTCGCTGCATGGCCCGAAGCTCCTGCGCCTCAAGGGCATCGTGAAGATCGCGGAAGCGCCCGAGCGGCCGCTGGTGATCCACGGGGTGCAGCACGTCCTGCATCCGGCGGTAAGGCTCGAGCGCTGGCCCGATGACGACCAGCGCACCCGCATCGTGCTGATCACCCGCGACTTGAGCGCTCGCGAGATCGGTCCCCTGTTCGACGCCTTTCTCAACCGCGCCGCCCCCGACCGGCCGGATCGCGCGGCGCTCATCGACAATCCGCTCATCCCGTTCGGAGGCCGCGATCGGTAGGGCGACGCCTTGGGGCGCCCGCCATGACGCGCCGAGACCGGCGGGCCACCAGGACCGCCCAGCAGCCGCGATCCGCCGGCCCACGACCCGCCGGCACTTGCACCCTTGCGCCGGCTGCCCGATGCTTGCCCGCGACACGGGCGAATCGACCGCGTGCCGGGACCTTAATTGATAGGACATTGATTCAATGGGATGGATGGCGCGACGCGCGTCCGACTTGGCCTGCCTCAAGGGTGCGCTGCGCACCCTGAAGATGACGACGCCGATCGCCAAGCATCCGACGCGCGTCTTTCCGGTCATCGTGGACGAGCTCGCCGAGCGTTATGGCGACGCGCCGGCGCTGCTCTCGGACCGGGAAACCTTCACCTATCGGCAGCTCGCGGCGCGCGCCAACCAATATGCCCGCTGGACCTTGGCGCAAGGAATTCAAAAAGGCGACACGGTCTGCCTGATGATGCCCAACCGGCCCGAATACATGGCCTTGTGGCTCGGCGTCACCCGGGTCGGCGGCGTGGTGGCGCTCCTCAACAGCAATCTGACCGGCATGACCCTGGCGCATTGCGTCAACGTCGTTACCCCCAAGCACATCATCGTCGCTTCCGACCTCCTCGAGCGGTTCGAAACCGCGCGCGCCCTCATCACGGGCGACGCCAAGGTCTGGGTGCATGGCGACGCCAAACCCGATCAGGCGCGCATCGATCGCGCAGTCGACGCTTGTTCGGGCGCGACGCTCGCCGCCGGCGAGACCCGCGAACTCACCATCGAGGATCGCGCGCTCTTCATCTACACCTCGGGCACCACCGGCCTGCCCAAGGCGGCCAACATGAATCACTACCGCATGATGCTGGCAGGCCATGCCTTCGCGGGCGTCATGGCGACCAAGCCGGCCGACCGAATGTACGATTGCCTGCCGATGTACCATACGGCCGGCGGACTGGTTGCGACCGGGGCGCTCCTGGTCAGCGGCGGCTCGGTGGTGATCCGGGAGAAGTTCTCCGCGCACGAATTCTGGGACGACATCGCGCGCTGGAACTGCACGATCTTCCAATATATCGGCGAGTTCTGCCGCTACCTCTTGAACCTGCCGCCGCATCCGAAGGAAACCGCGCATCATTTGCGGCTTGCCTGCGGCAACGGCTTGCGGCCCGACGTCTGGCACGACTTCAAGCGCCGCTTCCGCATCCCTCACATCATCGAGTTCTATGGCGCGACCGAAGGCAATGTCTCGCTGTTCAACTTCGAGGACAAGGAAGGCTCGGTCGGCCGCATTCCGTGGTTTCTCGAGCGGCGCTTCCCCACCAAGGTGGTGCGGTTCGACATCGATCTGCAGCAGCCGATCCGCGATCGGCAGGGCTTCTGCATCGAATGCCGGCCCGAAGAGGCCGGCGAGGTGATCGGCAAGATCTTGAAGGATGCATCCAAGCCGGGCGCGCGCTTCGAGGGCTACGCCACCCAGGCCGAGACCGACAAGAAGATCCTGCACGACGTGTTCGAGAAGGGCGACAGCTGGTTTCGCACCGGCGACCTGATGCGCAGGGATGCCGACGGCTACTTCTATTTCGTCGATCGGATCGGCGACACCTTTCGCTGGAAGGGCGAGAACGTATCCACCACCGAGGTCGAGGAAACGATCGGCCAGTTCGGCGGCGTCGAGGAGACCAACGTCTATGGGGTCAGCATTCCGGGCCGCGACGGCCGCGCCGGCATGGCGGCTCTGGTGGTCAATCCGAGCTTTGATCTCGCGGCGTTTCGCAAGCATTTGGCCAACAGCCTGCCCGATTACGCCCGGCCCTTGTTTCTGCGGATCCGCGGCGAGATGGATGTCACCAGCACCTTCAAGCAAAAGAAGATCGATTTCGTGGCGCAAGGCTTCGACCCTGACGCCACCGCCGATCCGATCTATTTCGACGATCCGGCCGCCAAGGCATTCGTGCGGATCGATCGGGCACTCCGCGATCGCATCCGCGCCGGCGGAGCGCGGCTGTGACCACTCTCGGCGAACCGCTGGAGCCGGCGGATCGCATGCACCCTCCGCTGCCAAGTCCCGAGGACATGATCGGCTTCTGGCGCGCGGCCGGGCCGAGAAAATGGTTCCGCAAGGATGCCGATTTCGATCGCGAGATCACGGCGCGGTTCCTCGCCGCCCATGAGGCTGCGGCCGCGGGTCGGCTCTCCGATTGGCAGGCCGCGCCTGATGGCGCGCTCGCGCTCCTGCTGTTGCTCGATCAGTTCCCGCGCAACATGTTTCGCAACAGCGCGCGCGCCTTTGCGAACGATGCGCTAGCGCGCGCAGTCGCCGGTCGGGCCATCGCGGACGGCTTCGACGCGAGCGCTGCTGACGCCGAGCGCGCGTTTTTTTACCTGCCGTTCGAGCATTCCGAGAATCTCGCCGACCAGGAGCGGTCGCTCGCGCTGTGGCGTCGGTCTGGTGACGGCAAGGTCGACAAATACGCCGAAATCCACGCCGACATCATCCGGCGCTTCGGACGCTTTCCGCACCGCAACGCGGTGCTGGGCCGCGCCACCACGCCCGCAGAGCAGGCTTTCCTGGACGCCGGCGGCTTTGCGGGTTGAAGCCGAGTCTTACTAACGTCGAGACCGAAGTATCTCGAGCCCCCGAACCGAATGTTAACAGTTCGTTGCTAGGGGTGGGGGTTGCAACCGCGCCCCGGCGGCGCGCGGTGCGGAGGCTCATTTGGCGTTGATCGGTTCGGAGCACCCACCCAGCATTTCGGCGAGCCCGCCGCTGCGGGCGCTGTGGTCGCGGCTGCGCGCTCAGCTCGGCGGCGCCGACATGCTGATGCAACGCTTGGCGGGCGCCGTCTTCATGTTCAGGGTGGCGAGCGCGGTACTCGCGTACGGGTCCCAGGTCCTGTTCGCGCGCTGGATGGGCAGTTACGAGTTCGGCATCTATGTCTATGTCTGGACCTGGGTCCTGCTGATCGGGCAGCCGCTCGATCTTGGCCTGGGCACGGCAGCCCAACGCTTCATCCCGGAATACCGCGAAAGCGGCGCGTTCGACCTCCTGCGCGGCTTCTTGTTCGGCAGCCGGTTGCTGGCATTCGGCATCGCCGCCTTGATCGCGCTGATTTGCGCCGGCGGCATATGGCTGCTGGCGCCGTGGCTGGATGACTATCTGGTGGTTCCACTCTATCTCGCCTGCATCAGCCTGCCGGCTTACGGGCTCGCCAATACCCAGGACGGGATCGCACGCAGCCACGACTGGGTCGGCTTGAGCCTGATGCCGACCTACGTGGCGCGCCAGATCCTGCTCACCGCCCTGATGGCGGCCGCCTATTTTGGCGGTCTGCCGATGAATGCCGTGACCGCGATGATCATGGCCGGCGTGTCGATCTGGTTGCCCACGATGGGCCAGTTCCTGGTTCTCAACCGGCGGCTCGCCGCCCGCATCGCGCCCGGCCCCAGGGCGCATGCCATTCGCTACTGGCTGGTGACCTCAGCCCCGATCCTGCTGGCGGAAAGCTTCTATCTGCTGCTCACCTACGCCGACATTCTGCTGCTGCAGCAGTTCCGGCCGCCGGACGAGGTGGCGGTCTATTATGCCGCCGCCAAGACGCTGGCGCTGGTCTCCTTCATCTATTACGCGATCTCGGCAACGACCGCGCATCGCTTCAGCGTGTATCACGTCGCCGGCGACCGCGCCGGGCTGTCGGCCTTCATCGCCCAATCGATCAAATGGACGTTCTGGCCCTCGCTGGCGGCGACCGCATTGCTGCTGGCGGCCGGCGAGCCCTTGTTGCGGCTGTTCGGCGCGCAATTTGCCGGCGGCTACCACCTTATGTTCATCCTGGCAGCCGGCTTGCTGGCGCGCGCCGCGATCGGGCCGATCGAGCGGCTGCTCAACATGCTGGGCGAGCAGCGCGTCTGCGCGTTGATCTATGGGGCCGCCTTTGCGATCAACTTCATCGCTTGCCTGGCGCTCATTCCGCACTTCGGCGCCACCGGGGCCGCGATCGCCACCACCACGGCGCTGGTGGTCGAATCCATCATGCTGTTTCAAGTGACCAAGCGCCGGCTGGGCTTTCACGTTTTCATCTGGGGCGGTGCGCGACGATAGCATTCCGCCTTGGCGCATTTCGGACGGAAAACCCGAGTCCACCCCCGCCGGATTTATCATCGGGCCGGCCTGGGGACCCGTTGGCGAGGGCGGACTTTCCTGAAGAGGGCTCTTCAGTGCACGGCATGATCGATTCCGGGTTTCGGGTGGAGTGGCGGCCGCTGGCCGACCTTGCGGGCATTGTCCCGGAATGGCAGTCGCTCGCCGCGCGTACGCTCGAGCCGAACGTATTCCTCGAGCCCACCTTCGCGCTCGCCGCCGCGCCGGTATTCGGCGCCGATGTCGGCGCCGGACTGGTGTGGTCGCGCGCCTCGCCTGGCCGGCTCGTCGGTTTGTTCCCGGCCCGGATCGAGCGCCGGCGCTATGGCATGGCGCTGCCGGTCCTGGTCGGATGGACTCACCCGTTCGCCCCGCTCGGCACTCCCCTCCTCGATCGCGACGGCGGCGCCGCGGTGATTTCCGCCTGGTTCGATCACCTGGCCAGCAGTGCGGATCTTCCGCACCTGGTGCTGATGCCGTATCTGCCGGTGGCAGGACCGGTGGGCCAGGCATTCGCGGCCGCGCTGGCGCAACGCAGCGGAAAATGCATCTCGCTGGCCGGCCATCAGCGCGCGCTGCTGGCGCCCGTCGGCGCCACCGCGCACTATCTCGACTGCGCGGTCGGTGCCAAGAAGCGCAAGGAGTTGCGGCGGCAAACGAGGCGCCTCGCCGAGGCCGGCACGGTGGTGTCGGAGACCGTCAGCGCTCCCTCCGCGATGGCGGCGGCGCTCGACGATTTTTTCGATCTCGAAGCGGGCGGATGGAAGGGACGAGCCGGAACCGCCGCCCGCAACCATGACCCCGTTCGCGCTTTCATGGCCAAGGCGGTCACCGCCTTGGCCCAGGAGGGCAAGGCGCGCATCGCCCGGCTCTGCGTGGCCGAGCGGCCAATCGCTGCGATCGTGACGCTGCAAAGCGAATCGACGGCGTGGTGCTGGAAGATCGCCTATGACGAGACTTTCGCGCGCTTCTCACCGGGCGTGCTGCTGCTGCTCGATGTGACGCAAGCGCTGCTGGAGGATCCGCGCGTCGCGCGCGCCGATTCGTGCGCCACTGCCGGCCATCCGATGATCGATCATATCTGGCGCGAGCGCCTGGGGCTCGCCGACCAGTTGATGCATTTGGGACCGCAACGGCAACTCGCCTTTGCGCTCGCCTGTCGGCTCGAACGGCTGCGCCGCACCGCCATCACCGGCCTCAAACGCCTGCGCGACCTGGCGCAGCGGCGCTCCTAGCCTCTCGAACCGGCAACGACCTTTGCAGGAGCGGGGGAACTGGCGGCCCGCGCGCGAACCGTCACCACACGGTCGTCACCTTACGACTATCTTGCGGGATGGCCAGAAAAGCGCCAACATCCGCGCGGGTTTGGGTATCATCTGTGCAATCCTGGCCTGGACCGGTCATCACCCGCTTCGTCGCGTTTCGGTTTTCTACCGGAACCGGGAGCACTCACGAGGGCAGTGTAAACAATGTACAAGAATCTCTCTTCCACCATATTCGGCGCCGCGGCGCTGTTTGCGGTCGTTGCCGTACCGGCAATTGCAGCTGATGAAATCGATCCGGCGAAAGTGCAGGTCTGCGGCGCCTGCCACGGCCAGAATGGCGAACCTACCAATCCGGCAACCATGCCAATCATCTGGGGGCAGATGCCGAATTGGCTCTACAAGGAATTGCACGACTTCCATAGCGGGGATCGCCAAAGCCCGATCATGTCGCCCCTGGTCAAAGCATTCAGCCTGGAAGACCTGCGCAAGGTGGCGGACTACTTCGCGGCCAAGACTTGGCCGGCGTCCAAAGCCACCGCTCCTGCCGGTGCTGAGCCCGAGGGAACCGCGGTCTGCAAGGCATGCCATCAGCCGAAATTCGAGGGCGGCGCGCCGGCCCCGCGGCTGGCGGGACTAAGCTACGAATACCTGATCGCCAACATGAACGCCTTCGCCGACGGCAAAAGGACCAACAATCTCGACATGCCGAAACTGATGCAAGCGCTTACGCCCGCCCAGCGCGAGGCCATCGCGCATTATATTTCGTCCTTGTGATATCGCCATCGCGGACGAAGGGGCTGCGGGGTTTGGCTGATGCCGCCCCGCAGCCGTCTATCCGACACCGTTGCGGTCGATAGACCGAGCCGCGATCCAGCCCGAGTCGCTTGGATCGCTCGTTCCGAGCCTTTCCTGTTTCACCCTCTGACGCCGGCCGCGGCGATACTCCGCCAGTCTTGTCGATGCCCGCCAGCTTCGACTTTGCGCGGTTGCGCTATTCGCTACTCAGTATTCGCCGTCTTCACTTCCGGTGCCGCCAAAATCAGCGCCCAGAACACCCGATACTTGGACTTGGGCGCATAGGCGGCCGCGATGCCGATGCGGGAGGCGCCGGAAAGCAGCATGTTCTGGCGATGCGGGGGCGAATCGCGCCAGCCCGAGAAGGCTTCCGCCAGCGTGTGATAGCCGGCCCCGATATTCTCGGCCGCCGCCGTGGACTTGTAGCCCGCAACCTTGAGCCGCTCGCCGAAATCGCGAATGACGTTGTGATCGAGCTTGTCGTGGGCCGCCATGGCGCGCGCCTGCGCGTCGGCGAGCTTCATCAGCTCGGGGTCTATGCTGACAGCAATCAGCCCGTTGTTGGCCCGGTAGCCCGAGATCATGGCGGCGGCGGCCGCGGCGTCGAGCTCGGCTTCCGGCGCCGCCATGCTGACATACATGCTGGGCTCGCCGGCAGGTGGCGGGCGGTCGGCCGCACAGCCGCACAGTCCCGCGAGCGCGAGAGCGCCAAGCAGGCACGCCACCCGGTGGGCGGAGGTTGCAGCCCGGTCACGTCGGTCGATCATCGTCGAAAGCCCCCCAAGCGATCCCCTACCTTGCGGCTCGACCGTGGCGCAAGCATGGTCGCGGCCCCGCAATCGTCACCCAGCCCGGCCCCGATATCTTGATTTGTTAGGATTCCGGTAACGCCTTCTTAACCTCACGACAACGGAGCACGCCTAGGTTCTCTTTATTGAAGGGCGTTCCGGCCCAATTGGGTCGGCAGCGCATGGTCGATCCTCGATTGGTCGCGTTTCACGGCATCCGCTCCGATGCGCCGAAAACCGTTCTAGCCAGCGATGTCTGACATGTATCGCGTCCTCACCTGCCTTACCACCGAGCACGATTGGCGGCTTGTCGTCGTGGCCGGCCTGATCTGCTTTCTTACGAGCCTGGTCGCGATCAACCTGTTCCACCACGCCCGGGCGGCCACGCAAGCCGCCCGCTTGAGCTGGATCATGGCGGCCGGCATTGCGACCGGCAGCGGCATCTGGGCAACGCACTTCATCGCGATGCTGGCTTATGACCCCGGCATCGGCATGGCTTTTGGCCTCGAGCTGACCGTGCTCTCGCTGGTCGCAGCCGCGGCAATCACGTCGCTCGGCCTCGCGATCGCGGTTTACGGCACGCTGCCGTGGGGGCCGGCGATCGGTGGCGGCGTGGTCGGGGCGGGCGTGGCGGTCATGCACTATACCGGCATCGGAGCCGTCGAATTGCCCGGCCGCATCGAATGGGACCCGCTGCTGGTGACAGCCTCCATCGTGCTCGGCCTGCTGTTGGGAATTGCGGCCTTGACGGTTGCGGCGCGGCGCGGCGACTGGCGATCCAAACTGCTGGCCGCCGTTCTGCTCACGCTTGCGATCGTGTCCCACCATTTCACCGCCATGGGCGCGATCGAGATCGTGCCGGATCCGACCCGCGTTATCGATACTTCCTCGCTTTCCCCGTCCTCGCTCGCGGTTGCGATCGCGGCCGTTGTCAGCGCGGTCCTGAGCATGAGCCTGGCCGGCGCGTTCCTGGACGACCGCATGCGGGAGCAGAATCGGCGACTTACCGCCGCGATCGATCACATGTCCCAGGGGCTGAGCATGTTCGACGCATCGGCTCGCCTGATCCTGGTCAACCAAGCCTATCTCACGATGTACGGAGTGTCGGCGGAGCAGATCCAACCAGGCTGCTCGCTGCGCGACGTCTTCAGCGAACGCGCCCGTGCGGGCACCTTCGCGGGCGATATCGATCGATATGTCAGCGAGATCATGCGAAACATCCGCGCGGGCAAACCGATCGACAAGACCCTGGAGATGCGTGACGGGCGCGTCTATGCGGTCTCGAATCGTCCGATGGCGGATGGCGGCTGGGTCTCCACCCACCAGGACGTGACCCTGCAGCTGCGCGCCGAGCAGGAGCGCGACCGAGTCGCCGCCCAGGAGGCCCAGCGCGCCGCCATCGACACCGCGCTGGCGGGCTTCCGGCAACGGGTCGAAACCCTGCTGCGCACCGTCGGCGACAATGCCATCGCGATGCGCGCGACCGCCAGCACGCTGTTTGCGGCTTCCAACAAGAATTCCGAGCGCGTCGAAGGCGCGGTTCGCGAATCCAGCAAGGCCTCGGTCAACGTCGAAGGCGCGGCCTCGGCCGCCGATGAATTGTCGGCCTCGATCGGCGAGATCAGCCAGCAGCTTGGCCAGACCAACAATCTGGTCAGCATCGCGGTCAAGGAGGCGGCTGCCACCAACCAGCAGATCGGCGGGCTCGCGCAGGCCGCGCAGAAGATCGGCGCCGTGGTTAGGCTGATCCAGGAGGTCGCCGGCCAGACCAACCTTCTGGCGCTCAACGCCACCATCGAGGCCGCCCGCGCCGGCGATGCCGGCCGCGGCTTCGCGGTGGTCGCATCCGAGGTGAAATCGCTGGCGGTGCAGACCGGAAAGGCCACCGAGGAGATCGCCGGCCAGATCGCCGCCGTTCAGTCTTCGACTGCCGCGGGCGTCGAAGCCATCGCCCGCATCGCCGATCGCATGCAGGAGATCAACAAATTCACGGCGGCGGCGGCCGCCTCGGTGCTGCAGCAGAGCGGCGCCACCGGCGAGATCTCGCAGAACGTCGCCGGCGCCGTTCGCGGCACCAAGGCGATCATCGCGGTGCTCGGCGAGGTCGCCACGACCGCGACCGAAACGCGGCGGGCGGCGGAGACCGTGCTGGCGGCCTCTGAAGCGGTCGAAGCCGCCGCCGGCGATGTCCGCGCCGAGGTCGAAGGCTTCCTGCACAAGGTCGCGGTGTGACCTACTGGAATATCTCGTTGAACTGCTTCTTGATCCGAGCGCTTTCGCGCTCGACGTAATCGTCGTCGACCGCGACGATGGCGAGGCTCTTGAGATCGGGCGAGCCGGGCGGCGCGGCGATGTCGATGCGCGCCGAGTAGCCGCCGTCGGCCGGGAACAGCTTCTGAACCTCGTCGCCGATCATGAATTGCGCGAACAGCCTGGCGGCAGCGGGGTCGGGCGAGCCCTTGACCACCGAGGTGGGCGAGGGGATGACGAACACGCCGTCGGAGGGATAAAGGGTCTTGACCGGGTGGCCGGCCACCTTGAGATCGGCCGCGTAGGAGTCGAGGGCGCCGACCGCGATCAGGCGCTCGCCACGCTTGATGAGGTCGGCGACCTGCTGGTTGCCCGGCACGATCATGACGTCGTTCTGCCGCAGCTTCTCGTAGAAGCTCCAGCTGCGCAGCTTCGACATCATGCCGACCACCGAGACCTGCAGTGACGTGAAGGATGGATCGGCCATCGCCAGCTTGCCCTTGTATTTGGGGGCGGTGAGATCGTCCCAGGTCTTGGGCTCGTCGGCGGGCGCGACTTTGTCGGTGCGCAAATAGTGGGTCATCATGTTGAGGCGCTGGCCGACGAAGGCGCCGTCGGCGGCCTTGGCGGCATCCGGGATTTTTTCGAAATTTTGTGGCCGGAACGGCACGAACAAGCCCTTCTTGGCCATCGCGCGCGCGGCCGCTGGATCCGAATGGGTCAGCACGTCGACCGCAACCCGCCCGGCATTGATCTCCTGCTGGAAGCGGCTGAGAATCTGCGAGCCGCCGGAACGGAACAGCTCGACCGAGATGCCGGTCTCTTGGCGGAACAGACCGGCGATCTTCTGCGCCTCGTCGATGGGCGTCGAGGTGTACCAGACGACCTTGCCCTCGGCCTTCGCCTTGGCGACGTCGACGGCGTCCTGCGCGCAAGCCGGCGACAAGAATCCGGCGGCACCCAACAGGAAAGCGGTCAGGCCGGCGACGAGGCTGCGTTTGAGTGCGAGCATCCGGTGTCCTCCCATGTGCATTCCGGTGGTGCCAGCAGTGCTTCGTCTATCCGCGATAGACCGGAT
>Ga0182024_10019567_pt1 | contig 12464 bp, 14 predicted proteins | sample P32metaG_FD_120480 | JGI IMG/M metagenome (GOLD analysis project Ga0182024, IMG submission 120480) | Permafrost microbial communities from Stordalen Mire, Sweden - P3-2 metaG (Illumina Assembly) | ecosystem: Environmental > Terrestrial > Soil > Wetlands > Permafrost | place: Sweden: Stordalen... | reverse complement strand
GATTCCGCAGAGCCCGCCCGCGAGCATGCGGTTCCGCGTGAACTGATTGAACTGGCCAAGTTTGAGGTTTTCGTGCTCCAAGATCAGGCGCTTGGCGGCGGCAAGTGCCATGGCGAGCGCGTGTTCAGCCATCGACTCGGCATAGCCGCCCCCGTTGGTTGCCACTGGCACACCCTGCGGGAGCTCGCCCAGCGGAATGAAGTCCACGCCACCGATCATGAACTGGATCAGCCGCGCGCCGTCCAACAGCTTTGCCTCGCCGGACCGCAGTTCTTTGGAGGTGTTAAATGTCAAGAACACGCCGGTGTTGCGCAACGCTTCGGCGCGGGCCGCCTCATCGAGCTCGGTGAGATATATGACAGCGCTTGCGCCGGCGAGAGCATCGGCAACGATCGCCTTACGCTTCTCGCTCAGCTCAAAGGCGACGACGAGCGGTGGTCGGCTCAGCTCCATGCAGCCCCAAGATTAGCGCGACTCGGCTCACGAAGCCGCGCCTAATATGTTTGATTGGCGGGATCCGCCGGGATAATCGGAGTGGCACGATGGCGACTGGGAAGCAGCTCAAGGCGACCATCCTCGCCAGGAGGGTGGCGCCGCGCAAGAAACGCATGCGGCCGGAGCCTCGGCGGTACACCGTTGCCGACCTGGAGCGCGCACGAGACCGGGTAGCGGCGGCGGAGCGCCGAATCGACAACGATCGCAGTAGCAATCCCCACAGGGGACGCGCGGGGTTGGAGCGGGCGCAGCTCGAACTGTCCGTCATCGAGTCGGAACTACGCTTGCGCGGCCTTCTTGAGTGATGGCTCGATCGAGCTCTCCCGACATCCCGGTGAGCACGTTGAGGGACCGCGTAGTCGGCTATGCCACGGTAGCGGACCTCCTGAGACCTCTCCTCACCGCAACCTAATGCGGATTTTGTTGCAGAAGTCGGCGATCAGAAAGGCGAGGCGGCCGAAGCGATTTCTTCAAGCCGTCCGTTGCCACCCGCGCGATTGAGAGCGGCGGCTTTGACGCAGTGGCACTGACGTCCGCTGTGCGGTGGCTGCGAGTGTGAACTCGTCTTGCGCGCCACGTGGGCCGCGGTGGTCCGCGACGATGACGACGATGAGGGGGCGGGAAGACACGTGCCGGTGATCAAGCCCATATGGCTGCTTCTCGCCGGCAGCCCAGCGTCCGGAAGCAAAAAATCGATCATTGCCGATTCGGGGTTGGCGGAAACTGCGGTCCGACCATCGTTTGCGCGGGCTGCGGCGACCTCAGGCTGACGACGTCCTTCAGCCAGGTGAAGCTCAAGGCGATTACTAGCGCCAGCGCGACGGCGCCGATGACTCGATAATAGGTCTGTTCTCTTTCGATGGCGTGGATGCGATCGCCCAGTGTCTTGTCGACATCCTTTATCTTCTTGGACAGGCCAGCGAAGGACTGCAGCTCGCCGGCGATGGCGGGGATCAGTTCGGTGTCGATGCCCATGCGGACAGGGTCGTTCTTCTTGAATGCGGACTCGCGGTCCAGGCTCGCATACCAGATGAGAAAGATCGGCAGCCCACGCTTGAGATGAATCGGAACCGGCCCCGCATTGAAGACCGCGAAGGTCAGTTGTCCGCGATAGCCCGGATCCACATGGAAGCCCGAAACATTGACCAGGCCGCGGAATTTGATCTTCGCACGGATAGATATGAAGGCGACGGCATCGGCCGGAACGGTGACCGTCTCCTCGGTGAGCAGGAAGGCGAACTGGCCGGGCGGGATAGTGAAGGCATCGCCCTGAGCGAGCTTGCGCACTGTCACTGTCGTCGGGTCGGCGGTTTGATCATTGGGCGACACATAGACTTCGGGACCCACGGATAAGGTATAGGCCGCGCAATCGACGCGTTCAGGCGCAAAGGGCTCGATGAGCAGCGCCAACCGTTCGCTCAAGGTCTCGCCACTCCAGAACATCGCGCCGGTCTTCGTCATAGCGTATCCTCATTCTTATGGACGCTCATGCCGCAGACAGAGATTGGCGGGGTAGATGAACATCATTGGACACGGGATTGATCTGGTCGACGTCGCTGAGATGCGGCGCTGGATCGAAGATCCCCGCGATCCGTTGATCCCGCGCTGCTTCGTTCAGGAGGAACTTGACGAGGTGGCCGACGGGCCTGACCGGGTCGAGGGCCTGGCCGGCCGGTTCGCCGCAAAGGAGGCTGTTCTGAAGGCGCTTGGAACCGGGTTTGGGGGCGGCGTGTCGTTCTCCGATGTCGTCATCCATCGCGGAGCCGGAGCGCCGCCGCAAGTGCGGCTTACGGGTGGAGCAGCAAAGGCCGCCGCTGAGCGTGGCATTACCGAATGGCGGCTGAGTATCAGCCATGCCGGCGCTATGGCTATGGCGAGCGCTATTGCGATCGGCGTTACGCCTCACGGGGAAGGCTCCGAACGCGGCTGATCGGTCCGGGCCACGCCGAGATAATCTACGCGGCGCTCGTCGAGATCGACCGTGAGCTGCCCGCCGCGTGCGGCCAAGACGGCGCGCCACACCTTGAAGCCCTGCAGGATTGCTCGCTCCCAGTCGCCAGTCGTGCACTGGCTGACCTCCAGATGGGATGTCATATCCTTGATGGTGCGCAAGAGCTGGAAGTCGAGCATGCTGACGCCCTCGAGCATGTGATGGCGACGTGCGTAGTCGAAGGCGAGCGCAGCCACGCCCTCTTCGATCACCGCGGCGCGTCCGCCATCCTCGACCTCGTCGAGGAGCGGGCGGCTCTTGCGTTTGCGTCGCAGCAAGGCGCGCGTGATTGGAGACCAGCCCAGCACGGCGGCGTAAGCGAAATGGAAGACGTCATGGAAACGGTAGCCGTCCGGATCGTAGGCGTTGTCGGTCAACTCGCGGCCGAACGGCACGCCATTGATTAACACACGAACCCGCTGACGATCCTCGCCGTCGCCGTCGACCAGTTCGACCTCGAACCGGCGCGGCAACCGCTCGCCCGCCGGAAGCGTCGCGTCGAAGCAGAGCGGCTGAGACCGCTCGATCGCCCAGCGCGCCTTCACCTTGGCTAGGTTGGCGGTAGCGATTCCGTCCAGCGCGAGGTCAAACTTACTAGCGACATTGGCGATGTACCATAAGAGATCGCCCAGCTCCTCGGACACCCGCTCCTTGAAGAGGCGGTGCGCTTCGCCGTCGCGCAGGTGTTTCTTGTACTCGCTCAACAGCTGCCCAGTCTCGCCTGCGAGGCCAAGCATAGGGACGATCAGGGACAGTGCATCATCTGAGCCGGCGCGCGCAGGCACGCGATCGGTTCTCTGAGCCTCCTTCTGGTAGCTGTCGAAATCCATGCTCGTCTCCTTCGGCGCGTCACCCGGCAGCCGCTTGGGCGGCACGGTGGGATGTCTCGGCGCTGGACCGTATCTTCTCGTTCAGGTTCCATTTCGGCGGATAATAGAGCTCGATCGACTTTGGGGTCGGCTTGAACTTCTGCTTGATCCGCGTGCGGCCGGTTCGCCCCGTGATCTGCGGGTGCGCGACACGCGCGTATTTGTCAACTTCGCAAAACAGGTTCTGGCAGTCGATCAGTTGGAGCCGCCGTCCCCAAAGTGATTGGAAGTTGAGCCCGAGGCGCTCGAACTCCTGCTCCTGCAGATCGGCCATGAGCCGGATCAGTTCGGGCTCATTGAGCCCGCCTGGATCGGCGAAGCATTTGCTTAACCCGTCGCGCGCGCCGGGGCCCGGCAGGACGAAATCCATTTCGCTGAAATCGGTGATCTCGCTGTAATTGATGTCGGTAATGAACTGATAGGCGAGGAAATCGCCGATCGTCGGATAGGCCCGAAGCTTCTCGAAGCCTTCCTGCATGGTGCGAGTCTGCGCCAGCCGTTCCGGGAGCCTATCCTCCATCATGCGTTCGAGCAGCATCAGGTTGTTCTGATGCTTGGCGGGCCTACCGAATGCGCTGGTTCCGGGCGGCATGATGTAGGCGGCCGAATAGATGCGGCGCCCGTCACGCATCGCACGTCCGAGCACGTCGTCGAACTGGGCGAAGCGATAGTCCTCGAACGTGATAGGGCCGAGTGATTGTTCTAGCAGCTCCCAGGTCTCGATCTTGTTGAATAGCTTGAACAGCAGGATGCGGAAGAACACCTCGGGTGGCGAGCTCGGAAGGTCGGCGCGATAGATGACGTGCCGGATCAGATATTGGCTCACCCGATCGGAGGCGCGATAGGCGTTGGTGAACTTATAGGTCGCGAGCACCGCGTTGTTGGTCCAGGGTCGCGTCTCGCCGCGCGCTCGCCGGAAGAAGACGTCCTGGCGTTCGGCGGCGAAGCGCCAATAGCTCTCATAGACCTCCGAGACCTTGGCGGGCGCGAGATGCCGCAAGATGATCGGCGTCGGCGCAGCCGTAGCGGGCGCGTTGCCGGCGCGCGGCGCGACCGGCAGGTTAATCGGCAGCGTACTGGTCGCAGGTTCGATGCGCGGTTTCGGCGGGCGACCGCGCGGACGTTTGGCGGCGGCCTTTGGAGACCTCTTCCTCAAGACGCCACCCCTGCTGCCAGGAGCGCGACGGCAGGATGGACTGAGACCGTCGAAGGGGTGGAAAGAGCCGCGCGCGCCGCCGCGATGAGCGGCTTCAGGCTCGCATCGCTCTTGCTGACACCGTCGAGCTTGGCGACGCCGACCGTGACGTTCAGCCGCGCCAGGGACAGGCCCATTTCGCGCGCCACGAAGGCGCCGAGTTGGGCGAGGCCGAGATAGTTTCCGTAGGCCTTGTCGAAAACATACTGCGTTGCATAGAACGCGTTCACGACCAGACCGTCGCCAGTCGGCACGAAGCTGACATGCTGAAGACAAGGAAAACCGACCCGTGCGTTTTTGATATGATCGCGCGCGGGATCGAACACTGCCGCTTGGAACATCGAGTCCCGGATCCCTGATCGCGAATTGTACTGAGACAAGATCCACTCCAGTTGGTTGCCGTCACACGGCACGTCGTTGCCGAACATCGTCAGGCGCTCAAAATAAAGGCCGCGCCCGTTAACGCGACGGTTCATCGCGACATAGCGTGGATAGACGCCCTTGTAGAGCTCGAAAAGCCGCGCGCGGTCACGCCCCGCAATTTGCCAGAGTCGTTCGGGGAAAATGGTGTAGGCGACGTCCTCGACCGAGGTCTTGCGCTTCTGCGCCAGCAGCTGATCAAGGGCGGCGCGCACGGGCGCCGTCTCGGAGATTCGGCCCTCCTCATCGAAACCGCAGAGGCTGAGCACTAGCGGCGAGACCTCCGTGCCCGGTCCGTCGAGGATGCGTAGGAAAATGGTAGCCCAAGCGCGCGCGAGGTCGGTGTCGCTGACCACCGTCGGCACGCCGGCATGGGAGCCGGACTTACTCATCCGGGTCATCCTCCAAATGGCGATATTGGGCGAGCCCCACGTAGGCTTCGGGTGCGATGCGGACGAAGGACGCCCATGCGCCGTCGGCGGCGCTGGCCTGCACGATGCCAGGCCGCACGGCGCGGAATAGGCTCCCGATTATGAGGTCACGGTCGTGAGCAAGGCGGTCACCGGTCGTTTCCGTCCCCAGCGGCAGCAGCAGCAGCATCTTCACTTCGGCGTCGAGGGTCGGCCCGGCGCGGTGATTATCGGCGACGACCAACGGCTCGGGCGTGAGCGCACCGAGGATTTGGGTGCGCAGCGCCCTCGGCGTGACGCGCTGCAAGGCCGCGGCGCGCGCACGCGAGATCATGTTCACCCCGAAGGACAGATGCGTCAGGAGCGTGGCGTAGCCGACGCCGAAGTCGCAGGCGATCGTGAACATCTGCGGGGCCGTCGCGTTCTCCGGGGACCAGCCGCGGACCGCGAAGGCGCGGCGCAGGCCCATGATCGGCATCAGCATGAAACCCGCGAAGGTGTCGGCCAGGAATTCCTTGGGGTCTTCCCACGGGTGTTTCTTGGCATCCTCGCGCAGTTCGTCGATGGACGAGCCATGGCCAAAGACGTGGTGACCGAGTTCGTGCGCACAGTTGTAGGCGCGCCGCGGAAGCGGGCGCCGCGCTGACAGATGGATGCGCGGCGGCGCCCCGCGTTGGTACATGCCTTCCATGTTGATGTTGTTGAAGCGCACCGCGACGCCCAGCGTCTCGCAGAGCCCGTAGATGCAGATGGGACTGTGCTGGTCAACTTTGGCCTTCGCCCGTGCGGTGATTGCCGCCTGCATAGCTTGTTTCGCGAGCGCGCTACGGTTGAAGCCGGGTTTGCGGGTGCGCATCATGTTCATCAGCGATCTCCTCCCTCCGCGTTCGGAGGGGAATCGCTGCGCATGGCGGCGAGGAGCTTGAGCAGACGATCAAGGTCGTCGGGCTTGAGCTTTGAGAGCTCGCGTGCGGCGAGTTCGAGCCGGGGGTCCTGGGTGTCGATCGTTTCCGGCGCCTCACCGAGCAGCCAGGCTACATTAACGTCATAGATCTCGGCGAGGCGCGCGATCTCATCGGCAGAGACCCTGCGATTGCCGGCCTCCATCTCCGAAATCGACGGCCGGTGCAAGCCGAGTATCTTGGCGACTTGGCCCTGCGAGAGACCCGCGAGCTTGCGCGCCTCCTTGAGCCGCTCCGCGATCTGGCTGCGCTTGACGGCTTCGGTATTGCTCATGCTGCAGCCGCTTCCGCTTCATCCTGCTTCTTCAGCAGCTGGCAGACGAAGGCAGCGGTCTCGTCGATGGAGCGCGGCAGCTTCGTCGTCTCGTCAACGAATATGTTGACGTCGTTCGGGATCAGCTTGCCGATCTCCGTCGCCAGGATGGTAGTCGCGGCCGCCCAGACCTTGCTGTCGAACTTCGGGATGTTCTCGACTGGTTTTGTCGCACCCGAGAGCGGCGGGCATTCGAGGCCGCTATTGGCCTGGATCTGTCCGAGGACAGCTATCAGTTTCTCTTTCAGGGTTGCGGGGTCCATAGAGCGCCTCCTTTGGTCCGACATATGGTAAGATTATCTTACAGACGACAGTGGTCAAGAGGGTGCTCTGCAATTTTTTATCTCCGGCGGGGGCTTGGTTCGCGTTGGTCGGAGACCGCTCGATCTTATGTATTTAGTCACTGCGTATGGGAGATTCGAACCAATATAGGGGAAAATCAACATTTGCTGAGTAGCAAATATAGACATAAGCCAAAATATTTGCTATTAGTCGATATTTGCTGCGCTGCGAATAAGGCCAAAAATTGAAATCTGAGAGCGTCCTCATCGATGAATTCATCGCCGCGCTGGCGTCCTCGCCCGGCGTATCTGCGCATCTCAGGGCCCGCGAGGTCCCTGTCGGTAAAAATGAGCGAATCGATGCGCTGGTCGAGGCCAATGTGGCTGGCAGGCAGCTGCTGATGCTGGTGGAGCTTAAGGAGACCGCTTATCCACGAGATGTCCGCGACGCCGTTTGGCAACTGCGAACCTACCAGGCCCATAACCCCATCGCCGGGCAGACTCAGGAAGTGGTGCCATTTATTGTCGCCGAAGCCATTTCACCGGGTGCCCGTGAGACGCTGCGGTCAAATGGCGTCGGCTATTTCGACCGAGGTGGCAGCCTTTATGTCCCTACGCCAGGCGCTTTCATATTCATCGACAAGCCACCGCCAAAGAGTAAGGCTCGTGTGCTCGGGTCAATCTTCATGGGCAGAAAAGCCCAGGTCCTAAAAGCACTGTTCCTTCGTCGAGGCGAGTGGGTGAGCGTCAAGGACATTGCCGCAAGCGAAGGGATATCGCCGGCCCCGGTCTCGCAAACCCTCACGGATCTTGAGCGGCAGGATTGGGTGGACGTTCGTGGGAGCGGTCCCGGCAAGTTACGCCGTCTTGTCGATTCCGCGGGGTTACTGGACGCTTGGGCGCGATTCCTCTTGGTCCAAAAACCTCAGCCGCAGCGTCGTTATTTCGTGTCAGCGGGGGACAAGGATTTTTTGCTTCGTCGTCTCGCGCAATCGTGCGAAGCCCATCACGCGACCTATGCGGTGACCGGCGAGGCGGCAGCGCAAGCGTACAGTCCATACCTCACCAGCATATCGCAGGTTTTGTGCCGGATGCCTGTCGGCGAGCCTACAAATGCCGTTCTGGAGGATCTGCAGGCGCGAGCCGTGAACGAGGGATGGAATCTCGCCATCATTGAAAGCCGATCGTCCGGTGATTTCACTCACATCGAGAAGATTGACGGTATATGTTTTGCAAGTCCGCTGCAGGTCTATCTTGACCTCCTGCAAGGGCAGGGACGGGCCAAGGAAATGGCCGAACACCTGCGCCGTGAAAAGTTGAGAGCCTGATGCTCAAGCCGGCCACAATGGAGGCCTACTCGGCGCCGGTGACGGAGGCGTGCGAACGTGTCCTGGTCACGTTGTTGCGCGGCCTTGGACCTTACAAAAAATCGGTCTACCTCGTCGGCGGATTGACGCCGCGCTATCTCGTAACGAAACGCCCACCAGACGTTCCGCCCCATGCGGGAACAGGCGATGTCGACGTCGTCGTCGATCTGTCGATTCTCGCTGACACTGACGCTTATCACACGCTCGAAGACAACCTGAAGCGGATGGGATTCGAGCGCGCCACGAATGATCAAGGCCAAAAGCAGAATTGGCGCTGGCAGACTAGGGTCGAAACTGGCGCCACTATGATTCTTGAATTTCTGGCGGACGCCCCTGAAGTCGCCGGCGGGCGCGTACAGCCGCTGCCGACCGGGGGCAACATCTCGGCCCTGAACATTCCTCATTCGTCGATCGTATTCGATCTACACGGCGAGACCGACGTCACGGCTGAGCTTCTCGGAAACGGCGGGAAAGCGACCGAAACGATCCAGTATGCCGATCTTGTGAGCTTTACCTGCCTTAAGGCGTTCGCCTTCGACCAAAGGGCTGAACGAAAGGACGCTCATGATCTATTGTATTGCCTGGAACATGCGACAGGTGGACTCGATGCGGTGATCGCTGAATTCGAAGCTGCGCTGAAAACTAAGCACCACGACGTAATCACATCCGCCCTCGACATTCTGTCCCGTCGCTTTTGTAATGATCAGTTGGGCGAGGGTTATCGCAAGGACGGTCCTGTTGCCGTCTCGCGTTTCGAGCCCGGCGGCGACGATAACGACGAAGCCGCCCGTGAGCGTCGTATCCTGCGCCAGCGGCAGGTCAGCGACGTCGTTTCGAAGCTGATCGCTGGATTGAAATCAGGCGCATCGCAATATCGTCCGGCCGCTAGTTAGTCTTGCTTACAAATCCTACGGACCCGCGCCTTGTCATCGTTACTCCCAGGCGGCCGAAGGATGGATCGACGGTTGCTGCGAGCGGGCGGTAGGCCGCAATCGTGTCGCCAGGAAAGATGGCTACAACGTAATCAACAGTCATCTATGTGCCATGACGCGCCACCCTGAGCCCCATACACCTCCGTATCGTTTGAGCTAATACCTCTCCATGACCTACGGCCAGCAGAGTGGCGCACTTCAAAAGAAGAAGCGCAATCATCGCCGCTTCCGCCTCCCGGAAAATTGCGACAAAACTATCCGGGCTAAGAATCGGTACAGGCGGCGCGCCTTCGCGAGCATCTTAACTTGCTTCTCACGGCGCAAATACCCTTCTCCCAAAATCGATGGCGCCCTAAATAGCTTAAAAGCCGGCAGTCGGGCACAACGAACCCCAGCGAAGCCGGGACGGACAGGCTTTCCCCGCGATGTACACGTGGCGTTCGCGCCCCTCGGGCGAGAGCACAACACCGTTTCCCGCAGCTGTGGTTGAAATTGATACGGCCTCAGGTTCCGTATCGGCGCTGTCTGCTTACCGGACGCAGCTATTGCTCCCGTCTGATGACCCGACGCAAGGATCAGGCGACCGCCCATAGCGCCGAGACCGCCTGATGATTGGCTTTTTGCAAAGGCGATGGGGATCGAGCTAGGCCACCAGGGAAACTATTTAGGTTGGCTTCATATCAGCGAGGATAATCCGCTTTTGCTGCATTTTCCCTAGAGGAGCGTCATTTTCGCGAGTAGATTTGCCATTCCCCGGGAGGTGTAGATTCCGGACCTTGGTCCCGATGGTGAGTTCGCTTACCAGACCAATCCGCTTGCTGACGGGCGGCTCTCCGGGCGCCAGCATCAACACGGCGAACATCGCAAAATATGTAATAACTTGAGCGCGCATCATGAGAATCCCCTCTCATTTGTACTCGTCTGGATGTTGCATGGCCCAATGGCGAAAATCATCAAAGTCGTCATCGAAGAACGCGTCATTCTGGACCTTATCGGGATGCTTAAATTGTGATGCTGCGCGAACGAGTCTGCGCCAAAGGTCGGAATAACGCGTTCGTTCCTTCAGTCTAGATGCGACAGCCAACGCGCTGAACGGCGCACGATGGTTCTTGGGCATCAGATCGCTTAGAGCGTTAAGACTTCGAAACAGCTCGCTCCTGTTTATGAGGGCTCGCATTTCGGCTGTGTCACGCCTTTCGCGTGGAGTGCTATTCCAATTGGCGGCGAAGCCAGTGGTCGTCAACCTATAGCGAAGTATCCCTGCCCAGGTCTCCGCTCGGGGCGCCAAAAACATAAGGCAGGACTCACGAGCGCGGTTGAATCCGTCTGATACCTGCGGTGTGGCGAGGGCCGACTTCGAAAATATCATGGCAGTGCAGAAAAAGTAATGAACCAACACGATCCCAAACTCCCGTTTGGTGATTGCCCGATCGTTCTGCGAGCAAACGACGTCAAATTCCTCTTTTGTCGAATTAATGAGAAACCGGTGGCGCCTATTTATTTCGGTCCACGCTGACTGCTCCATCAACGTATCGATATCCTCTATCACGTCTTCAGCGTCTTCATTCCACATCAGCCCGGGCACCTTTTCTCGGACTGTTGTTCTAAGTTGAACGTGGTGATGGCTTTGTCGACGGCTCTTAGATTTTTCATGCGTTTGAGAGCGCGTTGGCATTCCAGTGCGTGTATAGATTTCGATGCTCTTCATATTTGCATCGGCCCTGAGCACAAGAAGATTGTCTCCGTCCGTCAACCACATGACCGGCTCCTCGTCGGAACTTTCTAATTCATTTCAGCATAGTCAGACAGGGAAATACGGCAAAAAGCAGCGCATTCTTGCCGGCTTGTATGCCCTTCAAATTGCTCGCAATTAGGCCCGCAATGTCGCCCGCGGTATGCCCGTTCGAAGCGCACAACAAACACGTCAGCAAATGTCACACCTGTCGAGGCGACCGACGGGACGGTCCCGCTCGGTCCAATAAATGGGAGTTTCGAAATGCATAACGTACTGAAAGCCACTCTCGTCGTCGGCGCATTCGCGGGAGGCAGCGCCTTGACGCCCAGCAGCGCTCAAGACGCTTCGCCGAACCAGGTAAGGATCGCCAGCAATTACGTCCGGGCGGACGGTTGTCATGACTCGACCCAGTCGTTCACGACGCAGGTTCCGAACGTCGATCGACTTGATAGGTCCTATCACGGTGTCCTGGATGGCATTGAGGTGGTGGAAACCTCCGCCAACAATGGCCACGCTTACCGCAACTTCACGTGGGTAAACAACGGAACTGCGATCACTTATCAGCTCTACGCGAAGGGGGCCGGCTATTGGGTCGACCCGCCGAAGGTATTCGGAACTACGATCGGCGGCGGCTATTGCCACAAGGCGGGCGGTGGATCAGAAGGCGTCGATGTCATCGCTCATTACGTCAAATAAGCTCTTCGGTGGCTCGAACTCAAAAAGGCGGCTCATAGCCGCCTTTTTTTACAAAAGCCAAATAGCGACCATTTTAGTGTGATGTTCGATTCTAATAGCGAATGACGGTAACCCTACGCTGACCTGGATTCCGACCCGCTGCGACGAGCTTCAGACCAGATTGCCGGTCGGATTGCAGCCGCGATGGGAGAAGTCACTGGCGCCACCGCAGCGGTCGCTACGCGCCGGCCAACAAGGACCACGAAACGCGCGCCCTGCAAACCTACCTCGGGCACCGCAATATTCAGCGCACAGAGCTATACCGAGCTTTAGGTGCCGCCGGCTTTAAGGCCAAGCCGGGGAAGAATCTCGCGCCGGAAGAACTTGCCGAAATCCTCGCCTCCTTCGCCGTAATTCGGAGATAGTGAGCCGACATCGATAGCTGACAAAGCCTGGCGCAAATCCGCAAACGAAAAGGTAGTAGCATCGAAGCCGTTGAATTCGGCCAGCGCGGCAAACTCCGCCTCGCATACCGAATGCGTGTGGCCGAGCAGATTGATCCGGTCGATCACCAGCGCAAGCGGCTTCGACAAGCCTTCCTTTAGCTCGGTAATGACCTCCCAGTCGGGCCCACCGTCGGCCCCCTTAATCTCTTCTCCCGCGGAGTAGTATGGGATTTGCGCCACGTCACCGGCTTGAAACAGGACGCTGTAATCGACGAAGCCATTATTCTTCCCCCAATCGATTTCAAGGCGGCCGACCGCGAGGCTGATCATAGATCCCATGAACGCAATCCCCGATTTGAGGCTCCGCCGGTAAT
>Ga0182024_10019566_pt1 | contig 12465 bp, 10 predicted proteins | sample P32metaG_FD_120480 | JGI IMG/M metagenome (GOLD analysis project Ga0182024, IMG submission 120480) | Permafrost microbial communities from Stordalen Mire, Sweden - P3-2 metaG (Illumina Assembly) | ecosystem: Environmental > Terrestrial > Soil > Wetlands > Permafrost | place: Sweden: Stordalen... | reverse complement strand
GAGCGTGCCGCCGAGGACTCCATTGTTGAATGTAACCCCCGATGGAAGTGATCCGCTTTCAGTCAATGTCAGTGCGCCTGTCCCGCCAGTCGCGGTTAGGCGCACCGGTCCATAAGCCTGGCCGGCGGTCCCGCTCCCGGAACTGACATTGAATGCTGCCACGGTCGGAGTGACCGCGATCGCAGAGAAGGCCCTGACTGTATCGGTATCCGTAACTGTGATCGGCTCGGAATCGGCGACATCAGGAAACGTCTCCGTGTCCGTCACGGTGATCGTCTCGTTGTCTGTAACGACAGCCGGCGGCTGCACCGTTGCAGCGTTGATCGTCAGCGTGTCGCTGACCGTGCCCATGCAACCGTTCGAATCCGTTGCCGTGACGATGAAGGGAAAACTGCCCGTCTGCGTGGTCGTAGCTCCGCTCAGGACTCCCGCTACAAAGTTGAATCCCGCCGGCAAGGTGTTGGTTATACCGTAGCCGATTGCGCCCACCCCTCCAGACTCGGTGAAGGTGACGGGACCGTACGGTGTGCCGTCGGTTGCGGCGGCGATTGAGGGGGGGCCTACGGTAATCGTCGGGCATCCTATCTGCAACGAGTAAGCCTGGCTGCCGGTATCGCTGCTCGTGTCCGTGGCCGTTACTGTGAAGGGAAACGTCCCAGTCTGCGTCGGCGTTCCGAAGAGCGCGCCCGGCGAGGTGAGCGTCATTCCCGGCGGCAGCGATCCCGTCGTCACCGCGAAGGTCAGCGTTCCCGTGCCTCCCGTCGCGCTCAGGTTGACCTGCGAATAGCCGACGCCCGCCGTCCCCGACGCAAGCGTCGTCGGGGAGATCGTGAGCGGAGTTGACGACGAGAACGCAACCTTGGCGACATACGGCGTGAAGCCCGTGTAGTTGCTGGGCAAGGAGGGTTCGAACGAGCCTGGACTTGTGTAAATATTCTGTGACGAGGTCGATCCGGCGATGTACGCGTTCCCCGACGGATCCAGCGCGCCGGCGACCGTGCAGCACTCCGCATCGCCGCCCAGGGGGCTGGAGAAGATGAGCGCCGAACCACTGGCATTCAATTTCGAGAGAAAACTATAAAAGCAGCCGCCTGGGGACGGGCACGACGGGATGCTAAACGCGTCTGGCGTGGATTCAAAGGAGTAGGTTGTGTTGCCCAGGCCAAAGAGCACAGCGCTATCGTCCGCGCCGACGGCAACGGACATGACGTTACCGCCAAAGTAGCTTGAATAAACCAGACCGGTGCCGTCCGCGGTCAATTTGGTGATGAAGCCCACGTTAGGGCTGGTCTGAAGTGCGCCCGAGGTTACAGGGTAGATGAGCGTGTTGGTTGTGCCACCCACAAAGGCTGAGCCCGCCGAATCCACGGCGATGCCCCTGCCAATAGCATGTTTAAACCCAGCTCCCGTTCCGCCCAGGAAGGTGGAGTAGACCAGAGCGGTTCCGGTCGCGGTCACTTTGGTGACGAAGACATCCTCGCAGGTACTCGCGCATGTCGTGCTGTAGGCTCCCGTCGTCGTGGGGAAGTCTGAGGAACCTGTATAGCCAGTCACATACGCATCTCCGGAGGTGTCCACGGCAATGGCGCCTTCTCCTAGAGTGCCGCCAATTTGCGCCGAATAATTTTCGCCTGTGCTGCCGCCCAGAAACGACGAATAGACCAGGGAAGAACCATCGGCGGAGAGTTTCGTGACGAACGCGGTTCCAAGGGACGTGCTGGCGTTGTACGACGTCTGAAATGCGCCTGTGGTTGTGGGGAAGTTCCTGGCGGTGGTAAGCCCGGTGACATAGGCGCTGCCCAATGAGTCCACCGCAATCCCACCCACGTTGTCCTGAGAGCTGTTCGGGCTTCCGTCCAGAAATGTGGAGTAGACCAGCGTAGATCCATCCGCGCTCAACTTCGACATAAAGGGCACAGGATAGGGAGAAGGCCGAATGTACTGATAGGCGCCGGGAGTGACGGGAGTGGCGTCCTCGGTCTCCGAGATGCCCCCGAAATAGGCTGCGCCTGTGCTGTCGACCGCGAGGGCAAATATCTGATCGCCTCCTCCTCCTCCCCCAGGGCCGAGCCCGCCGAAGTAGGTCGAGTACACCAGCCCCGAGCCATCGGGCTTCAGCTTGCTGATGAACGAGAAGTTGCCGGACGTTGGAGGAGGTCCAGGGTTATACGACCCGGGAGTGGTGGGGAAAAGCACGGTGTCGGCGCTGACGCTTCCCGTTACGTAAGCATCTCCGGAACTGTCCACGGCGATGGCATTGATGTAGCTCTCTTGGGAGATACCCCCGCCCAGGTAGGTGGCATAGTCGATCACCGGATCGATCGTAAGCGTTCGCGCAGGATCGTACCGGCCCAGCTTGAACGAGACCTCTCCTCCTCCTCCTCCTCGAATGACTAGTTCGGCAGCGACTCTCTGCCGTGCCCCCCTGCGTCCTGATAGACCTCTGGCCTCTTCAACACAATCGCATCGCCAGCACTGCCGGCCCTCAGCACAACGTCTCCGTTCTTGTTCTTGTGCAGCCCTCGGCCGCCCCGGACCTGTAGCGCAATCTTTCCCGGGTCTGCACCCGGCTGCACGATGAAGTCGTACTCCAGCCGCTCCGCGCGCGCGTGAAACACCGCATCCACGCCGGGATAGAGGCCGCTATACCGCACCTCACCGTAGTTGGGAACGTTCGTGCGCCACTGCTTGGGGTCGTTGCCGATGAAGTAATTGGACTTTGACTGCAATAGATCGCCGCCTGCGATAGCAGAGGGCGCATGCGCCCCGGCAAACTTTAGCCGAACCACCGCATTGGCATGAGCCGCCCGCCGCCCATGGAACAATCTCGCCTTGTCCGGTCCCGCTTCGGTCAGCGATAGATCAGCCTCCTCTTGCGTGAGATAGAGCATGTAGCCGGGGGCGCGAGCCAGAAATTTCACCCGAGGATCGCTCTGGCCGTTGTTGGCCTCGAACGACATCGGCAGCGCGGCGTACGTCTCCATCGCTCGCGCACGCGATACAGGCGTGATCGTCGGGCTGGAGGCTGCAAAGGCGCGAAGCTCCGTAGCGGCAGGTCTGGAGGAGCGCCCTTGCTTCATCGCAGGCAGGACGGCGGGAGACTGGGGAGCGCGCGGCAACGAGGAGTTTGGCGCGCGAATGTTCGACGCCAGAATTGTCTCAGGCGGAGTTGTGCGGGCCCATTTAACGGCGCGATGCCAGCGCCCTCCCGCTACCACCCCGGTCAGCAGGATTGCGCCGCAGACAACCGCCCTCGCTCGTCTTCCGAAATTGCCGCTCCGCTCTCTGCCACTCATCTCTCAGCCTCCTGCACCTTCTTCGCATCTCCAGTCGCAGTCCTAAACCGCGCAGCCGAAGAGCTACTGGAAGCTGAGCACTACCGTTACGGCGACCGTCTGCAAGGCGCTGACGGGAACTGCGGCTGGGTCGCCATTCAACCCATCCAGGTTCCTGCCGGTCAGCTGGATATTATTGACGGTGTCGGTGAAAGTAGCGAAACAGACAGCAGCTGAATACGATGGCGCGCAGGGCAGGTTGATTGTTGTCACATAACCTATTGCAGCAGGAAACCCTCTTGGCACTGTGCCCGAGCCCGTGAACGTCAGGGTACTCGTGGTATTGAGGTTGCCCGACTGAAGCTGGGCGCTGGCCAAGGTCAGAGAACTGGAACAAGACCCGGCCCCACCAGCTTGGGTTACTCCGTTCGTGACGACCGTTGTGCAGAACGTCGCCGCCGCAGAGCTTGCCTGGTTGATGATTACATCGTTTTGTAGGCCACCACCATCGGCCAACACGACCGACCAACTGCCCGGGATTACCGCTCCGCCAAGCATGGCCGAGAGCAGACCCGGCCCGCTATTGCTAACCAGCGAATTCTCAAACTCGCGATGGGTGACCACCGTGCCGTCGGGATTCTTTACCTCAATCGTCCAGTGGCCGTGGACCTTGATGCCCTCCTGGGTTCCCTTGGCCGCGGGTGCGCCAGCCGTCGCTGCTTGCCCGCCCAGGGCAGCGGGCTTCCCCACCGGCGCAGACGCCCCCGGCACGGCAGCGGGAGCCGCGACATCACTGGATTGAGATAGAGATGGAGGAGGGGCTCCAGATTGCCCCGCGTGGGCCGGGCCGGCAACGCCCAGCATCAAGAAAGAGAGAAAAGCCAAACGAAATCCGAAGCCTTCGAGGATATGCGCTTTCATACGACCTCCTGTACGCGTACCCGCCAGGAGATTGGCAACCGCGTTGGCCCACGCCAATCAGGATCGAAAGTGACAGGTTTGCGCGAATTCTACGCCCATTGACTGAAATAAGGGGAAAAAGAAAACGCAGCCCGTCTTGTGATCGTGCGGCTTCGCCCTGGTTGCTGTGTTTCAAAAGGGCCGAATCGAGGGGATGACCTTGAGCATTCTTTCGGAGCAGTTCATGAGACAGCTTGGCCTTTTCCGACAGGCCAGTGGTTCAGCGAGACTTTGCCCGGGTCAGTTGATGCTAAATCGCAAATGCACTCATCGACAACTGATCGGTAACGACAGTCGGCTTGTGGAAAGTTGCCGTATTCGCCCCGACTGAGCAAAGCAATTGGACCAAATCCGACCTCTCCCGTTAATAGGCAGAGGTCTGGGCACAAACTCTAGCAATCTGGACACACTTTTGGGAATTCTTAGAAAACGGCCAAACCTCTGCTGTACAGCGAAAGAAGTCGTGTGAAGGCCAAGCGCGAAAAATCGTTGGAAACCTCTGCCGTCCAGCGGAAGAGGCGCTAAAAAGCGACGACCTCTGCCCGGTATGGGCAAAGGTCGAGGGTGAAAAGAGCCTAAATAACGTGGACACGTTAAGGACACACTAACGATGACCAAGGGTTCTCCAGAGTGCTAAAACGGGCCATCCGTTCCCTCTGGTTACTTCAAGTTACGAGTTGTCTATTCACTGTCACGGCAACCTTCGTGCGACCGGTTCGTCCGGTCGCATGGGGGTAGCCGGTAAGACTCCAACACAGCCAGCACGGGCTCGCGATGCCCTTCCGCGAGGCCCGCGCACGCTTGTACCGAAATTAGCTTTTCGTGCTGTATCGCTTTTAGCTTATTGTGCTGCGATCTTGGCTTTATCTACAGGTTATCGGTACAATAAAGACTGGATAAAGACGTTTTATCCACATACCTTGAGGTGGGCATGGCAGCGAAGAACCCCGGATTTCAGCCCGTCTTCATCATCACACCGGCCATCGCTCGTGGATTGATGCGGATCGAAGCGGTGAAGCACGCGATCGAGGCGCTACCTATAACGCCGCGCGTGCTGGCGAATCTGCGGGAAACGGCCCGCCTGTACTCGACACACTACTCGACGATGATCGAGGGCAACCTCCTAACCCAAGAGCAAGTGGTAAAGGTCATCGCCGAAGATCAACACTTCCCTGGCCGTGAGCGCGACCAGCAAGAGGTGCGCGGATACTACGCTGCGCTTGATGAGGTGGAACGCCTCGCGGGGAGCAAGACTGGGCTTACGGAGAAGAACGTCCAGAGCTTACACGCCCTCGTCATGGGTGGAGGCAAGGCCCGCATCAAGCCGACTCCCTATCGCGACGAACAAAATGTCATCCGAGACAGCCGGACGGGCGGCATCGTCTATATGCCGCCCGAGGCGAAGTTCGTCCCGGAGTTGATGGCGCAGATGGTCGCATGGATCAACACGATGGACGGGCTGCCAGTGCCGTTGAAGGCTGCTATCGCCCACTATCAATATGCCACCATCCATCCGTACTACGACGGTAACGGGCGAACGGCACGACTGCTCACCACCCTCATTTTGCATCTTGGCGGCTACGACCTCAAAGGGCTGTACGCGCTTGAGGAATATTACGCGCGAGACCTCAAAGCCTACTACGATGCGCTGACCATCGGACCGTCCCACAACTACCATCTGGGCCGCGCCGAGGCCGACATCACGGGTTGGATTGAGTACTTCATCGAAGGTATGGCGACGTCATTTGAAAAGGTCCACGCACAAGCGAAGGCAGAATCTCAGACGGGTGCGGCGGACCGCTCACAACTTCTCAGGACTCTGGACGCCAAACAGAGGAAGGCTTTGACGCTCTTTGAGCAATCGCGCGAGGTCACAGCAAAGGAGATCGCCGAACTGTTCGGCTTCCAGCAACGACCGGCAGCGGCCCTATGCCAACGCTGGGTCGCCGAAGGATTCCTGGTCATCGCTGACCCATCGAAGAAGGCCCGCCGCTATCGCTTGAATGATCAACTTGAGGAGCGCATCGCCGGCGGGCGCTAATAGCATCACGTCGCTGTTAGCGCCCAAGTTCTGTCGCGAACCGTGCCGCCAATCGTCGTTCCCATGCAACAACTCTGTGCGAAGGCGTGTGGGAGCACGAAGACCGCAACGCTCGCAGCGGCGACGAGAAGCTGGCTCATGTAAATCCCAGTCTTTGAAGCGAAGTTTCCTTGTCCTGGCGCAACAGGCAGCCCTGAAATGAGCGTACTCCGTTTGAAGATAAGCCTTCGCTCACGCCAATTACTGGCGAATCACCGGGGTATCACGCGCCCCCTCCAGGCCAATGCACGCATTCGGGCTCTTCCCGCCCGTGTTGTCGCCAATCCGTCCGTTATCCCGATTTCTTCCGGTTTGACGGTGATACGCCAGCAAGACTCCCTCCTATCGCAAGGTCGTTTGTCACAAGAACCCAGACGCCTCCCGTAGGATGCTGAGGTACGTTTGCACCATACCATCGGATGGGCCCCCGGTCAGCCCTTCTATAGCCAATTCCAAGGCCCTAATGTGGCGAATAAAAACTGGATGAGAGTCGCAAATCCAAGTCCCCGGTTCTAGGGTCTGCATCGGCTGCATCGTTAGCGCCTGATGGTAGAAGACATCGGTCTGGTCCGGCATCTCAACGAGCTTAGAAAACAATCCACTTCGGAGGCCGCAGATAGCGCATCTTTGTGTGCTGGGCATGTGAAACCACTCCTCCTGCTCGTCGCGGCGCATCCCATCATCGCGTTTCTCGCTTAAGCCATCCGGCCCAATCAACAGTTAGGTTCATCCCCTATGGTGATCGATCCTGTCTGATTCTTCGATATCGAGGGTGAAAAAAGCTTCAGACATCGTCATCGCGATTGCGCCTCCGATAACGCGCAACGACCGACTTGTACGGCCCTGTTTGCCGATCACCTTGCCAACGTCGGAAGGATGTACGTGAAGCCGAAGCACAATCCGCTCTCCGGTTCCGAGCAGATCTACCCTCACATCGTCAGGATGATCCACAATCATCCGCGCCGTCTCTAGCACCCAACGCTGCAACCGCTCTGCATTTGGCATCGGAACATAGTACCCCAGCTCTTTGGGTGACGGATCACCCATTCCCATCCACAAACTGCTCAGGCTTATTGGCCATTCCGGGTTACGCGGTCACCTTCGGCATCTGCCTCCTTGCGACACACGTAAGCTCCATCCTTAGTTGTTCCGTACCAACGCTCTCCCTTGAGGTGATAGACGCCCGTTTTAGTGTTCACCCAGACGACCTGATCATGCGGACAATGCCGCTGCGCTTGCTGCTCAGAGTTAAAATGCTGAGCAGGCCTCGGGTCTGCATAGACGGGACTGAGAGATGACACGAAAAGCGCCGCAGCCAATACTAGCGACTTTAGCGACATAGATGATCCTCCAAGTTTTGGAGCGTCTCCACTATAGCGCAGCCCATCAACGATGGCTTTCGGTTTGCCTGTGACTCGCCCGAACGGTTTTCGCCCGAACGAAGCGAGTTGGAGTCTCATGGCGGCTTACCAACCGGCTGCAAGGCACCCATAGTGAACAAGTAGACACGCCGCCGCCGGTGCTTACTCGGTGCCGGTCAAGGTGGAGCACTTCTATGCGGCGAGGTTGTAGCGGTGGTGCAGACCGCCAAGCCGGGGCATGGAAATGACTCGATTCATCGCCGAACTCGTTCCCTTGGCGGGCGTTCTGCATGCTGGAGTCTGCTTCTCCAACCCAAGATGAGTCCGGTCCTCGTGGTAGTAGCGAATGTACTCGGTCATGAGGTGCCTGAGATGCCGTTCGTTGACCACGATGATGTGATCTAGCAGGTCCCTGCGGCAGCTGCCGACGAAGCGCTCGGCGACGCCGTTCTGCCAAGGGCTGCGGAAGCTGGTTCGCTTCGGCTCGATGCCGAAGCTCTTGATGGTGCTGACGACATCGATATTAAAGTTGGTGGCGCGGTCGAAGATCAGGTATTTCGAGGCGGAGTCGTAGGGAAACGCCTCGCGCAGTTGTTGCGAGACCCACGCGCTGGTCGGATGCCGGGTCACGTTGCAGTGCAGAATGCGTCTCCGGTCATGGGAGATGACGAAGAAGCAGTAGATCATCCCGAAGGTCAGCGTGGGTACGGTGAAGAAGTCCATCGCGGCGATGGCCTCGCGGTGGTTGCTGAGGAAGGCCATCCATCGTCTAGCCGGCTCAGGACTTCTCGGGGCCTTCCGCATCCAGCGCAGCACTGTCCGCTCCGAGATGTCGAAGCCGAGCATCTTCAATTCGCCATGAATGCGAGGCGCACCCCAGGTCGGGTTCTCGGCCACCATGCGGAAGATCAGGTCCCGCACTTCTCTTGGAGTTGGCCGTCTGCCACGCCTCCGTCTTTTCCGCGAGAGCCACGACCAATAACACTTGAAGCCGGCGCGGTGCCAACGAATGACGGTTTCGGGTCGCACAATCACCAGAGCCTCTTTCCACCTGGGCCATATTCGCCCGAGAACTACCCAGAAGAGTCGGTCAGGTAGAGCAACCTTGGCTGTGGGTGCCTCTTCAAGACCGCGAGCTGTTGCCGCAGAGCGAGGACTTCCAAGAGCAGCGACCGGCGAGAGCGGAAGGTGCAAGGGATTAGGCCGAAGAAGGTACTCAGCGTTCGGAGCATGAAGCCGGTTCTACCAGAGGTGCCGACGTGCAAATCTGGCGAAACATTAAGCAGGGATGAGGAAATTGCGCGCGTTGAAAGGCAACAATCCATCTGCTTGATTTGACGGAAGATCGCTATTTTGGCGAGGCACAGGTCTCGACCTTCACCAGGAGTGCGGTGAAGACTGTGTCCTAAAATGGGATGGAGTGACTAACTTGATACAGCATGAGCACTTTTATACAGTCAAAGTCCCGGAACGATGTGTAGCCTAGCGAAACTTCACCTGCACCAAGAATGATGCAGTTGCAGGAGTGAGCGCATGCAGGCAAAACAGAGTTTCACCGCCTCAGGGACCCTCAGCAATTTTGGACCATCCACGGACCTAATACTGGCCAGGCGTGTCTCGCGCGATAGATCCTGTCCGCTGGAGGCTCACTCTGTCAGAGCGCTAGAGCGGCCCTCTGGCACAGATCCAGGTCGGAACACGGGCCACGCGTACTCCGATCTGGAGAGCGACATGGAGCGCGAGTTGCTGCGCACGCAAAAGAGCACGGGCCTGCTAATCGGATGGTCACCCGAAACAAAGAAGGTCTATAACATCCTTGCGAAAGTAACGGCATCGACGGTTCCGGTACTGATTCTGGGCGAAAGCGGCAGTGGCAAAGAGAGTGTGGCTCGCGCGATCCACAGGAACGGACCGAATGCGGACAAACCATTTGTCCCCGTGGACTGTGGATCGCTGGTTCCCGAGCTGATCGCGAGCGAGTTGTTTGGGCATGTGAAAGGAGCATTCGCCGGCGCAAACGTAGCGAAGGAAGGGCTGCTCTCAGCGGCAGGCAGCGGAACTGTCTTCCTCGACGAGATTGCGGAGCTTCCACTGGACTTGCAAGCGAGGTTGCTTCGGGCGCTCCAGGAGAAAGAAGTACGACCGATGGGGGCGACGCGTGCGGTGCCGATCTCGGCACGAGTGCTGGCGGCGACTAAGCGAGACCTGAATGCGATGATGGAGCAGGGTCGATTTCGCAAGGACCTCTACTGCCGTCTGAACGTGATTAATCTGCTAATTCCACCGCTTAGGAACCGCAGGATGGACATTGCGATTCTTGCCGCCCACTTCATGGAACGCCTTCAACGGGAGACGAGCGCCACGTATACCCTTTCCGATGAAGCACTCCATCTAATGACTGAGTACGACTGGCCGGGAAATATGCGAGAACTTGAGAGCGCAATCGAGCACGCAGTCGTGCTGTCTTCTGGGCCGGTGTTGAAAATGGTCGATCTGCCGATCCAATTGCAGGACTTTCACGCGCGCCGTATTGACGCTCAGTTGGCGCTCGCCGCCTCGGTGGCGACCCTGGAGGCTGGGGCCGGCTGGAAGTCGAAGAGGGAAAAGGTTGTGTCGATTGCGGAACTGGAGAGAGTGGCGATTGTGGACACCATTGTGCTTCTGCGTGGAGACAAGTTGATGGCAGCGAAGCTGTTGGGGATCGGTAAGACGACTCTCTACCGGAAGCTCAAGGAATACGGGATCAGCGATGGATTGGAAGCTGCAATGACGGCGCCCAGGACCCGGGAGATGTCAGACGGAGACCAATCCTCTGCATCTAGGGAGTGTTCACACTAACGGATGATCTGTGTTAATGTCTGTGGACAGAGATCACGGAAGCACAGTATGAGCGGATCAAGGATGCGTTGCCGGTGCAGCGTGGCAACGTGCGTTTGAGCAACCTGCAGGTGATGAACGCAGTATTGTATGTAGCGGAACAAGGCTGTAAATGGCGCGGTCTGCCGAAGCGGTTCGGACGCTGGCATACGATTTACACGCGCCTGAATCGCTGTTCCAGGAACGTCGTTCTGGATCGCGTGTTCGAGAAGTTGCGGATGGAGCAGATCGTGCGCATCAAGATCGAGACATTCGCGCTGGACTCGACTTCGATCAAGGTGCACCCGGACGGCACCGGTGCTCTAAAAAACGGACCCCAGGCCATCGGCAAGTCGCGTGGCGGATGGAACACCAAGGTGCATCTGGTTGCCGCGAAATGCTCGAACGGCCATTATCTTCGCGCTGTCCCCTGGCAACGCCCACGACGCACCCGAAGGACGCGCTCTGCTGAGCCAACTTGGTCCTATGGCGGAGGGCCTGCCGATGTTGATGGATCGCGCCTACGAGGGCGACGAAACCAGACAGTTGGTGCTCAGCCTCGGCATGATCCCGGTGGTTCCTCCCAAGTCCAACCGCATCGAGCCGTGGGGAGTATGATCGCGCGCTCTACAAGAAACGTAACTAGATCGAGAGACTATTCCGCCGCCTCAAGGGCTTCCGTAGAATCTTCTATCGCTTCGAGAAACTCGACGTTCTGTTCCTCGGATTCCTCAACTTCGCACTCATCGTCGAAGCGCTCCGCTAGTGTGGACACGCCTAGATGACTGAAGGAGGCACATGGCCCAGTTTTTTCGCTTGCCTACGAGCCCTGTCCGCGTTTACCAGCAATTCTGATGCGTTAGTGCCATTCAGTGGGTACACTGCAATTCCGAAACTCAGACTAGGAGTAAGTGATGCTCGATCATACTGAAGTGGCTGCTGTACGGTTTTGAGGAGACGGTAGATTGCATAGTTCGCTTCTAGAGCAACATCTATCCCCGGTTTCAAAAGAAGGAACTCATCCCCACTCATACGAACAATTGTTTCCGTCGGATGAACCGCGTTTTTCATGCGCCTGGCGATCTCCCTTATGATAGCGTCTCCCGTATCGTGCCCATACGTCTCGTTGATCTCTTTGAAGCCATCGATATCCATCGAAACGATGCCGACCATTTCTCCGCTACTCGCAGCTTGCGACAGCAGTGCCGAAACTCTGTCGATCAGTGAGTAACGATTGGGAAACCCGGTCAGAAAATCACGTGTAGCGAGTAATCGCGCCCTCCGATTGCAATTTTCCAGCTCGAATTCAAGACGCCTCATTTTGGTGATGTTCACCATATGTACCGAGAAACCCCGTACCGCTCCGTCAACGATATCCGGATAATACGCGGCAAGGCTGTGACGAATCGTACCGTCCGGAAGCGTTATGTCGCAGTCGAATGCCTGTGGCTCGCCTTTCAGCACACCGAGGATGTAGGGCAAGCTAGTCTCATATGAAGGGCCGAGAAATTTGCTAATGGGAATGTCATGTGGAGACCTGCCGAACCACATTGCACAGGCGGTATTAGCGAACTGGCACCGGAGGTCGCAGTCCCAGTAGCCGACGATCGCATCGATGCTGTTGATGACTGTGTTTGCAAAAACAAAGCCTTCTTGGGACATGGGCTTCCGCACCCTCTTCCAGCACGGCGGGTGAATCTCCATAAAGCTCTTCTGGGGCGTGCATAACAGGCTAGCAGAGTTTTGATGGGTTCGCGCTGAGCGACAGAAAAAATACGAGCAGATGCAGCGCGCCTGTCGCAGGCTGTGGTGTCCCTCGCCAAAATGCCATCCGTACCTAAAGGCGTGGGGTTTGACACAACGAATATCGGTTTTCGCTTGTGGCTTTGTCCAACGGAGCGACCCGGGAGCTTCCATAACGGCTTATAGCCTG
>Ga0182024_10019565_pt1 | contig 12465 bp, 11 predicted proteins | sample P32metaG_FD_120480 | JGI IMG/M metagenome (GOLD analysis project Ga0182024, IMG submission 120480) | Permafrost microbial communities from Stordalen Mire, Sweden - P3-2 metaG (Illumina Assembly) | ecosystem: Environmental > Terrestrial > Soil > Wetlands > Permafrost | place: Sweden: Stordalen... | reverse complement strand
TAATGGACTCAACCGAACTTACCGAAGTCGTTACCGAGTAATACATGGGGTGGTAGCTCAGCTGGTTAGAGCGTCTGCCTGTCACGCAGAAGGTCGCGGGTTCGAGTCCCGTCCATCCCGCCACTTTATCAAGGAGTTACGTAACTCCTCTCAGATTCCTCTCAAAGAGGGTGACATTGAGAGTAGCTTCCGGCAAAAGACGGAAGCGAATGGCACAGACCGGAAATAACAAGTTGCGTCGCTGGGAATTCCCGGCCGGCTCAGGTATTCGGGTTCGCGAGATCATCAATCGGTACTCCGGATTGGACGGTGGCCTTTCTTATCGCGTAACCGTGCCCGCTCGCGTGGCTGGTGTGCGCCTATTCAAGCAGTTCGCCTCCGTCGAGAAAGCCGAGGGGTGGGCCAAAGATCAGCACGCCGGGGCCAAGAAAGACGGGCAAAAGCACTTCTTGCTCTCTCCATCGCAACGGGAGGATGCCGTTGCCGCGCTATCATTGCTTGAAGGCACGGGGCTCACTCTCGCCCAGGCCATTACCCTCGCCAGGAAGCACGTGCAATCGCCTGCTGGCAACGTGACGGTAGAGGATGCCGTCAACAGGCTTGTCACCGAGAAGGAAGCCGAGAATCTGCGCGAGCGTTCTGTGCGCGACCTGCGCAATCGCCTCGACATCTTCGCCCAGACGTTCGGCGAGAAATCCGTTGGAGAAATCACCCAAACCGAGGTCGAGAATTGGCTGCGCGATCTACAGGCGGTTTCAGACAAGAGCGCCAATGGGCTTTCTGCCCGTTCCAAAAAGAACTACCTCATAACGGTCCGTACCTTTTTCAATTACGCTATTTCCAAGGGTTACCGGACTGCGGACAATCCGGCGCTCAAAATCAGCACCCCGAAGATCGATTGGGTGCAACCGTCGATTCTAACCGTCAAAGAGGCGGGAAAGCTTCTAGTCGCAGCCAAAACCGAACAGGGAGGGCGGTTGCTGGCGTCCGTTATACTCGGGATCTTCGCCGGCATCCGCTCAAACGAGATCATGCGCCTCGATTGGAGCGCCATCGACCTCGACGAGGGCATCCTTACCATTGGGTCCACAATCGCCAAGAAACGCCGGCTGCGCGTTCTCGAGCTCGCACCGAATTGCGTCGCATGGCTCAAAACAATTGCAAATCGCTCAGGCCGTGTGGCGCCCGGACGATATACAGTGCGGTGGGCGAAATTTGTGAAGGCAGCCGGGTTTCCCGACTGGGGCCAAAATCGTTCCAATGCGATGCGTCACAGCTTCGGCTCATATCACTACGCGCTACACTCCGATGCCGCGAGGACTGCTGCGATGCTGGGACACCGAGCAAATGACCAAGTGCTCTTTGACAGCTACCGTTCCTTAGCGCGCAAAAAAGACGCTGAGGCCTACTTCGCCATCAAGCCTTGATAGTTCGGGTTTCGATCTCCTTTAGGTATGCCAGCCCGCTTGCAGATGTATTTTTAATAGCCGCTTTCGTCCGCAACGCGACGAGGCATCCTGAAACCGGCCGCATCGGCTGCCCGCTAGGGCCCCCGCGTCGGCGTTACCAGATTGACCCCTCGCCGGATCAAGGGAGAATCCGGACACCATGAATTATCAACAAATCCGTGACCGGCTTCTTACAGTAGAATCGGTCGTCGTCTCGAATGGCAGTGCGTTGGCAAACAGTCGTATCGGGCAATATCTAAGCCTACGCCTCCCAATAGAGCGGCCGCGTACGCTAATGGCCGCGTTCCATCGACCATTCAAGCTAACCGAGTAGCATCCGGTCAGAAATTGGCCACATGCGCGTCATCTGCACTGCGGATCTTCACCTTGGGCGCATTTCATCCCGTCTGATAAATGACGTGAGAGCCGCCGATTTTACGGCGCGAGCAGCTTGGGAGCGGGTCGTGGAGTTGGCTCTGAACGAAAAAGCGGATGCCGTGGCGGTAGCGGGCGATGTGATTGACGCAAGTGGGAATTACTTCGAGGCCTGCGGACCGCTCGAAACGGGCTTAAAAAGACTATCGTCTGCGGGCATTGAGACGCTTTTTGTCGCCGGCAATCACGACTGGAATTCGCTGCCTAGGTTCTGTGAACAATTTGCCGGCCTTCGCCTACGTCTGCTCGGTCGCGGCGGCCGATGGGAACGGCAAACCATCGAACGGGGTGATGAGCGTCTGCACATCTGCGGCTGGTCGTTTCCTGCCGCAAGACACACTGAAAATCCACTGCTTGCCTATCGGCATGAGAGCGACGGAGTGCCCGTGCTGGGTTTGCTTCACGCTGATGTGAACCAGATGGGTAGCCCCTACGGTCCTTGCAGCTCGGCGGAGCTTCTCGCGGCGGGCCCGTCACTTTGGCTGCTCGGCCACGTGCACCGAACAAACCAATGGCAAGACGCAGCTGGAATTGCATTTTACCCGGGGTCGCCGCAGGCGCTCGATCCTGGCGAAGTGGGTGGTCATGGGGCGTGGTGTGTGGATTTTCACCGAGCGGGCAAGCCCAACTTAAGGCACTGCCCTCTTTCCACGATTCGTTATGAGGATCTCGTGGTGAACGTCGACGGACGCAACGACGAGGTGGCCGTCGAGAAGGCCTTGCATGAAGGGCTGGAAAGAATGGTCCAAGAGTGCGCCAAAGAGCCGGGGCCGCTCGAACTCCTGAGCTGCCGAGTGCATTTGCAGGGGCGCACCGCTCTCCATGCCCATTTGGCGCTCCACGGCTGGGATCATGTTGATGAACTTCGTCGCGAATCCAATGGGATCACTGCGGTGGTCGAACGGATTGCGGTGAATACCGCGCCTGTTCTTGACCTGCCAAATCTTGCCAGGGGCAACAGCCCACCCGCCCTTTTGGCACGTTTTCTTCTGGAGCTCGAACGAGGCGAGAATCTGCCCATGATCGAAACCGCGCGAGAACGACTTGGAACCTCCTACCAGCAAATGCGGATAGAAGGGGATGGCGAGCCTGCCGGCGAGGCTGCTCCCCGGCAGCAAGCCCCGGATTTGGAGGAGACGCGCCAGTTGATGCGCCGGCAGGGCTACCGGCTGCTCGCTCAACTAATCGAACCAGTGTCGTGAGCGCGTTTCAATTCACCCGAATTCATGTGCGCCGGGCGCCTGGTTGCTCCCGAGGCTGGGAGCTGCGGAATTTGAGTGCGGGGATCAACGTAATCATTGGGCCGAACGCTTCCGGGAAGACGACTACGGCGCGCGCTATCACGTCCGTCATTTGGCCGGAAAAGGCGATAGCGCATACCGAAACGGAGGCCGAATTCTGCCTTGGCGGCAAACCTTGGCACGCGGAACTGTACGGGAGGGATGCCTTCTATCAGCTAAATGGGGTGCCGGAAAAGCGGCCAGCGTTGCCGGCGGTTGAGGCACTGGGCGAGCGGTGCAACGTCGGCCTGCATGATCTGCTACGAACTGAGGACAAGGAAATAGCGCAATCCATTTTGCTCGAAGCCGCCGGCAATTATAACCTCGACGCTGCCGGGCAGGCACTCGGTTTTGATCCAAATCCTCGGTTCGGGCGTAGCTCGCGCGACGATTTCGGGGCCGCCAAGAACGAGGTTCATCGCATAACCAGAGAACTCGATGACCTCGGAAGCGAATCGGCCCGGCTGGGCGAACTGGACGCGGCGCTTCATTACGCGCGGGCCGCTGATGAGCGGGCGGGCATCCTCGCGCAAGCCATCGAGAAACGCCGCAGTCTCGAGGCGTATGAGACGACTGCCGCCAGTCTCAAACGCTTCGATGCCCGTCTTGCGGCCCTCGCCGGCACGGAATTGGCCCAGCTCGAAGAAAGGCAGCGCTTTTTCGAGGCCCGTTGTGCTAGCCGCGATGAGGCTCAGCGTGGCATTGACAACGCTCTGGAGCAGATCGCCGCATGCCGACTGCCTAAGACAGGCGTGGCTGCCGCTGATATCGCGTCACTTAAAATGCGGCTGGAAGACCTGCGCCGCGCGGATGCCGCGGTCGAGCAACTCCAAGGTGCCAAGGCGGCGGCACAGGCGCGCGAGCAAACAGCGCTCGATGCGCTCGGGAGAATTGGTGACACCGCGGCTCCGGATTTGCCCGCATTGAACGACCTTGCCGCCTTTGTCCGTGAATGGACTGAAGTCGGCCTCGACAAAGTGGCGACTCAGCGGTGGCGCGACTGGCTTGGGAACGTAGCTCCGGCTGTGGATCTAGATGAACTGCGGACTGCGGAGGTGGTGCTTGAGCAGTGGCTCCGTACGCCTGGGCCCGTTCGGTTGACCGTGCCCCCCTGGCTGAAGTGGGGAATGTTGGTCTTAGCCGTGCTGCTCGCATTCGGGAGCGCAGCGATCGCGCTGTCAGTGTCACCTTTCGCTTGGTTAGGTTTGCTGCCGGCAGCAGCGCTTCTGATCATGGCCTTCGTACGTCCAGCCGAACGTCCGGAGCCGCTACCGCCGACGCTCCCAGGGCGGGTTTCGCCGCCGAGGCAATGGGAATGCAGCAGTGTGCAACGGCGGCTTGACGAGATCCGCATTGACCTGCACAGGGCGAACCTTGCCGCAGAAAGGCAGCGCGAGCGTGCTGCTGTGGAGCCAGCCTGGAATGAGATTCTTGAACGAAAGGGTCGGCTTGAGGCAAAGCGTCGCGAGCTTTCTGAAACCCTCGGGTGTGAGATCGACCCCGCCCTCTTCCTCCTCTTTATCGAGAATGTCCGGATTTTTCGTGACGCCCGGCGAACGTCCGCGGAGGTGCAGGCTCAATTGGGGACGGCAACCGCCGGGCGGACTGAAGTACTCGCTGCGATCAGCTCCGCGCTTTCTTCATTTGCAATCGATGCGTCTACGGATTTTTCCCAAGCGCACGGCAGGATCGAAGATCTGGTCAGCCGGGACCAGAAGTGGCGCGGGGCGCATCAGGAAAAGGATGCGAGGGAACGGGAGCATCGGAACTTCGGGCAGCAGTGTGACTCCCTCAGAGAGGAGATTCTCACAATTCTGACCCGGGCCAACGTGGCCGACGCCGCCGCACTTGATTTGCTGCTCCGGAATTTCGAAGGCTTCGCCAAGGCGCGCGAGGAGGAGCGGACGTTGCGCGGCCTGCGCGAGAATGCGGAAGCATTCTTCCGCCAGCACTCCGAGTTTGAAAAACGTGCGGTGGCAGACCTCGAGCGGGAGCACGAAGCGACCGTGGATAAGGCGAAAACAATTGAGGAACTCGTAGCCGAAAAGACCGGCATTGAGACCAAAATTGGGGAGGCGAAGCGGCGCACCGCACTTGAGAACGCAGTCGCGAAGCGCGAGGCGGCGAAGCGGGCTCTCCTCGAAGAGCGAGATTCGAAGCTTAATGCACTTTCGGGTCATCTCGTATTGGAGGACCTCCGCCGCAAGATGGGCGAGTTATCGATGCCCGCCGTTTTCGAACAAGCGCGGAACCTGTTTGCTCGGTTTACCAATCATACGTGGGAGCTGATTCAGCCCGATCACGACCATAATTTCCGCGCTCGCGACTCTGCGGCCGGAGGGTCGAGCCGACCGTTGGCGGCGCTGTCGAGCGGGACACGAGTGCAGCTATTGCTGGCGCTGAGGGCTGCCTCCGTTGCCAATGATGAGCGCGGCTTTGACATCAAACTTCCGTTATTACTGGACGAGACTCTTGCCAATAGCGATGACCGACGGGCGCAGGACATCATCGCAGCGATCGCCGAATTAGCCCGCGATGGCCGGCAGATATTCTATTTCACGGCCCAAGCGGACGAGGTGGCGAAATGGCGCGCTTTCTTTGTGCGTGAGGATGTGCCACACGGGATCTTCGACCTATCGATCGCGCGCGGCGAAGCCGCCGTGTCCGATTTTGAGCACGTTTCTTCGCCGTCCGCTCTCGTGGTACCGTCGCCGGACGGGCTTTCGTACGACGAATACGGCGCGCTGCTCGGCGCGCCGCCGTTGGATCCCCGCGAGGAAGTCGGGGCAGTTCACTTGTGGCATGTTTGCGAGGATGCCGCGACGCTGCACGGGCTGCTCAAGCTGGGTTTGGAACGCTGGGGACAGTTTGAGGATGCGCTGAGGCACGGCGGCGAAAAGCGGTTCGGCGACACGGCCGCGCGTCTTCGCGCTAACGCGCAGGTTATCGAGGAGCTTTGCGCCTGCTGGCGCCATGGCCGCGGCCGGCCGTTGGTTCGAGAGGCACTAACCGAAGCCGGTATTAGCGGCGTCTTTATTGATCGCGTTTGGGAAATTGCTCGTAGCCTCGAATGTGACGCGGCAAAGCTCATGCAAACTCTCGATCGGGGCGAGGTCTCGCGTTTGCGCTCTGAAACCCGAGAACAGCTCCGGCAATTCTGCGTTGAGCACGGTTACATATCAACCGACGCCCCTTTGTCTTCAGAGGCAATCCGCTATCGACTGCGAAGCGTTGCCTCAGACTTGGGCCTTGGGGCGGATCGTGCTGATTTCATTCTCGCAAAAATAAGCGTGTAATTACGGACGCTGCCCTTTATTCGAACAACCAAGTGCGGGTGAATGACCAGGTGCTCTTTGACAGCTACCGTTCCTTAGCCCGCAAGAAGGACGCTGAAGCGTACTTCGCCATCAAACCTTGATAGCATGGGTTGCGGTCCGTTCTAAGTAATGCCGGCGCCGGACTCGAGTTTCTTCAAAGCCGCGAGAATTGCATCTCGCCTGTAAAGGCGGCGTCGGCCGAGCCGGATTACCGGCAGATTGCCTCGGCTTGTGAAGTTTCGCACGGAACGAGTGCACACGCCGATAAAAGCCGCGACTTCTTTTTCATTCATTAGCACGGGAGGATATGCACGAAGCGAGTCGTGTCCCTGCGAGGAAATATTTATGCCAAGATGGCGGGCTAGGTCCTCCGGGCGCAACAGGGCATTGTCGCCGGAATCCGCCGTCAGGAAGCTTAATTTTTGCGTAGCGCTCATATCGGAGATTTTAGCAGGGCACCTCGACGTAACTCAGTGCTCGTGGGATGGGGCTTGCGGCCATTTATATTCAAAGCTTTAGGGAGGCAGGAAAAATCCGAACAGCCGGCATTGCAGCCAAATCGCGGTCTGAAAGACGGCGACGGCCGCCACCGTCCACGCCAGGGCGCGGATCGCGTGTCCGAAAGCCTCGGCGATCGTACCCCCGACCTCGATCGTCCAAAGCGCATCCCGCCCAGCCGGAGCGGCGCGGCGAAGGAAAAGCATGGCCGACAAGGCGAACCCTCCCCACGGCAGCACGTAATGCCGGATGTGAGTTACCGGAGTGGGCCAACAATGCGAGAAACGGTCGGTCGGCGCCGGGTGGTTGACCACCCAAACGTCGACCGCGATCTCGATGGCGTAGCCGACCAGAAAGATAAGGCCGGCGGTGATAACGGTGCCGAAAGGATTGCGGGTTAACCTGCTCATGGCTCGGTTGGATTTGAGGTTGAGGTTAGGCCCGCTGCTACCAGGCCAGATTGCTCCAGGAACCCAGCAGCACGCGGTCGCCGCCGGTCTGATGGAGGGCGCCAATGCACATGCCCGCCATCATGATGAAAAACAGCGTGAGGAAGGCGGCGAACGGGTGCTCGCGGCAGAAACGCAGGAGCGAGAAGGGGCGGTCGTGATCGTTGTTATCTGGTGAAATCATGGTCGTGTTGTGTTGTCACCTGGCAGATAATCGCGCCTTTCAGCCCGGAGTTATGTCGGGGCCAAAGTTATCGAACGGGTTGCGGTGCCGAACATGGGGGTTTCCGGGGGTCGTCTCCCATGCTATCAGCTTTTTCATCATCTCCTCGACGGTTTCCAAAGGATACGGCCGCGGTGCAGGTTGGACCAGTGGCACGCCTTCGATTATGTCGCCGCAATTCAGGCGCGTCGGCGGCTCATTTTTGCGTTGGGAATAGATCGTGAGGATGCCAATCCCTGTCTGCCGGCGGTAGGCGGCCCAAGCGCGGACCTCGTCGTATTTCCGGACATCCATGGCGAGGGATTCGGCGGACGAAATCGCCAATTCGGGCGTGCGAGCGATGATGCGAAACCTGATTCCGTAATCTTTGCTTTCCATAAGCCAGAAGAGCCGGGCGTTCTCGGCTGACTGCTGCGTGTCTTCGATGACCTTTCCTTCCTGGACAATAATGGCGTGGGATTCTGTTTCTGTTTTCATGGTTCGGGAATAATGTCTCTGCGGGTTTTCGGCCTGACTTGAGGCCTGGCTTGCGGGAGGCTGGCAGCCAGCTTCTGGCGAGCCCGATCGAGCATCGCCAATTTTGCAGCCGTGCGCTGCTCCTCCAATAGGGGCAGCGCCCTGACGTACTCGATCCGATAGGTCACGAGTTCGGGGCCGATGACCTCATCGGCGGCGATATCGAGTGTGCGGGCAAGTTGCACGTCGAGCGGCAGCGCCTTGCCGCCGTACCTGTGGCGGAAGTTTGCGACGCTGCGTTCGAGCTGTGCCTGCTTCTCCGTGACGATTTCGACGTCGGCCCGGATCTGGCGGTCAATGCCCACGACCCATGGCCCCATGAGCCTCAATCCGGGTCGCCCGATTCGACCGCCCTTTCCATCCTGCCGAGTGAGGCAAAGATCGAAATGCGGGTTGCTCGTATCGGCATGAAAGGAGTAGCCAAGGATATGAGCGAGCCCCGTGAGTAATTCCCCGGCTTTCTCCAGCCAGCGGTTGCGGATGAGCACCAGCTTTTCCAAAACCTGCTCTCCCAGGGAAAGCTTCTGATACGTCCATTCGGACAGCCACGGTGAAAAGGTCGTGGTCACGATTTTTATCGGGGCTTCCACCCGCCGCTTCATCTGGACCGGCTCGCCCCTCCTTTTCGTCTGACTGAGGTACCACGACCGCACCCTGGCTTCGCGGACGAGATAATCGGCAAATTGCTCCTTATCCTCGCAACCCTGCAACCGGTTGTTTTCAAAAATATATTCATGCCCTTTCAGGCCAAGGGCGGCGAAGTCCCGCTTGGGACTTGGCGATTCCGGCGTTTCAACGGGTATCCAGGAAATCTCCCGGCGGGCTTCGCCCTGGCGCTTATCCTCAATGTGGCTTTCGCACCGGCTGGCGGGATGCCGCCACTGGCGGGGGGATTTGGCGGCGGTGTAAGTGCTCATACCTTGAATATGGCAACCCCCTTCAACGAACCGGGGGCGCCAAGGGAAATCCTGGTGCGCACAAACTTGCATCTCGCAGGGGCCGTGCAGCCTACCCGCACCGATCCGCCCCGGCGCTTCCAGGAGCGCCGCAGGCTGAGGCCGAATCCAATGTAACAAATGACCGGAAACGTTACCTTCAGGCCGACGCCGGCACCGAAGACACCTCCTTTCCCGTGAAGCCTTCCACCGGACAGGCCGGCGCACCCAGCCCCAAGATCGTCGCGGAAATCGCCTCCTCGTCCGGCGAAACATAGCGGGCCGTGGTCATCACCGAGGAGTGCCCAAGAGCCCGCTGGGTGAGCACCAAATTATGCCCGCTGCGCGCGAAAACGTCCTGGGCGAAGGTCTTTCTGAGCGAATGGGTCGCCACCCGTTCCGGCCTGCCTGTCGCGGCGGCGGCCGACTTCAAAATCCGGTACGCCTGCACCCTGGAAATGGGGCGATTCTCACCGATTCGGCTCGCAAAAAGGAAGGCGTCCGGAGCCGGTTCTGCACCCTCGAATCGTTCGTCGAGATAGGTCTGGAGGGCGGCCTTGAGCTGGGGATTCAACGGCACCGTCCGGCTGCGGACTCGGCGGCGCTGGACCCCATGACCGCCCTTGAGCCGCTGGCGGGAAAGGGTGATTTCGGACAGGACGCCGCGCGGATCCCACACGTCCCCGACCCGGATCGAGAGCAGTTCCGTGATGCGGAACCCCGTCAGGCGGCCGAAGAGAAAAAGCACCTGATCGCGCCGTCGGTCGAGGGCGGCCAGGAGCTTGATTTCCTCATCGGGCAGTAGGGGGCGTGCGGTGGACATACCTGGGCAGATAAGGCCCCTGAGATTGGTCCAGCTTCAAAGAATCAATGCCTAGCGAAATGAGTGACCGGAACATCGCCCGTCATTCGTTGGCACGACGCTCGGCATTGAGCAGCTTGTCTGGTGAAACCAAAAAATCAAAAAAAAGAAGTATCGGAAGTGTGAACACTGCGGTCGTCGTTTCTGCGTCGATCCACGGGTGGGCGAGCGCCAGCGCTATTGCTCGCGGCCGATCTGCATCAAGGCCAGCCGGGCGGCGGCCCAGAAGAAATGGTTGTGCAAGGTCGAGAACTGGGACCATTTCAACGGTCGTGAGAACCTGATTCGGGTACAGGATTGGCGAAACACGCATCCTGGTTATTGGCGGCGGACCCGCCTCGGCCGGTATCTATTGACAGGCAAGCTGGCCGAGGTGGTGCGGGAATTTGCGTTACAAGATATGATTGACACGCAATTTTCCCTCGTAGCCGGCCTCGTATCTCATCTCACCGGGATTGCGTTACAAGATGAGATAGCCTCGGAGATTCGCCGGCTTATCCTTCTGGGACATGGTATCCTTACCCAGACTGCCGTGGTGCCCTGCTCGCCCTGCGAAACCGGCCGAAGACCGTGAGCAAGGATTGTGACCCGGTGTTTTCAAATGGGCGCCCAGACACAGTTGCCACTTGCACCCGCGACCGGGCACAACCTTATCCCGGTCGCGGCTTACGTGCGCATGTCGACGGAGCACCAACAATATTCCACCGAGAACCAACTCGACCGGATCAAGGAATACGCCGCGCGCCGGGGTATGGAGATCGTTCGAGTCTTCGCCGACGAAGGCAAAAGCGGGCTCAGCATGAAGGGTCGCGAAAGTCTCCGCGGCATGATCACGGAAGTGGAAGACGGCAAAGCCGACTTCAGAGCCATCCTTGCCTACGATGTCAGCCGCTGGGGACGCTTCCAGGACGCCGACGAAAGCGGCTACTATGAATACATCTGCAAGCGCGCCGGCATCAACGTCCACTATTGCGCGGAGCAATTCGAGAACGACGGCAGTCCGACTTCGAACATTATCAAGAGCGTTAAGCGCTCGATGGCCGGGGAATACAGCCGTGAACTCTCGACCAAGGTGTTCCAGGGCGCGTGCCGTCTAATTCAACTTGGGTTCAAGCAGGGCGGCGCCGCTGGATTCGGCCTCCGCCGGGCGCTGATAGACCAAGCCGGGAAGGCCAAAGGCACGCTGAAGATTGGCGAGCAAAAGAGTCTCCAAACCGACCGGGTCGTATTGATGCCCGGGCCGGATGACGAGCAGGATACCGTCCGGTGGATCTATCGTGCATTTCTCGACGAGGGAAAAACCGAGCGCGAAATCGCCGAGGTCCTCAACGCCCGGAAGATTCCCACCGATCTTGCGCGGCCGTGGACGCGCGGGACTGTGCATCAAGTCCTCACCAACGAGAAATACATCGGCAACAATGTCTATCACCGCACATCCTTCAAACTGAAGCGCAAGCATGTCCTAAATCCGCCGGAGATGTGGATTCGGGCGAACCACGCGTTTCCCGCCGTCGTCGACGCAATGATTTTCGCGAAGGCGCAGGAAGCCATCCTTGCGCGAGCGAAGCGCTATTCCGACGACGAGATGCTGAAGTCGTTGAAGGAGTTGTGGTCACGGCACGGCCGCATTTCAGGGCTGTTGATAGACGAGCAGGACAGCATGCCGTCGAGCACCGCTTTCCGGTACCGCTTCGGTAGTCTGATCCGGGCCTACCAGTTGGTCGGCTACACGCCTCGCACCGATTATTCGTTCCTTGAAATCAACCGCTATCTGCGCGGCCGACACCCTGAAGTCGTACAGGAAGTCATCACGCGCCTTTCCACAATGGGCGTCGCAGTCGAACGTGACCCCAAGACCGAGCTGCTCGTCCTCGATCACGAGCTGACGGTTTCGCTGGTCTTATCGCGCTGCCTGCGCACGGGCGCTGGTTCGTCCCGCTGGATGCTGCGGTTCGAGGAGGGCCTACGGCCCGACCTCACCATCTCCGTCCGCATGGATGAAACGAACCAAGCGATCAAAGACTACTACCTCTTTCCGGCGATCGATCTGACTGAAGCCAAACTCCGGCTGACCGAAAACAACCATGCTCTGTTGGACGCCTATCGCTTCGATGATCTCGAATTCTTCTTCCAGATGGCCGAACGCGTTTCAGTGGAGGACGCAGCATGACGCCGGCAGACGAATCGCGGGTGCGCATGATCCCTGTGGACCGGATTCGGATCGTGAATCCGCGCGTCCGTGACATGGCGAAGTTCGAACGCGTCGTTGAAAGCATCGCGAAGCTCGGCCTGAAGAAGCCGATTACGGTGACCGTAGGAAAACCTGATGACGACGGCGTGGAATCCTTCGACCTTGTGTGCGGCCAGGGGCGGTTGGAGGCGTTCAAGGCGCTCGGACAGACCGAGATTCCCGCGTTGGTGCGCGGACTGTCGAAGACCGAGGGTCTGCTCGCGAGCTTGATCGAGAACATTGCCCGCCGCCGCGTGCGCTCCCTAGATCAG
>Ga0182024_10019564_pt1 | contig 12466 bp, 12 predicted proteins | sample P32metaG_FD_120480 | JGI IMG/M metagenome (GOLD analysis project Ga0182024, IMG submission 120480) | Permafrost microbial communities from Stordalen Mire, Sweden - P3-2 metaG (Illumina Assembly) | ecosystem: Environmental > Terrestrial > Soil > Wetlands > Permafrost | place: Sweden: Stordalen... | reverse complement strand
TCCGACGATCAGTACGTGAGCACCGCGGGCAGCCAAGGCGATGGCCGTAGCCCTGCCGATCCCGCTCGTCGACCCCGTAACCAGAGCTGTCTTGCCCTTTAGATCAGTCATGCGATGCAGGTCCCCTCGGTCAAAATGAGTTATGCGACCCACTTTGACAGCTCGGGACTGAGTTGTCAAACTCAAAATCTAACATTCTGGGTTTGACAACTCAGTCAACATCTGTGAGAGTGGGTTGAGCAACCCATTACGAACGCAAGGAAATAGAGGCCGAAAGTTGATCCTCGTCAGCCCGAACGTGACGGCTCAGAAGCTGAACGTGGTAGCCAGCGCGGCCAGCGGCGCGCGTGATGCCTGCTGACCCAGAAATAGTCGACGACGAACCGGGCGCGCTCGCGGAGCCCGCTCAAACTGTCGTGGGCCACCGCGCCACCCGCGAGAAGCGGAACTAACGATCACACCACGACTGTCTCCGAAACATCACTGGTACACAATCGTAGGAGAACCAATGAGCGCCGGGTTCAGTCACCTCCCCCTTTCCGGAACCTGGCTAAGCGTCCCCGAGCTCACACGCGTGACACTGAGCGCGAGGCCCCGGCGCATCCGCAACGTCAACGTGACGGTTCATGTCTTGGGTATTCGCGTCGTCGTCAACGAAGACCGCCATCCGGTGTCGATCGTTGCGGAGATGGATCCCGCGACCATCGACACCGGCCACGCGACTTTCGATCAATACGTCAAGGTGCGAACACTCATGGACGCCGACGCATATCCAATGGTCCGCTGGGTTTCTCGAGACATTTCTACAACGGCAACCGGGTGGCACGCTGACGGTGTTCTCCGCATCCACGACCGACTCGTGCCTACCGAACTTGACGTCTTCGTAATCCCGAGTACGGATTCGTGCGTACAACTGCACGCAACGGCGAGCATCGACCGCCGGAACCTCGGCCTCAGCGTTAGGCGAGCCCCGTTCATGAGCCGGAAAGTCTCGGTTTCGATCGACACCACGCTCGCTCCGTCCAAAATGCTCGCTCCGTCCGATCTCGAACCCTGGGCCAGGGAGATCGATCATCGCTCTCTGTGAGATCGGTCGGAGCCCGCAAGGGAGCGGCCCCGAATTGATCGACTCAAATCGGAGACATCGGCCGTCAGTCCACCGGAGGACTCACATGTGTTTTTCGCCCCTCGCCGACCTCGCAGGTGCCGCGGTCGTAGGCGGGATTGGCATCGACGCGGCATGCCACGTGACCCGGCGTCTTGATTGGCCGCTCGCGTCGCTTCCGATCGTGTTAGGTGGACATTTCCTCACCGAGACCTTCGTCTGGTGGGGACACGACGGCATCGTGTCACGGTTGGTTGAGGCGCGCGCTACATGGCTCTATCTGTTAGTCGCGCTGGTCGTACTTCCAGTCCTAGTGCCGATCGCGGTCACGCTCGCCGAACCTCGCGCCTCACGTCGGTTGGCGATGATCTCGTTTTGCGTACTGGGAAGTGTGATCGCGGCGATCATGCTCGTAGCTGTTCTGCGGGGACCGCTCACGTCGCAGGTTCAGGGCCATCACATCGCCTATTACGTCGATGTTCGTAACGGCGGTCGACTCACCGCCCTATACGTCGTCGCAACATGTGGAGCCTTGCTCGCGTCTAGCAACAAAGTCTTTGTCGTCTTCGGGATCATCAACCTGTTCGTCGTGGTTCTGCTCGGTTGGCTTATGGCCAACGCCTTCATTTCACTTTGGTGTGCCTGGGCAGCGTTGACGAGCGTCGCGATCGACGTATACCTACGTCGAAACCCAGCATCGCGTCCACGTGCTGTATCGAGATCGAGAATGTCGTCGCCGCTCCAGCGCGGGCTGCCGACTTCGGCTCGCACGGCGAAGTTCATCGGGTGCGGTTTAGGAGGTCGCCAAGGCATAGTCGGAGCTCAGAGCGAGACCCGCGTCACCTGTGGCGCGCATCAGTCCAGCGGTCGACACGGCGAGCTTCGATGACGACCCCGGATCATCGCTTACCGCCGCTACCCACTCACCCGCCTGATCATGGGTGAGCGTCCGACACTTGCCCGACCCGACAATGCGCGTCCACGTCTCGACTTTGGTTGGTGGGCGTCCAACGGCCCGACGGGTGGGTACCTTGCCAGCCTCGCCCTCGACCGCGAATGCCAAGAGACCGAACTCGACGCGACCGGGGTGCGCAGCGTCGAGCTGAGCGTCCTGCGGCTGGCAGCCGCCGACACGTATGTCACGGACGTCTCCGTCGCGGCCGGCCCGGCCCGCATCGCACTGGCCTCAGTTACCTTCAACCAACAAGACGAGCCGTTCGCACAGGCTTCGGTCTATTTCAGCCCGTCCGTCGGCGGTTCGAATCCCGACGACTGCAGGCCCCCAGGGGCCCTTCCGCCTGAGGCGTACGCCGAATTGGCGAGCAACCGGCTGAATGGGCCACCCGTCATGGGCCAGTTTGTGTATCGGCCGACGACCGACCCAGACGGACAAAGCCCCAAACCGGGATGGGACCTCGTATGGGTACGTCCCGTGCGGTCGATGTCAGGGCGAAGCAGCGTCGCGCGTCTCGTCGATAGCTGGTACCCACCAAACCACACGCGTGCGGTTCGGAACTATCTCACTGGCCACGCCGAACTCGCCGAACCGCCAACGGTAAGTCTTCTCCGCGCTTCCATCGTCTTCCCTGCGCCGGAGGATGCGTACCGGAACATGAACTTTGTGCTCGTCGCTAACCAACTCGACATCGTGACGAACGGCCACTACTTCGAACAAACCGAGGTGTGGTCCGAGAACGGTGACCTGCTCATCGCTGCCCGCCTTCTCCGGCGCGACCGACTACCGGACGACAGCTATGCGTGAGCCGCAGGACGAAGACGACTCTGACCGTATACATCGGGCGGAAAGGATGGTCAGCGTTCAGGCGCAATGCACCTTGCGCGAAGCGATGGCGCTGATGCAGGACACTGCCGCGGCTGCCGAAGTCACGCTCGATCAACTCGCGGATGAGATCGTCGAACGAAGGGTGCGGTTCGACCACTCCCGCTTGCGCCACGGGTACGGCAGGGCGAATTGAGCAACACGACGACCCACTGCTCTTTCAACCCGAGTCGCTCGCGATCTACGAGCGACTGCTACGCGCGAAAGCGTTCGTGCGATCCGACTGGGTACCGTCGCCACTCCCCGGCGACTACCTCGATGACCTGGCCTCGGTGTTCGCGGAGCCGTATCTCGGTTAGAAGTCGAGCCGGAGCTGCGATTCGTGCGGGGCACGCCGACCTCGATGACCTTCACGTGGTTGTCTGAAGGCCGAGCGCGAGGTCAGAACTGATTCGGCGAGGCTCATCAGACTTGTGACGCACGCTGCTCCAATGCCGACGAGGTCGGCGCGGGCAGGATCGACTGCGAAACCGCAACCGGCCTCGATGACCAAGGGGGCGAGTCTCTCGGTTCGGAACTGATCGGCAGCGAAGACGACCACCGGGTACGGCGCCCACGAACGCCCTTGGTGCGCTCGGCAACTCGCCGCCGGAAAGCAGCCGCCGACGCTCGCTAGGGCGTTAGCAAGTCCCGCCACTCCAAGTTCCAGTCCGCCGAGCACACACTGTCCCACGACCGATAGCTCAAGTTCCTTGACCACCGGATCTTGGCGCCACCGCGACGGAAGCGCGTCAAAGTCATCGAACTCGATCGCTGCGGCCAACTGCTCGTACTCGAGCTCGTCCGCTGCCAACTCGTCTGCGGTAGCAACGAGACTGCGCTCAGTCTCGAGCACAGAACGCGCCTGCGACCCCGAGACCCGTCCAAGCGGCCAGGTGTCGCGGAAGCAGCCGAAGTTCTCCTCACCGATGTCTTCTGGCCGCGGCGTCCAATAGGTCAGTCCTGACGGCACCGCACTTGTGACACAAGCCCGGTAGGTGGGGATCACTGTTCGCCCCCCTGTTCAGCCAGATCGATCGAAGTCACGATGGTTTCGGGATCGATCTCACGGGATTCCGGAGGTGCAAGAGGCGCGAGTTGTGCATCGTGCGCCAAACCCACCAGAACACGTTCCCATGGAGCCGCGTTGAGTGATTCGCCGTGACAGATCGCGATCCGGACAACCGTGCCTCTCGAGACGAGTCGACGCGCCGCTCGGAAATACCTGTAGAGGCGGTACCTCGTCGCTGGGTTCTCGGCTGACTCAGACGCCTTTGCGTCGCCGATGAATGCGACGTGGCCGTCCGTCGACAACCGCACGACGTCGGGTACATGGCCTCGACCAATCGAACCGGGGAGCGACGCCCCGGCCAGCGACGCCAACGTGGCGAGCACCGCGACACGTGACTCATGTGTGATCGACGGGGCGCTCACGGACTCGCCTGCGTCGAGGATTGAACGAGCTCGTCGAGGAGCATCGTTCTCGTGATGCGGTCATCTACGACGTCGCCCAAGAGTTCGGCCTGGCGATCGGCCTTTCCCAGAAGGCGCGCGTACTCGATCTCTTCGATCGATTCGGCGCACAGCAACGTGATGTATTCGACCTCCCGCAGCTGTCCTCGTCGATGGATCCTGTCGAGTGACTGGAGGAAGTGTGCTGCCTGGTTCGACAACGACTCGTATACGGCAAGTCTCGCCGTGTGCAACGTGAGGCCGGCGCCTGCCGCCGCCGGGTTGCCGACGAAAACCCGAATGCCTTCGTCGTCCTGAAAGCGTCGCACAGCGTCTCGCCGCGCGGCGATGTCGGTCACAGAACCGTCTATGCGTACCAAGCCGTACCGCTCGTAGCGTGCCGCGATTCGATCGAGGCTGCGACGGTAGAACGACCAAATGATGATCTTCTCGTTTTGCTGGTCGACATATTCGGCAAGAATGGCATCGAGCGCGAGGATCTTTGCCGGGACTTCGGAATAGCCGGGAATCAGCGCCGAGGGGTCGGCACAGATCCTGAGCAGCGCCGCGCGACGCTCCATGAAGCTGAGAATGTGCCGCTTGAACTCGTCCTCGGTTACACCACGGAGGTCGAGGATCAGATCGCGTAGAGCAGCTTCGTAAGCCGCTCTCTGGTCGGCCTCCATCTCGACGCGCACCTCCGAGAAACGCCGACCGGGAAGATGCGGCAGCGCGACCTGCTTCAGGTTTCGTGTGTAGAAGCCTCGTGCGGCAATCGCGCTCTTGATTTCGAGGGCCGCTGCATCACGGTCATCCGACACGCGCAATCCGGTGAAGGTGAGACCGAAGTCGACGAGATCGATCTGTGCCACAAGATCGTGAGGGGAGTTCGGAGCCGGCGTGCCGCAGAGGACGTAGGCCCTCGTGCACCACTCTCGCAGTTCGGCAACAGCTGTCGACCGTGCTGAGTGCGGGTTCTTGACGAAGAATGACTCGTCAACGGCAAGCACAGCGCGGGCGCGCTTCGCGATGAGCTTCAGGTTGTCGATCATCGTCACGACGGTCTCGTAGTTCACTATCACGACGTCGAAGCCGGACTGCATTACGGCGGCGCGTTCGTGACGGGTGCCGGTTGCGACTCCCACGCGATACAGGCCGCCCGTGAATCGATCGAACTCGGCTGCCCACTCTGCAAGCATGGACTTCGGGGCGACGACGATGAGAACGTCGCCTTCGTTCCGGTCGTGGAGAACGTCGAAAACCGCGATCATCGTCGGCGTCTTGCCCGTCCCTTGCTCGTCGAAGATGCAGCCGCCCCAACCTTCGGGGACAGTCAGTGCGGCGACGTTTATGGCTTGGTGGTCATCGAGGCGTTCACCCCATCCGTGTACGGAGATCAAGGCACGCGCGGTCTCGATACCCTTGGCTTGGATCGACTTCATACGTGAGATCACGTCTTGGTGCTTAGACCGCGCGTTCGTACGATTCTCAATGGCGCGCGCGGCGTCCGGAGACCACTGCAAGCCCTCGATCCCCTGCAGCGCTCCTGATGCCGAAAACGGGACGAAGTAGCTACCACCCCGCCGCCGCGCCGCGCCTGACGTCGCTGAGCGCAGCACGGTACGCAATTCGTCCACACCTGCCAGGGGCTCGACAACCACGCCATCCTCTGCATCGGCTCGAGAGACGCGTGCCGCGATCTTGCTCATCAGACTTCGCCCCGTGCCTTCAACTCGCCATCGATAGTGCCGAGCGCCGAGGTCATCACGCGTTGCAAGTCCGTGAGAAGCTCGGTGTCGAGGTTTCGCCAGTAGTCCGGCGGTGTCCCACCGAGTTTGTCGACGGCGCCGCGTAGCCAGGAGTCCAACGACAAGCGCGTCTTACGAAGCTGGGTGCTCTTGCGATTCGCCTCCTCGATGGCATCCTTGACGAGTTCGAGTGCTTTGCCCCGAGCCTCGTCGCTCTCCGGGTCGTGTGACCACGTGTCGTGCGCCTTCGTCAGGAACGACACAGCATCGTCGTCGGCGACGACCTTGTGCAGAGCACGAACCTGGGCGCCCGAATCGAGGACGTCGAACATGAGGTCGTAGACGACCTCCTTGAGCGCATCGTCGCTGTCCAGGCGACGGGTCAGTTTCTCGTTGCCTCGACCAGCATCGATCTCGTAGAACCACTGGAAGATGTCGTTCGCCTTGTAGCGGACGTCAGCTTCGTCGCGACCTTTTTCTTCGACGTGGTACTGCTCGAAGTCCGTCGCCCAGTCGACCATCTTGAGGTACCTGGTGACCTCGGCCGGCTTGATCGCGAAGTGCGCTGCAACCGATTCGCGCAACAGCTTCGTCGCGGACTGGGTAACACGGGAGAGTTTGGATTTCTCATCGTCATAGCGTTCAGCGACCAGTCGGGCCTTGATGTATTCCTCCCACGGCACCTTCAGCTCAGGCTCGAAATTCAGTGCGACGACGATCGCCTCGACCTGGTCCTCGGTTGTGCCTTGCGGACAACGCCAGACGCGGATCCAGCGAGCGCGTTCTCGCTGCTCCGAGCTGAAATCCTCCGGATGCTCGACGACGAACTTCGCAGCCGCAATGCGTCGGTTCCCGTCCTTGGGTTCGCCTGACCAGGTCAGAATCGGGGGACGTTCGACACCTTTCCGAGCGATACTCCTTGCCAACGGGAGAACCTGAAATGGATCCTTCTTCGTCAGCGACGGCAGCACGACTTCGCCCTGGATGATGCCGAGCAGCTCGCCGTGGTCGGGGTCGCGTCCATTCCGCTCCGTGAACTCTCGGACGGCGAGTTCTACGCGGTGGTTTCCTTTCCACAGATCAAGGTCGGTGACGTCGACGTAGCCTTCTTCGACCGCGATCCTCTTGCCATTGAACTCCGGCACGGGGACAACCGAGTGCGGGCTCAGTCCGTTGTATTTCCGGAGTGCGATCGGGGTTTCCTCATGCCCGTCGCCGTCGACATCTTGAGTCGCTTCGTCCGGTAGAGGCCGAGACTCGCTGCCGATGAAGCCCTCGACCTCCTCGGACACGCGCTGCGCGAGCGCGTGCCGGGCCTCGTCATCGAGAGGCAGCCTGGGGGACCGCAACATTGTGAGGACTCGCGTGTAGAGCGCTCGAGCTCGCGACTCGGGCAACGGCTTCTCGGAGGCAATGCGCACAGCCGCCGCGACATCGTCGCCAAGCGTGTCGGCGATGACGAGCATCTCGTCGAGCAGCCGACGGAGTTCCGAGCTATGCACTTCGTCCAGTGACTTCTGATTCGTCATTCGTCGTCCTCATCTTCTTCCTGAGTTGCGCCGTCGTTGTTGTCGGCGACGTCGATGCCGAAGTCAGCCAGGTCGTCGCCCAAGATCTCCACGATCTCAGTGGCCAACCGCTTGAGACCGCGCGAACGCAACTTCCAGACGTTGGCGGTAGTGAGCGAGTGGCCGAGCTGCTCGAAGACGATTTCCTTGATGTCATCGACCTCGAGCACCTCATCGAAGAACGCCGCTTCTAGCGTTAGGTTGACGACCAACGCCATCATGCGATTTTCCCAGGCGCGTATCAGAGCCTTGATCTCGTCATACATCTCCCGGCGAACCGCACGGCGTTCGGGCGAGTCCTCGTCTCGGGCAGCCTCGTCGTCATCGAGGACTTCGAAGTGCACGATCTGGGAACGACGTTTGACGTCGAGCATGCGTTTGCGAACGCGCCATGTGAGAACGGCGCGAACGTTGCGCGGAACAGGTCCGGCGATCCGGACCAGTCGCTCGATCTCGCTCAGGACAACGTCCTCGACATCTGTCCGATGCTCGTCGAACAGATGCTCGAACCGCTGGACAAGGCCATCGATGAAGCGGTCAGCGAGCATCTCCTCGACGGCGCGCTCCAGCTCGGCTGGCACCTCGCTCTCGTCGTTCGACTCGGGATCCGCCCGCTCATCGCTCGCCACACCTATATGGCGGTCGGATACGCCCGGTCCTGACATCCGAGGGCCTTTTTTCTGCGAACCCCGAAACGAAGGGGACCTGACGGTCCTCGACGACCGTCGCATGGCCCAGGTATCGTCGATCGCGTGCCGACCAGACGAGCCCCTCGTAGTTCGATCGGCCTGACCGCGATTGACCTCTTCTGCGGTGCGGGGGGCCTCACTGAGGGGTTTCGGAACGCGGGATTCGATGTCACCTTCGCTCTCGACGCTGACCGCGATTCGTGCGAAACGTATAAAAGGAATCATCCGGACACGAAGGTCGAGTGCGCCCCAATCGAAGAGTGGTCGCCGGCCGAGTTCGCTTCGATCGTCGGCCAGGTCGACGTCGTTCTCGGAGGTCCGAGCTGTCAGGGTTTCTCGACACACGGTCGCCGAGAGAAGTGGGGCGATCTACGGCTGAAGCGGAACCGGCTCTGGCGACACATGCTCGGAGTTATCGACGAAGTTCGACCGGCAGCCTTTCTCATAGAGAACGTCCCTGGATTCACGTTGAAGGTCGATAGTAAGAACGCGTCGCGACGAAAGGTCGACGCGATCGAAGAACACTTCCGTGCCCTGGGCTACGACGTGCAGCGACGGATTCTCCTTGCGGCAGACTTCGGCGTGCCGCAACTGAGGCGTCGGGTGTTCCTCGTCGGCGTCCGCGATGAATTCGTGTTCCATTTTCCCGAGGGTGCTCACCTCGGCGGTTGGCGCCGGGACACACAGGAGATATGGGAGACGCGACGCCTCGAGGCCGGCAAGTTGCGCCATCTCACATGCGCGGATGCGATCGGAGATCTACCGCTGTTGGGCGCGACTAGCGGAAACCACGTCACGACGTATCCAGACACTCAACGCTCTAGCTACGCCGTACTCATGCGCGAAGGCTCTCGGAAGATCTTCGATCACGAGTCCTCTTCGTCCTGGCCAACCTATGCACCGTTGTTCCAGTACATACCTGAGGGTGGCACCTGGCGCGATATTCCGCCACACCTGCTACCCGATCGATTCCGGGGAATGCGCCGCACCGACAGCACGAACCTTCTGGGTCGCCTCGACTCGGCCAGGCCCGCGTACACGATCACCACACAGTTCAACAACATCAGCTCCGGGTGCTTTATCCACCCGCTAGAAGACCGATCACTCACGATCCGCGAAGGTGCGCGACTTCAGAGCTTCCCGGATCGATATCGCTTCGTCGGGTCGATCTCGTCTCGCTGTCGCCAGATCGGAAACGCGGTTCCACCGCTCCTCGCGCAACACCTTGCTGCGTCGCTGGCAGACGCGATCGACCCGACGCGACCAGCGCGCGCACCAAGGACACTTGCCTCGACGCACTCATCGGAGCCCGCTCCCCCGGACGAGGCCACTCGTCGACGTATGCGTTCTCAAGCTCGTGCAGACACGAAGCCCGAGACAGCGATCCGTACGGCGCTGTTCCATCGCGGTCTCCGGTTCCGCAAGAACGTCAAGCCGATCAGGGGCCTACGTCGAGAGGTCGACATTCTGTTCGGGCCCAGCAAGGTCGCCGTGTTCGTTGACGGATGCTTCTGGCACGGATGTCCAGAGCACTCACGCGCGACGAAATCGAACACGAGATGGTGGGCCGACAAGATCGCCCACAACAAGGAACGCGACACTCAGACAACGACGCTGCTCGAAGCACTCGGGTACGAAGTCATCCGCGTCTGGGAACACGAAGATCCGGAGGCCGCCGCCGACCGGATCGACGAACGTGTGACCGAACGACGCTGACGGTCCGAGACCCGGCGTCAGTCGTGTTTGCGCTCCATCCATGATGCTCTCCGAACCCGGCTCCACGTTGCCATTGCTTCACCGCCTGCTGGACCGCCACTCTTCGCCGGTTCGATCGTCGTCTTGCACGACCGCATCGAAACCCACTCGCCGCCGCGTCGTCGTCGCGCTCCCCTAGAAACAAGAGGGTGGGTCACGCGTTACAGGTTCACCATGCGTCGTCGCCAAACGCCGGTAGCGTTGTCGGCGCATTCGAAGCTCCGCACAGACGTCCAGCGGAAGGCCTCCTGGCGAGTGCTCCCAGTCAGAATGCCACTTGAGTGTTCGTCGACGTTCCGCGTGGCGTTCACCATGTTACGTCCATCAAAATCGCACACGTAAATGTCACAACCGGGTCCAGTCGGCCGCTGCGTTTCGAAGGCGATCCGCGCTCTCGTTAGTGGCTGGCTGTTCGCCAGTGGCATTCCGGTGGCTTCGGACCACCACTGATCGCCAGGGTAACGAATCCCTTTGCGGACGAAGCATGTGTACGACGACGAGCGCGCCACTGGTCGATCCCGCTCAAACGCGACCAGGAACGCTAGGGCAACTCCGCCAAGCCGCGTTTCGGGCGTGCACAAGTCGTGCGGCTCATAACGCCGATAGCTGCCATCGTCATCGATGAACGCACTGATACCGCCTCGCTCATTCATTCCTTGAAACCTTGTCTTCGCCCGCGGTCGTCGCCACGTCTGCGGGTAAATGACGTCGGTAGCGACGTAGAGCGCAATCCCTTGCCGGGCATGCGGATTCGGTTCTTCACGTATCGTGACAACGAAGTCCCGCGGCAACCAGTGATGCCAGTTCGCTCGCAGATCGGCACGGGCCTGTTCGCCAATCAGATCAATGAGCCGCTTGGTTGAATCACCGGATGCGGGTTCAATAACGCTCGATAGGTTCAGGTCGTCGATGCGCAAGAGATCTTCGATTACGACCTCATCGTTTTCTCCGTATATCAAGGAGACAGGGTTGAGCGCCTCTGACCTCGGCAACTGATCGATAAGCCCAGGCTGGCGAGCGACTCGCGACATCCACTCCTTTTCTTGACTTCGCAGCAAGGTATCTCTCTTATTACCTTGCGATTGTCTCACACTTCGCTTCTCTTGAGTAGCGTGGGCGAGTTCCATAGTCAGCGCTTCGGCGATCCGATCGATAGAGGCGCGGCGAGAGTCTTCCTCGGGCAAGCCGAGTCGAGCCAGGCTCAAGAGTTCGCTCAGCGCTTCGACGGTGTCGCTCGTTAGCGGCTTGTTGCCATTTGCCAGGCTTCGCACATGTGACGCACTCAGATTCACGTTCGCGGCCATGGCCGCGGGAGTCAACCCGGTGACGCGCATTAGGTCCGCCATGATCTGGCGCTGAGCCGGGCGCAGTTGGTCATCGGCAGTCGCGTCACTCACACCTGGCACCTAGCTGCGATTCGTGAATCGAAACTGAATCGATCGAATCGGCCTCGCTGCTGACAGGCGGGATGCAGAGTTGATCCGTGACCGGGAACTTCCAGCGATCATCACGAGGCATGAGTCTGCCCGAATCTGGGCGCACCCCGACGGAAGGCCGTCCTCGCGTCGTTGAGCCCACGCCTCGTTTCGCGCCCGCTGGACCGGACCGCGGCGACCTGAACTGTCTGGTCTACGCACGCCACGACCACTGGTCCGGTCGATGTCCCGCGTGCGGCCTCGATGAGGACCAACGCCCCGATGGCTTCTATTGCTTTGCGCTCCCTTACCGGCCGTGACGGTGCGCGGGGGCCGGCCGACGGCCTGACACCACGCCCCTCCGTCGTACTTAGCCCGACAAGACCAAGGAGGAAGGAATGAGTTCAGAAGTGGAGCGTTTTCAAGGTGGTGAAGTCGTACTGAGCCGACCGTCTCGCGGTTACCCGCGCCCGGGATTCTTCACCCAGGCCGGCCAGCTCGACCGACAGCGTGAGAGCGAGCACAGCGAGCGCATGCGTCAGCTCTATCGAGACGCGGAGTTCAACCTCGCGAAGAGCGACAAGAAGCTGGCCGAGTTCCTCAAGGATCTCGAAAACCTGACACGAGCGAACATCGAAGCGAAGTTCGATGCCAACAAGATTCATCGCACAAGCAAGCTGCTGGATGAGGACGATCCTGAGCTACGGGCCCGTTTCGGGGTCTTGGATGACGACTGGTTTGGCCTTCTCCGACTGTTGCTCGATGACCTCGGCATCGTCAACGGATCGCCGTCCTAAAGATCTTTCGGTAATACATTGACGTAACTACGTCGATGTGAGATACTGGAGTTGTGCCCAGTTCGCGCGTCGCGGCCAAAGAGAAGAAGGTACGTAAGGCGGTTCGCCCTCGGCGTGA
>Ga0182024_10019563_pt1 | contig 12467 bp, 9 predicted proteins | sample P32metaG_FD_120480 | JGI IMG/M metagenome (GOLD analysis project Ga0182024, IMG submission 120480) | Permafrost microbial communities from Stordalen Mire, Sweden - P3-2 metaG (Illumina Assembly) | ecosystem: Environmental > Terrestrial > Soil > Wetlands > Permafrost | place: Sweden: Stordalen... | reverse complement strand
GTACGGCTCGCAGAAATTTCACCGGGCCGAATGCGGGCTGGATGTGCAATCGCTGACCAGTGCGCTGCTGGGGAGGGATGCCTGAATGCCGCCCGCGCCCCCTGCCGACGACGCCAAGATCACCGCCGGAATCAAGAAGCTTCAGGGCCCGATCCTGGTGCTGGGCGCCAGTGGATTTATTGGGGCCAACATCCTGCACACCCTGCTGAAGACGCGGCAGGATGTGTTCGGCACGGCCACGCGCACCCCGGCGTGGCGTCTTGCGGGGCTGTCTGCGGCGCAATTACGCATCGCTGATTTGCTGGTCGAATCTAATCTCGATGGACTCCTCCGCGACGTGCGGCCGCGCACGGTTTTCGATTGCATCGCCTACGGCGCCTATTCATTCGAGACCGACAGCGCGCTGATTTATCGCACGAACTTCACCTTTCTGACCCGCCTTATCGAAAAATTGTCACAAAATGAGGTTGCCTGTTACCTGCATGCCGGCAGCTCATCGGAATACGGCGATCGCGCCAACGGCCCCTCCGAAGATGATCCAGCCGCGCCCAACAGCGACTACGCGGTTTCCAAACTCGCCGGCGCCGCCCTGATCAACTATTACGGTAAAAAGAAACGCTTTCCCTGCGCCAACCTGCGTCTTTATTCGGTCTACGGCCCGATGGAAGATTCCTCGCGACTGATCCCCAACATGATCTGTCACGGCGTGGACAATAAATACCCCCCGCTGGTTGACCCGGAGATTTCGCGGGACTTCGTGTATGTCGATGATGCCACTGAAGCCTTCATCGACGCGGCCCTGGGGCTGAGCGAAGAGGATTACGGAGAATCGTTTAACATCGGCAGCGGGCAAAAGACGACAATAGCCCAGGCCGCGGCGGTAGCGCGCCAGCTGATGGGAATTTCCCAGCAACCCGAATTCTCCATGCCGGCCCGCCGGTGGGATGTGCCCGATTGGTACGCCAATCCCGCCAAGGCACAAAACCGCCTCAACTGGCGGGCGCGCACCAGCTTTCACGATGGGTTGGCCAAAACAATTGCCTGGTATAAATCCCTTTCCGATCCGCAGGCTTACCAGCGCTCCAGCAAGCGGTTCGTCTTGGATACCCATCACAGTGTCAGCGCCGTCGTCGCCTGCCACAACGATGGGGCTGATATCCCAGCGCTTTACGAGCGGTTGAAGGCGACGTTCTCCAAGCTGAACGTGGATTACGAGATTATCTTCGTCAACGACGGCGGAACCGACGACAGCGAAGAGGCGATCCGCGCTCTTTCCCGCAACGACCGGCGCGTGGTGGGGATTTCGCATTCGCGCCGCTTCGGCTCGCAGGCGGCACTGCGCGGCGGGATGGAGATCGCCGTCAAAAATGCCTGCGTTCTGCTGGACGGCAATTTGGCCGACCCGCCGGAGCTGATCGAGCAGTTCGTCGCCAAATGGAAAGAAGGCTTTGACGTCGTCTATGGCCGTCGCCGTAACGACGATGACTCGCTGCCCGTGCGGGTCGGCCAGCGGTTGTTTTATCGCATGTTCAACGCTTTCTCATATTTGCCGATCCCCAAGGACGCCGGCGATTTCAGCCTGTTGGACAAGCGCGTCGTTGCGGCGCTGCTGCAGTTTCCCGAGCGCGATCTTTTCATCCGGGGAGTTCGGGCCTTCGCGGGATTCCGGCAGGTCGGCGTGGATTACCGCCGCGCCCGTGTCCCACGCCGCGCCGGTCGCGAAAGCCCGATGCGCAAGTTCATGCGGGCCAAGCAGGGCGTGCTTTCTTTCAGCAACGTGCCGCTGAGCATTCTGAGTTTTTTCGGCGTGGCGCTGATGCTTGCGAGCATCGCGCTGGGAACAGCCCAGATCATCATCCGCCTGGTCGATCCGCAGCGCTCGGCCTCCGGGATCACGACGCTGTTGTTGGCGATTTTCTTTTTCGGGGCGGTCAATGCGTTCGCGCTGGGGCTGGTGGGTGAATACATCGGCAGGATATTTGAGGAGGTCAAGCAACGGCCGCATTTCATCCGCCGCACGTTCATCAAGGACGGTGAGATTCGCCCCGCCGCCGAATCCGCCCCGCGGAGCCAGCCGTGAGCGAGGCCCCTCTGGTCTCCATCGTTTTGCCGGTTCACAATCAGGCGGAGCACATTGCCGCGACGGTGGAGCAATACCAACTCGCCCTGGCGCGCCTGCAAGCGGCGCATGAGATCATCCTGGTGGTCAACGCCTGCCGCGACGAATCCGCCCGGGTCTGTCAGGCGTTATCCGCCCGCCTGCCGACGGTCCGGGCAATCGAAAGCGCCGCCGGCGGATGGGGATTGGCAGTGCGTCTGGGTTTGGCGGAAGCCCGCGGCGATCTGCTGGTGTATACCAACTCCGCCCGCACCAGCGCCGCAGAGCTGGTCGCGGCTTTGCAGGCCGCCCTGGCCAATCCCGCCAGCGTCGTCAAAGCAACCCGCAGCGGGGGAGGCGGATGGCGGACGTTGGGATCGCATCTTTATAACCTCGAGTGCCGAATCCTTTTTGGTTTGCGTTGGAAAGACGTCAACGGTACGCCCAAGGCGTTCCCGCGCTCTTTCGCACCGCTGCTGGCGTTGCAACGCGACGATGATCTGATCGACGTGGAATTCTGCATGATCTGCCGGCGACAGGGGTATCCGTTGATCGAAGTGCCCATCCGGCGGCGGGCGCGCCATGGCGGCACATCCACGACGCGGTTACACTCCGCCTTCAAAATGTATTGTGGCGCCGTTAGCCTCTGGAGAACCTCAGCACGAGCAAACCGCAACGCATGAGCAATCCCTCTTCGGCGAACCTGGCGCAGATGTCCAACCATCAAAACGCGAGGTGGCGAAATCCCGCCCAGATCATCGGACTTTGGGAACAAGCCGATAAAGTCGATCCCCGTGCGCTCCAGCATAAGGTGCGCGGCCAGTGGTGGGACGTGTTGGCGGAGCATGGCGTCACCTTGTTGGTGACTCGGGAATATGAGCACCTGGTGCTCGCATTGCGACCGAATAGGAACGGAGGCAGCGTCTCTTTCATGCGCACGCCGCACCCGTCCGGGCTGGCGGTCGATCGCCGTCGAGGAATCGTCCACCTCGCTTCCACGCGAAATCCCAATCAAGTGATCGATATGCGTCCGGTGCGGCAATTGATCGATCGGCTGGACAAGCCGGCAAGGGGGAAATTAGACAATCCCCTGATCCCCATGCGGTCGCGCTTTTTTGCGGGCTGTTTATATCTGCACGATCTGGCGATGGTCGGCGAGCAACTGCACGCAAACGCGGTGGGACAGAATGCTGTTGTTCGCCTGCACGATAACGGCTGCTATGAACGCGTTTGGTGGCCTAAGTCGATTGAGCAGGCCGGGCCAACGGCGTTCGGGCGGAATTACCTGCAACTCAACTCGATCGCCGCCGGGCCGGATTTGGCCGGATCATATTTCTCCGCCTCGACGCCGACGATTAGCGCCCGCTGGCCGGGACATCGGAATTTTCCTGTCGATGGCCGCGGAGTCATCTTCTGCGGGACGACGCGGCAGCCGATCGTTCACGGATTGACTCGTCCCCATTCGGCCCGGCTCTATCGGAAGCAGATTTGGGTCGATAACAGCGGTTACGGCGAATTGGGCATTGCGCGCGACGGCCGGTTTGAACCGCTGGCTAAACTGCCGGGCTGGACACGCGGGCTGTGCCTGCACGACGGCGTGGCGTTCGTCGGGGTTTCGCGGATTATCCCGCGCTTTGCCGCGTACGCTCCGGGCCTTGAGGTTGACGAGGCAACCTGCGGCGTCCATGCTGTCCAGACCGCATCGGGTAAAGTCCTGGGAAGCATTAGTTGGCCGTGCGGCAACCAGATTTTCGCCGTCGAATGGGTGCCGCGAAGTTTTACCGGGGGCTTCCCAACCTGGGGGCGCCGCTCGGCCAGATCCGTCGGCGCCACGGAACTTTTTTACGCGTTTGAGACGAGGGACAACAGTGAGTAGCGATTTGCGACTTCTGATGCTAGGCGCGATGTACGAGAACGGCGGGAACACCACGCATCGTTTTCTGGACGGACATCCCCAAATGTTCGTCTATCCATTCGAATCGCAATTAGGCACGCACCTGGTTCACGATGAATGGAGCTCGTTTTTCCCGGTGAAATATCGCTGGCCGGTTTTCGCACTGCACGCCAGCCCTTTTGAGGATTACAAAGCGATCATCGATGAAGAGGGCAAGGTCCGCGCGCGAACGCCGCAGGTGAGCAAGTTTCGCCACATGCCCTTTGATTTTTCCGATGAGGACCGGTGCCGCATATACCAGGATTACATTAAGTCCAGCGGGCGATCGCGTCCTGACAACATCGCGGCCTTTTTCAAGGCGACGTTCGACGCCTGGAAGGATTACCAGCGCAGCGGCCGGGAAGTCTTTTACGTCGGTTATAGCCCGGTCCTGGTGATCGACGCGGAGAAGATTCTGCAAGAGCTGACGGCGGCGCATTTCCTGCACGTCGTAAGGAACCCGTGGTCGGCATTCGCGGACACCAAGAAACGAGCGGTCCCATTGCCTCTGGCGCGCTACGCGATGAGCTGGTGCATCAACCAATATTACGCGCTGCTGATTCAGAAAAGGTTTCCCGATCGGCTGCATATCGTGCGTGCGGAAGATGTTTTTGCCGATTCGCACGGCGTGCTGGGTAAGGTTTGCCGCAAGTTGGGCCTGGAAGCGAGCGATTCGCTGAAGACCGCGACGTGGAACGGCTCGCCGTTGGAGGAGATTTATCCGAGGGGCACGATTCGCAAGGCCACGCCCGCGGCCAACCTCGCCACCGCCGTCGAGCTGTCCGACGCCGAACGCGCCCAGATCCGCGAGCACACGTGGCAGTACCTGGAAGTTTTCGACTACAAAAATTTTATCTGACCCCAAATGACCTCCCGAACCCATCTGATGCGCTGGGGCGTTCTGGCCATGGCGGCGTTACTGTTCACGCTGATCCAGATTCAGTTTTCATTCGACCAGTATCGCCTGGCCCAGGCCCCCTTCTACGACGACGTGGTCTATTTCTGTGATGCCCTGGAAAGGCTCAATACCGCCTATGACAAAGGGTGGGCCGCGCTGTTGCATGGCTTTATCTCAAACCCGGCCCACAGTCCGTATTCCTGCGTCATGGCGCTTATTGGATTCATGATCCTGGGGATCAGGAATTGGGCGCCTTACGTGATGAATTTCCTGCTGATTCTAGCGCTGCTGGGATGCGTGAATTATTTCATGCGCGGGACCAAGGTTTGGCAACGGGTGCTAGCGTGCGGAATCGTTTTGTGCATCCCCTTGTCAGGAATCATGGTATTGGACTGCCGGCCGGACACCGCCTGGGGCCTGGCGGCGGCGATGGCCGTGCTGATGCCGCTGCGACGCTCGTTTGTCAACGCATCGTGGCGCTATCAGCTTGCCGTCGGCGGCTGGTTCGCCGCCGCATTGTTTTGCAAGCCGACGGCGTGCCCGGATACCGTGCTTACGGTTGGCTTGGCCTGGATTGCGGCGACCATCTGTGACTGGCTGGCCGACACAAGAAGGTTTTCGCTGAAGCGGGCAGCCGGGGCATGGTTGATCGCCGCCCTGCCCATCCTGGTGCTGGTGGCGCCATTTTACCTTTTGGACGCGCGGGAGATTGCCCAATACATCGTCAACTCCCTTTCGGGTGTGCAACCCAGGCTCTTCGATAAAGCCCAGGATTGGAAGGCCAAACTGTTATTTTATATCAGCGGATTTGGCGGTGATCTGATGTTTCACCGCCAGGTCTACATGATCGAAATCGTGCTGACATTGGGCGCGATATTTGTGATCTGGCGAGCAATCCGAGATGGAAATGGCCCGAAAGCTCGCTTTTTTCGCACGGTCGCCCTGGGTGTCATTTGTTTTATTACATACTTCATTCCGACCCGGCTAGGAGTGACCAATCCCTTTTTTGGTGTCCAATTCCAGTGCCTTTGGATTCTGGGCATGGTGATCGTCTTTCACATGTTTCTGGTGCATGCTGATCACCCGGCAGCAAGAGTCTTCGCCGTCGCGGTCCTGGTGATTTGTGCGTGCAGTTCGGCTTTTCTTGCAAGTTTTGTCGTTCCCTGGCGCGTTCCGGCCGGTAGTCCAATCGCCTTGAACAACGCGCGGGTTACCCACGCGGTGGGAGACGCCCTGCTACAGGATGCCAAGGATGGCGACAAGATCTTTTTTACCGCGACCGGCTGGCTGAATTGCCGGACGATGGAATACGTGTTGCGGCAGGACGGCACGACGGTGGCGACGACCGACAGCGCTTTGTCGCAAGACCCACAACTGTATAAGGCCAGGATGACCTGGGCCGACTTCGTCGTGGCTGCCGAATCGGGCGTTATTGAGTTTGACGACCGTCAACCTGGACTCAGTTTCGATCAATCGCTGAAGATCATCAGGCAGCGCAAGGATTTTCGCCAAATCGCCGCAGTGGCTTCAGAGTCGGGCAGGCAATTTTTCGTTTTTGAGCGCACCCGCCCCGTGTGGCCGGGCGAGTGATGGATTGGAACTGTTGGAATCACTAGATCCCATCATCGCGCCGACTTTTTCGCCGGCTTACGGCCGCGGCCGCTCAGCGCGATGGATGGTACTGAGCGCCGTGGCAATTCTTTTTACGCTGATCCAGATCCAATTCTCTTTCGACAAATACCGGCTGGCCCAGCTTCCCTCGTACGATGATGTATCCTATTTCTGCGACGCGCTCAGCCGGATCGATTCGGCCCAAACTCCCGACGCATCCTATATTGCAATGCTGCGCACCTTCGTGAAGCGACCGCCGCACAGTCCCTTTTCCAGTGTCATGGCGACGGCGGCGTTTTTGATCTTCGGCGTGCGGGATTGGGCGCCGTATCTGATGAACAGCCTGATCGTCCTGGCGCTGCTGGGATGTGTGGATTACTGCATGCGGGGAACGCGGGTTTGGCAGCGCGTCCTGGCCGGCATAATCGTGCTGTGCATCCCGCTGGCTGGGGTCATGGTGTTGGACTTCCGCCCCGACACGGCCTGGGGCCTGGCGGCGGCGATGGCGGTGCTCCTGCCCTTATTGTCCGGTTTTATCCGGGCATCCTGGCGATATCACCTGGCGTGCGGCGGCTGGTTCGCCGCCGCGCTGCTGTTCAAGCCCCCGATGTTTCCGCTCACGCTCACATCGGTGATCATGGCATGGATTCTGGCCACAATCTGTGATTGGATCGAGAACCCCGCGGCATTTTCTTTGGCATCCGCGGCCGGAGCGTGGCTGGTCTGTCTGCTCCCCCCGCTGCTTTTGGCGCTTCCCCATTATTTGAACGATTGGCGAAACATTTATGAATACACCTTCGGCACCGCTTTAGGCAGCGGGCGCAAGGCCGCGAGTATGAGCGGAAGTTTGATGGCTCAGGTCCGCTTCTTCGTCGACGGCGGCGGCGGTGGGTTCATCTTCTACACGCATATTAAAATGATCCTGGCGGTGCTTTGCCTGGGTGTGCTCTATGAGGCCCGGCGGGCAATTCGCGGCGGCCGCGATGATCGCATCCGACTTGTGCGTATCGCGGCCCTGGGCGCAGTCGCTTTCTATACCTACCTGACGCCCACAGTTGTGGGATTGGCCAATCCGTTCTTCGGGGCCGAATTCCAGACCCTCATGGTCCTGGGCATGTTCATCGTGCTGCGAATGTTTCTGGCCAACCCTGATCGGCCGAGGGTCAGACTTTTTGGAAATCTGACGTTGCTGGTCTGCACGGTTCTGGCGGTGCGCCACGCGACGTTCCCCGAAACATGGAGTTACCGCACGGGCAGCCCGACCGTTCGCAACAACACCCGCGTGGTCCGCGAGGTGGAACAAATCCTGCTGCAACACACCGTCCCGCAGGATTGGGTATTCCTTACCGCAACCGGCTGGCTAAACAGCCAGACCCTGCAATACGTGACCCGGCAGGATGGAAGGTGGTTGAACATTACCGACAGCGGCTCGGAGTCGGAAGATCCCAAGGCTTATCTGCATGCCTTCGCTTCGGTCAACATCGTGATAGCGGCAGAGCCGGGCGTGGATGAATTCAACAAGTACCGTCCCGGGTTACCGTGGGATCAAACCCTTGCGATGATTCGCCAGAGTGCGGAGTTTCACCAAATCGGCGCGGTGCGCTCGGGCTCGGGCAAATATTTCTATATCTTCCAGCGCAACGTCCCCTACCCGCCGCCACCGCTTCCATCGAGTTAGGCCTCCCTGCGGCAAATATGAGTCAGAGGTTATGTGCGCAACAGTTTTCGGGCCGTTCTAATCTTTTGCGAATGCGATGGAGTGGATCGCCTGACCTTGAGAATTTAGGCGAATGCGCATCGTTTGCGCGCCTGCGGAAAATCTCACGCTCGCTTCGGTCTTTTGCCAGCTCTGGTCATTGGGTCTAACCGTGGCGACGACTTGGTCGTTCTGCAGGATCTCGATCTGGCCAGGTTTCCCGCCGACCTGAAGCACGAGCCGATATGTCCCCTCCGCATCGACTTGGAGGTGGTAATCAAGCCACGCGCCTGGTTTTGCGGCGGTCATATCCAGCATCCCCTCGCCGGCGGTGGTGGGAAGGACTTGGGCATTCTCCATCGCCAAATACCTGGCCGCATCAAGCTGGCCAGGTATGCGGTAATAGATATCGCTGTCGTGTACGGGCATCGCGACATAGGTCTGGCCGATTGGGGTGAGGCGGCCGGAAGCATCGGATAAAAGGCTGATTATCTTATTTTTATCGACCCTTTCCTTGAACCAGGAATACGCCGCGACGTCCGGCGAGCGTTCAAGGAAATCCGTAGCCTGGATCAAATAGTTGCGCGCGGCCTGATCGTTGGGATTGTTCCACTGAGCAAATTCGGTGACCCAGAGAGGACGGTTGAATTCCTTGTGCAGCATTCCCACCGCCCATTGAAGCTCACCCACATTCCCGTATGTATGAAACGCCACGTACGGGACATCGGTGTTTGCAACGTCGTGGAAGAATGCTTTTAGAAATGGAACCATGAAGGTGTAGGTTACGTCTTTCTTGTCGATTGGATCGAATGCCGTAATGCTGTCAGCAACGGTTGAGCCGAGCGACATGTTCGGCCCTACAACCTCAATGCCATATTTGTCGGCAATGGCTTTAATTTTGATGTAGAGAGCCACGGTTCGCTCAGGCGATATGAATGCTTGCCCGCGAAGGTTTGGCTCATTAATCGCCAGGACGGCGCGTGGCTTATGACCGGCGGCCAGGTATCGCTCGAGTCCAGCCAGATCGTCAGGGCGATCGCCCCAGGCCATGGGGATGAACTCAAACGCGGGCTGGTCGGGGAGCGCCTCGTTCGGTTGGTAGTACCAGTTGTACCACCATGAAACTCCGGGCGCTAGAGCGCGAATGTCCTCGACGGATAAATGATTGGCGCAAATGCCCCGTTTGTGGCTCTGCACCTTTTGGTCGCAGTTGACAATACGGATGAGCCCATCGCCGTTGGACTGGGCCCCCGCCGCGGAAATCCAGATGGCAAGCAACCCGGCGGCCACGACGCAGCTGCGAAGCAATCCGCTCATATCAGAGGCCCGGCGGGCAAGGCAAAACAGAAGCCTCGCTCATTCGACGCCCCCCCTTTGTGTGCTGCCGCGCCGGCCAACCTACTGCGGTTGCGTCGTAATGCCCGCCGCACCAGATTAATGCGAATTGACGTTGACGTTCTTGCCCAATAGGTCGCAAGTCTGCTGGCCGTTGGCGTCCAGATTGTGAATGCTGTTTAAGTGATGCGCTTCAACGTGCCCGTCGCAGAACAGGAAGTTCGCGGTGGTATTTTGGTTGTGACGGAAGCGAACCTGGCCATTGGTGCATTCAAACCATAAAAATGCCAGATTGCTGGCGGTATCCGCGTTGTTGCCCACCTCCATTTGCGCGCCGTTGTCGTTATTGGGGTTATTAAAGAGCAAATAATCCCGGGTGGCTCCTCCCACCAGGCCTTGGGTGAACTGACCAAAGCGCCAGTTGTCCAATCCCCAGCAACACCCCTGCACGCCCCACCAGTTGCTGTCGGTCCCATCTGGGCTGGTTTGCCACTGTGATGAATCCGTAATAAGCACAATTTCAGCGTTTCGCTGGACTTGGGACATCCTGTACGGCACCAGTAAAGGTGAAGTGACCGGGGAGGGCAGACCGTAAAGGGGATCGTGTTCCGTGATGTTGGGCATCAGGCGTGGGTGACAGGCATAATGGATCGGGGCATCACCGTCGACCGTATCGACGTCTCGAAAAATCCCTCGATTATAAACTTCAGCGCCTGTTCCCTCGGTATTGTAAAGGGTTCCATATCTGCTGTTTAGTTCGTTCATCAGCAAGGTGCTCCAATCGCCGTAGGGGGTGTCGATCTGGCCGTACGGGAGCGAACCTTGATTGTCGTCGATATAGAGGGCAATCAACTGCCCAATCTGGCGTAGATGGGATTGGCAGACTACGACGTTTGCCTGCTGCCTGGCCTTACCAAGGGCCGGCAGCAGAATCGAAATAAGCAGCGCAATGATCCCAATCACCACCAGCAATTCGACCAGGGTAAATCCCGGGGTAAATCCCGGCCGGCGTGCTTTGGCGGCGCTTGTCTTAAGCGGTTCGGGGCACCAGGCCCTAATGATAGAACGCGTTACATCTGTCATACGTTCCTCCACGAGGATAAATTGAACACTTCGAACAAACCGCAGAGACCAATGACACTGGGCGTTTGCGATCACCATTCTGGATTTGGCGCGCGGCAATCCCGCGTGAGCTGGGCCGTGCGCGCCTTAATTCCAGACGGCGGCGCAGACAACTGTTTCATTATTAAACCTTTGATGTGGCTCTCGCGCACCGGTGGCAACCTTTGAACGCCGGACAAAACAATACTTTATCCGCACGTTTCACGCCACACGATTTTGCGTAAATCTTTTCATCTTTTGCGACACGAGGCAGTCGATTTTCGCGCATGGCTGGCTCGAAAATCGCAAAATCCTATTCGCCGAGGCGCGGCAATTGGCATCGCCTCTTTCGTCTCAAACAAGGAGGGTTCCCAAACTAGGCTCGACGACGACGCAGAAGCGCCGGCACACCGGCCAGACCAAGCAGAGCGAGCGTGGTCGGCTCGGGAACGGGAGAAAGCATCAGCTGCATGCCATTTATGTCGCTTTCAGTGAGACCGCCGCCGACGCCACCATATGACATGTCTAAAGTCCCACCCGCACCGACCGTGCCGGTAAAAACATCATAATTAAACCCTGGGGTAAACGTAGTGACAGCGAGCGCATTCGTATTGGTGTCGGTAGTAGCGCCGATCGTGAAAGTGCTTGTGCGGCCATCGGTATTGCTCACGCTATACACAACTAATTCGTACGATTCACCTGGCGTCAGGCCAGAGAAGTCCACGAACGATGGGGCACCGGCCGTACTATTCGCAAGTACACTGTTCACGAGATCGGCGTACGGACTCCCCGCTGTTGCCCAACCGTCGCCGCCGCCAAAAGCAGTGTTGTTGAATGTGGAATTACCCGTGAGGCTAAGGGTTACCGGAGAGGCAGCACCGGTTGTGTAATTCAGAGCAAGCGGGGTAGGGGTATTTATGCCGTTTGGATAAGTCGAACCCGCCGTCCCCAACCCAACACCAAAATTTAAAACACCATCAGGGATTCCGTTCCATGTATCCCCGGCGGAACCAATAGTTCCGGTCGTCGGCGTGGCCACCGAGCCCACAAATGTCGTCGTCGCGACGAAGCCAGCGCCTTCACCGCCGAAAGCATGACCGACTGAATCGCCGGTGAACTGAACATCGATTAATTGGGCCTGAACACTGGCCGAACCACCGACACCAATAACGCCGCCCAGCGTTAACAATAGGCTTTTTTTCATAGGTCTCTCCTCTTTTGTGTCTTGTTGTTATTGCTTATCTCCCCGTCGCGTTTTCACGTTTTACGTTTCAGAACCCTCCTTGGCGCTCTTTGCGCCCTTGGCGGTGAAAGATTTCTGTACGTCGCCGCAGGCTCCCCGCGCGCCTTCACGATGAAGGCGTCGTCAGGGCTTGCCGGCGATCTCCTACCTGGACGCCGCAGAGAATGCGGGGTCCTCGGATGTGGCGCCCGGGGCCATCTGCCCCGACAAGCGCACGCGTGTGCCATCGGGCAACACGCCTGTTGGCTCGACTGGCGGGCAACCCGCCGTCTTGTGCAATTCCAAAAAGGTCGGCCAGACCTTCTGGACGGGCCGCCGTTGCTCGTCTGAGATTGCCTGGATCACCGCCATCATCGCTTCGTAACCAAGCTGCCGGGTATCCTGGCAGATGGCCGACATGACGGGATAGGTATTCTTGCGCGCATCCGTGTCGTCGAACCCGATGATTGACACATCCTGGGGGATTTTCAATCCCATTTCGTGGGCCTGGCTAATAGCGCCGATGGCGATCATGGGGTCGGCAATAAAGATGGCCGTGGGCCGGTCGGACAT
>Ga0182024_10019562_pt1 | contig 12467 bp, 7 predicted proteins | sample P32metaG_FD_120480 | JGI IMG/M metagenome (GOLD analysis project Ga0182024, IMG submission 120480) | Permafrost microbial communities from Stordalen Mire, Sweden - P3-2 metaG (Illumina Assembly) | ecosystem: Environmental > Terrestrial > Soil > Wetlands > Permafrost | place: Sweden: Stordalen... | reverse complement strand
CCGCAAGTGTCGGGCTGCCCAGGCGGTTGGGTCTGTGGGCCCGCCGCTGCCCGACAGCACTGGGTGGTAACGGCAGAATCTATATAACACCGCCGACTGGACAAAAACAGGATCGTACAAAACCGCCTCGACACTGCCTCGCGTGATGGTGGCAAACTCTTTCTCGGAAACAGCGACTCTTGTCTTTACGACCTTTTGGTCATGGTAGTAGGCCAACCAAACATAATGTTGCAAACCTCCTTTCCACCCTGGTGTCGTCACGCAATCAGTCACTCTTGCCAGTGCCGCAAGGCCCTGCTCAGCCAACTTTCTATGTTTCATGGCAGGTAACCAGATTGCCGCTTCGATGATCAGATTTAACGCCAGAAAGCAAAGAAATACGTATGTATCCTTCGTTTCTTTTTCGCCCGGAGTGGCACCAAGCACTTCCGAAAAAGCGGGATTGGACTTTAGTACGCGAATTAGAGGATGTTCTCCTTGCTCGTAAGTTTTCTTATATTCGGTGGGGAAGGACTCCCGGCACCGGTACGTCTTTCCGCCTGCCTGGTAACTGTAAATAACATACGTGTACCCCGTATCTTTCCCGATTGAATATTCCACGTTTTCAATTGTGGCCGAAACTTCTTGCCCGTTCACCCGCAGATCATAATCCAGGCCAAATGAAATATACGCGAAACAGACCATAGACCAGACCAGAGGATTGAGAACCATCAGCATTTGCCAGGCACGAGGCTGAAAGAGTCGTCCGCAAGGTTCATAATATTTGACGTTTCGTTTTGGGTTGATTCGCAGCTCGGGCGGCAACGAAGGGGGAGCTGGAGGCTTGATCCATTGCGCCGCCGGGGCCTTTGCAGGCACCGTCCACGATTGATGTGCAGCTGCTGTAGGGGATAAGGCGGGTGGATTTTCGGGTGGATTTGCAGGTGCATTTGCCGGCGCTGCCAACGATTGTTGCACTGGCGTTTGAGTTGCCGGCGAGCTTGGATGCGTTCCTCGATCCGCACCATGAGCGGTGCTCAATGCTGTCGCGTTGTTTTGCTCAAGCCAGTCAGGCAAGGTTCCCCGAACCAGCCGTGGACCACCGCGTAGAATCGGAACTTCTTGCCCAAGCGGCTCCAGTTGGTTATCCACCACATACGGTACCGGCAAGCTAAGCGCAGGAACGCAGCCAGGATCATGCTTTAGCTGCAGGCGCAGAAATCTGCCCAGAGCATTCAGCTCGACGCTGTTATGCTGTTCGAAAGCGGCAAAGGCAGGGGATTGGAGAGGTCTTAAAAAATCCGACTGTCGGAAGAGCAAACAATCATCTCCTCCCCCAAGCTGATGCAATAAACGAGAATCAATCTGCAAAGCTTTTACAGACGCATAAATAACCCAGGCTGAAAAATTATCCAGGTATGAGCCAAAATGTTTGGCCGATCTTCCGGGATGCTGATAATTCCGGTGCCCCAGCTCATTAGCCTCAAATCCGTCCATCGCCGGCACGAACATTCCATCATAATCGACAAGCCTCAACTCATGGCTGCACAGAATAATGTTTCCATGCTGTAGGTCACCATGAGCGATACCAGCGTGACGCAAATCATCCATCATGGTGACAAACTTGTCGCACAAATTGGACAAATTGTCTGGATTGGCCAAGTTTTCCACGATATAGTCATCCAAAGAAGGTCCATCCATCCATTCCATTTTCAGAGCAGGAAGCCATTCGCCCATCACTCTGATACCACTTCTGAGAAAGTCGAACGTGACCGTATAGGGCAGATCATCATGCTGCACAAAGTCTGAAATCAAGGCGTATCGCTGTTCCTGATCGCTTATATTCCTGAGAAACAGCCGCAGAGCAAAGTCTTTCTCCATGCAGTGAAGACGGTAGACGCAGGCAAAAGATCCTGTAACCGGGCGCGGCAGTCCTAACGCATCTGTATACACCTGTCCGTACTGCAGTTCCGGATCTTGCAAGTTAGCGCGGTTAGTCTGAATGGCCTCGTTGTAATCTTGCGGTGTAGGCCACCATGTCAATTTAAACTTCGTCTGTGTTTCCTGAAACACTCCTGGCCTGCTTCACTTTTGAACGCTTTATATTCGACTGCCAGCTACATACCACAATGGCAGCAACAAGGGGCTACTGGGCAGGATAGCGGCAAAATCTTAATGAGGAATCACGGCTTAATCGGAAACTTGAAGGCACTGCCAAGATAGCAAGATTCCGATTCAGCCAGGCTCCCGCCTGTGTACGCTTCCAACGGCTTGGCATTTTCTTCAAACCCTGAAGCCTTCTCTGGATTCATCAAGATAGATAAGCCATAACCCCAGTACTTCATTAAGTCTTGCGGTATTCGTTCCGCTTGATTCTCCGCCGCAATTGTCCGGGTTCTTTGACCGGCAGCATCAAAATTTTTGTACCAGACCTTGACCACCGACGCGCCAACAGGCACTCCGGCCAATTTCATTGGGTAATATCCGAATGCCACCACCTTCTCAATCCGCACTCGATCGTTTGCCGGTTTGATATGCCATGTGACAGATTTGTACGAGCTGAGAGCTAGAATTACCGGCTTATTCTCAACATCTACATCGACATCAACATCTCCAAACAGATTGTTGTTGCCCTTCGTTTGAGCGGTTGTGTAGGTCGCGGCGACATAGATAGGAGTTTTTGCCGGGTCAGAATGGTAGTGGAAAGAAAAGAGATTTTCAACCGGAGAGACAAACGCACCGTTGGATAAATTGTTATAGATGGCACCATGTTCATTGTTATAGATCACATTGTGTGATCCGGAGCCAGTGGTTGCGCCATCATATACGGTATTGTGCTGTTGCGTGTGTTCACCGGCCAGGTAGGTGAGAAAACATAGTGTCGGCACTGCCGCGGCCCAGAACATTTTGTTTCTGAAAACATCGGCTAGCCCTGGTTTTGGCTTGGGGTCAACGGCCAAATTTACTTGCGACAGATGTGGCTGATCGTTGGCAGGCTGATTGTTGGCCTTCGCCTTAGATGCCACCACGACAGTTGAGGCTTGCTTAGGGAGCGCCCGCCGACCAGATTGCAATCCAGCCGTCTCTACTTCCAGATATTCCAGATCCTTTATCAACTCAAGCGCCGATTGGTATCGAGCATCAGGATTCTTTTCCAGGCATCGGGCCACAATCTCGTCGGCCAAAGAGGCGCCGGACATGTTAGCGTCGGGTGACAAGGTCGATACCGCAGGTGGTATCTCAGTCATATGCCGAAAAATCGTTTCAATCGGAGTCTGTCCGATGATTGGTGCCCGGCCGGTCAATGCCTCGAACATCACGCAGCCCAGAGAATAAATATCCGTACGAGCGTCAATGGGCTTCCCGCTTCCTTGCTCGGGACTCATGTAAACGGGGCTGCCAAAAACTTCGCCGGTTGTCGTAAGTTTGTTGACAGCGGAATTGTCCTGCAAAACGATTTTCGCGATACCCAGATCTATTACCATGACAAAATCATGTTCCGCCAGCATGATGTTGCTTGGTTTGATATCGCGATGCACGATTCCCAGCGAATGCGCGTAAGAGAGCGCGCTGGCAATCTGTTTAAATATCGGCACCGCGCGCTTGCGCGAAAGGGCACCTTCTTGCTTGATCACCGTATCAAGAGCGAGACCCTCAATGTAATCCATGACATAGAAGGGACAGCCGTCAGCTCTGACACCAACGTCAATAATATTTATCAGATTGGGGTGGTGCAGTTGGGCGAGAGCACGCACTTCGGCATCAAAACGCGCTCTCACATTTTGATCTGCAACCAGGTTTGCGGAAACGATCTTGATGGCAACGGGCTTTTCCAGATTAAGGTTCATGCCCCGGTAAACGGAGCCCATACCACCCTGTCCGATAAGAGAAATGATGCTAAAGCGGTCGTTTAGCACTTGCGCAATATTGCCCGAAATCCTTGTTTTATCGTCGCCGTCCAAGTTATTAGATCCCAGTGCGGGCTGATCCTATTTGTCAGTAAAAGTAATCATATAACAATTCGCTATATAGACCGCCACAAGGTCTGACACCTGCTCGCTGACTTGCTAGGATCCTTCTTCACCAATCCTTCTTTATCAATCCTTATACAATCCCTTCTTATCTGGTTGAGATAATGTCAGACAACAACATAACCATCGTTGCCAACGAACTCAACATAACCCCTAAGCAGGTACAGTCAACTGCGGAACTGCTCAACGACGGCGGCACGGTGCCCTTCATCGCCAGATATCGCAAGGAAGCAACGGGCTCGCTGGATGAAGTGCTTGTTACTTCTATTCGAGACCGTCTGGCTCAGTTGGATGAGCTCGACAAGAGACGCGAAAGCATCGTCAAATCGCTGGAAGAGCGATCGCTTCTCACTGATGAGCTGAGGGGAAAGGTGTTTGCAGCCAAGACCATGGTGGAGCTGGAAGACATTTACCTGCCCTTCAGACCCAAACGCCGAACCAAGGCCATGATTGCCCGCGAGAAAGGTTTAGAACCCCTGGCGCAGCAGATATTTGATTTCACGCTGGAGAATCCAAATGAAACAGCTAAGTCCTTCGTCAATCAGGAAAAGGGTGTTACCACCACAGACGAAGCGCTTGCCGGAGCGCGAGATATTATTGCCGAATGGATAAATGAAAATCAGCAAGTACGCAATCAAGCACGGCACTTTTGGACAAAGAAATCATCAATAGACTCTCGTGTGATTGCCGGTAAAGAAGCAGAGGCAGCCAAGTACAAAGACTATTTCGATTGGAATGAGCCTATTGACGGCGCCCCGTCGCATAGAATTCTCGCTCTGTTTCGGGGGGAGAAGGAAGGATTGCTGCACGTCGAGGTAACACCAGTTTCAGATGATTTACTCAAGCAGCTCGAGAATTTTCTGATCAAGAAACGGGGGGCTTGCGCCGACCAAATTCGCCTGTCGTTGCAGGACAGCTACAAGCGACTGCTGGCACCGTCTATGGAGACTGAGATCCGCCAACTCCTGAAAACAAAAGCAGATACGGAGGCAATAAAGGTTTTTGCAGACAATGCCAGACAACTTCTCATGGCACCGCCCCTGGGGCAGGTGAATATGCTGGCAGTTGATCCGGGTTTCCGCACCGGTTGCAAATTAGCCGTTCTCGATGCTCAGGGCAAGTTAGTGCATCATGACGTTGTCTATTTGCATGAGGCGGAATCGGCTCAGGATCCCGCCCACTCAGGCGCCGGAAGGAAGGTGATAGACCTCTGCCGGAAGTTTAACGTCGGCGCGGTGGCAATTGGAAACGGTACAGCTGGAAGGGAAAGTGAATCTTTTATCAAAAAACTCAATCTCCAGAAAAGCGACGGCACCAAAATCTCAGTGGTCATGGTGAATGAAAGTGGTGCCTCGATTTATTCTGCTTCTGAGGTTGCCAGAGACGAATTTCCAGATTTGGATCTCACCGTGCGTGGTGCGGTATCGATCGGCCGCCGGTTAATGGATCCATTAGCGGAGTTGGTTAAGATCGATCCAAAATCAATCGGCGTCGGTCAATACCAACACGATGTGGACCAGGCGGCGCTACAGCACAGCCTGGACGACGCGGTCGAGAGCTGCGTAAACAATGTCGGCGTGGAATTGAACACTGCCAGCAAGCAGCTGCTGAAATATGTCTCTGGCCTGGGATCGCAGCTGGCAGGAAATATAGTGAAATATCGGGAAGAGAATGGTGCTTTCAAGTCGCGCTCCGAACTCAAGAAAGTGCCACGGCTGGGAGCGAAGGCTTTTGAGCAAGCCGCAGGGTTTCTGCGCATTCGTGACGGAGTTAATCCGCTGGATTCCAGCGCCGTTCATCCTGAGAGTTATACGATCGTCGATGCCATGGCGAAGGATCTGAACTGCAAAGTCGGCGAGCTGATCAAGAACGACGAGCTGCGAAAACGACTGGACATCAAAAAATATGTCTCAGACAAAGTAGGGCTGCCCACGTTAAAGGACATATTGGACGAGCTTGCCAAACCTGGACGAGATCCACGAGCGAAGTTTGAGACAGTGGAGTTTGCCGAGGGCGTCAACTCTATCAACGATTTGAAACCCAACATGACTCTCGATGGTATCATCACCAATGTCACCGCATTCGGTGCTTTCGTGGATATCGGCGTGCATCAAGACGGACTGGTACACATTAGTGAATTGGCAGACCGCTTCATCAAAACTCCAGCCGACGTGGTCAAAGTCCAGCAAAAAGTGAAAGTGCGCGTCTTGAATGTTGATGCAGACCGCAAAAGAATTTCCCTGAGCATGAAAAATCTCAGTCGCTAACCTGCGTGAAAACGCGCTATCAATAACGCTATGATCCTATCGAACCCGTTATCAGCATTATGCGCCAGAACGGCTGGCAAAACGCTCTCAAATTTATATCTCAGCCAGCACATGGACAAACAGAAGAGTACAAAATTAATCCAACCGAGCGGATCTGGACTGAAGATCGGATGCCAGTCTTTGTCTAGAGAGACCAAATGACCGAGTGTGAATAGCACCGTCGTAATCAGACAGCCTGCTCCGAATTGAACACCAAACGCCTTCCAGGGGCGACCCAAACACCTGTCCCAGATGCAGAGCATCAGTCCGCGGTATAGAAGTTCCTCTTGTAACCCCGGCATCGTCAGTTGAAAGAGAATAGTTTCGAGACTCGGGCTTGAGCGATCCGTATCAGTTAGTGAGTCGAACACAGCAAAGAAAAGTCCAATGAGCAATCCGATTGGCAGCGCCCAACGGCCCTTTGGCAGACCAAACCCGCAATCGCTGCGGCTCAAGCCGCACAGCCTGGGCAGAAGAAGCAGGCATAAAACCACCAGAGCTTTTTGCAACCAATTGTATTGCAAGGTCGATAGCCATCCGAAACTCGGCGCAAAAAGTATTGCCGTTTGCACAAATCCCAGAGCAAATGTGAGCAGTGAAGCAATGCCAATCTCTTTGGATCGGCGCACTGCAGCGTACACAGCCATCGGAGCTGAGACAATGCCGAATTGGAAAGCGGTAACAGCCATGGCCGTAGAAAACGGGGGCAACGCCATTACTCACCTCACCTGGTCAGAATTCTGCATTGATGTCCACTCCGCACTTTAAACTCATGCAAGTGCTGCCACAAAGATCATTTCAGGGCTCTCATCGTCAGCCAAACTACAATCCCAATCGCCGAATACACTCTCTGTCGAGAAGCCAGCCTCTGACAGCGATTGGCTCACTTTCAACTGCGTGCTGAATCTCAACTCATTGGTTGATACCAACTCTTCCCCTGATCTCGTGAAAAGATAGTGATTCTCGTAACGCACGCGATCACCGTTGACCTCTACCAGCTGCATCCACCATTCTATTTGTCCCGCCACAGGATCGATGACTATTCGGCGAGACGTTTGCGAAGGCCAGTCTATGTGGCACCCGATTCGGCCATCGGCCCACGGTTGCACCATAGGATTGCGAATTTCAAAAGCTAGATGACCACCAGGTTTGAGCACCTTATGGATGGCCTTAAGCGTTGCTAGCCAACTATCGTCATCAAGGAAGAACTGCGCCACATGACCGGTCATGATCGCCAGGTCGGCGTGGAGATCGGTCTGGAGATCGCCCAAGCCAAGGGCATTCCCATTTATCCATCTCACTTGTTCACCGGGCAGACGTTGCTGAGCCAGATCAAGCATAGCCCTTGATGGTTCAACGCCTACCAGCTTGTGCCCCTGTTTAGCCAGCTCGCAGGTCAGCAATCCACTGCCACACCCGATGTCGATAATCGACGATGCCGACAGCTGCGCTGCCAGTTCCAGATAGAACATTGCATATTCGCCAATCGGATTCACCGTGTCATAGATGGTAACAAGACGAGGATCGTAGAACTCACTGTACGTGACATGCTCACTACAAGTCGACCGCTCTTCGCCTTTTCCAGCTTCTCCGCTATCTTTCATATAATCGTCATGCCATCAGTGCTTGCCATGAACTAAATAACTCACTTCGCTTCAAGAATGATAGATGCATGTCCACGAGAATAGGTCTCTCCTCGGGGGAAAAGATTTGGAATTCCGAGATCGTATCGATGAGCGCTTCATCCAATTCTTTGGGGGAGAGTCTGTACTCTTCCAAGAACAGCGTGTGCATAAAATTCTGCAGTCGCGGTAGCTGTTCGTCAGGTGGCTGTTGTCTGAGAGAGAGCCGATCGCGTTTCAGTACCGCTAAATTAGTTTCGATTCTGGTGCGCAATTCAGGATTCGATTTTCCAAACGCCAATTGCTCCAATACCTGACGATAGTTCAGTGCGTTTTCGTAGTCTGATTGATACATGCGCTCGACAATAGGAGTGACAGTCAATCGCATACCATGGTCAGCAATGCACTCTAAAAGTTCGTGCCTCAACTCCTTGAACTTCGAATCAGCCATTACTGCAACTAGGGCTTCAGCGTTGCCATGATCGGGCGACTTGATCAGACTGGCTAATGTGGCAACGTTTTCCTTGTCTGATGGTGCAGCGAGTAGCTCCATGGCTAGCGACTTGATTCTTCTGCGGAATACGGACGAGTAACCTTCCATTTGCACAAACTCGCTATCGACCTTAAGGGACCTTTGAGCGAAAGATCGAACATCAAGATCGTCATGGGCGGCTGCCTTTGACAAAAATGGTGCAAGCCATGGGAAGCCTGAGACAAAACAAATCCTTAAACCAGCCATGAGATGCTCAGGTTTGCGCGACTCCAGCAACTGCCGATGCTCATTCGTCGCCGACAATAGCTTGGGTCTTTCAATTGAGAACGCATATGCTTCCAGAATCGGATGGCAGTGCAAATCTGTGTTGGTCAAAACCGCGGCGACATGATCGACAGCACCTTCCGATTCCAACGCTGCCGGCGATAGCCCCTCCGATTGTGGCTCGCTTTGCCAACTTCCAGACCTTACTTCCTTGAAGAGACTCCAGAGATTACTTATGTAGTAAGAATCCAGAGTGGTAATGAGAAAGAAAATCGCCACTCCGAAAAACAGAAAGATAACCAGGAAGTCTTGTAAATGCAACGAATTCTTCAGGGCGGACATGCCACCACTGGTGATCAGAGTGGCAATGGCTACCACAATCGAAATCATTGACACGATAATGCCCCGTTGCGCCCGTGGCACAGGAACGAGGCACTGCCGCGATGTAGGCAACTGGATACTTCTGTGGATAATGTTGTATGTCACCATCAGCAATACCACTGGCCAGAATGGCGGCAGCAATAGGGCGAGAACTCCCAGCAATACAATGTTAATCGGTTGGATACTCAATAGCGTGCTCAGCTGCAAGCGCACATTCAAGGTGCGACTGACAAAGTGGTGCACGAAAAGTGAGAGCACATAAATTGTCATTGTCATGGCACTGACAAACGATGCAATCTCTCGTGGAGTACCAAACCTCGCATCCGCGACTTGATAGAAGAGATATTCGAGAACGAATCTTGTTAAGGTCGACCACACCATTACAATCATGGCCACTCGCACCAGCGGATTGCCAACCATGAAGCGCAACGACTTCGAAACTGCCTCCATTACTGCTGGTTGATTGATTGGCGAAATGCCCGTCTTGAGTTCAGATTGGGGTATGCGCCTTACGGTCATGCCAAATAGAATGAAGTGCCATATAAGCATCAACCATATAAAGGGATAGTAGAAAGTCAAAAGATGACTTTGACTCAAAAGCCAAATCAGCGCCGCGGCTGCAATTCTTGCAATTACCTCAGCGGTGACGATCATCTGTTGATAGACCCGTCTAAAGATTGCCGGGTCTACGGATGCTTGCAAAACGATCGGTCCAAGAGTTGTATCAATCAAATCTACTGTCATGACCGAGACGATGAAGAAATATAATAGGAGGGCATGCGCAGGTTGAAAGAAAGAAATGCGTGACTGCAGAAAACAACCCACAGAGGCAACCAAGGCGAAGATGAGCGTAACCTTGTAGACATTGTACGGTTCATGCCCTCTGTGTCCGCGCATAACGAAGTAGGAATAGTAGATCAAAGCCCCAATACTGGAGAAGAAATAGAGTTGGGGAAAGCCCTTGCTGCCTACCGATTTGACAAATAGGCTGGTGCCAAATATCCAAGAGGCGTTTGTGAACAGACTGCGAGAGAGCGCGCTGAAAAAATAAGTCTCGTACGAAGTGGCTGATCTTGCCTTCCAGAGTTTCATGGGATCAAAGAAAAACTGACGAAAGTATCACTGCACTGCGCCACGTGTGGCAATCGGCCAGACCTCATGGACGACCTTGGCCTGCGTCACAACGTAGAATTCGTGCAGGACGACAGTAGTGTCAATATGGCTGGGTATGAGCATTACCCGATCTCCGATGGCCAGTCCGGCGGCACCAGCACCGGACAAGATGCCATGTTCGTCTCCTGCCGGGGCATAAGTGCATTCCTCTAGCACTGGTTCAGGCATGCCATATTCTGTGGAAATGCTTTTCCAGCCCACATCGATGGTTGCCTTATCGAGAAGTGGTTTGCTTACCACCGTGCTCATAACTTGCAGAGCGTTACCAAAAGCGTCATCTACCAATGCTTCTCGATACTTCGCGTCCATGAAGACGAACGAGCCGGGTTGCACTTCCGTAATACCCGTTACGGAGGCGCACATCCGGCATGTACCGGTACCACCTGCGGTGACAATATTGATGTCGTGGTTTTTGCGCATGCTTTCAGCCGCGCCCAGCAAGATCTCCATAGCCGCAGTCGACTTTACTGTGCGCTCTTCTGCAGGAAGAAACTGCAAGTGACCTTCGTATCCCTGGCAGCCAACAATGTGCAAATTTCCCAGACTGGCGACAAATTCGGCCAGAGCCACCGCTCTTTTCGGCTGCACGCCAGTTCTATTTTGTCCAACATTCACATCAATCAAGACATCCGCTTTCGCCGAGAGGGTTTGCAATGCCTCCGATAACATGAGCGCACCGGCTTCGCTATCGACGACGATTTTCACATCCGAGACCTTGGCCATCAATTCTGCGCACCATTGTGCGGTCGTCGGGTGCCCGACAGGAGAAGTTATGAGAATGTCGGTGATGCCACTTTCAGCCATCACCCAGGCTTCAGCTGTCTTCGCAACACAAATTCCCTCGGCACCGGCATACAGACAGAGTCGTGCGATTTCAGGGGTCTTGGCTGTCTTCATATGGGGGCGAACTGATACTGCCGAGCCTTTGAACCGGTGCATCATTGTGCCTATGTTCCGAAACATTACATCCTTATCGACGATCAAGACCGGAGTGGCCACGGCATCGAGAGTCGAACCCTTCTGCGGAACTAGCATATTTAAACCCCTATCTGCAAACGAAAAATATCCGTCCAATCCACAACATAGTCACACATTGATGCGTAAATGTTAGTGAGAGAAGTAAAAGATTACGATGGTCGTCACTATACTGATGATAGCATTCCCAGCTTGGCGCAAATGACCAGCAAGGCTCGCCTTCGCTGTCACCGCATATGGTATCAAATGCGTTGCCAAATTCCCGGAAGATGTCAAGCAATAAACGATCGTGGTAGTCGATTTTGTAAACTTTCAGTTTTGCTAATCAAGTATTTACAAGAGGCGTGAAGAAATGAAAAAACAATTTGCCTTGATGGCTCTTACCCTGATATCGCTGGGAAGCCTGCAATTGCCGGCTCTAGCTGATCCTTGGTTCGACAGATGGGATCGCGACCATGATGGAAGATGGGCCTATAGCGACTTTCAAGCTGCTAACCGGGCTTACTGGCGGGCCCACCATGAGAAGGCGATTGCAGACGCAGAGCTTCGTGCTGCGTATCGAAAGCTGGACGCAGATCATGACGGTTTTGTGACGGTGGAAGACGTCCGTACCTACCACCACTGGTAGGCTAACTTGCAGTACAATTGCAGACCACCTATAAGAGGCGTGATGACATTGAAAAAACAGTTTGCCTTGTTGGCTCTTACTTTGATATCGATTGGAAGCCTACAATTGCCCGCTTTAGCTGATCCCTGGTTTGACCGATGGGATCGCGACCATGATGGAAGATGGGCCTACGGCGACTTCGCCGCTGCCAATCATGCTTATTGGCGCGCCCATCACGAGAAGGCGATTGCAGACGCAGAACTTCGTGCTGCATATCGAAAGCTGGACGCAGATCATGATGGTTATGTGCGCGTAGAAGACGTTCGTACCTACCACCACTGGTAAGCGCGCCAACGATTCAACAACCGGCCGGTCCGCCATTGCGGGCCGGCCCTTGGCTTGGAACCATTGAATATAGTCCAAGCCGGGTTGACTGCCTCATCGGCGATGATCCCAACGACCAGACTGGGTTTCATTCCATTCTTCACCAATACTGACGACAAAAAGTCCTTGCCCGACATTTTTTTTTCGGAGGTCGGGGAATCCCTTCTGAGTTCCTACGTGATTTTCCGAGTAGAGGAGGAGTCACGTTGCTTTAGGTTCTCCTTGGCTGTTTCTGCCATTTCTAGCTTCGTG
>Ga0182024_10019560_pt1 | contig 12468 bp, 8 predicted proteins | sample P32metaG_FD_120480 | JGI IMG/M metagenome (GOLD analysis project Ga0182024, IMG submission 120480) | Permafrost microbial communities from Stordalen Mire, Sweden - P3-2 metaG (Illumina Assembly) | ecosystem: Environmental > Terrestrial > Soil > Wetlands > Permafrost | place: Sweden: Stordalen... | reverse complement strand
GTGGCGCCTGCTCCGGCCAATCGGGATCGGCGAAAGAACGATATGTAGCGCACAAGGGGCGCACAGGGGCGCACGGGGGCGCGCAGGTCGGCTAATCGGCGGCTTTGGCCGGTGCCGGTGGCCTCCAGCGCAAGACGGGTCGCCGCGCGGCACCCACTTCATCGAGGCGTCCAACGCGAGTGGCATGCGGCGCGGTCTTGACCAGTTCGGGCTCGGTAGCCGCTTCTTCCGCAATCGAACGCATCGCGTCGATAAACAAATCACATTCTTCTTTGGATTCCGATTCGGTGGGCTCGATCATCAGCGCACCCGGCACGATGAGCGGAAACGCCGTGGTATATGGGTGGAATCCGTAGTCGATCAGCCGCTTGGCGATGTCCATAGTGTTCACGCCGAATTTCTTCTGCCGCGCATCGCTAAAAACTACTTCATGCATGGAAGGTGAGGAGTAGGGCAGCTCAAACACACCTTCGAGCTGCTTGCGGATGTAATTGGCATTCACTACCGCGTCTTCGGTAGCTTGGCGAATGCCCGGACCATACGCCAGCGTGTAGGCCAATGCGCGCACCAGGACGCCAAAATTACCGACAAAAGCGCGCACCCGGCCGATCGATTGCGGCCGGTGGCTGTCGAGCGCCAGGCGTCCATCCTTTTCGACCAAAACCGGCACCGGAAGAAAAGGCTCAAGTTCCTTTTTCACCAGCACGGGACCGGCGCCTGGCCCGCCGCCGCCATGCGGAGTCGAAAACGTTTTGTGCAAATTAAGGTGCATCACGTCCACGCCAAAATCGCCGGGCCGGGCGACGCCTGCCAGAGCGTTCATGTTCGCCCCGTCCATATAGAGAAGAGCGCCGCGCGCGTGAAGCAATGCGGAAACTTCCGCAATGCGAGGTTCGAAGGTGCCGAGCGTCGATGGATTGGTGACCATCAGTGCGGCGACGTCATCGGTCACCAGCGTCTGCAGATGCTCGACGTCCATTTGTCCTCGAGCGTCGGAGCGGATGTTTTGCACTTCATATCCGGCAATCACCGCCGTGGCGGGATTGGTCCCATGCGCCGAATCGGGGATCAGCACTCGCTTGCGGGGATTACCGCGGCTTGCCAGGCACGCGCGAATCAGCAGTAAACCCGTGAGCTCGCCTTGCGCCCCGGCGGATGGCTGCATGGTGATGGCATCCATGCCGGTGATTTCAAGCAGGCATTGTTGCAAGGCAGCCATAATTTTGAGGCAGCCCTGTGAAAGCTCCTGCGGCTGGAAGGGATGCTCGCTCGCGATGCCCTCTAGCCGGGCGACAAACTCGTTCACGCGGGGGTTGTATTTCATGGTGCAGGATCCCAGAGGATACATCCCCAGATCGATGGCGTAATTCCAGGTGGACAGCCGTGTGAAGTGGCGGATCACTTCAATCTCGCTGACTTCCGGGAAGCCGTCAACCGCGTCGCGGGCATAGTCGTCGCCGAGCAACGCTCGCACATCTACCGGCGGCACGTCGAGCGGTGGAAGCTCGATGCCTCTTTTTCCCGGAGCGGACTTGTCGAAGATCAGCCCTTCGTTCTGGCTGGGGTGGCGACGCGCTTTTTTTATTCTGTCCGGCAAAACGAATGCTCCCTTTAAACCGGTGTCGATAGAATCTGCTTCACGGCCGCGGCGAACCGTTCGATTTCGCTGCGTGGCGTCGTTTCCGTCACGCACACCAGGCCACACTTGGTGAGGTGCGGGTACGATTGGCCCAGTGGCAACGGCCCGATAATCTTTTCGCGCAGCAACTCGGCGTTCACCAGGCGCACCGAGCGCGGCAGCCGGACTACGAATTCGTTGAATACCGGGCCGGTGAAGGCCCGCGTCACCCCTGGAATTTTCGTCAATTCCGAGGCGGCAAAATGGGCTTTGGCAAGATTTTGTTCGGCCACCTCGCGCAAGCCTTGCTTGCCGAGCAGGCAGAGGTGCACGGTGGCGGCCAGCGCACAGAGCGCCTGATTAGTGCAAATGTTTGAGGTCGCTCGCTCGCGCCGAATATGCTGTTCGCGGGTAGCTAGCGTCAGACAGAACCCGAGCCTGCCATTCGCGTCTGTAGTTTGTCCAGCGAGCCGCCCCGGCATCTGGCGCACATATTTTTCGCTCGTGGTTATAACGCCGGCGTAAGGCCCGCCATAGCTTGGCGCCATCCCGAAGCTTTGCGCCTCGAGGGCCACGATGTCCGCTTCAACGGGGGGGCGTACGACGCCTAGCGACACTGCTTCGGCGACGGCCACCACGGTGAGTGCCTCCGCATGATGGGCGAGCTTCGCTATGTGCGCGACCGGCTCGATTACGCCAAAAAAGTTTGGAGACTGCACCACCACACCGGCGATCGGAGCCGGTCTTGACGGCGTATGCTTTGCATCCTGTCCCGCTCCGCCCAGCTTGGCTTCGAGCACGGCCATATCGATTTGCCCGGAAGCGGTGAAGCCGATCAACTCGATCTCAAGTCCCAGATTATGTGCGTACGTTGCGAGGACCTGACGATATTCCGGGTGCACCGATTGTGCGACCAGAAAGCGCCGGCGCCCTGTTAGCCTTTCCGCCATGAGCACTGCTTCGGTAGTAGCCGTAGAGCCATCCCACATAGAAGCATTAGCGACTTCCTGACCCGTCAGTTCGCACATCAGCGTCTGAAACTCAAAAATCGCCTGCAATGTTCCCTGGCTGATCTCCGCTTGGTAAGGCGTGTACGAAGTCAAGAATTCGCCGCGTTGAATCATGGCGTCGGTCACCACCGAACGCAAATGGCTATAGACCCCCGCGCCGAGAAAGCTGGTATATCCCTGCGAATTCTCCGCAGCCCGATCACGAAAGTACTTGATGATCTCGGCCTCGGAGAGTGGCCCAGGGATCTGTAGAGATCCTTTGAGGCGGAATTGCTCCGGAATGGTACGAAACAGATCTCCCGCTGACTGCACGCCGATGGCCTCGAGCATCTCCTGCCGCTCCGATGGACTCTTGGGCAGATAGCGCATGGTCAGTGTGGCTCCTTTGTTTTCAGTGAGTTAGGCTCGGGACTGCGAGCGCTCAGTGGCTGCAGGCTGGCGGGCCAAGAACCCCAAAGTAGGGAGTAAATAGGTACAGGATTTCCGTGTAAGAGCATTGAACCTGAAAATGATATCACGCCCCTGCCTCGACGTGCTCAGCCATCGGGCGCGTGTTTGCTCTAATGGCAAATTCGACGGTGCAGAGCGCAACAGAAGCTTTAGATTGTGCCGATTCCGGAAGTGGGCATTATGTCGGTTTGACCGCCCTATATCGGAAGCATTTTTCACGTTGGCGAACGAAGTCTGACCTAACTCCCGCATTCTTACGTGTACGAGATGGACGGCGAATTGCATATGAAAGGGTAGAGTTTTTGTATGGTAACTAGATAGCAATAAAAGGAGTCGTAAATTATGATCAAATTGACGTTAAATAAAAGGTTATCCCTGGCAGTTTTGGCCGGTCTGTTCGTAACGCTGGGCATGTCCATGCCGGCGAAGGCGGACCTAATCGGTACATCGGTAACAGGCTCGTTAGAGTTCATCACTCCTGGAACGCCCAATTATTTCAATCCGGCAAACGGCTTTGTACCTGCAGGCTATCTGAATGCTGCGGGACCCACAGTCGCGATCTCGTCGACAGCCACGGAGTTCGGCTTTGCGGACTTGATCAACACCGATACCGCGAACTTTACGGGATCGACTCTCACCGTCACTGACAAGGTCCTATTTGGCGCGGCCAATTGGATCATGACGTTTACCGACACTGCATTCACCGGACTGAACTTGGTCCAAAATTCGGATACCTTCATCCCCGGTGGTGTAACCGGCGTTCTTTCAGGGGACACAATCACATTAGACTGGGCCGGTACCATCGGCAGCGGGCTAATGACCACCACGTTCACACTCGTCCCCGGGACGACTACCGCGACCCCCGAGCCCTCGAGCTTCCTAATGCTTGGCGTGGGACTCCTGGGGCTGCTGGCCCTCGGGCGCAGCAAATTTGTGATGACCCGCGTAGCGCAGTAAAAGGTGAACAGGAAACGTGTCGGTGGTGCATGCCATGGCCTGGGCTCGTCCAGCCCCAGAGACGCATCACCGACCTTTCCTGCAGCCTCGTTCCACTCGCCGCCGAGAGCCGGGTGCAATCTCACTTTTCGGAGTTAGACTCGGCCGTGTCACAGTTTATTTTTTTTCACCGCGTAAATTATCAGGCAGGATCGTTCGGGCAACACGACATATCAGAATGGCCATACCTGCAGGATTGTGTGTCACACCGTACAATTAGCGACAGAAGCGCGGATTAATCAAATGCGGGCTCAGGCCGAATGATCCTTTTCTTTTTCGGCCACGTAGGCTTCATAAGCCGCCGCGTCCATGAGCTTGGAAACTTCGGCGGGATTCGCCAGCTTAACTTTGATAAGCCATGCCTGGCCATGCGGGTCTGTATTGAGGATCTCGGGGGCGTCTTTTAGAGAGGAATTGACTTCCGTAACCTCCCCGGACACGGGCGCGTAGATGTCGCTGACGGCCTTCACCGATTCCACGGTGCCAAAAGATGCGCCCGCCTCGAGTTTTGTGCCGACTTTCGGCAACTCAACAAATACCACGTCGCCCAATTCATGCTGAGCGTAAGAAGTGATGCCAACAGTGCCCGTATGTCCCTCGACATGCACCCACTCGTGTTCCTTCGTGTAGCGATAATCGCTCGGATACATCAATTCGCTCCTGAAAAGCCGATGTGTGCCGGCTACTTCGCCCGTTTATAAAATGGCAAGGGCACAATGACAGCCGGCGCTTGCGTAGACCGTATACCGATTTGTATCTTCGTTCCGGCGGTGCTCGCTTGTACGGGGACATACGCCATGCCGATATTTTTCTTGAGAAATGGCGCCGGCGAGCCGCTCGTCACCCGGCCAGCAGCGGGAGCAATGCTCGATGGACCTCGAGCGATGCTCACGACATAACCGTCGCGGGCGATCAGCCGGTCTTGCATCTCGAAGCCTGCCAGTATGCGCTCGATCCCCGTTTGCTTTTGCGCGATCAGAGCGTCCCGGCCTAGAAAATCACCTTTATCGATCTTGCAAATCCAGGACAGGTTTGCTTCCCAAACCGTCGTCGTATCGTCAATTTCGTGCCCATAAAGGCACATGCCGGCTTCCAGCCGCAGCGTATTTCTCGCGCCTAACCCGCATGGGATCAGGCCGTCGGCATGGCCGGCCTGCAGCAGACCGTTCCAGATTCTCTCGGAAAATTCGGGTGAAAAATAAAGCTCGAAGCCGTCCTCTCCTGTGTATCCGGTGCGCGCGATCAAGCAATGCACGCCGTCCACTTCACCGAAAGCGAAGTGATAATACTTGAGTGCCGCGATAGGCGCTGGCGTCAGACGCGCGAGAATCCCCAGCGCTTTTGGTCCCTGAATCGCTATCTGCGAATAGCGTGCGCCGGCATTTTCGAGCTCGGCGTGGGCTCCAAAATTGTTGTGATCGCGGATGTATTCGAAGTCCTTGTCTTGATTACTGGCGTTCACGCAAAGCAGGTAGTGCAAAGGAGCGATACGATGTACCAGCAGGTCGTCGACAAAGGTGCCCGCGGATGTGAGCAGGCCGGAATACTGTGCCTGTCCGTCGGCAAGCTTCGCGGCATTATTAGAGGTGACGCGTTGTACCAGATCGAGTGCACGCGGCCCGCGCACTTCGATTTCGCCCATATGACTCACGTCAAACAAGCCCGCCGCTGTGCGCGTGGCCAGATGCTCGCCCACGATGCCCGAGTATTCCACGGGCATATCCCACCCGCCAAAATCCACCATTTTCGCGCCCATGTGGCGATGGGTGGAATTGAGTGCAGTCTTGCGGAGTTGCGTTGTCGTCGAGGAAGTCACGGGATTGTCCACAAAATCGGGCGAGACGGGAACGTAACATGCAGCCCGGAAAAGTGTCAAGAAACTGACTGGCGGCCAATGCGCGATTCGGAACGGCTATTGCCCGATGTGCCCACTCTATCAGTGAGACCTCAACCCCATGGAAATGGTCGGCTGATCGAGCGCCGCAGCCGACCATCCGCCGGTGGGCCTGCGTTTGCTGTTCGTGCGCAGGCCACAAATTGCTTTCTTGTGGCCTGCCGCGGCATTGCCTATAGTCGGCATGAGATGGAAACGACAGTCTGTGGCATGTGCGAAAAATCGGAGAGAGACTGCAAGTGCGACCGCTATTGCTGTATTTGCATGGGACAATATGGCATTCGCCTCTGCAGTGACGGACTGTATTACTGCCCGGATTGCAGGGAAGCGTGCCAGGTCAACGTGGTGAACCGTGAACATCCATGACCCTGCGCACGCTGTAAGCCTGGGCATCCTGCCGAACTATATCCGATTCAGAGACCACTTACAGGTGCATGGCAAATGTATTCCTGCGAATCAGACCCACCACTTGATCGTCGGTGAGCGCCAGGCGCACATCCAAACGATCGCCTGACGGCGCGATGCGTGCCTGATCGAGCATCGCCGCAAGATCGGGGTTAGAGTTGGCTACCTGATAGCGCTGATACATGAGCCCAGCCTGCAGCAGAGCGGCAAAGGTGTTGGCATCGTTCGGCGAAGCGCAAACCGCCAGGAAACTGGCCTGGACGCCGGTGCTGGCGGTAATCTCAATCGTCAGAGCGCGGAGTTTGGAGACCAACTGCTGCGCCTGCGGGAATTGCGTAGTTTCAGGTACCAGCTGCTGCATGGCCAGGCGCGCATACGACGCGCTAAGCACCGCCCAGACAACACCGCTGCCATTGGCTTGCGATATAAGCGGCGCCAGTTCCGTGTTGCTCATAAGGCCGCGCTCCTCGCCAGAGCGTACGGCAATGAGTTTTTCGAGTTCGCGGCGCTGGCCAAATGCCGCTGTGTTCGAGTCGATAAAGAAAAAGAACAGGTCGTCGCTCCCCGATCCGCTGCCAAAGGCGTAAAGGGAATAATTTCGTATCTTCACCACCGCAAGTTTCTGCGCCTTGAAGTAGGCTTCGGTCGATTCGGGCCGAAAAGCGCCCAGCGCCACGCCCACAACTTCTTCACCGGTGGGAACGGCATCTTGTGCAGAGCCGCTCGCGGGCGCCGACGGAACCATCGCCCACGCCAATTCCTCTACTTGTGAATTCGGGTCCACACCCGCCGACGCTAAAAACTGTTCAAACTGGCGGAAGCGCTCGGGAAGCATTTGCTCCTTTAGCTGCGGAAACCACTTGAGCGATCGGGCCTGCCTCAGGTCCGCATAAGCGAATTCCCCCGTATTTTCGGGGAACATGCTGATCACCTGCGCGCCGAGCGTTGCTGCATGCGACCCCGCCGGGACGCCGAACGCCACTGCCACCGTTAGGATGCCAGCCCATAATATTCTGCGGTTCACAATTGTCATCTATCCCTCATTCCGTTGCGGATCGAGTTCTTCGCGCTTCGATATTCCCTGATCCCGCCGTGTCTCGTATATAGATGCCGTCAAGCGCTTCACCGGTTAGCGCCGAAGCCAGCCGCGTTTCGAGGATTTGAGTTGCCGGGAAATGTTCGAGCCGAAGATTGAAGTCGCCGATCATCTCGATCGCTTTAGCGGGAACCAACCCGACGATTTCGGTACTGGCAATTTCGCATCCGTAGCTACGGGCTTCGAGTCGTACCGTTTCAAAGACCCGGTCCAGCGGTGTTGTCTCGAAATCCGTGAGGTTGATCGAGACTTGCGCCAACCCTCGCTCCTTCAAAGGAATGCCGATTGCTTTGACACAGGCCAGGCCGCCATTCGAGGAGCGAATGGCACGTGCAATCTTAACCGCAATGGAGACGCCAGCGGCATCGGCGCCTGCAGTCAAATTGATGTTATAGGCGATCAAGAATTTTCTCGCGCCCACCGCTATGGCACCAGCCGTTGGATGCAGGGACGGGCCGCCAATGTCGGGAAGCCGCTCTCCACTTAACGGCGCTTTATCGCGCAAGCCCTCGAACTGCCCTCGCCGTACATTTTCCAGCCGGACGCGCTCCGGGCGCGTGGCCGCGGCTTCATAAAAATAGACCGGGATTCCGTAGCGTTCCCAGATCTTGCGGCCGGTGCGACGCGCGAGATCCACGCATTCCTCGACCGTGACACCCTCAACCGGAACAAAGGGCAGCACGTCCGCTGCGCCGATGCGCGGATGCACCCCGTGATGGCGGTTCAGGTCGATATGCGCTACAGCCGTGGCAATGCCCGACAAGGCCGCTTCCGCTACTGGTTCGGGTTCACCGGCGATAGTGATCACGGAGCGGTTATGGTCGCGATCGCTGTGGCGGTCAAGAACCGCGGCACCGGGCGTGTGGCTCATCGAATCGACCAACGCGTCGATGATGGACACGTCGCGACCCTCGGAGAAGTTTGGTACGCATTCGATCAGACGTTTCATAGGACGCAGCAAACAGGCGCGCTTTAGCGTCGCGCGTGCGGCCAAAAAATGGGCAGGCGCACTCGATTGTGCTCAGCAAGAGCGTGCTTACGTATGTTACGAAATTCCGTGCCCCTGGGCCACCGCGAACCAACCCCCGTTGAGCGTAATAGCCACTCCAGGTTTAAAGTTCCGAGCTGAAGTGCAACGCGGGGCGCACACGGTTTTCGCGTCTCAAACTACGGCATCGGTATTCTGACCAACTGCTGGCACGCCTGATTGGCTGCTTCGAAATCGGCTTCGAGGCCAGTGCGCTCTTGCTCAGCCACGCCCCTCGGCGAGCCCTTGGGCATCACACGGTCAAGCCAATCGGACGCTGTGAGTATTTCCTGGGTTCCATCGACTACGAATGCGTTTCTTACGCGCGGCTCAGCGTCACCAGACGCGCTGCCGTTATCGTCCACCGTCACCCAGGAAGCGCTATCAACCGCATTGAGGAGTGCACCGATGGTTGACCACCCAGTGTCAGCGCCCGACGGAGTGCTTGGTGCAGCACTTGGTGCAGCACTTGATGCAGCGCTTGATGGAGTGCCATATGGAGTGCCACACGGAGTGTTTGGCTGATCGCCGGATGGAACAGCCGCACGATGAACTCCATCGTCTGACCGCCGGGCGCCGTGTGCGAACTCATCTTCCATAATGGCCGCTTCACCAATCACGATAGGTGCCTTAAGCTCCTGGCTCACGACCAGCCCAGTGAGTGCCCGCGCGAATTTCGCAAACTGACCGCGTGTAAGCCGGCACGTGCGTGCGGGCAGACCCTGGAACCGGACGTGCCTGCGCGCGAGCGAGATCCATCGTTGCAAGTCGCCGTCGTCTGGAAACATTTCCACCAGCAAGCGATCAACACGCGCGATGTCTGCGGGCTCGCCGGAGAGCGCCGCCCACGTGGTCGATGCGCGATCGTCATTGAATATGGCGTCGAATATGGCGTCGAATATGGGTTCGCGCGGGAATGTGCCCTTTCCGGAAACGAGCGTTGGTATGTCGAAAGCATCGTGCACCCCGTGTTCATACGCGAGCGCGAGGAGGCCATTCATAAACTCAAACGCAATCGAGCCCAGCTGCCGCAGCTTCAGAAGACCCCGCACGTGCGCCGCAATGGAATCGAGCGCCTGCTCGCGATACGCGCGCAGATCGCGTTGCCGCAAGTCGGTGGCCTGCTCGATATTGAGATTTTGCGGAATATATCCGCCCGGATCGGCCGCAACACCGGCATTAGGATTGATTATTTGACTCGTTAGCAGATCAGGCACCACACCGCGGAGGGCGAGCTCCGGGATGACGGCGGCGCAGTTGCCAATTAAGGCCACCGACGCAGCTTCGCGTTTGCGGACTGCATTTTTGAGGATGCGCAACGCTTCGTCGAGATCGTTCACCATCACGTCGCAATACCCGGTTTTGAGGCGCCGCTTGATTCGCGCCGGGTCGGGATCAATGCCCAGAAAAGCCGCGCCATGGAGGCTGGCCGCGAGTGCTTGTGCGCCTCCCAGTGCTCCCATTCCGCCGCCGACGACCAGCCTTCCTGCGAAGCTACCGGCGAAATGCTGGCGCGCCAGAGCGGCGAATATTTCAAACGTGTCCTGCAAGACACTTTGGGTGCCAACATACATCCAGCTGCCTATAGCTGGCTGTTCGGCGTTTTCTGGCGGATGCGGCACGCTACGAAGATTTGGGGCAATGGCCAGATCAAGACCGGGAAAAGTATTGGCAATGATCAATCGTGGTGCGCGGACGCTAGTTTTAAAAACGCCTATCGGCTTACCGGCATGCACGACGAGTGTCTGATCGTCTTCGAGTTCTCGTAACGACGCCACGATGGCGTTGAAGCAGGCCAGATTTCGCGTGGCTTTATAGTGACCGCCATACAGAATCAGGTCTTGCTCAGACTCCGCCACCTCGGGATCGAGGCTGTTCATGAGCATACGCATGGCCGCTTCCTGTGCCCAGCCTTTGCAGGAAAGCGTCTGCCCCCTCGGAGCACACATCGGCTTGCACGGGGTCTTAGCGTCATGATCTTGCATGCGGGCGTTCCTCGTGCTTGCATCTTAACGCACTGAAATGCGAAGCAGCGAAATGCGAAGCAGCGAAATGCGAAGCAGCGAAACGTGGTTGATTACTGCGAGCGGCTCGGCTCACCCGCTCCGATGCAGCGTCGCGACGCAACGGTGTTTACTTCGATTGCCACGGCAAGTCGGCTGCTGTAGATTCGAGGGCCAGAGCCGATGCCGCCACGGAAAATACCAATGGAAACACCGATCGAGCCATTGATGGAGCCACCGGCCGAGCCAGCGGCCCAACCATCGGCCGAGCCACCAAAGGAGTATCCCACTCTCCCGCAGCGGCTCCTTGCTGCTGTCGATCGCTATCGTTCACCTCGTGCGCAGATGTACAAATCCCAGACGCACAAGCCCGGTGATCGTTGGGAAAACGTGTCCGCAGACGAAATGCTCAAGCGCATTGCCGGCCTGGCAGCCGCAATGGCTCGCCTGGGTTTGGCCGAGGGCGACCGCGTAACCATATTTGCACCGAATTGTCCGGAATGGCACATTGCCGACTTTGCGGCGTCCGGCTTGGGTGGTGTGGTGGTCCCAATTTACTTTCGTGAATCACCCGAACGCATCGAATACATCATAAGACATGCCGGCGCAAAAGTAGTATTTGTCGCCGGTGAAGAGCAGGTCGCACGTCTGGCATCAATACGCAGCACACTCACGACTGTGGAGCACGTCATTGTCGCACGCGCCGCAGGAACGTCCGGGCCCCCCGGTGATACCTCTCCTGGCGTTCAGCGGGCCGCTCCGGCCACACAGGAAGTCAGCGCAAGCAACGCAGCTGAACAGACATTCCATTACGAGAGCCTCATCGCGGCGGCGAGTGACGCCGATGTAGCAGCGTACCGGCAGGGCGTCACGCGGTTGCGCTCCAGTCAGCTTGCGACCATCATTTACACCTCGGGGACGACGGGTGAACCCAAAGGCGTGATGCTCTCGCACGCCAATCTGGTTTCCAACGAGATGGGCTCCTTCGAAGGCTTCGTGTTCGGACCCGATGATGTTGCATTGTCTTTTCTCCCGCTGGCGCACGTCTACGAGCGTGTTACCGACTATGGGTATCTTTTTCGCGGCATTCCGCTCGCCTATGTGGCGCGGCCCGAAGACGTCTCCCAGGCACTCCTGGAAGTGCGGCCAACAATTGCAGCCGCAGTGCCGCGTTTTTTCGAAAAGCTATATGCGACGGTGCTCGAGCGAGGTGCCCACACCGCAGGTTTACGCCGGCGCCTATTCGATTGGGCTATCGGTGTGGCACGACAGTCGGTACCCTGGCGCGCCTATGGCCGGCCCGCTTCGCCCCTTCTGAAACTGCAATCGCGACTTGCCGACCGGCTGGTCTACAGGAAATTTCGCGCCGGCCTTGGCGGCCGGGTCCGCACATTCATTTCCGGAGGCGCGCCGCTCGCCAAAGAGCTAGCAGAATTCTTTATGGCGGTCGGGCTCGAAATTTGTCAGGGCTATGGCCTGACCGAGACTTCCCCGGTAATCACGTGCAACTTGCATAATAGCAACCGGATCGGCACCGTCGGCCGGCCGATTCGCGGAGTGCAGGTGCGTATCGCGAGTGACGGTGAGGTCTTCGCGCGCGGACCCTGCGTGATGATGGGCTACTACCAGAAGCCGGAAGAGACGCGCGCCGTCATTTCGCCCGACGGCTGGTTCGCCACCGGCGACATCGGGTACCTCGACAAGGACGGCTATCTCGTCATCACTGATCGTAAGAAGGAGTTGCTCAAAACCGCGGGAGGGAAGCTAGTTGCTCCGGCGCCAATCGAGAACGCGCTCAAGGCGAGTCCGTATATTCTGAACGCAGCGGTGGTAGGCGATAAACAGCGGTTTATAGCCGCCCTGATCGTGCCAAATTTCCCGAGCGTTGAGGCCCGCGCACGGACCGAGGGCATTACCTTGGGTTCACCCTCGGATTGGTCGGCGCACCCGTGGGTGTGCCGGCTTATTG
>Ga0182024_10019559_pt1 | contig 12469 bp, 7 predicted proteins | sample P32metaG_FD_120480 | JGI IMG/M metagenome (GOLD analysis project Ga0182024, IMG submission 120480) | Permafrost microbial communities from Stordalen Mire, Sweden - P3-2 metaG (Illumina Assembly) | ecosystem: Environmental > Terrestrial > Soil > Wetlands > Permafrost | place: Sweden: Stordalen... | reverse complement strand
AGCCGCATTTGCCTGCGCGTGACTGCCGAGACGGGCTAGCCCCGGCCCGGAACAGCCGACGCTGAGCTACCCGTTCAACTGGCCCGCAAGTCGGAGTTGCTGCGATCGAACGCGCGGCGCGCGGCCTCGCGAATGAATTGCGCCGTGCGTTGCGGCGCTGTGACCGGCAGCATGTGGCCGCCGTCGACCAGCGTCAGTCCGGCCTCTGGAATCTCGGCGGCCAGCGCCTCCCCTTGCTCCCGCGGGTCGAGAATGTGGTCGCCGCGGCCGAACAAGACGCTGACGGGGAGTTTCATGGCGCCGTATCGCTGCCCCATCGCGGGCAGATCTTCCGCGAGCGCGACCATGTCCGCCGAGGCGGCGATAAAACTGCTGGGCCGGAGCCCGAGCAGGTTGGCGCCGCGTGTGTCGAAGTCGCGCGGGACGTCGTCAGGGGCAAACACGAAGCTCAGAACCGCCTCGCGTCCCAAGAGGTTCGCGGGGGCCGCCAGCGTCCACGCCACGAGCGTGCGCAACCACGGGTATGGGATCGCGAGTCCCCGAAACGGAGCTGGAACTCTGGCCACCGGATGCGACAGCGGAGCGATCAAAGCCACACCAGCCACGCGCTCGGGATGACGCTGCGCGAGCGCCAGCGCGACCGCGCCTCCGAACGAATGGCCGACCACGAGGGGGCTCCCGAGCCCCAGGGCGTCGATCAGCTCGGCCAGCGCGTCGGCTTGGGCGCTCAACGAAGCGGAGGCGCCAAGCGTCCGCTCCGAATAGCCGGAACCGGGCCGATCCACCGCCGTCACGCGATATTGCGCGGCCAACAAGTCGACTACGCCATAGGTGAAATCACCCATTTGTCCGGCCAACCCGTGCACGAGAAGAATAGAGCGCCCCTCCCCGCGCTCCACCACATGCAGTCGCGCGCCGGGAACGTCGACAAAGCGCCCGGCCGGCGGCAACATCGCCTCCACCCGTCGCGCGGTTCGCAAAGTGAAGAGCGCCAAGCCGGCGCCGGCGGCGATCAAGACGAGCAACACGGCCAACAGAATGCTCATTTCGAAGCGACTCGCGGGAGCAAACGCCAACAGGGGTCGTGAACCAATGGGTATCACGATCACGCCAATTGCGCGAAGACGAGGACCGGCGGCGTACGCCCTCCCATTCGCCGCGGCCCGAGCCCGGCGCGCCGACCCCACGCCGAGTCGCGGCGCGTGACAGCGCGTCCGGGAGTGCGTATGAGCCCGCTGCCAGGAGGGCGCGCGGCGCATGATCATCGCTATCGACGGACCCGCGGCTTCGGGCAAGGGCACCCTCGCGCGACGTCTGGCGGCGCATTATGGGTTGCCTCATCTCGACACCGGCCTGCTCTATCGAGCGACCGCTGCCGGCCTGCTTCAGGCCGAGCGCGATCTAGACGATGTCGAGGCGGCGGTCGCCGCCGCGCGCGGTCTGGCGTTGACCGACTTCGACGAGCCGCGGCTCCGCGGCCCCAAGATGGGAGAGGCGGCTTCGGTCGTCGCCGCGATCCCCGAGGTGCGCGCCGCGCTCGTTCGGGTTCAGCGCGACTTCGCCGCGCGGCCTGGCGGCGCCGTGCTCGACGGTCGCGACATCGGCACCGTGATCTGCGTAGATGCGGACGTTAAAATTTTCGTGAACGCGACTCCGTCGGCGCGCGCGCAACGCCGGGCGCTCGAACTGGCCCAGCGCGGGGAGCGCGTCGACTATTCCGTGATTCTCGCCGAAATCGTCAAACGCGACGCGCGCGACGCCGAACGCTCGAACGCGCCCATGCGCGCAGCGCCCGACGCGGTCCATTTGGACACCACATACTTGAACATAGACGACGCTTTCGCGGAGGCGGTGCGCATTGTCGAACGCCGCTTCTCGGCGGGTTAGGCGGCGCCCTCTCCGGTCCCCGCGGGACCTACAGCGCCGACTGTGAGGCAGGAGATTTTCGACTGACCCTCATCTGAAAATGTCCGAGTGGGCTCGGGGCCCCTAACCCTCTGCGCCGACAAACGCCTGAGAAATTCGAAGCGCGCGTCTTCCCCGAACCAACGCCTTGCGGCATTTGTCTTTCTGAGAAACGGAATATATCTTATCGTGTTCGATGGCCTACCGCTCCCTGGCGCCGAGCGCGCGGCGCCTTTGAGCCTGCTGAGGACGACAGGAATTTCTGGAAACGACGATTCCGTTGCTGCGAGCCGCGAAGCTCCGAATAGCGCTTATCCTTGGCCGCCGCCTCAGCTTAGGGCGGCCAATCGATTCGTCGTGCTCGACGGCCGCCGGGGCGAACGTTTTAGCCCGAAGCCGCAAGGAGTTGTTCATGCCCATTGGACGCTTGCGCGAGACGGGCGTGCGTGGCCTTGAGGCGCATTATCGCGTCGTCGATCTCGCGGCGCTGGCGCTCGAGATGATCGATTTGAGTCGTGATCTGCGCGGGCTGCAACTTCTCTTCGAAATTATCGCCGGAATCTTGCGTTCCGATCAATTCCGCGATCTCAGTGAGTGTGAATCCCAGTTGTTTGCCCTTTATGATCATTTGCAGACGGAGACGGTCCACTCCGCTGTATAGCCGCATCGTGCCTTCGCGGCGCGGCCGAAGCAGGCGGCGGTCTTCATAGAATCGCAAAGTTCTGAGGCTGACGCTATATTCGGCCGCCATTTCACCGATCGTGGTCTCGCCGGCAGGTTCGCCGAGAACCGCGCCGGGGACTGATAACGTATCGGAAACGTTACCTAAGGTTGCTGTTGCTGTCATTGCCAATCCCTCCGGGAAAGCGCTAGGTTTGCAGATCGCCGCCGAACCTGTTTCGGCGCGTGTCGCTTCGTTAAGGGAATTTTCATCAATTTGCAACCTATGCGTGCTACAACTTTTGTAAACAACTGAAGGGGGCGGAATGAGGCCGAATTGACCCATTTTGGGGCGAACTTAATGGTTTGTTCACCGTCAACGTCGAAACATCGGGTGTGTCGCCCTGAATAGCCGAAGGCGCGACGATCGAGGCAACGTCGGCGACGGTTGATGAAATGAATAAAGCCGCGGCGTGGAGCGTCAGAGGAGTCGGGCGAGAAACGCGAGAGATCGCGGAGGAAGCCGCACGCCGCGCGGGTATGAGTCTGGGCGATTGGCTTGACGAGGTGGTCGCGGAACAGGCCGCCGACCAGGGCGTTTCGGCGGATGACTGGGATGCGAACGACAAGCTCGACGCGATCGGCGACCGACTGTCTCGGCTTTCCCGTCACGAACCCGTTGCGAGAGGGGTCCGGCGGGACGTCGGAGACGAGCGGAAACGATCCGGCGAGGACGCTCGACGCGCGCAAAATCTCGTGGAAGCGGCCTCAGATGATCGCGACGACGACGAGTTCGAAGCGATCGGCGACCGACTGCCTCGTGCTTCCCGCCACCAACGCGCTCCGGGTGTGGTAAGACGGGACGCCGGCGAGGAGAGACGGGCCCCGAGTCCCGAGCGGAAATTATCCGGCGGCCAAACTCGACGCGCGCAGGACATTTTGGAAGACGCGGCGGATGAGCGGGATGAAGCCGACAAGCTCGAAGCGATTGGCGATCGGCTTTCTCGACTGACCTCCCGTGAACGCGCCAACGGACCGATTCGGCCTGACTTCGTCGAGGAGACGCCCGCACCGCGCCTCGAGCCGAAGCCTTCGGCGGAGGATGCTCGACGCGCGCAAGAGCTCTTGGAAGCCGCAATCGCGAAATTCGAATCTCGCTCGGCCAAGAGCGATGAGCGCACGGTGAAGGCGTTCGAATCGGTCGCGGGTTGGATTGAGCAAAGTCAGGCGGAGCGCGCCCAGGAGCGCGCGACGCTGGAATCCGTCGCCAAGAAATTGACCGCCATGGAGCAGCGTTCGGTTCGCGATGTCGAACGGCCGCCAGTCGGCCCGTCCCGCATCGTGTCGCAAGCCGACGACGCCAGCGCGGACATCGACAAGCGCCTCAGCGCACTCGCGCGCCGTGTGGCCGCTCCCCAGCGACCGCGAACCGAACATCGGCGACGCGAGGAACGTCCGAGGATCGACGTTCGCGATTCCGTTGCTCAAATCGCCCGCCGGCAAACCGAACTCGATTCGCGGGAGCCAACGCCGCGGCAGTTCACGCCGACGAAGCGCGGCCCGCGGGATTTCGGCGTCGATCCGGCGCCGGTCGACCTTCGAGCTTCGAGGTCGGAGGTCCGACCGATCGTCAAGCCGTCTGCTGAAAGCGTGAACTTCGCATCCACCGAGGAGACCTTGCGGAAGGAGATCGCGGCGCTGACCGCGAGGATCGAGCGCCTTCGAGGCGACCAGCCCGAACAAACGAGGCCCTCAATCGACGCGCAACGCTTCCGCGCGGACGAGGCCGAACAAACGCCGTCGGCCACCGACGCGGAAGACCTTCGCGCCGGGCTGGCGGCGATGTCACGCAGTCTCGCCGCGCTGGCGCCCCGCAATGCGTCCGTCGCACTGGAAGGCGCGGTCGGCGATTTCGGTCACCGATTGGACGCCGCGCGGAAAGCGGGGGCGAGCGATCGCCTCGTCGGCCCCGTCGAATCCATGCTCGATCAAGTGCGCGAAACGCTTCGCGACCACGATCCGCGGATCCCGGCCGAAGGGCTCGAAAGGGAGATTCGCGCGCTGGGAGGCAAAGTCGAAGCGCTCGCGCGCGCGACGGTCAGTCCCGAGGTTTTCGAGCGACTTCGCGGCCAAACGGAGGAAGTCCGCAACTTGCTCGCCGACGCGGCGTTGCGTCCCGTCCCGGTCGAGCGATTGGAAAGGCAGATCGGTGAGCTCGCCGACCGCGTCGAACGCCTCGCGACGAGCCCAACGCCGCACGCCGACACCGCGCGGGTCGTCGAAGCGCTCTCCGAGGCGCGTTTGCAAATCGAGCGGTCGACCCCCGCCGCGGCTCTGAATTCGATCGAACGTCGGCTCGAGCAGCTGGCGGCGCGCATGGACGAGGCCCTAAGGCGGGCTCCCACTATCGATCCCCGACCTCTCGAGGATTTGGCGCGCCGGATCGAAGGCGTGCGCTTTTCCGTGGAGCGGCAGGCCGAACAGCGGCCGGACGCCGCCAAGCTGGAGGCGGTCCTCCTCGACATCAGTTCGAAGCTCGACCGCCTTCCGGCCGCCGGCGCCGATTCGAAAGCCCTGGCGTCCACGCTGCAGGAGCTGTCGGCTCGCCTGGAGGAGGCGTTCCGGAGATCGTCCTCCTCCGCGAACTTCGATCCCCGCCCGATCGAGGATTTGGCTCGGCGTATCGAAGCCGTGCGGGTGACAATGGAGCGGCAGGGAGATTTCCGACCGCACGCTGCGAAGCTCGAGGCCGCCCTCAGCGACATAAATTCGAAGCTCGATCGCCCGGCGGCCGGCGGCGTCGATTCGAAAGTCTTGACGTCGACTTTGCAGGACCTGACCGCTCGCCTGGAAGAGGCGTTCCGCCGACCGCAGTCGTCTTCGAACTTCGATCCCAGGCCGCTGGAGGATTTGGCGCGTCGCATCGAAGGCGTGCGCGCGACGGTGGAACGGCAGGCGGATTTCCGGCCGCACGCCGCAAAGTTGGAAGCGGCGCTCACGGACATCAATTCGAAACTGGACCGCCCGCCCGTCGCCGGCGGCGCCGATTCGAAGGCCTTGGCGTCCACGTTGCAAGAATTGACGGCTCGCCTCGACGAGGTATTCCGCAGGTCGGCCTCGTCCACGAACTTCGATCCCAGGCCGATCGAGGACTTGGCTCGGCGAATCGAGGTCGTTCGCACGACGATGGAGCGGCAGGGAGATTTCCGGCCGCACGCCGCGAAGCTCGAAGCAGCCCTCAGCGACATCAATTCCAAACTCGACCGCCCACCATCCGACGGCGGCGATACGAAAGTCTTGTTGGTCACGTTGCAGGACCAGATGGCTCGTCTGGAAGAGGCATTCCGACGACCGGCCCCATCCGTCAATTTCGATCCCAGACCCATAGAGGAGCTGGCGCGCCGAATCGAAAACGTGCGCGTGACAGTCGAGCGACAGGGGGATTTCCGGCCTCACGCCGCGAAGTTGGAAGCAGCGCTCGGCGACATCAATACGAAGCTCGACCGAGCGCCGTCCGCTTCGAATTCGATCGCCTTGACGTCCACCTTGCAAGACTTGACGGCGCGCTTGGACGAGGCCTTCCGACGGCCGGCGGCGGCCCCTAAATTCGACCCGCAACCGCTCGAGGATTTGGCCCGTCGAATCGACGACGTGCACGCCACGATCGAGAGAACGACCGATTTTCTGCCGGACGCCGAGAAACTGGATGCGGCGCTGGCCGACATCGGCGCGAAATTGGATCGGCAGACATTCTCGCCCCAGGATGTGCAAGCGTTGACAGGAGCGTTGCAGGATCTCGCATCGCGAATCGACCAAGCGGGCGACCCTATCGTCGACACCACCCCGATCGAGGCGATGCTACGCGACCTCGGCGAGAAATTCGCCGCGTCGACCGCGGCTGTGGCTATCGACACCAGCCCGATCGAGCGCATGCTCGACCGAGTCGACGCCAAACTCGACGCCGTCGCTCGGCTCCCGATGGATGTTCGACCTCTGGAGCACGCGGTAAGGGAACTGCACGAAAAGTTGGATTTTCGCGACGCTCCGGGAATCGACGCCCGAGTGATCGAGCAGGCAGCGGACCTGCTCGCCAAACGGCTCGACCTACGCGACGGATCCGGGGTCGACACCGAAGCTCTGGTGAATCAGATCTCGGAAATTCACGGGCGGCTCGACTCGCTGAACACGACCGCGGAATCCAATGCGGCCCTCGAGCGGACGGTCGCCGAATTGCTCGATGAACTCGAAGCGACCCGCAAGACGCTTCAATCCGCCGCTTCTGCGCCGAACGCCGTCTCTCCGATGGTCGGCGATATCGCCGAATTGCGAGCCGAGCAGACGAATTCCGACCGCCGCATGCAAGCGCGCCTAGCCGATGTCCAAGATATCCTGGAGCGGTTGGTAGGCCGTCTGGGACGGATAGAGGACGAGGTGGGCCGCGGCGATGAGGACGAGCTCGTGCCCCAGCGCTCGGCGCCGAGTTTCGGCGCGAGGTCGACGACAAGGGACGCGCGCGCCAGCGCGGAGGCCAGCGACGCCGCGCTGCGCAGCATTCCCGACCGAATTCCCCGCCCCTCGGTTCGCGACGGGATCGGCGGGGCGCCGCGGGGCGCTGTCGCGGACACGCCAGACGGAGCGAATTTTCTTCTGGAACCCGGCCGTCAACCGCCGCGAATATCGGATGCGGAGAATGATTCGCCGCCGCCCGTCCGGAATTCGGGGATCAACGCACACATCGCCGCCGCCCGCCGGGCGGCTCAGGCCGCGCTCCTGGATAGCGCGACCAAGAGCGAGGAAGCTTCGACGTCTCGCTCTCTGGGTCCGAAAGTGGGAGCGCTGGGGTCGCCGCTGAAACAGGCCCAGGATTTCTTCGCAACCCGACGTCGTCCCATTCTGCTGGGCGTCGCATTTCTCGCGATCGTCACGACTTTGGCGGTTGTCGGATTCCGCAGCGGCAGCCATCCACAAGCCGTGCAAAAGTCGGAGCTTCCCGCTCCGGTTCAAAGCCCTGCGCCGGTCGCGTCGATCCCGCGGGACAGCGGCGCATCCAATACGGCCGCGAGCGTGGACAACAGCCCGGTGGGGAGCGTGGCACCGGCGCGCACCCAGCTTCCCTCCGCCCTGCGCCCCGCGCCGGCAGATATGGTGGCGGCCATTCCGGCAGGCGTAGCCGCGACGCTGCGCGAGGCGGCGAACGCCGGCGACTCCGGCGCGGAAATTGAATTGGGGATTCGCTATCTCGAGGGGCGGACATTGCCGCGCGATCCCAAGATGGCGGCGCGTTGGTTGGAGCTGGCCGCCGTCCAAGGGTTGCCGATCGCTCAATACCGCCTCGCGGCTCTGTATGAGAAGGGCACAGGCGTTGCGCGCGACGTTTCGATGGCGCGTTCCTGGTACGTGAAAGCGGCGAACGCCGGGAACGCTCGCGCCATGCACAATCTCGCGGTGCTGGACGCCGAGGACGCCGGGACTGGCAAGCCCGACTACGCCGAGGCCGCGCGATGGTTCCGCCGGGCCGGCGAACTCGGCATCCGCGACAGCCAGTTCAATCTGGGGGTTCTCTACGGACGCGGCCTTGGCGTTTCCCAGGATCTCGGGCAATCCTGGCTATGGTTCTCGTTGGCTTCGCGGCAAGGCGACGCGGACGCCGGCAAGAAACGCGACGAAGTTGCGGCCAAATTGGATTCGAACGGGTTGGCGGTCGCCACCAAGGCGCTGACCGAATTCAAGGGACAAACGCCGTTGCCGAGCGCGAACGAAGCGCCCACTCCCGCCGGCGGATGGGACGCCAAGGCGGACGCGCCGCAATCCGGGCGGCGAACGACGCCGTCAGCAGGCGGGACGGTTTCACTCAATGGCGCGCGCGGCTGATTCGGGAGGGCTCCGGGACCGAACCGCGCTTGGACTTTTGGACGAAGGAGCCGTAAGGGAATCCGCGTGTGAGGGTCTCATGGCCGCCGGAATCCAGTTGCGATTGATCGGCACCAGCGACCTCCACGCCTACCTATATCCCTACGACTATTATCGAGACCGACCGGATGAGACGGTCGGACTCGCCAAGATCGCCTCGCTGATCGCCGCCGCCAGAGCGGAGTCGGTCAATACTTTGCTGCTCGACAACGGCGACTTCATCCAGGGCGCCCCGCTCGGGGACTACGCGGCCCAATGGTTGCAAACCGACAAATCCGCGGTTCATCCTGTCATCGCGGCGATGAACGAACTCGGCTATGCCGTCGGCACGCTGGGCAACCATGAATTCAACTACGGTCTCGATCTGCTCGAGGCGGCGCTGAGCGGAGCGGCTTTTCCGTTTGTCTGTTGCAATATCTTGCGCCCGGATGGCCGTCTCTACTTCGCGCCCTGGGTGATTCTGGATCGTTCGCTGCGCGATGAGGCAGGGGTCTCGCGCGCCCTGCGGTTGGGCGTCATCGGCTTCGTCACGCCTCAGATCACCCAGTGGGATCAGAGCCATCTGGCGGGCCGCGCGACGACCACCGGCATCGTCGAGGCGGCGCGCATTCATGTGCCCGAACTGCGCCGGCAGGGCGCCGATGTCGTGATCGCGCTCTGCCATTCTGGAATCTCGGGAACAACACCTGCTCCCGGCGACGAAAACGCCGCGCTGGCTCTTTCGGGGGTCGAAGGCATCGATGCGATTCTGCTCGGGCACCAACACCGGTTGTTGCCGGGACCGGATTTTCGAGGAATCACGAGCGTCGATACCGATAAGGGCGCGTTGAACGGCGTCCCGGCCTTCATGCCGGGGTTTTGGGGCAGCCATCTCGGAATCATCGACCTCTCGTTGGTGGAGGCCTCGAGCGGATGGCGGGTCACGCGAGCAAATGTCGCCGTCAGGCCAATCTACGAGCGCCACGGCGAAACCGTGACGCCGAAGGTCGACGCCGATCTCAGGCTGCTCGAGATCGCCCGGCCCGCCCACGAGGCGACGCTGGCCTACGTGCGTGCGCCTGTGGGCGAAATCGCTTCGCCGATCAATTCCTATTTCGCATTGATCGCCGACGATCCGTCCGTGCAGATCGTCAATGCCGCGCAGACCTGGTACGTCAGACGATTGGCTGAGAGCGTGCCGGCGCTTTCCGGCCTGCCGATCCTGTCGGCCGCCGCGCCGTTCAAGTGCGGCGGCCGAGGCGGCCCTGATAACTATACCGACGTCGCGGCGGGATCCGTCGCGATCAAGGACGTCGCGAACCTCTACGTCTATCCGAACAGCCTGCGCGTAGTGAAAATCTCGGGCGCGACGCTCCGTGAATGGCTGGAGCGCTCGGCGAGCCTGTTCCTTCGCATCGATCCCCTTATCCGGGACAGACAGCCGCTGATGGACGGCGTCGCCGCCGCGTACAACTTCGACGTCGTCGCCGGCGTGACCTACGCGATCGACGTCACCCAACCCGCGCGGTACGACAACGAGGGTCGGCTGGTCGCGGCCGAGTCCCATCGCATCCACGACCTGCGTTTCGAGGCCGAAGCCGTGGATCCCCAGCGAGACTTTCTCGTCGTGACGAATTCCTACCGAGCGAGCGGCGGCGGAAATTTTCCCGGCTGCGATGGCTCCACGATCGTCTTCGAGGCGCCGGACGCCAATCGCGAGGCGCTCGTGCGTTACCTCGTCGAAACCCGACAGGTGGCGCCGAAGAGCGACGTCCATTGGCGATTCGCGCCTTGGCCCGCCGACGCGATCGTCACTTTCCTGTCCTCGCCCGCCGCCGCGGCCGCGCCTCCGCCATCGGGCGTATCGATAAGCCTCCTGGGTCCCGCGCCCGGCGGCTTCGCGATGTATCGCGTCGAACCGAAGTGAGGTTGGGCTCAGCGGCTGGCGGCGACCCGCTCGCTGCAAGCTTTTGTGCCAAGCCTTTCCAAAGATCTGCGGTTCCAGTGCCAAGCTTTTACAAGGAATGTCTTGGCGGTTTTGTGGGAATTCAATGGGTTACGAGACGTTCCAACCAGAAATCATGTCTGCCAAACTTTTTGCTCTCCAAACTCGACTCGTAAATCTCCTACGCCGAACCGGAACTCGGTTTGGAAATGCTGGGCGACTTGAAAGCACGATAGCATATATTCTGCTTATCCGAAAGAAAAAACGACGGCTCTTTGCAGATCGCCCGCCCTTCGCTCTCGACGACGGTTTGCTAAAGCCCTCGCCCGTGAACGGGCGAGGGATTCAGCAGGACGTCATTGCAATTGGGCGAGTGACGTCCGATCGTCATTGCGAGGAGCCCTTGCGACGAAGCAACCTAGGGGCCGCGTGATGCGGCCCCTAGGTTGCTTCGCTGCGCTCGCAATGACGGGTGGCGAATTGGCTCGCATGACGTGTCGACCCTCATCCGTCGCGATGGCCCGTCGAAGGACGGGCGTCCCTCGACGCCCCGACGCGCCCCTTCTCCCGCTCGAGGGACGAGGCGTCGGCGCATTTCATGCTAGTCTGGACACGGGCCTCAGCAACTTCGGATGCGAGAAATGACCGATTTGAAAATCATTCGCACGATCGGCGTCGTCGATCTCGACGACATTGCGGTGGGCGGCGCGATTCTGGGCACCGGCGGCGGCGGCGATCCCTATATCGGCAAGCTGATGGCGCAGGAGGCGATCCGGCGTCACGGCAAGGTGCGCCTGGTCGACGTCGACGGCTTCGACGACGACGCCCTGATCGCGCCGGTGTGCATGATGGGCGCGCCGACCGTCATGACGGAAAAGCTTCCGCAGGGCGAGGAAATCGTCGTCGCGCTGCAAAAGCTGGAGAAGTTTCTCGGGCGCAAGGTGGACGCGGTGCTCTGCGGCGAGGCTGGCGGCATCAATTCCACGACGCCTTTCGTCGCGGCGGCTGCGGCCGATTTGCCGTTGATCGACGGCGACGGCATGGGCCGCGCCTTTCCCGAATTGCAGATGACGACCTTCGGCATGCACGGCGTCTCCGCGACGCCGATGGTGCTCAGCGACGACAAGGGCAATTCGGTCGTGCTGGAGACGATCAGCAATCGCTGGACCGAGCGTCTCGCGCGCTCGGCGACCGTCGATATGGGCGGTTCGGCGCTGCTCGCTTTCTACCCGATGTCGGGAGCGGTCGCGAAGAAGGCGATCGTGCGTGGGACGCTGAGCCTCTGCGCCGATCTCGGCCGAAAGCTGCGCGAGGCGCGCGCGCGTCATGACGATCCGGTCGAAGCGATCCGCGCGGCGCTCGGCGCCGAGATCATCTTCAACGGCCGCGTGAAGGACGTGCTGCGGCGCACGGTCGGCGGCTTCGCGCGCGGCGAGGCGCGGATCGAAGGGCTGGACGACGACCGCGGCCACGAACTGCGCATCGCGTTCCAGAACGAATTCCTGATCGCGGAGCGCGATGGACGGACGATCGTCACGACGCCGGACATGATCACGCTGCTGGAGAGCGAGACCGGCGTGCCTGTGACCGCCGATGCGATGCGTTACGGCATTCGCGTCGTCGCGCTCGCCTATCCCTGCTCGGATCATTGGCGGACGCCGCAAGGCCTCGAACTGGTCGGACCCCGCTATTTCGGTTACGATCTCGACTTCCGCCCCTTCGTCGCCGACGCGCGCGTTGGTTGAAGAGTTCCGCGCATTTGTAGGCGCGGTCGCCGACCTGACGCCTCCCCTCCCCGTTCTTCACGGGGAGGGGCCGGGGGTGGGGCTCTCCGCGCAGCCCATGGAGGTCTCCGGTTGGCGGCGACCGCACCATCCCTAACCCCTCCCCGCAAGTGCGGGGATGGGAATTCGCGGCGCCGGCCGCGCTCAGCGAGCGCGGCTACATCTCCACCGTCCGCTAGCAGCCTGTCGGACTGAGTTTTCTCGCGATCAGGCTTCGAAGCTATTGTGCGTCACCGTAGTGTGCTTCTTAGCGTATTTGGCCCATCGGCGCGCTGAGGGGACCGTT
>Ga0182024_10019558_pt1 | contig 12470 bp, 10 predicted proteins | sample P32metaG_FD_120480 | JGI IMG/M metagenome (GOLD analysis project Ga0182024, IMG submission 120480) | Permafrost microbial communities from Stordalen Mire, Sweden - P3-2 metaG (Illumina Assembly) | ecosystem: Environmental > Terrestrial > Soil > Wetlands > Permafrost | place: Sweden: Stordalen... | reverse complement strand
CGCCAATTGCTCAATGGTTTCGTCGGCCAGGCGCGGTTGATCGACGATCAGCCCGGCGATCGCGTTCAATGCGTTGAACAGGAAGTGTGGATTCATCTGCGCGCGCAGGGCCTTCAGCTCGGCGCGGCTCGCGAGCCACTGGAGATGATGCTCGCGCTCGCGAAAGCGAACATTTTCGAGAACCACGCCGAGGGTGCGCGCGAGCGATTGAAGGAGACGGTGATCGTCGCTCAAGAAAGGCATTCCGTCGGGACGTGGTTCGATGTGCACGCATCCGGAGGTCAGCCCTCCGGCACTTGGTGAAGTCTCCTGGAACGAAATGCAGGCCGGGGCCTGAAAAATTTCACCTAGGCTCGCGGCGGCGCGCAGCCGAAGATCGTCTTCCGTCGACGCGATCTGGACATCGCGGACGAACCTTTGTTCCGCATCCGGAAGCGAAAACCTTCTGCGCAGCCATCCCCGGTCGATCGCGCCCTCGATGCGCCGGTAGGCCCACGGAGCGATCAGCCAGAAAGGCGCCAGCGCGAGGGAGCAGATCCAGCAGCGGTACCAATCGACCGGCGAACCGGCGATCCTGAATCCGAGCATCAGGATCGGCGGAAGACTCAGAAGAGCCACCGCGAAAAACGCTCCGCGCTTGATCAGGAGATCGAAGAACATCAAACGCTCTTCGTAATAAAGAGTCACGCAGAAGAACGCGAGCAATAGATAGTCGGGAAGAAGGCTTACCCAGGGACTCGATACCGCAATGTTCAAAGCCGCGGCTCCGACCATGGATGTGAGCAGCAGTTTATTCCATCGCAGGTGATTGCGCGAGTCGAGCGTGCGGCGGGATAGCATTCGTGCAGCCAGCGCCAATGCCGCGGAAACTCCGAGGCTTACAGCGGGAGCGTTATTCAACCACTCCGCCATGCCGCCGGCCGCAAGATTCGCATCGTCAAGGCCTTTGAGCAAAGCCGCAGTGAGACTCGTCGCGTAAGTACCCACCAACAAAAATCCCCAGATGCGGCGGTGCGGAAGAGCTGGGGCCTCCTTCGCATAAATGAGGTGAAATACAAGCGGAGGCAGAAGGCTTGTGGTCAGCCCGAGCACCATGGCGAGGACGGCAACCATGGGCGAATCGACGGCTTCGACGGACACGATTCGCAGCGCCATGTTGGTTATAAAAGCCGCGGCACACGCTGCGGTGAAGGCTGCGAGGACCCTCGCGCCGCGATGCGCTCCCTGGCGCTGCCGGAAGTACATCAGCACGAGAATGGAGAAAGCCAGGGCGCCGAAGGTGAAGCTGATCAAAGATACGAGATCCAGCACCTTGTGGTCGAACATACTAGGGCGTGATGTCCACCGGCTTACCGGTCACGGCTTTCAAGACTTGTAAGATTCCCCAGTAAGAGGGGGTTTCTAAGAGAATCGCTCCGCGCTTTCCATCGTCCGTATGATATACGATGCCGACGAGGTTATCGGTGCTGTGATGAAGGAGCCCGAATAACGCCAGAGGTCCCAAGACAAGGCTGAGTGCGACGATGTCCCCGACGCGGCGATGAGCTTCCTGACCATAACTGATCGAATCGACCTGGCTCGGTTTGATACGCAGAGTGGTGCGGGGTGCGAACAACACCACGATCTCGTCGGGCTTCACGGTGAGGGTGGTGTTCCAATCCCAGGAATCGACGCGCGCGGCGACGGTCCCACCTCGGTAGCGGATTTTGTTCCAGGAGTTGCGCGGAGGTTGAGCTGCCTGAACCGAGGACATACTCAAGATGACGCATACTGTCATGATCCGACGCATCGACGCCAGTATAGGGTCGCAGCTTGCCTGGCACAACTAATTCCCGATGAGCGGCGGCGGCGGTCGATGAGTGGCGTTTCGCCGCTCACCCGCTAATCCGACCGCTCATTAGAAAATGCTGGCTATTGCCGGCGGATGCCTTCTATCATTCATCATGCGAATTGGTTGGATGTTCACCTTGCTGGGGTGCATGAGTTGGGCTCAGGGTGTGCAGAACATGGAATATATCGGGATGGTCGGAGGGGTCCATAGTTCGGGGTCGATCGTCGAGGGAACAAACGTCGTGCTTTCGGGATCGTCAGGTTTCACAGCCCAGATGGGTTTCGCCTACCAAGTGTTATCGACGAAGGCCGGCAATCTCTGGATCGAGACTCCCTTCACTTATGTCTGGCAGGGAACGGGCAGCATCGCCGGAGCCACGATTGCGGGCTTCAGCAGGAACGTCACGTATGTCACTCCCGGCGTGCGGCTGAAGACTCCAACGTTCGGACGCGTGTCTTTTTATGGCTCAATCGGCGGAGGCTTCGGAGGGTTTTGGCAGATCGACGGCGTCGTCAGCGGAGCCAATGGAATCGTGACAGCGAATACAGACTTCCATACCAGGCCCGTCTTTGATTTTGCAGGTGGAATCGACCTGCGTTTGAGCCGCCTGCTTAGCCTTCGCGCGGAGAACCGCGATTTCGTCACGGCCCCTAATTTGCTCGGCGTAACGGGGCACAATCATCCAGTGTTCCTGATAGGCCTCGTATTTCATAGGTGATCAGTCGTGGCGCAGTGCCGTCAGCGGATCCAGCCTTGCGGCTCGATAGGCTGGCAATAGCGATGCGATCAGGGCTACGCTCAAAAGCACTGCGACTACGATCAGCACGGAGAGTGGGTCGAACGCGGTGCCCTGGAACACCTGGAACTGGACCAAGCGCACGAGTGCGAAGCTTCCGCCGATTCCGATCGCGAGGCCGATGGCGACCACCGTGCCCGCCATCCGCAGAACCATTCCGAGCACATCGGCACGGCTGGCTCCCAGGGCAAGGCGCACGCCGATCTCATGCACCCTTTGCGTCACGTCATAAGAGATGACGCTGTAAATTCCCGCTGCCGCCAGCGCTAATCCCAGAGCTGCGAACGCGCTGAACAGAGCCATGTTGAAGCGAGGCTGCACGCTCTCAAAGCCCAGCACTTCCTGCACCGTGATCGGCCGGCTCAAAGGGACCTCGCGATCCATTTGCTGAACGACGCTACGCAAGGTGTTCAACATCCCCATCGGTTCGCCCACTGTGCGAACGGCCAATACGCGTACAGACGGCGCCACCAGCGTGTAGGGAACAAAAATAGCCGGCATTGTCGCATCCCGCAAACCGGCGTTCTTGGTATCGCCGAGAATGCCGACGATCATGACGTCGGCGGAGGATGCCGCGGGGATGAGCAATTGCTTGCCGCCGGGTTTCGCGAGAAGGTCGACGCTGACGTGCTTTCCGAGGGGGTCCTGACCGGCGGGCCAGAGCTTCGCGGCGGTTTCATTGATGAGCGCGAAGTGATCCCCGCGGGCGACGTCCTGATCGGTGAACTGGCGTCCTCGGCGCAGAGGGATTCCGAGAGTTTGCGGATAATCGGCGCTGATTAGCCCGATGGTCAGTCGCTGCGACGGCGATGGAGGGAGGCCTTCGATGGAGAATGTCGATCGAGGTCCGCCGAAAGGCATTGCGCCATTGCCGATGGTCGCGGCCTGTACGCCGGGCAGATTCTTTACGCGCTCCATCAGATTTTGATCGAAGATGTTGCGCTGCTCGATGGTCGAGTATTGTTTCGGAGGAAGTTGGACGTTGACCATCAGGGTCCGCTCGGGATGGAAGCCTGGATCGGTCTTGAGCAATCCCTCGAAGTTGCGAATGGTGACGCTGGAAGCCGCGAGCAGGATCACGGCCAGGGCGACTTCGACCACTACCAGCGTGCGGCGCGTCTTCTGTCCGCGAATGCTTCCGCCTGATCCCCGGCCGCCTTCCTTGAGGGAATCGACGAGATTCGGGCGCGAACATTGGAGCGCGGGGATAAGGCCGAACAGGATTCCCGTCAGGACCGAGGTCGCGAAGGAGAAAAGCAAAACCCATCCGTTAACGGTGATGCGCGCTTCGTTGGGTTTATAGAATGACGGGATCAAAGCGGCGATCGCCCGGGTGATGCCGATGGCGAGGAGCACGCCGATCACGCCACCGAGCAAAGATAGCAGCACGCTTTCAGTGAGCAACTGGCGGACGAGTCGTCCCCGGTTCGCGCCGACCGATAGGCGCAGCGCGATTTCCCGGGCTCGCGTCGTGGTGCGCGCCAGTTGAAGATTCGCGACATTAACACAGGCGATCAGCAGCAGGAATCCGACCGCGGCGAGTAGCAGGCGCAGGCTGGAAGTCATTTCGCCGCTGGCGACGGTGATGTCCATATAGTTCAGGAAGACCGTGCGGAAGTCGCCTTTGGGGAAATTTTGCGGCTTCTCTCGGGCCAGTTGCCGATTGAGCGCTTGCAGTTGCTGTTCGCCGATCTCTTTGGTGACGCCGGGCGCGAGCCTCATGATGACGTTGACCGATCCTTCGTCTTTGAGGTCCATGGACATCGGCAGCCAGAAGCCATCGCCGGTAAACCAGCCGAAGCGCGGAGGCATGACTCCGATAACTGTATACGGAACGTCGTTGAGCACGAGTTTTTCGCCCAGCGCGCTTTCCCGGCTATCGAACAAGCGCTGCCAGAGCTGGTAGCTGAGCACGATTACGGGGGCAGGTTGACCACTGGGTGCAATATCGAACGGTTGAATGGTGCGGCCGAGCACGGGCTTCACGCCGAGAAAGCTGAAGGCGTTGCCGGACATCAGAATGCCGTAAAAACTTTCCGGGCTGCGATTCCCGCCCAACAAAAGCGAGGGCTCTATCGAGGACGCCATGACGTCGGAGAAGGCGGGGAGCTTCTGAATTTCGATGAATTCGCGGCGCGGATAAGAATGCCAGTTTTCGGGAGTCTGCTTGGGTCCTACGACGGCCGGCGCCCAGATCTCGGCGGGCTTGGCGTAAGGATAAGGAGCGATGAGGACTCCGTAGACGACGCTAAACAGCGCGGTGGTCGCGCCGATCCCCAGGCCCAGCGACAATAAGGCCACGGTCGCGAATCCAGGAGTGCGGCCCAGGCCTCGAACGGCGTATTTCAGATCCTGCCAGAATTGTTCGACGAACATCCATCCCCACATATCGCGTGTCCTCTCCTTGATTAGAGTCGTGTTGCCCAATGCCCTGTGCGCGGCATCTTGTGCTTCGAAAGGAGACAGTCCGGCGTCTTGCTGCTCCTCTGCTTCGAGCTCCAGATGTGATCGCAACTCGCGATCCAGGTCGTCTTCCTTTTTGCGCCGCCAGAACTTCATGCGGGCCACATAATTCGACCAATGGCGTCCGACATCCGCTTCCATTTGGATTCCTCGGCAACCAGATGTTTTTTGCCGGCCGCTGTGAGCCGGTAATACTTGAACTCCCGCTTTTGGTTACTCCCTGCGTTGTCCCATTTCGCCGCGACCAGGCCTTTGCGCTCCAGGCGATGAAGAGCCGGATAGAGCGATCCGTGCTCCACTTGCAGGACATCTTCGGTGGTCCGCTGGATGTGCTTGGCGATCTGATGGCCGTGCGCGGGTCCAAACAGGAGCGTGCGGAGGATCAGCATGTCCAAGGTGCCCTGCAGCAGGTCAATGCGGTCTGGCATGTCGTTAGTAGACATTCTACCCTGCCAGGGTAGACTCTCGGCCAACGCTTTGGTTAGCCGCGTTGTTATAAGTGATAGAATTTGAATCCGGATATCGTCGCGGCAGATGACTCAGCAACCAGAGCGCGAGGAACTGGACTATCTGTTCAGCGTCACTTACGAAGAGTTACGCCGCCTGGCATCCACGGTGAGGCGCGGCGATCCCAGCGCGACTCTCAATCCTACCGCTCTGGTGAACGAAGCCTGGCTGAAACTGGCGGGTTATCCCCAGGTTTCGAACACCTCCCGTCTCCACTTCAAGCGGATCGCGGCGCGCGCGATGCGGCAGGTGCTGGTGGAAGCGGCCCGGCGCCGCAATGCCGACAAGCGCGGCGGCCGAGGAGCCAGCTTCGTCACGTTTGACGAAGCGATGTCTACGGTCGCGTGCGAACGCGAGTTGCTGGGCCTCGATACCGCGCTCGACGAACTTGCCCGCATGGAGCCGCGTCAGGCCATGATGGTCGAAAGCCGATTCTTCGGGGGCCTCGAGATCGCCGAAATTGCGGAATTGCTCGAAGTGTCCGAAGCCACCATTCTTCGCGACTGGCGCGCCGCCAAAGCATGGCTCGCCCATACGCTGCGGCCCCTACAATGAGGCGATGATGGATAGCGCGCGCTGGGCTCACGTCCAGAAATTGTTCGGCAGCGCGGTCGACCTTGCCCGGTCCGATCAACAGATCTTCCTTGCGAGAGAATGCGGCAGTGACCAGGCCCTGATGGATGAAGTGCAGGCAATGATCGAGGAGGACGCGAGAGGCGATTCTCTACTCGATCGCGACGTGTCCCACGTTGCCAATAAGTTTTTGAGCGATGCGCCTTCGTTCCAGCAAGCCGGTCCTTACCGGATTGTGCGGATGCTCGGCGAAGGAGGGATGGGCGTCGTTTATCTGGCCGAGCGCGACGACCTCGGCAGCATGGTTGCGATTAAGATCCTGCGCGATGCGTGGCTTTCGCCCGCGCGGCGGGAGCGTTTTCTCACCGAGCGGAGGACGCTGGCCCAGCTCAATCATCCTTCGATCGCGCGGCTCTACGATGCGAGCACCCTTCCCGACGGAACGCCGTGGTTCGCCATGGAATATGTCGAAGGCGTTCCGCTCACGAAGTATTGCGAGCGTCTTTCGATTAGAGAACGCCTGCAACTCTTCCGCGAGGTTTGCGAAGCCGTGCAGCACGCTCATCTGCACGCAGTCATTCATCGCGATCTGAAACCGTCGAACGTTCTGGTGCGTCCGGACGGGACGGTGCGTCTCCTCGATTTCGGAATCGCCAAGCAGCTCGACCGCTTCGATGCGCCCGCCGATCGCACCAGGACGGGGTTGCGGCTGATGACCCCCGCCTACGCCGCCCCGGAGCAGATTCGCGGCGACCGAATCGGTATCTACACGGATGTCTATTCGCTGGGCGTGGTGCTCTATGAACTGCTCGCGGGAAAGCTTCCGTTCGACCTGTCGGATCGTACGCCTGGGGAGGCCGAGACGATGATCCTCGAAAAGGAGCCGGAAAAGCCGTCTTCCATCGTCGATCTCGCCGCCGATCTGGATGTGCTCTGCCTCACCGCAATGCATAAGGATCCCGAGCGCCGGTACAGTTCCGTCGAGGCACTGATTCGGGACATCGATCATTATCTGAGAAGCGAGCCCTTGGAGGCGCAGCGCGACACTCTGCGTTACCGGGCTCGCAAATTTATCGGCCGCAACCGGCGCGCCGTCGCTGCCGCCGCTGTTGTGTTGACGCTGGTCGTCGGGTTGGTCGCATTCTTCACGGTGCGCCTGACGATTGCCCGCAATCGCGCATTGGACGAGGCCGCGCGAACCCAGCGCATCCAGCGCTTCATGCTGAACCTGTTCGAAGGCGGGGAGAAAGAAACCGGGCCCGCCGACAATTTACGGGTCATCACGCTGCTCGATCGCGGCGTGCAGGAGGCGCAGGATCTGAATAGCGAACCGTCGGTGCAGGCCGAACTTTATCAAACGCTCGGAAGCATCTATCAGAAGCTCGGCAAGCTCGATCGTGCCGATTCGCTGCTCAGCTCCGGCTTGGAGCGTCGTATATCGCTGTCCGGTAAAGACAGCGCGGAAGCTGCGGACAGCATGGTTGCACTGGGCCTTCTTCGCATCGACCAGGAAAAGCTGCCGGATGCGGAACGGCTGATCCGCGAAGGTCTTGAGATTGCGAAACACCATGCGCCGCGCAACGACCCTTCGCTTGCCAAAGCCACCACCGCTCTGGGCCGTGTGCTCGAAGAGCGCGGCTCCTACGATCAAGCGGTTCCCCTGCTCGAAGAAGCCGTGAAGCTCAGTTCGAAACAGAGTGCTGTCAATCCTGAACTGGCCGACAGCTTGAACGAGCTCGCCAGCGTGCATTTCTACGCCGGCCGATACGCCATCGCCGATTCTTTATTTCGCCGCGTCCTCCAGATGCATCGCCAACTTCATGGCGACCGCCATCCGCTGGTTGCCGACGATTTGATCAATATTGGCGCGGTGCAGCAGGATTTGGGCTATTACAGCGAAGCCGAGAGGTTCGAGCGGCAGGCGCTCGAAATCAACCAGTCCTACTACGGCGGCGATCACCCGCAAATGGCGCACAACCTGACCGTCCTGGGCCGCACACTCATTCACGAGAAGCGATTCGACGAGGCGGTCGCCGCTCTCGAAAAAGCGCTCCCCATCGAAGAGAGGGCCTACGGGCCGGTGAGCCGGCAAGTCGCCTCAGCGCTCAACGAGCTGGGAAATGCCGCCATGAACCGACATCAGTACGATGACGCGGAGCCGTACTTTCGCCGCATGGTCGATATTTATCGCGCGGTGTACAACAATCATCATTATTTGATCGGCATCGCGCTGTCCAACCTGGCGGGTGTGTACGTCGGGCGCAAGGAGTACGTCCGCGCCGAGCAGTTTTATAGAGACGCCATTCAGGCCTTCGCCGAAACACTCCCCGCCAATCATCTGAACATGGGAATCGCGCAGATTAAGCTGGGACGCGCGCTTGTCCTGCAATCGCGATTCAGTGAGGCCGAAGGCCACATCGTTTCCGGTTACGCGATTTTGAGCAAGCAGGCGAATCCGTCGTCAGTGCACCTGCAAAACGCCCGCCAGGACTTGGTCAGCGTGTATGACGCATTGAAGCAGCCCGATAAGGCGCAGAGGTTTCGAGCGGAATTGATTGCCGCGAAATAAAATGTACAGGTCGGGGACCTGTCCTACTCGCGCCGTCGCCAAGAACATTGCGGATCAGGCATAATTACAGACAACATGAGTGGCGTACGGGTATTGGTCGGCACGCGCAAGGGCGCGTTCATTTTGACGGCGGATGCGAAACGGGAGAAATGGGACGTGAGCGGCCCCCATTTTGCCGGCTGGGAACTTTATCACGTGAAGGGTTCGCCCGCCGACCCGAATCGTTTATATGCGTCGCAGTCCAGCGGCTGGTTTGGCCAGTTGATCCAGCGCTCGAATGACGGCGGGAAAACGTGGGAGCCTGTCGATAACAAATTCGCCTACGACGGAATTCCCGGCACCCACCAGTGGTACGACGGCACGGCGCATCCATGGGAGTTCAAACGGGTGTGGCATCTGGAACCTTCGCTCACCGATCCGGACACGGTTTACGCCGGGGTGGAGGACGCCGCATTTTTCCGCTCGACCGACGGGGGCAAAAGCTGGGGCGAGCTTTCCGGGCTGCGCGGCCATGGCTCGGGTCCCAGGTGGCAGCCGGGCGCCGGAGGCCTGTGCCTGCACACGATTATCCTCGATCCGAGCGATCCACAACGTATTTTTATCGCGATCTCCGCGGCCGGCGCGTTTCGCAGCGACGACTCGGGCGAGACGTGGAAACCGATCAATAACGGATTGTACTCGCAGTACATCCCTGAGCCGAGAGCCGAAGTCGGGCACTGCGTTCACCACGTGGCCATGCACCCCTCGCGACCCGGGGTGCTGTTCATGCAGAAGCATTGGGACGTCATGCGCACCGACGACGCCGGCGAAAACTGGAGGGAGATCAGCGGCAACCTGCCCACCGACTTCGGCTTCGTGATCGACGTTCACGCCCACGAACCCGACACGATTTACGTCGTGCCGATCAAGAGCGATTCCGAGCACTATCCGCCGGATGGAAAGCTGCGCGTATATCGCAGCCGCACCGGCGGGGACGAATGGGAGGCGCTCACCAATGGTCTGCCCCAGAGCGACTGCTATGTAAACGTTTTTCGCGATGCGATGGCGGTCGACTCGCTTGACGCGTGTGGGATTTATTTCGGGACCACAGGGGGCCAGGTGTACGCCTCGGCCAACGCCGGAGATACCTGGGCTCCGATTGTGCGGGATCTTCCAGCGGTGCTTTCCGTGGAAGTGCAAACGCTCGCGTGATTCAGATGGCCATCAAGGTCGTGCTGCCGGCGCATCTGAGAGCTTTAGCGAAGGTCTCGGGCGAGGTAAAGATCGAGGTCGAGGGGCCAGTGACACAAAGGTCGGTCCTCGATGCGCTCGAAGCGTCCTATCCGATGCTGCGGGGAACCCTTCGCGACCAGGTCACATTCGAGCGCCGGCCGTTCGTTCGATTCTTCGCCTGCGAGCAGGATCTGTCCCACGAATCAGCGGACTCGGCTTTGCCCGAAGCGGTCGTGTCGGGAGCGGAACCGTTTTTGATCGTGGGAGCAATCGCCGGCGGATAACTCATCCACAAAAGGCTCGCTGTCTGCTAAATTGTTTGCTACGGATGAATCGACGGGATTTCCTGGGCGGCGTTGCTTTAGCGGGACTGAGCGGCTGCGCGCGCAGAGTCCCGACGGCGGTTGTCCCGGCCCACGAAATTCTTCCCAGACTGATGCCGGTCCGCGCGCAGGTGGACCGGATCTTTCGCGTCACCGTGTGCCTGCGCCCCTTCCGCGCAGCCGGTCCCCGCCTCGATGTCGAGCGCGTCGGCGACAAGACCGTCGTTCACAACTACGGGCACGGCGGCAGTGGATGGTCGCTCTCCTGGGGATCGAGCAGTATCGCGGTCGAGAAGGCCATGGCGGTCGGAGAACGCGACGTCGCCGTGATCGGATGTGGCGCGTTGGGCCTGACCTCGGCGATTCTGCTGCAGCGCGCCGGTGCCAAAGTTACGATTTACGCCAAGGAGCGGCCGCCCGAAGTCCGATCGGCGCGTGCCACCGGATCCTGGACGCCCGATTCGCGGATCGCCTTGACGAACTCGGTGTCGCCCGATTTCCCGGCACTTTGGGAAAAGATGTGCCGCACGTCATTTCACACCTACGAGAGCTACCTGGGCATGGCGGGGAATCCCGTCGAATACACCGACCGGTACACTCTATCAGACGGCGACCCCGAAGGGCCTCCTCGCAAAGACGCCCTCGATTTCGCGCGTTACCAGGATCGCGTACGAGACATAACGCCGCGCTCCCACGATCTGCCTGCTGGCACTCATCCATTCCCGACGCGCTACGCCAGGAGAAGTTCGAGCCTCACCTTTAACATCGCGGGCTACTCCCGTCAGCTCGTCAACGACTTTTTAGTGGAGGGCGGCAAGATCGAGAGAACCGAGTTTCATACCCCCTCCGAGCTAAGCCAGTTGCCTCAGAAAGCGATCGTCAACGCCACCGGCTACGGAGCCAGAGCGTTGTGGAAGGACGAATCGATCGTCCCTGTGCGTGGCCAGATCGCCTGGCTGATTCCGCAGCCCGAGGTGAATTACGGGGTGTCCTACAAAAACGTACACATCCTCGCGCGCCGCGACGGTATCGTCGTGCAGGATGGAGGCATCGGCGAAATGGAAGGATACAACGACGCCAATGAACAGCCCGACCGCGCAGCCGCGGAATCCGCGGTTCAAATAGTGGCGGAGTTATATTCGCACATGAGTTGAGTAGGACAGGTCCCCGACCTGTCCGACCGGACTCGATATACTCATTTCATGAGCAAATCCATCCTGATTCCAGCCACGCTGCTGACCTGCGCGGCCCTGTTTGCCGGCAATCCGCAGAGTCCCTCCGCGCAAGCCTCACTCACTCTCGGCGGCAAGTCGATCACGATCAAATACTCCGCCCCCTCGGTCCGCGGCCGCCAGATATTCGGCCCCGACGGCCGCATCAGTAAGGACCCAACCTGGCCAGTGTGGCGAGCCGGTGCCGACGACGCCACCGCTCTGCACACCGATGCCGACCTCGTGATCAACGGCCTCAATGTTCCCAAAGGAGATTACACGGTTTTTGCTCTAGTCAACGTCAATCCCTGGCAGCTCATCATCAACAAGCAGACCAAGCAGTGGGGCTTGTCTTACGACGCCAAGCAGGATCTCGGCCGCGTCCCCATGACCGTCACCAAACCGTCCGCTCCCATCGAAACGTTCAAGATCACGCTTTCCGGCGCCGGGAACAAAGGGAAACTGCAAATGGAATGGGAGAACGTCATCGCTTCGGTTCCCTTCACGGTGAAATGATCCCGCGCCCTGCCGAATCTTTGCGCGAGGGCTTCTCCAAGTGGACAGATGACTTCAACGAGATCCGTGGCCTCTTCTCCGAAATGCTCGAAGAAGAAGGCGACGCGGATCTCGCCGTATTCTTACGCTCCTGTTTCTCCACCGAACCGCGACCGTCAGGGAGCGGACAGACGCAACTAGCGCTGCCCGCCGAATATTGTCAGGCCCTTTCCATCGTCTTTCAGCTTCTCGATATCGTCGAGGAAAACACCGCGAATCAGGTCCGCCGCCGCGCCGAGGACCCGCGCCGTCAGGAAGGCGAGCCCGGCCTCTGGCTCTATAACCTCGGCGATATTCTCGCCCATGGATTCTCCGAAGCCTCGCTGCGCACTACGATGGAGCAGGTCTCGGTCGAACCCGTCCTCACCGCGCATCCCACGGAAGCCAAGCGCGCGACTGTCCTCGAACATCATCGCGCCATCTATCTTCT
>Ga0182024_10019557_pt1 | contig 12470 bp, 8 predicted proteins | sample P32metaG_FD_120480 | JGI IMG/M metagenome (GOLD analysis project Ga0182024, IMG submission 120480) | Permafrost microbial communities from Stordalen Mire, Sweden - P3-2 metaG (Illumina Assembly) | ecosystem: Environmental > Terrestrial > Soil > Wetlands > Permafrost | place: Sweden: Stordalen... | reverse complement strand
CGTCGCCGGCATGAGGTTCTCGTCGGTCTTGGCGACGCGCACGAGCTCGTCGAGCGCGCGCTGCACGGCACCGTTGTCGCGCGTCGCCCGCGTCTTTGCAAGCCGGTCGAGTTGACGCTGCGAGGCGGCCTCGTCGACGTGGTGCAACTCGACCGCCGGGTTCGGACTGTTGTCGCGGTACTTCGTCACGCCGACCACCTGGCGCTCACCGGCCTCTTTGCGGCGATGCAAGTCGTAGGCCGCGTCGGCCAGCTCGATCTGGAAGAAGTTGTCCTCGATGCAGTTGATCACACCGCCGCGCTTGTCGATCTCGGCGAAGTAGTCGAAACACGCTTTCTCGATATCGGACGTGAGGCGTTCGAGCGCGTACGAACCGCCCAGCGGATCGATCGTGCCGGTGACCCCGACCTCCTCGGCGATGATCTGCTGCGTTCGCAGCGCGATCTTCATCGCCGGTTCACTCGGAATCGAGAGCGCTTCGTCGTAGCCGTTGGTATGCAGCGACTGCGCGCCGCCGCAAACCGCGGCCAGCGCCTCGATCGCGGTGCGGGCGATGTTGTTGAGCGGCTCGCGCGCGGTGCACGATACGCCCGCGGTTTGGCAGTGGAAACGCAGCCGCATCGATTCGGCCTTCTTGGCGCCGAAACGCTCCTGCATCACCCGCGCCCACACGCGGCGCGCAGCGCGGAACTTGGCAACCTCTTCCAAGAAGTCGATCTGCGAGACGAAGAAGAACGACAGCCGCGGCGCGAAGTCGTCGACGCCGATGCCGGCTTTGACGACCTCTTCGACGTATGCGATTCCGGCGGCCAGCGTGAACGCGACCTCTTGGATCGCGGTACTGCCTGCTTCGCGCGTGTGATAGCCGCTGACGTTCACCGGATTGTAGCGCGGCAGATGCTGCGCCGAATAGGTGATGGTGTCGCGCACGATCCGCATCGCCGGCCGCGGCGGGTACACCCACTCCTTCTGCGCGACGTACTCCTTGATGATGTCGTTCTGGATCGTGCCCGAGAGTTTCTCGCGATCGAAGCCGCGCTCTTCGGCGACGACCAGATACATCGCGAACAAGATGAAGGCCGACGGGTTGATCGTCATCGAGACGCTGATCTTCTCGAGGTCGATCCCGGCATACAGATCGAGCATGTCGTCGACGCTGTCGACTGCGACCCCCTCGCGGCCGACTTCGCCTTCACTGCGCGGATCGTCGGAGTCGTAGCCCATCAGCGTCGGCATGTCGAAGTCGGTCGAGATGCCGGTCTGGCCTTGGGCGATGAGATACTTGAACCGTTCGTTCGTGTCGTCGGCGGTGCCGAAACCCGCAATCTGCCGCATCGTCCACGGCTGCGCGCGATACATCGTCGGGTAGGGTCCGCGCGTGTACGGGAACTGGCCCGGAAAGCCGAGGTCACGCGCGTAGTCGACGTCACCGACGTGCGCAGGGGTGTAGATCCGCTCCAGCACCGCGCCGCCTTGGGTGCGAAACGCGTCGCGCGCTTCGGCACGGCGTTCGGTGAAGGGCAGGAGCGTGAGCTGCTCCCACTCGCGCTGCAGGTCGGCGATCGGCGTTTCGGTCGTCTGCACGGTCGGGACTCCCTTGGCTAAATTGTATACAATCGTATCGATGTAGAGGTCGTGGCCTCCTGCTGATTGTATACAATTTCCATGACGATCGAGCTGGGCCATGCTGGGGAGCCGCGCTCGGAGAGTCTGGTCGAGGAGCTCCGCGAGGCGATCCTCACCGGAAGGTACGCACCCGGCGCGCGCTTGGTCCAGGATGACCTGGCCGAAGCCTTCGGGGTCAGCCGGATCCCGCTGCGCGAGGCGCTGCGCCGGCTCGAGGGCGAGGGGCTGGTGCTGATCAGCCCCAACCGCGGCGCCGTCGTGCGCACGCTCGCCCCCAAGGACGTAGTCGACCTGTACGACCTGCGGCTCGCGCTCGAGTCGCTCGCGCTGCGTCGTGCCGCCGAGCGCTACGCCGATTTGCGCGCCTCGACCAAGGCGCGCCACGCGCAAGCCCGCCAGGCGATCGCGGCGCGCAACTTGCCGGCGCTGTTTCGACTCGACCGCGACTTTCACGCCGACGTCGCGGCTGCATCCGACAACGGGCAGCTCGTCGCCGCGCTCGGTGCGCTGTGGTCGCAAATCATGCGCATGATGCACGCGTACTTCGCGGCTGGGGACTATCCGGTCGACACCTGGGACGACCACGAAGCGATCGTCGACGCGATCGCGCACGGCGACGCCGAGCGCGCGATCGAGCGACTTACCGCGCATCTCATCGGCAGCCGCGACCGCATTCTGCTCAGCCTGCGCGCGCAAGGCGCGCCGGCGGCGATTTAGTTCAATCGGCCCTTGAGGACCGCGCGCGCGTGCGCGCCGCCGTCGGGGCAGCGCGTCACGGCGAACTCCTCGGCGACCGTCGAGACGATGAACAATCCGCGGCCGCTCTCGGCCAACGCGTCGGCCGGCAAGCGCGCGTTGTGTTGGAATCCTGGGCCGGTGTCGACGACGTGCAGCACGGCGGTCTCGCCGCTGAGATCGAGTGCGACGTCGATCAAGCCCGGGGCGTAGCGCTTGGCGTTGCCGACCAGTTCGGCATAGACGAGCTCGGACGTCGTGCGATCGGGCCGGGTGATGCCGCGTCGTTCCAGCGCGGCGACGATTGCGCGCCGGGCGTTTCCGGCAGCGCGCGCATCACGCGCGTCGAACGTCCAGCGCATCGCTCCGTGATCTCCGCCGATCTCCAGCAGCGAGCGCCGAAACGCGACGACGAGCATCGCCACGTCGTCGCCGGCCGCGACGCCGTGCAGCACGGCATCGTGGATCGATTGGGCCGGCGCCGCCGCGAGGTCGGCGGCAGCCAGCGCTTTCGCCAGCGCGAGCTCCCCGCCGATGATGTCGCGCTCGGCTTCGACCAAACCGTCGGTGTAGAGCAGCACCGTCGTGTCGTCGGGAAGCTCGGCATTGCGCGTTACGTCCTGGCCCCGCTCGCGCAAGCCCAGCGGCAGACCCGCCGCTTCGATCGGCGCGACGCGCGCATCGCGCGTGCGCAGCAGCGGCGGCGGATGACCGGCACCGGCGTAAGCGATTGTCGCCCACACCGGATCGATCACTCCGACCCACGCGGTGACGAAGCGGTCCGGCGCCTGCGAGCGCAGCACGCGGTCGGCGGCGTCGAGCATCACCGACGGATCGGGATTGATCGCGGCGGCACCGCGCAGGCTTTGCCGGATCGCCGCCATGGTTGCGGCCGCGTCGAGCCCGCTGCCCGCAACGTCGCCGACCGACACGATCACCCGGCCGTCGGGGACGCGAAACGCATCGTACCAGTCGCCGCCGATAAGCGCGTCGTTGCGGCCGGCCTGGTACAGCGCGTCGAACCCCATGCCGCCGACCCGCGGCAGATCGGTCGTCAGCGCCGCTGCTTGGAACGTGTGCGCGACGCGGCGTTCGCGCTCGTACGCTTCGGCGTTGGCGAGCGCCGGCGCGAGCCGCCGCGCGACTTCGGAGATGAACCCGACGTCGCTCTGGCTGTAGCGGCGGCCCGACGTCCCGTCATACATCACGGCGAGCGTGCCGCGCACGGCGCCGCGATAGGCGATCGGCACGATCGCGGCGGAGATGACGTTCAGCTCGCGCACCGTCTCACGATACTGCTCGTCGAGGTCCGCCAGCGTCCCTTCAGGCATCTCGTGATAGATCGCCGGGCGCTTCGTGCGCACGACGGCTGGTGACCCGATCGTCGCATCCGGCGCGAAGTAGCGCGCGTCGAGCATCTCGTCGGCCCGGGCGCCCAAGGCCGGATCGCGATGATGCGACGCGGCGAGGACGAGTGCTCCGTCGTCGTCGACCAGATTCACCGTCGCCCAGTCGGCGAACAGCGGCACGAGCAGCCGCGTCGCCGCTTGCAAGGTCTCGCGCAGGTCCAACGTCTCGGCGAGCGACTCGCCGAGCCGCGCGTAGAACGCTTCGCTCGCCGCGATGCGGCGCTGCGCTTCGGTCGCGTCGCGCGCTTCTTGGAACAAACGCGCGTTTTCGAGCGCCGCACCGATACGGCGCGCGAGGTTCTCCGCGGTAGCGAGGTCGGCGTCGCCGTAGTTCGGCGTCGCGCCGGTGCGGCAAAAGGTCAGTGTACCGTAACGCCGGCCGCGCGCGGTCATCAGCACCGTCAGCAACGACGTCAAGTCTTCGTCGCGCATGCGCTGGTAGTGGTCGTCGTCGGCGGCCGCGCGCTCCCACCACGACGCGTCGATCCGCGGGACGATGACGCTTTCGCCGCTGCGCCACGCGACCGCGATCGGATGCACCGGATGTCCGAGCGGCGGGACTTGACCGACCGAGCGCTGGAACGGATCGCGGCGCCGCGGATCGCGATGCTCGACCGCCGCGCGCCGCAGCGAACCGTCTTCGGTGGTCAGATCGAACAGCACGTAATCCGCGAACGACTCCACGGCCGCCTCGGCGACCGTCCGCACGATCGCCTCAGGTTCGAGTTCGCCGGCGAAGAGCTCGTCGGCGCGCACCAAAAAGGCGTCGCGCGCCGCGGCACCGTGCAGCGCCTCGATGTCGGTGTAGGTCCCCGACCAGTGCGCGATCGCGCCGCCCGCGTCGCGCAGCGGCGTACCGCGGGCCAGGAACCAGCGCGCCAAGCCGTCGCGTCCGACGATGCGGAACTGTACCTCGTACGGCGCCTCGCCGCGCACGGCCGCGTTCCAGGCGATCGCCACCCGCGCGCGGTCATCCTCATGCACGGCGGCAAGCCACGCGCGACCGAGCGACTCCGCCGCGGAAAGCCCGGTATAGTCGTACCAACGCGGACCGTAGAAATCCGTGTCGCCGCCGGGCGTGCTTCGCCACACGATCTGGGGGAGCGCCTCGATGATCGCCCGCAAATCGCCGTCGCGAATGGTCGCACCGGCGCCTCCCGACTCGTGCGGAGAAGGCGCTTCGTGGCGGATCAACGTGCTCGTTCTACCCGCCCAGCCACGGATCAGACATCGTTTCCGCGGCTACCGCTGGCGCAGGGTCCGCAGATCTCCGTCACGCACCGTCACGCCCGTCGCGTCAAACCACTCCATCAGCGGGACGGCGTACTTTCGTGTCGTCCCGATCGCATCGCGAAAGCGTGCCATGGTGACCGGGCCGTTCCGCCTCACGGCGTCCTCGAGCCGCCGGCGGATCTCGGTGATCTGCGAGCCGCGGTAGACGTCACCGCCGACCTTGACCAGCGCGCCGGTCGCGACGAGCGTGTCGAAGGCCTGCGACAATCCGGCGATACGCGTCGTTCGAACCGCCGCAACGACGTCGTCGAGCGCTGACGGGACGAAGGGTTGCGCCGGATCGATCGCGACCGCGCGCTCGAAAAACTCCTGCTGCTCGGCGGTCAAGCGCGGCTGGTGCGCGGGTGTCGCGTAGTAGCCCGCGCGCGCGCCGATGCGGCCGTCCTCTGCATCCGCAGCCAGGAAGCGTACGAGAAACGGCTCGTCGACGCCGAGCTCGCGCGCGAGTGCGAGCGACGTCGTGCCGAGCATCCAGGGCGCCTCAGCCTCGCGGCGCGCGAGCACCTCGAAGATGCGCCGCGAGAGGGTGTCGGCGGCCGTGGCGTCCAGATACAAAACCGGCTTGTGCAGACGACGCGCGGCGCCGTTCGCGACGAGCGTGCCGGCAAGCTCGGCGGCGCGTTCCTCGCGCAGGTTCGCCGCAGCGGCCAGCTCGGCGGCGCTGAGGGGTCTCAGACCCGACGACGCGAGGGCCTGCGCGACGGCGGCAACCTCAGGTGCCGGCATCTCTTCGGTCGGCGCGGCGAGGAGTGCGCCGGTGGTGCCGCCCCCCAGCAACACCTTCGGCGAGACCGCCCGAACGACGAACGCTTCGCCGGCATAGACGACCGTCGCGCGACGCAGGTGGAGCGTGGCTTCGACCGGCTCGCCGTCGATCGGCGGCTGCGCGTCGAAGACGAGCGTCCCGAGAATCTCAGCCGCGCCGAGATACGTACGCACCGGCGTGCGGCGCCGCAACAGCGCGACGGCATCGGCGAGCGCTCGGAAACGGACGCGCAACGAGGCGGCCGGCGCGAACGCCGCGTCGTGCAGGACCGCACCGCGGTGCAGCTCGGCGACGTCGACCCCGGGCACGTTCACCGCTGCGCGCGCACCGCCGGTCACCGCGTTTCGCGACGCGCCGAAGACCTGCAGCGAGCGTACGCGCACGTCGCGGCCGAGCGGATCGAGCCGCAGCGTATCACCCGCGTGCAACGCGCCTTGCATCAGCGTTCCGGTCACGATCGTACCGTGACCCGACAGCGCGAACACGCGATCGATCGGCAGGAACGCCGGCGCGCTCTCCGCGCGCGGCGGAAGTGCGACGAGCGCGTCGTGGATCGCCGCCCGCAGCTCCTCGATGCCCTCGCCGGTGAGCGTCGAGACGGCGAACGCCCGCGCGTCCGCTGCGAAGGTGCCGCGAATTGCGCCGGCGATCTCCGCGCGCGTCGTCGCCAGCGCCTCGTCATCGACGAGATCCCGTTTGGTGATCACGACGATCGTCCGGCGCACGTTGAGAAAGTCGAGGATGGCAAGATGCTCGAGCGTTTGCGGACGCACGCCTTCGTTCGCCGCGACGACCAGCAACAGCAGTTCCATCCCGGCCGCACCGGCCAGCATGTTGTGCAAGAAACGCTCGTGGCCAGGAACGTCGACGATCCCGGCTTCGACGCCGTCGTCGTAGCGCAGGTGCGCGAAACCGAGATCGAGCGTCATCCCACGCAGCTTCTCTTCGATCCAGCGGTCCGGGTCGGTACCGGTCAGCGCGCGAACGAGCGCGGACTTTCCGTGATCGACGTGCCCGGCGGTACCGATGACGTGCATCAGCGCGCGGCTTCGAGTGCCGCCGTCAGGTCTCCGTCGCGCTCCGGCGGTACCGTGCGCAGATCGACCAGCACGCGCGCACCGTCGACGCGCGCGACGACAGGCGGCGTACCGCGGCGCAAACGCGCCGCAGCCGCGTCGACGCCGCCTCGCGGATCGTGCCACGCCAGCGCGACCGAGACGAGCGGCGTGAGCGGCAGCGCCCCCGCGCCGACGTACCCTTCCACGCGCTCGATCCGCAGGTCGAGCCCGTCGAGTTGCGTACGCGCGGCTTGTGCGCGCGCTTCCAGCGCATCGAGCGGGGTTACCATCATGCGATAGAACGGAATGCGCTCGCGCGCGGCGGGATCGAGATGGAGGCGCAGCGTCGCAGCGAGCGCAGCGATCGTCGTGGTGCCGACGCGTAACGCGCGCAGCAGCGGGTTCGCGCGCATGCGTTTGACCAGCGCCGTGCGTCCGACGACGATACCCGCTTGCGGGCCCCCGAGCAGCTTGTCACCGGAGAACGCGACCAGATCGATCCCATCGGCGACCGCATCCTGCACCGTCCGTTCGGGCGGCAACCCGTACGCGCGCAGGTCGGCCAGGGCGCCGCTGCCGAGATCCTCGACGACCGGGACACCCGAGCGCACACCCAGCGCGGCAAGCTCGGCGCCTGAGACGGCGGCGGTGAATCCGTCGAGCCGAAAGTTCGAAGCGTGCGCGCGCATCAACAGCGCCGTCTGGGGTGTTAGCGCGCGCGCGTAGTCATCGAGATAGACTTTGTTGGTCGCGCCGACCTCGACCAGCCGTGCTCCGCTGCGCGCGAGAACATCGGGCAGACGGAAGCCACCGCCGATTTCGATGAGCTCGTTGCGCGCGACGATCACCTCGCGCGGCGAACCGTCAGGTGCCCGGGCGAACGTGTCGAGCACCAGCAGTACCGCTGCGGCGCAATTGTTGACGACCAGCGCATCCTCGGCGCCCGTGGCGGCGCGCAACAGTGCACCGACCCGGTCGTAGCGCGACCCGCGTTCGCCGGCGTCGAGATCGAACTCGAGGTTCGATGCGCCGCCGGTCGCGTCGTCGATGGCCGCGCGCGCTTCGCGCGCGAGCGGAGCCCGGCCGAGATTGGTGTGCAGCAGGATTCCGGTCCCGTTCAGCACGCCGACCAAACCGGTACGCGCCTCGCCGCCGAGTCGCCCGAGCACGTCTTCGACGATGCCGTCGGCTGCGGGGGTCGGATCGGCGTTCCGAGCCGCTCCGAGCGCGGCGGTGACGTGCGCCTTCACGGTCGCGGCACCCAGAAGCGCGACGAACCGCGCAACACGCGGTTCGTCGAGGATGCGATGGACCGCCGGGAGGCGGCTCAGCTCACGCGTCAGGCTACGGCGAGATGCTTGTCGAGCATCTGGCGGATGTGCGCTTCGGGGACGAAGCCGACGATCCGGTCGACCGCTTTGCCGCCCTTGAACAGGATCAGGCAGGGGATGCCCGAGACCTGGTAGTTACCGGCGATCTGCGGGTTCTCGTCGGTGTTCAGCTTGACGAAGCTGACGCGGTCGCCCAGTTGGCCGGCGACCTTTTCGACGACCGGCGACAGCATGCGACACGGACCGCACCACGGCGCCCAGAAGTCGACCAGAACGGGTTTGTCGGCTCCGAGCACCTGGGTCGAAAAGGTGCTCTCGGTAACGTCAGCCAGTGCGCTCATAGGTGTTAGTGTTGTTCCTCCGAGTACTTCGACCCCGCCGTAGGAGCGACGGTTTCGGCCCGGAACGACGCGGCGTGCGCCCGATTCCCGGCCTGACTGCCGCGCTTGCCGTCGTTGCCCTTGCGGCACCTGGGACGGCAAGCAGCGCGCCGCCGGTCACCGTGCTGGTGGCGGCGACGGTCGGCGAGGGCGCGCAACAGATGATGCCGGCCGCGCTGTGGTTCAAGCTGGTGAGCGACTACATCGGACCGGCGAAGGTCCTGAGTGACATCGAGTCGACGATGCCCGACGAGGAGCGCTGTACGTCCGCGCACGCCGCCTATGCCGTGCTCGCCACCTTCGATCGCGAGCCGCGTCTGCCGGGGATCGCACAAGATACAGACCGCGCGTACGCGGTCGCGCGCTTCACCGTACGGAACTGCACGACCGGTAGCGTGTCGGCGATGAAGATCGTCCGGCTCGAGAGCGATCCGGTCGGCGAATCCGAACGCGCGGGACCGGCGACCGCCGAGCGTCAGTGGGCGCGCGCCGTGCGCATGTCGCTCGCCCACGAACCGCTCGGAATCGTCGCCGCGCCGAAGGTCGCGACCAAGAAGACGCCGTCGCCGCCCTCGAGTTCGCCGGCGCTGATCAGCGATCCGATCGCGACCAGCGCGGCCATGCCGACCGGCACGCCGGTCACGACCGTTGCAGCCGTGGCAGCGACGAGTGCGCCGATCGTCGCGCGCGTCTCACGCTTTCGCGACGGTGTCGTGTACCTCGATAACGCGGGGCGCTTCGCGCCCTCGCAAGTCGTGGTCGACTACGCGTCGGCCGACGGCGCGCCGCATCCGCCGATCCAACTCGTGATCGACGAGGTGCAGCGCCGAACCGTGACGGCCAGAGTGCTCGACCACGGAACGCCGCGCGCCGGCGATCTCGTCTCGGCACTGCTACCGCCGACGCCGTCACCGGCACCGGAGCCGAGCCCGTAGGCGGATCGGCCGAAGGCCGAACGCGAGTGTTGGCGCACTTTGCGCCAACACACTATGGTTTCGGCGGCTCCTCTCCGGTGATGTCGGCAACGCGCTTGGACTGCTGACCCAAGTTCGCGATCGCAATCACCTCGTCGCCTTCGTCGAGCCGCTGCAGCCGCACGCCTTTGGTCGAACGTCCGGCGCGCCGGATCTGACCGACCGGAATGCGGATCACCTGGTTGCCCGAGGTAATCATCAACAGCTCGTCTTCGGGTGACACGAGAATCTGATCGACGACGTAGCCGATCTCTTTCTCCTTGGCGAACGCTTTGACGCCCTTACCACCGCGGGTGATGTGACGGTACTCGTCGATCGGCGTGCGTTTGCCGAACGCCTTCGAGGTGACGATGAGGACTTCGTTGCGCTCGTCCTCCATCACGTCCATCGCGACGATCTCGTCACCTTTGGCCAGCGTCATCGCCTTCACGCCGCGCGCCGGGCGTCCCATCGGGCGCACGTCGCGCTCGTTGAAGTGGATCGCCATCCCATCGTGGGTCGCGAGGATGATGTCGCGGTCGCCGCTGCTCAGATCGACCGCGAGCAGCTCGTCGCCCTCGTCGAGTCCGATCGCGATCAGTCCGTTGCGCCGCACGTTCTCGAAGTCGCCGAGCTTGGTCTTCTTGATGATGCCGCGGCGCGTCACCATCACCAAGTACTCCTCGGTGTCGAACGTGCGCACCGGGAAGACCGCCGTGACGAGTTCACCGGGCGGCAGTTGCAGCAGGTTGACCAGCGCGGTACCGCGCGCCTGGCGCGTAGAATCGGGGATCTCGTACGCGCGCAGTCTGAACGCGCGACCCTTGTTGGTGAAGAACAGGATGTGCTGGTGCGTCGACGCGACGAAGAAGTTGCGGACGACGTCTTCTTTCTTGAGGTTCGAGATGCCGATCACGCCGCGGCCGCCGCGGTTCTGCGCACGGAACGTGTCGACCGACACGCGCTTGATGTAACCGCCGACCGTCGCGGTGACGACGACCTCAGTGTCGGCGATAATGTCCTCGATCGAGAGCTCACCTTCGAGTGCCTCGACCGGCGTGCGGCGCTTGTCGCCCAACCGCTTACCGACGTCGAGCGTCTCCTCGCGCACGACGCCGAGCATCCGCGGCGCGGACGCGAGCAGATCCTTGAGATCGGCGATCGTCGCGAGTAGCCCCGCGTACTCGTCCTCGATCTTCTTGCGCTCGAGCCCGACCAGCGTGCGCAGGCGCATGTCGACGATCGCGGCCGCCTGCACCTCGTCGAGACCGCGCGCGATCTCGTCGCTCAGATCGACCGGATCGCTGTTCGGATCGACGCCCTCCGGCACGGGGAACCGCGCCATCAAATTCGCCTTGGCCTCGTCGACGGTCGCGCTGGCGCGAATGATCGAGATGACTTCGTCGATATTGTCGAGGGCGATCCGGAAACCGCGCAGGATCTTCGCGCGATCGCGCGCCTTGGTGAGATCGTACTCGGACCGGCGGCGCACCACTTCGCGGCGGTGCGTGACGAAGTGTTTGAGCATGTCGCGCAGCGACAGTACCATCGGCTCGAGCGGCGTCGACGCGCCGGTTGTCTGCGCCATCTTGCCGCCGCGCACGAACGGCACGAGGGCGAGCATGTTGAAGGCGAAGCTCGACTGCAGCGGCGTCTGCTTGTAGAGCTGGTTCAGCACGATTTGCGGGGTCGCGCTGCGCGCCAGCTCGACGACGATGCGCATGCCCTTGCGGTTCGACTCGTTGTGGAGCGCGGTGATGCCGGTGATCCGCTTCTCCTGATACGCGTCGGTGATCGACTCGAGGATGCGGTTGACCGAGACTTGGAACGGGACTTCGCTGATGATGATGCGATGGCGGCCACGGTCCTCGAAGATCTCGGCCTTGCCGCGCAGCATAACCGAACCGCGGCCGGTCTTGTACGCTTGGCGGATCGCCTCGCGACCGAGCAGAATGCCGCCGGTCGGAAAATCGGGCCCCTTGACGATGTGCAGCAGGATGTCGTCGAGTTCGTCGTCGCCCATGCCGGGATTGTCGATGACGGCCGCGACCGCCTCGCAGATCTCGCCGACGTTATGCGGCGGGATGTTCGTCGCCATGCCGACCGCGATGCCCGAGCTGCCGTTGACGAGCAACTGCGGCAAACGTGCCGGCAGCACGACCGGCTCTTCGGTTTGATTGTCGAAGTTCGGAACGAAGTCGACGGTGTTCTTGTCGATGTCCGCCAGCATGTCGAGCGCCGCTCGCGCGAGACGAGCCTCGGTGTAGCGGTAGGCAGCCGGCGGATCGGGATCGATCGAGCCAAAGTTGCCGTGACCGTCGACCAGCGGATAGCGCAAGGTAAAGTCCTGCGCCATGCGCACCAGCGCGTCGTACACCGAACTGTCGCCGTGCGGATGAAAGCTCTTGAGCACTTCGCCGATGACGCCCGCGCACTTGCGGTGCTGCTTGCTGGGATCGAGTCCCATCTCGCGCATCGCATACAAGATGCGGCGTTGAACCGGCTTGAGGCCGTCGCGCACGTCGGGCAGCGCCCGGGACGCGATGACCGACATCGCATACGAGAGGTAGCTCTCGCGCATCTCGTCTTCGACGGCAATGGCGGAGAGTCGGGAATCGTTGTTCACGGATGCTTTCTACGGATCGGCGGGGTCGTTATCGTTCGCTTCGGCGGGCAATGCGTCGGCGAGCGCCTCGGCGTCGTGCGCGACGCCGGCCTGCACGTCGGCAGCGTTCGCGCGCAAAGCGGCCAGGTGCGTATCGTAGCGCGCTTCGAGTTCGGCCAAGTGCTGGGCCGTGCTCGCGGCGGCCGCGCTACGATCGTCGGTGCGGTCGGTCACCTATGCGGAACAGCGTCGCGCTGCTTGAACAGCGCGCCGACCAAAAAGCCGACCACGCCGCCGAGCACCGCACCGAGAAT
>Ga0182024_10019556_pt1 | contig 12471 bp, 9 predicted proteins | sample P32metaG_FD_120480 | JGI IMG/M metagenome (GOLD analysis project Ga0182024, IMG submission 120480) | Permafrost microbial communities from Stordalen Mire, Sweden - P3-2 metaG (Illumina Assembly) | ecosystem: Environmental > Terrestrial > Soil > Wetlands > Permafrost | place: Sweden: Stordalen... | reverse complement strand
CAACCTCCCCCCCAAAGCCGGCTACAACCTCTGCGGCCAAAAACTCACAATGCCCACCCTCTTCAAAGCCCAAAACGGCCAAGAAATACACCAAAACACCCAGATCACCATCACCAACTGCACCAAACCCCACCACACCACCAAAACCCACACCAAACACCACACCACACGTCACAAATAAGACGTCCAGTCAGGCGGCGCCCGGGGCAGTGAGAAACATCCAGAGGATCCTTACGCCCGCCATATAGCGCAATCGGGGGAATTCAGAAACAACCGCACACGCGCGGTGGGGACTTCGCTAGGTTGAGCGTCGTGACAAGGCCACATCGCGCAATCCCGGCACTCATAGCGCTGTGTCTCGCCATCGCGGCGTGCGGCGGCGGCGGCTCGACCGTGGCCTCCAGCGAAGACACGGCGCAGCTCCCCAGCGAAAACGACGTGGCGCAGGTCGGCAGGCACGTGATCACACGAAGCCTGCTCAACACGTGGATGACGGTCGACCTCGCCACCGATTACTACGAAGCCACCAAACGGCAGGTGCCGGCGGGGCTGGTGTCAGAGCCGGCCAACTATCCCGCGTGCGCACGCGCGCTCGAAGGGGTCGCGGCGAAGAGCAAGACACAGCCGCTGCCCAGCGCCGCGAGCCTCAAGAGCAAATGCGAAGTGCTCTACCAGGCGATAAAGCAGCAGACGCTCACCTTCCTCGTGGGGTCCTACTGGAACATCAACTTCGACACGTCCCACGGTGTGAACGTGTCAGACGCCGAAGTCGCACGGAAGCTCGCAGCGGTGCGGGCCAAGGAATATCCCAAGCCCGGGCAGTTCGAGGAATCGCTGCGGTTGCGAAGGCGCGACATGGCGGAGGAGCAGTTCATCGCGAAGATCGACCTGCTCCAGGCGGCGCTCAAAAGCAGGTTGAGCAACAAGGCCGAACCAGAGCTGGAAGCACAGTTGGGCAGCGCGAACGACGACGCGATCTGCCGAGCCGAATACGTCGTGAAGCACTGCAAAGAGTCGGGCGCCGTGTACACGGGCCCATCGCCGGCGACACTGGCGCAGGAAATAGCCCATTAGCAGCGCGCGAGGAGCGCGCTACGCGGGCATCGCGGTGTAGTCGAGGTCGAGCACGTCGAGGATCGGCACACCGGAGATCACATCGCCCAGCAGGCTCCGCAGCTCGCGCGAGTCGAAGCGGTGTGACTGGGGCGCCACCGGGTTGACCGTCAGGGCCTCCAGCTCGATGCGCTCGAGCGCCTGCAGATGCAGGCCGCGGCGGCGGAACCACTCGGGGCCCCGTTTCCACAGGAACACACGGGTCGGGTCCGCCGCCACGAGCACCAGCTCGCGTTGGCGGCGCTGAAGCGCATGCGCGAGGCCCAGCAGGAAGCCTTCGGGCACGGCACCGGCTGCGAGCAGCCACCGCGCCCCGGGTCGCTCGTCAAGGAGCGCCGCGATCTGGGCGGCATCGGCCGTCAGCAGGAAGCGGGGCGGCAGTGACAGGGGGTCGCCCTGCTCGTCAAGGAGCAGGCTGTGCCCGTCGCCGGCGAGTGCACGCAGGCGAGCACCGGCCGCGGATGCGTCCTCGAGGAGCGGCAGGCGCGCCAGCTCGACGGCGTCGCGCGTCTGCGCCACCACGTCCTCGATCGCGTCAGCGAGGACCGCGCCGGTGGCCATCACCAGCCCGTCGGAAACGGCCGGCGAGGAGGCCGCCCGCCGATCGACGGCGCCGTCGATCAGCACCTGGTGCGCGCCGTGCGCGAGCATCGCATCGCTGACCGCACGCACGTCCGCGGCCGCGCTCGGTCCGGCGACCTCGATCGCGCCAGGCTGGCGCAGGCGCGCGACGATCACGCGCCCGAGCGGAGTGCGCACGCTGGTCTGCTCAAGCAGCTCGTGCTCGATCGCGCTCGCGCGCAGCAGGCCGTCCGTGGTCGCCACGAGGCTCCCCGCGGCGAGGTGCACGCGCGGCTTTGAGATGCGCGCGTCGATCACGTCGTGCTCCTCGCCGTCGCGACCCACCGAGGTCACGCCCACGCACGTGCCGCTTGCCTCGAGCTCGCGCAGCAGCACCGTCAGAGTCTGGGTCTTGCCCGTGTTCTTCGCGAGGCCGACGAGCGCGAGGCGCCTGCTCGACGCGGTCAGCTCACTGAGCATCGCGCTGCCAGCTCGCGCACGATGAACGTCGCCAGGTGCTGCGGTTCGGTGCCCTTGGAGAAGCCCGCGTCATAGCCGAGCTCCTTGGCGAGCTCGGCGGTCACGCGCGGGCCGCCGCAGGCGAGGATCATGCGCCCGCGGATCTGCTCGGCCTCGACCATCTCGACGAGCTCGCTGAGGTTGTGCACGTGCAGGTTCTGCTGGGTGACAGTCTGGGAGACCAGGATCGCATCGGCCCCGACCTCGATCGCCTTCGCCAGCAGCACGCTGTTGGGGACCTGGCTGCCGAGGTTGTAGGTTCGAAAGCAGCGGTAGCCCTCGAGGCCGTGGTGGCCGTGGTAGCCCTTGAGGTTGAGCATCGCGTCGATGCCGACGCTGTGCGTGTCCGAGCCGGTGCTGGCGCCCACCACCACGATCGGCCGGCCGAGGTGCGTCTGCGCGAAGTGCTCGATCTCGTCCTCGCTCATGTACTCGATGTCGAAGCCCTCGCCGTGCAGCGCCGCGAAGTCGACGCTCGCGGTGCAGCGGCCGTACATCACGAAGTACGTGTAGCCCTCCGTCAGCTGCTCGTAGTGGACGACCTCCGGCTGCTCGAAGCCCATCGCGGCGGCGAGCTCCAATGCCGCGCGGCGGCCGGCCAGTGAGAAGGGAACGGGCAGCGTGAAGCTGAGCTGCACGAGGCCGTCGTCGAGGTGGTCGGCGTAGGGCCGTACCGCCGATAGATCGACGTCATGCATCGCTCAGCGGGACCTCACGCATAGCTGGCCTCGCGCATCAGCTCGACTGCCGGGTTGCGGTAGCCCTCCTCGACGGCGACGATCCCGTCGATGCCGCGGCCCTCCTCGACGCCGCGGCTGACGTCGCCGAAGGTCGCGGCGGCGATCGCCTCGAACAGGTTCGTCTGCGCGATCCGCTCGAGGATCTCGCGCGCGCCCGAGAGCACGTGCTGGGCGCGCGTCTGGATGATGCCACCCGGCTTGAACTCGATCTCATCGCCGAGGTCGCGCGCGGCGTTGAACACGTAGTCGACGTTCTGCAGGCCGAGCACGCGGTCGTGGATGTGCGGCGTGAAGATCCCCTCTGTCGGCACGCCGATCGTCTGGATGCCCTGGCCGGTGGCCACGGTGACGAGGTTGAACAGGGCGTCGGCCGCGTGCGTGCGGAACAGGTTGCCGTCCATGTGCCTGGTCGGGGGCATGTACTTCACCGGGCAGTCGGGGAACAGCTCGCGCGTCAGCTGCGCCTGCGCCCACTCGTACAGGAGGCCGTTGGTGACCGGCACGTCGATCTCGAAGGCGTCGCCGAGCGCGATCTGCGCGTCGGGCACGCCCGAGTCGCGCGCGAGCTGGTGGTTGATGAACTGCGAGGCGGTCACCGACGGCGCCGCCTCGACCGCGTCGGCCGTGCGCAGGTAGTTGTCCTCGCCGGTGTTGATGACGACGCCGAAGTAGCCGTTGATCATGCGCGAGACGCGCTGGTCGATCAGGCCACGGACGATGTTGATGTCGCGGTAGAGGATCCCGTAGAGGGCGTCGTTGACCATGTTGTCGAAGCCCTCCCACGCACCCATCACCGCGATCTCCGACATGCACAGCCCCGAGCAGAAGCTCGACAGGCGCACGTAGCGGCCGTGCTGCACCGACCACTCATCCATCGCCTCGCGCATGATGCGGAAGTTGGCCTGCGTGGCGAAGGTGCCGCCGTAGCCCTCGGTGGTGGGGCCGTAGGGGACGTAGTCGAGCAGGCTCTGCGCGGTCGAGCGGATCACCGCGACGATGTCGCCGCCGGCCTCGGCGACGGCCCTCGCGTGCACGACGTCCTCATAGACGTCGCCGGTAGCCGTGAGCACGTAGCGCAGCGGCGTCGTCGCTTCGCCGAGGCGTTCGCGCAGCTCGCGGCGCTCGTCGAAGCGGGCGGAGATCTCGCGCAGGCGCGCCGCGCACTCCTCGCCGACGCGCTCGCGGATCGCGCCCTCCTCGGAGTGAGCCAGCGCGAACAGGTCGAGCTCGCCGGCGCTCACCGCCTCCGCGATCTGCTGCGGCGAGCGGCCGGTCTGCAGCATCGCGTTGCCGAGCCAGTGGGCGATCCCACGGCCGAGACCGCCGCCGGCGTGAACGTGGTCGACGAGCACGTTCGGCAGCGGCGCGTCGAGCTCGTTGGCGCCGTCCACGCCGAGCAGGCGCGTGACGCTGCGCTCGACCGACACGGTCGTGTGGCCGGCGATCCTGTCGGCCACCTGCTTGGCGATCTGCCTGGCGGCCTGGCGGCAGGCGTCGATCACGCCCGGATCGAGATCGAGCTTCCCGTGTGTCTCGCTCGGCCGGCTCACTGCAGATCCTTGACGATCGGGAACGGGATCACCTCGCGCAGCGTGTCGCGTTCGGTCAGGATCATCACCAGCCGATCGACGCCCATGCCGCCGCCGGCGGTGGGCGAGTAGCCGTACTCCAGCGCGCGCGCGTACTCCTCGTCGTTGGGGTGCGGCACATCGCCGTCGTCGACCGCGCGTCGCCGGCGCTGGTCGACGAAGCGCTGCCACTCATCGACCGGGTCGTTGAGCTCGGTGTCGCCCGATACGAGCTCGATGCCGCCGATGACGGCGTCGAAGTGCTCCCCCAGCTCCGGGTACTCGGAGTGGCGCTTGGTGATCGGGAACGGCTCGAGCGGGAAGTCGAACACGTGCGTCGGCTGGTTGAGCGTGTGCTCGATCTTCTTCGAGTAGATGTCCGCGACGACGTCCGCCCAGCTGGCGTCCGGGTCGAGCGGCCCCTCGAGCACCTCCGCGAGCTGCTCGCGCGTGGACTCCATGAAGTCAAGGCCGGTGCGCTCGAGGATCAGCTCGCGCATCGTGACTCGCCGCCACGGCTTGGCGAGGTCGATGTCCTCGCCGTTTCGTTTGACCACGGTGCGCCCGAGCGCGGCTCGGGCGACGTCGCGGAACAGCTCTTCGGTGACCGTGGCGACGTCGTTGTAGTCGGAGTAGGCGCACATGAACTCGATGATCGTGAACTCCGGCGAGTGCTTGGGGGAGATGCCCTCGTTGCGGAACACCTTGCCCATGTCGTAGACGTTCTCCATGCCGCCGACGATGCAGCGGTTGAGGAACAGCTCGACCGAGATGCGCAGGTACAGGTCGCGGTCGAGCGCGTTGTGGTGGGTGGTGAACGGGCGCGAGCCGGCGCCGCCGGCGAGCGACTGCAGCGCCGGCGTTTCGACCTCGATGAAGTTGCGCTCGTTCAGCCACTTGCGGATCTCGAAGACGATCTTGTGGCGGGTGATGAACAGCTCGCGCGTGTCCTCGTTGGCGAGCAGGTCGAGCTCGCGGTAGCGGTAGCGCGTGCCGGTGTCGCCGAGGCCGTGGTGCTTGTCAGGGGGCGGGCGCAGCGCCTTGGTCAGCAGCGTGCACTCCTGGATCGCCAGCGCCAGCTGCCCGCGCTGGGTGACGTAGACGCAGCCGAGGATGCCGAGGATGTCTCCGATGTCGAGCGCGAGGACACGGTCATATGCCTGCTGCCCGAGCGAGTCCACGCGCACGACCGCCTGGATCGTGCCGGAGAGGTCGCGGATGTCGAGGAACGCGGTCTTGCCGTGTCCCCGGCGCGAGATCAGCCGCCCGGCGATCTGGTAGCAGAGCGCGGGGTGCTCGCCAGCCTCCAGGTCCGCGGCGTCGTGCGCGCCCAGCAGATCCGCGATGCGCGTGCGGGTCTGCCACAGCGTCACATGCGGATAGGGCTCGATGCCTTCCGCGCGCAGGCGCTCCATCTTCGCGCGCCGTTCGTCGAATTCCCCCTCGCCGTCCGGGGACGATGCGGCGATTGCGTCACGCGGCGGCTCCGCCACAGGCAAGTCCGTGGCGCGCCCCTCTATCGCCTGTCCCCGACCGTCGCTTGCCATGACGACGATCCTAGAGCATGCGACCGGCGAGACTGCGGGCGTGCGCGGCCCGATCGAGCGCCGCTCAGCCGTAGTATCGCGCTACCAGCAGGAGCTGGCTGAAGACGTCGTGAGCGAGCACCAGGACGACGATCAGCACGCCGACCGCCGGGCCCCAGCGACGTCCAGCGCCGCGCGCGGCCAGCGCCAGCGCTACGCCGAGCAGCGGGATCATCTGCAGTAGATAGCGCGGGTCCTTGAACGGCCGTTCGTGGCTGAGGACCTGGGCCGAGTAGGAGGCGGCGCCCACCACCGCCAGCAGGCCGATGGCGATGATCGCGTACACGAGGATCTCGCTCGCATGCCCTCGCAGCCGGCCGCGGGCGCCGGCCAGCGCGCGCAGGCACAGCAGCGCGAGCACCGCGGCGGGCACCAGCGCGAGCACATACACCCATTCGGGGAACACCGTGTCGGCCCACCCATACAGCCCGACCACGCCGTTGAACCAGAGTTGGCGCGTGGTGAAGACGCCCGGGAAGTAGCTGGTCATGCCGGGCAGGCGCGGAAGGTAGAACTGCCAGATGTAGCTGAGCTCGCCGAGCAGCGATCCGGCCTGTCCCGCCTGCGCGCCGGTGCTGGACAGGGGGCTCACCGGCAGGTTGCCCCCCTGCCGGTTGGACAGGACATACAGGAGCGCCGGTGCGATCACGAGCACGAGCACGCCGGCGAGTGCGACGCGGGTGGCGCGGCGCAGCTCAGACGGCGCGCGGTGCACCAGCACGAGCAGGCCGAGGACGACGCCCGGAAGCAGGCCCAGGAACGTGAGCTTCGTGAGCAGGCCGACCGCCGCGGTCACGCCGATCGCGACCGCGAGCCTCGCGCTCAGCCCCTGCCGGTAGCCGCGCGCGAGCAGGTACAGGAGCGCGGCGGCGGCGGCGACGACCATCGCTTCGGGGTTCACGGCGCCTGAGACCGACCCGAGCAGCGGCGCGAGCGCCACGCCCAGGCCGCCGACGGTCCAGGCCCACGGGTGGCGGGGGAGCGTCTCGCGCACGAACAGGAACGAGAACAGCGCAGCGAGCGCGGCGAACAGCGCCGTCAGCAGGCGCATCAGCTCCAGCTGGCTCAGCAGCGTGCCTCCAGCGCCGAGCTCGTACGGGATCGTCTCGAGCGCGTAGTAAAGCGGCGGCTCGCCGGCCGCGGTGCCGGCGCCGCCAGAGCCGGTCCGTCCCAGCGGTTCGTCGAGGTCGCGTTCCAGGCTCTGCTGCTCGGCGCGGGAGGAGATCGTGTGCGCGCCGGGCCGGAAGCGCACGTAGTTGAAGCGCAGTCCTTCGAGCGCCGCCTGCTCCTGGGGCGAGTACTGTTCACTGTCGCTCGCCGGGAGCTCACCCGTCTCGGCCAGCTGCTGCACGTAGGCGAAGTGCGCCGGCTCGTCGCGTGCCTGGAAGGGCGGGGAGAGGATCGACCAGCAGGCGGCGTTGAGAAGCGCGACCAGCGCACACACCCACGCGGCGCGCGCTGTCGGCGCTCGCAGGCACAGTCGCGACGCGAGCGCGGCAGCGGCCGCCATCAACGCCGCGGCGAGCAGCGCGACCCAGGTCCCGCTGGGGGCTCGCCCGAGCCCGAGCCGCCGCGCCACCGGCAACGCCAGCGACCACCACGAGCGCCGGCCCGGCGCCAGGTCTTCGACGACCATCCTTCCCAGCAGCGTCCCCTCGCTGCTCCTCACGGCCGCCGCCGCTGGGCTGCGCTCGCCGAAGACATGCAGGGTTTCTCGCGTTGGGCCGAAGGCGATGCAGATCGTCGCCGAGCGCACGGTCTGCGGCACACGCGCCACGGGTACCGTCACGTCCGCGCCCGTCCAGGCCGAGGCGCGCGTCCCGCGGGTGAGCACGCGTCCCCGCGAGAACACCGTGACGGCGAGCGACGGGCCGATCGCGGCGTCGAGGCCGAGGCGCAGCGCCGAGGTGCCGCGCGGCAGCGTTTCCTCGCCCTGGCAGGCGCTCGCGCGAGCGTGAAGGTAGCCGACGACTTCCTGCGGAGTGAGCGCGTTGGTGTGCGCTACGCGGGCAGGCGAGCCCGAGAGGACGAGCGCGAGCGCGAGCGCGAAGAGCGCCAGCCCGGCGCCCAGGGCCGCCCGCACGCCCACGACTATCGCTGGCTACTTCCACATATCAAGATGAGGCTGAGTGTTTCAATCGGCACATGCGCGGTCAATCGCGGGCGCCGGCCGTCTTTGGCGCTCGTCCGCGATCGGCGCCGGGCGTTTCTGTCTCGGCGCGCCATGACGCCGGTGGCGGCGTGCCTGCAGGCCGACGCCGTCGCCCGCCCGGCGCGCGCGCCGCAGAGTCGGAGACAGGCGCCGGGGTCTCGCCTGCGCCCGCACCCGGACTCGCGCGGGCGTCGTTGACATCCACCGAAGCAGACGTTACGACGGGGGCTCCAAGCAACGCGAAGTCGGCATCGAGCGGACCGCCGCGATGCGGCCATGCGCATCCATGACAGCCACCGTCGATACCGAACCAACACGCCCGTGACGGCCGATCCGCGCGTGGCGCTCGCAGGCGGGCTGGCGCTGCTCGCGGCCGCGATCGCGGTGGTGATGCTGCAGTCGCCGCTGGTGCTCGCGGGCACGAACGTGGTCCGCCCGGTCAACGTCACGCTCGGCTCCGTGCCCGGAGCGGGGAGCGCCTGCCAGACCGGCGAAACGCTGCCGGCCGGCACCACGGTGATCGCGGTCTCACTCGAGACGACCGCGGGCCCGCGCGTCGCGGTCACGGCTCTGTCCGGCGGCAGCGTGATCGCGCACGGCGAGAGCGCATCGGGGTGGATCGGCAAAGTCGTGTCGATCCCCGTCGCGCCGCTGAAGCGCACCGTGCGCAACGTGACAATCTGCGTCAGCTTCGCCGGGGCGAACGAACTCATGCTGTTCCTCGGCGTGCGCCGGCCGACACGCAACCCCGCCCGCAGCGACGTCGGCGTGCTCCCCGGCCGCCTGAGCATCGAATACCTACGACCCGGGTCCTCGTCGTGGTGGTCGCTGGCGCTCTCGGTGGCGCGACGCATGGGTCTCGGTCGAGCGTTGGCCGGCACCTGGATCGTGCTGCTGGTGGCGGCGCTGATGGCGACGAGCATCGTGATCGCGTCATGGCTGACGCTTCGGGAGTCGTGATGCGTGCGCTGCGGCGCGTTCCCACGGCCGCATGGCTGTGCGTGCTCGTCGCGTGCCTCAACGCGATCGCCTGGTCGATCATCACCCCCCCGTTCGAGGTCCCGGACGAACAGGGTCACTTCGCCTACGTCGAGGAGCTCGCGCGGCTGCACCGCCTGCCGTCTTCGGGCACGCAGGAATACGCCTCGGATGAGCAGACGGCGATCGACGACGTCGAATCGTGGCGGATCAACCTGCAGCCCCTGCAACACGCGCTCGCCTCGCGGGCGCAGCAGCAGAAGCTCGAAAGCGACATGGCAAGCACCGCCGCGAGCTCGTCCGCCGGCGTGGGTGCCGCGGGCGTCGCCGCTACGGAGCCGCCGCTGTACTACGCGCTGCAGACGATCCCATACGAGCTGGGCGCGAGCGGCGGCGTGCTCTACCAGCTTGCGCTGATGCGGCTTTTGAGCGCGCTGATGGCGGGTGTGACGGTGCTGTTCACGTTCCTGTTCGTGCGCGAGCTGCTGCCGTCCACGCCCAGGGCCTGGACGCTCGCCGGCCTCGCTGTCGCGTTCGGGCCGCTGCTCGGCTTCATCTCCGGCGGGGTCAACCCCGAATCGATGCTGTGCGCCGTGTCGGCCGCCGTCTTCTACTGCCTTGCGCGCGGGTTCCGGCGGGCGCTCACGCCGAGGCTCGCGCTCGCGACCGGCGCGCTGACGGCGGCTGGCCTGCTGACCAAGCTCAACTTCGTGGGGCTCGTGCCTGGAGTGCTGCTGGGATTGGCGCTGCTGGCGATGCGCTCGTCACGGACGCTTGGGGCGCGGCGAGCCGCCCGCGCGCTGGTGCCCGCGCTCGCGCTCGCGGCGGCCCCGGTGTGCGCGTACGCGGTCATCAACATGCTGTCCAACCATCACACGCTGGGGATCGTCTCAGGCACGCTCGCCTCGAGCGCCGGTCACCGCTCGCCGCTCGGCGAGGCAAGCTACATCTGGCAGCTCTACCTGCCGCGGCTGCCAGGCATGCACACCGACTTCCCGGACATCTCGCCGACACGCAATCTCTGGTTCAACGGCCTCGTCGGAGACTACGGCTTCGAGGACACGTTCTTCCCCAGGTGGGTGGACAACCTCGCCGTGATCCCGGCCTTCGCGATCGTCACGCTGTCGCTCAGAGAGGCCTACATGAACAGGTCGGCGCTGCGCCGGCGGCTTGGTGAGCTCGGCGTCCTGCTGGCGATGGCCGCCGGGCTGCTGATCCTGATCGGAGCCAGCTCCTATCTGAGCTTCCCGGCGGAAGCCGCGGCGTTTCCGGAGCCCCGTTACCTGCTGCCGCTGACGCCGCTGTTCGCCGCCGTGCTCGCACTCGCCGCCCGCGGCGCCGGGCGCCGTTGGGGCGCCAGCGCGGGCGCGCTGATCGTCGTCCTGTTCATCGCCCACGACCTCTTCAGTCAGCTGCAGGTGATCGCGCGCTACTACGGCTGAACGCTCAGGCCATCGGCAGCGACATGCCCACGGGCTTGGGGCTCTCGCTCGCCCCTGCTGCGGCGGCACTCGCGACGGCCGCGGGCGCGACTTCCCCCTCCGGGGACGATGCTACGAGCGGCAGCACCGGCAGCTCATAGGGAGCCATCGCGATCAGGCCGCGGGCGATCTGGCGGATCGCCTGGGAGGCGGGGTCGTCGGGGTCCTCGATCACAAGCGGCACGCCGCTGTCGGCGTGCTCGCGCAGCGGCATCGTCAGCGGCACCTTGCCGAGCAGCGGAACGTCGAGCTCGTCCGCGAGCTCCTGGCCGCCGCCCTCGCCGAAGATCGTGAAGCGCTCCCCGGAGGGGGTGGTGAAGCTCGACATGTTCTCGATCACGCCGCCGATCTCGAGGTCGACCTTGTGCGCCATGTGCGCCGAGCGCCGCGCGACTTTCTGCGCGGTCGCCTGCGGCGTGGTGACGATCATGAACTGCGCCTGGGGCAGCAGCTGCGCGAGCGTCATCGAGACATCGCCGGTACCCGGAGGCAGGTCGACGAGCAGGTAGTCCAGGGCGCCCCATTCGACGTCCTGCAGGAACTGCGTGAGCGCCTTGTGCAGCATCGGCCCGCGCCAGACCACCGCCGCGTCCTCCTCGACGAAGAAGCCGATCGACATGACCTTCACGCCATGGGACTCGAGCGGGATGATCTTGCGCTGTGCGGAGACCGGCGGGCGGGTGGCGCCGAGACCGTACATGCGCGGGATCGAGTAGCCCCAGACATCGGCGTCGAGCACGCCCACGCGCTTGCCCTCAGCTGTCAGCGCGGCGGCGAGGTTGGCTGTGAGCGTTGACTTGCCCACGCCGCCCTTGCCCGAGCCGATGCACAGGACGTTCGAGACCTGCGCGAGCGCGCCCGCCGGCAGGCTGGCGCGCCCGAGCTTCTGCTGCAGCGCTGACTTCTGGGTGTCGGTGAGCACATCGAAGTAGACGTTCACGTGCGTCACGCCCTCGAGCGCCGAGACGGCCTGGGCGACGGAGGTCTGGAAGTGGCCCTTGATGGGGCAGCCCGGCGTGGTCAGCGAGACGGTCACGTCGACCACGCCGTTGGCGCTGACGTCGATCGAGCGCACCATGTCGAGCTCCACGATCGAGCGGTGCAGCTCCGGGTCGATCACGACCTCCAGCGCCTTGCGGATCTCCTCGGTGTTGGTCACGGGGGTCATTGTGACAAATGCGGGGCGAGCTGCCGGCCTTGCTCGTGCCGGCACAAGCGCGACGGTGTCGATTGAGCGGATCTCGATCTCATCAGCGGCGAGGCGCAGCTCAACCGTGTCGCCTGGTATCTCTGTCGTGGTGGCGGATGTACCGCGACAGATCAAGGAGCCACGCTCCCTGATGGGGTGATCGACGAGCTCCTCGCCGGCGCCCGCAGCAAGGAGGAGATCGTCGGGCCGGGTGGGCTGGTCTCGCAGCTGACGGGAGCGGTCGGCTTGGGAACGTGCCGGTAGGCCTCCCACAGGGTGGAACTGGCAGATCTCGATGGGCGCTGCCCGCGCCTTCTGGCGGCTCGGACGGAGTGCGGCTCATAGCCGAGATACTTGGTAGGCGCTTACGGGCCAATCTACACAGAAAACAGGACAGCCTTCCGCCGACTGGCGTGTGTTATTTGTGGTGTTTGGTGGTGGTGTGGTGGGGTTTTGGTTTTGTGCAGTTGGTGATGGTGATCTGGGTGTTTTGGTGTATTTCTTGGCCGTTTTGGGCTTTGAAGAGGGTGGGCATTGTGAGTTTTTGGCCGCAGAGGTTGTAGCCGGCTTTGGGGGGGAGGTTG
>Ga0182024_10019555_pt1 | contig 12471 bp, 12 predicted proteins | sample P32metaG_FD_120480 | JGI IMG/M metagenome (GOLD analysis project Ga0182024, IMG submission 120480) | Permafrost microbial communities from Stordalen Mire, Sweden - P3-2 metaG (Illumina Assembly) | ecosystem: Environmental > Terrestrial > Soil > Wetlands > Permafrost | place: Sweden: Stordalen... | reverse complement strand
GGAGGAGCGGGTGGATTGATGATCGCACCGTCCCAATGCTCGTCCGCCTTGCCGTCCACGAATCGCCACATATCAAACCACGAAGTCGTGTAGGTCTTCGACGGATCCCGGGGGTCCTTAAATTCGCGCGGGGTGACGACGATCACCAGATCACCTTCGGCCACGACCGCGACGATCTTGGTCTTGGTGAGATGTTCGGGAATGTCGCTCGGCTTACGAATGGACATGAAGAACTTCACGACACCGTCGCGGCCCGACGCCACGTTGGGATTGTGTTGGTGATAGGCAGGCGTCAGCCACATGTCAGCCAGATCCCAGTGATTCGCCTCCAACAGGTCCTTCATGATGTGATAGGCGGCCTGCTTATCGGTGTTCAGCGTGGGATTCTTGCTGGTGAAAAGAGCGTCAGCCTCGGCGCCAGTGACACCAATGACCGGTTCTTGGGCGATCGCAGGTACACAGGCAAACAGTACTGCCAATACAGCGAGCAAACTCAGGCGTGTTTTCATGCGTGCTAGATACAACCAACGCAGAGATGATGTCAAGTGCCGGCCGATATCGCGAGCCCGGTTGGCTTGAGGGCGCGGCGACCGGCGGGATCGTGTTCCTAACATTGACTTCACACTGGAGCGGACGTACGCTCCGCGCCATTGAAAAAGATCGCGATTCGCCGCAGCGATCTGCCTAAGGAGTCCTTGCGGCGATTCGATGGAAGGGGGGAATATGAGAATCGTTCTGAACGTCGTGGGCGTGATACTCCTGTTTTTCGGCGGCGTATGGTTCCTGCAAGGCATCAACGTAATCCATCAGGGTTTCATGGCCGGGCAAACCAAGTGGGAGATTAACGGCGCAATCGCGTTTGTCGTAGGCATCCTGCTGCTCATTGCGGCGAACCGCAAGCGCCACGCCGCCTGACCAGCGAGCGCGCAAGCCCCGCACTTGAGGAATGGGTCGGTCGCAACTATGTGGGCGTCGGGTATTGGTTAAGGTAGCGCTCGCGGGCGGCGCAGCGGTCTTCCGGCTCGGCGTGCCCCTCAAAAAAGCCGTTGGGCGCAACGTGTAGACCCGGGCAAACCAGTGGTGACCGGGTCGTTTACTTCACTTCGGCCGGAGTGATGGTTGCGGGGCCCTCGCCGACAATTTCAATCTCAGCCACCTCCTCCTTCGCGCCGTCATAGTGGACTTGTTTGGCAAGGTCTACCACGTAGCTGCCAGGAGGCATCGCAACGGTGGAATCGGGATCGTATTTCGTGCCCGTACCAACCCACCAGGTTCCCGACAGAACAGTGATGTATCGATCATTGGGATGAAAGTGAGGTCGGCTCATGTTGTGCGGGTACCATTTTACAAGCTCGATGTAGAGGCCTGGCTTGGAGGGGTCGCCGAGAACAACCGCGGTTTCCGCGACACCAGGCCGGCCGGTCCAGGTGATCTGACTCGGTAGCTTATAGGTGACGGCGGTAGGGTCGATATCGGCGGCTCTGGCCGGAGTTCGGGGTTCAGCCGAACCCAGTGAACTCGCCAGGGCGAGCGATGCAAACATTCCCATTGCGGCCGAGATAGGCCGGTAACGGCGGCCAATCCAATCATCAACCATGATTCCCTCCTGTGCGTACGCACCCATGCTGTTCGAACGACCCTGGCCGCAGCATCCGCGGCCAGGATCGTTTCGCGTTCTGCGGTGCGACGCTATTGCCATGACAGTCTAGCTGTTCCCGAGATACTCGACGTGTACGTACGTGCCCAGCCTCACGTTCTATGCAAGATACCAACCGTCGTGATCGGGATCTTCATATATCACAATCTGGTCGGAATCCCAGAGCCAGTCTGAGCAGAAGCCGAAATCGTACGGGGCGACGTCAAAATAGAACCCGCCGAACCAGAAACGGCTTGGGCCTCCTCCAGCAAGATGCCAAACGTGGCCGCGACCGAAACCCCCGGTAAACCGCCCGTGTGCCCACGGATGATCCAGATGGTAGTGGACGTCATCGCGTCCGGTATCGTGGCCGACCCAGCGATCGCCCTTAATGTCAACGTGGGGAGCATTCGGATGCCCGGGCCTGTCGGGTTGATCCTTCACGGGCGGTGCCGGATGTGCCGGGGCCTTGAAGGCCGTGGGGCCGTGCGCGGGAATATGCCCGCCGCCGACCTCGGGTTTGGATCCATGTTGCGCGAAAACAGGAGCTGAGAACAGGAAGCACACTGCGAGGAGACCGACGAATTTTCTCATGTTCAACGTCCCGAATAGGATTAGCACACCGATTACGAGTGCGAAAGCGTGCCGGCTGGGTGACTGCGCCGCTCTGAAATTAAGACGCTGTGTTCAACCTCAAGGTTACTCGCCTGGACGGAGCGTCCAGGCGTTTCTCCCGGCGGTCAGAATGTACCACGGCGTGGCAGAACGTCCACCCATTCGCCTGCCTGCAAGTGAGGGTTCGAGGCATGCACGACCAGAAAGCAATTTCCGCGCACAACGGCCCCGATATCACCCGATCCTTCCCACAGAAGCACTTCCACTTTGGGCTCCAGATCCATCTGGCCCTTGGGCCAGTTCATGCGCGCAGGAAGAATATGCGCGACGGCTCCCTTTTCATCCACGGGATGCGCCAGCCTCGCCTTGAACACCGGCAGCGGCTTCGGCGGACATCCGCTGAGGGCTTCGATCGCGGGAACAACAAACAGTTCAAACGTCACCATTGTCGAAACGGGATTCCCGGGCAGGCCGAAGACCGGCTTCCCGCGGCACCACCCGAAAACCACAGGTTTGCCGGGACGGATCGCTACTGCGTCGAAAAAGATTTCCGCGCCGAGATCCTTCAATACCTGTTCGACGAGATCATATTTTCCAGCGGACACTCCGCCGCTTAGCAGCAGAAGATCTGCCTCAAGGCCCTGCTCGATTCGCGCGCGAAGCTCGGCGACTTCGTCCCTGGCCGATCCCGCCGCGAGTGCTTCGCCACCAGCCAGTGTGACCTGGGCAGCGAGCGAGATGTTGTTGCTATTGCGAATCTGAAAAGGCCCGGGCGGGCGATCCACGGGAACAAGCTCGTCACCGGTTGACAGGATCGCCACGCGCGGGCGACGGGCGACTTCGATCCGAGCGTGGCCCACCTCGGCCGCCATGGCGAGTTCCGCGTAACCGAGCCGCGTGCCGCGGGAAACCACCACTTCGCCTATGCGCGCTTCGGCACCAGCAAGGACGTAGTACTGTCCGGCGCGTGCTGTCTGCTCGAACACCACGAACTCGCCTTCTTCGCGGGTGTACTCGTGCATCATGACGGCGTTCGCGCCGCGCGGCACCGGGGCACCAGTGAGTATTCGCACGCATTCGCCCGCGCCGACGGTGCCCGTGTAGGCCACTCCGGCACGGCTCTCGGCGATCAAGTGCAACTTCGCGCCGGGTGTGGTCGCGTCGGCGGAGCGCAATGCAAAACCATCGCGAATGGAGCGATTAAACGGGGGATAGTTGCGGTCGGCAATAATGCTTTCGGCAAGAACGCGGCCGAGCGGGGCGGCCGGTGCGACGCTCAGGTCCAGCGTCTCTCGTTCAGGCGCGCAAGCGCGCGCGCTCAGAACCTCGATCACCTTGGCGCGCGCAGCTTCGAAGGAAATCATCGCAGGCTAAAGCCAGGAAGCGAGTTTCGTCCCGCGAGGAACAATGGTAGCGTCGCGTTCTGGACCCGTGGAGATCATCCCGATTTCGACCTGGAGCTGATCGGAAATAAAATTCAGATAATCCCGCGCGGCCATGGGCAGGTCGAGAACGTCGCGAATGCCCGGCGTGGATTTCATCCAGCCCGGCAGCGTGCGGTATTCCGGTTCGATTAGCGCCAGCGTTTCAACGTCGGGTGGCATTTCCGCGAGCGCGTGGCCCTTGTAGCGGTAGCCGGTGCACACTTTGATTTCGGGCTGCTCGTCAAACACGTCCAGCTTCGTGACCACGAGCGAATCAATTCCGTTGAGCATTTTCGCGTAGCGCAAAACCACAAGATCGAGCCAGCCGCAACGCCGAGGCCGTCCGGTCACCGCCCCGAACTCATTGCCGCGCGCGCGAATTTCTCCGGCGTCAAGGTCGGGCATTTCCGTCGGAAATGGCCCGCTGCCGACGCGGGTCGTGTAGGCCTTGGTTACGCCGACGACGCCGGTGACGCGCGTGGGCCCCACGCCGAGACCGGTCGCCGCGCCGCCGGAAATCGCGTTCGAAGACGTTACAAAGGGGTAAGTGCCGTGATCAATGTCCAGCATCGTGCCCTGCGCGCCCTCAAAAAGCACCGATTCGCCGCGATCGAGTGCGTCGTTGAGCAGCACGGCCGTGTCGGCGACCAAGCCGCGAATGTGCGCCGCGATCTCGAGTGACTGTTCCAGCAGTCCGGCAGTTTCCAGGGCATGGCCATAGGCTGCCTGGCTGATCAGGTTTTTTTCTGCGATCACTCGCTCGAGCTTGACGCGAAAACATTCCGGCTCCAGCACATCGCACACGCGGATTCCGCGGCGTGCCATCTTGTCTTCATAGGCTGGTCCGATCCCGCGCGAGGTGGTTCCGATCTTCGCTTCCCCCCGCGCCGATTCCGCGGCCTTGTCCATTTCGCGATGATAGGGAAAGATCAGGTGCGCGCGGTTGCTCAGGAAAAGGCGCCCGCGGACCTCGACCCCGGACTTGCGGAGATTTTCAATTTCAGTCACCAGTGCGGCCGGATCAACGACCGCGCCGGGGCCGATGACGGCTTTCTTTCCCGGGCGAAGAATCCCGCTGGGAACCAGCTGCAGCACAAAGCGGTTACCGTTGAAGATAACGGTGTGGCCGGCATTGTGTCCGCCGGCGTAGCGCGCGGTGTAATCAAACGAGAGGGCCAGGCAATCAACGACTTTGCCTTTCCCTTCGTCGCCCCACTGGGCTCCGACGACCGCAATCGCCTTGGTTCGCGTTTTGTCCGCCACCACCGCCGCTCCACGACCACACGAGTCGCACCTTGCCTGCTCCAGTTGACACGTGAAACGTTACAGGAGGGCTGATGCGGCAAAACCAAAATCCAATCCTACGCTCGGCGGTTGCCGAAGGCAAGAGCGTCAACCGTAGCAGTGAACAAGAACAATCGCCAAGGGAGCACCGCGAAGAAATCACCGGAAGGAAAATCGCGGAGCAGCCAAAAGGCCGTCCGGCGGGCCCGGAACTCCTGGCTGAAACTATGCCTTGCCGAAGATTTTCTCGGCGATATCGGCCGCGAATGGCACGCGGAATCGCTCGCCCTGATACGCCTTGACCATCAGCAGTATCCAGAGAATCAAGCCAAGCAGATTCACGAGTCCGTACACGGCATAACCCATTGAAAAGCCGGCGAAACCTCCGGCCAGCATGCTGAATCCGAAGAACATCGCCAGGACAATGCTGATCACGTGCAGCCCGCCAAATACCACGATGGACTGCGCGGCGTGGAACCGGACGTACGGGCGTTTGTCGATGAAGTAGAAGATCAAGCCGGTGATCCAACCCAGCACGTAGCAAAGCAAACCTGCGACATTCTCATCCATTTGCGATGTCGCCGGCACGCCGGTAGCCGGCGCGCTTTGAACAGCCCCGGGTGCTGCCTGCGGCGCGCCACACGACGGGCAAAAGCCCGCGCCGTCCCCAACTGCAGCTCCGCACTTGGTGCAATGTGCCATGAATTTTTCTCCCTGTGGAAGTCCCCACTGGCGGCGGAGCCTAGCAAAACGCCACGGCGCGGGCAAGCGCAATCCAATGTGAGGGCAGTGTTATACTTGCCGCAAGCGGAAGTGGCGGAATTGGCAGACGCGCCAGCCTTAGGAGCTGGTGGCCGAAAGGCCGTAGGGGTTCGAGTCCCTTCTTCCGCACTTGGTCATGGCAGACCCACGTTTTCGTCGTCATCAGATTCCGCGCGTTCGGCGCCTCCCGCCAGGCGCAATTCTAATAGTGAGCTGTTTTGAACAGATTTCCCAAATTCACAGCAATTAGGATGCTCGAGAAGACGGCGGCCGAGGACGAAAGTATCCGGGCTCAGGGCTGGGTCGGATTTCTTCTCCCGCTCGCCGTCTCGCAAACTCTTTCCCGAGAGGACCGGGCCCTCGATGCGCGCGCCGCGAAGCAGGCAGGAATTGAAGGGTCAGGATGCAAGCGCGCAACTGATGTGAGTCCAATCAAGTCTCAAGCCGCGGACTTGTCCAAAATGTCAGAGTAAGGATACGCGTCGATCAAAGCGACGAGGATTTCTCGAATTGGGCCTGCTCGGCTTGCTGCCTGTGCTCCCGTTCCGCTGCAGAGGTTGCGATTAGCGCTTCTACGGCTGGCTCCTTAGCGCGGACTCAATTCGGTCCAAAATGCTCACAACTCGCGACCCGAATCCGTAGCGCTGCCTCGGCAGGTCTCATTCCCCCGCCATATCAGAGGTGTGCCGTATCAAACAGACAGGGGCACGACGCTTTTGGCATGCTGCAGAACATAGAACTATATCCTCAAAGCGCGGGACCCGACGAATCCCGAATTTACCCCAGGGTCCCGCACGTCCCCCCTCTGAAAGGACTCTGCTCGGTGAATGACATCGGTACATCCCTGGGTTTACAGTCTGTGAGTGCCTGGCGCCATACGCATACTTTGAATAATGTGCGGATTCCAGATAGAGCAGGCGCCTTGGCCGAGGTCTGCGGACTGAATGACAAGCGAAAGGTGAATATTCCATGGCTGACGAACAGATCGACCGGCCGCTTCACGGTTTCTGGAGTCACGATCGGGGCCTGAGTATCTTCCTTGGACTTCTGGTGATTATGACGATTTTTGTTCCAATGTTTCGCCAGTCGCGACCAGAGCGGATCGCACTGGACCTCACCTTCGCATTCATGCTCGTCTCTGGCGCAATCGCGACGATCGGACAGCCTATTATCATGTATCTCATCATCGGACTAACCATCGTGGAATTCACAACCGACTTGATCGTCGAATTCAACCCTTCGCTCATTCAGTGGGACTGGGATACGGCGCTAAAGGTGCTGGGCATGGCCATCCTCGTGGTCATGACGCTGAAGCAAACCTTTCGTCCCGGTCCCGTCAGTGTGCACCGGGTCATGGGCGGCATCGCCGCCTATTTGCTGATCGGATTGACCTGGGCGTGGGGTTATAGGCTGCTGCTTGAGAAGATTCCTGACGCGATCCACTTCCAATCGTCCATCGCTGGAAGTCCCACCGGTGAACCGTCCCGTTTAATCTACTTCAGCTTTGCAACTCTGACGACTGTAACGTACGGTGACGCCTATCCCGTACATCGGATTGCGCGATCGCTGGCCACGGCGGAAGCGCTCATCGGGCAGCTCTACCCTGCAATCCTGATCGCGACGCTGGTTGGAATGGCTTTGCAGGCTCGGTCAAGCGCGCCGAGTGAAAGAAGCTGAATGGCCACGCTGCGCCGGAACCTCGCTATGGTCCCGCCGACTCGCGCGTTCCCGATCTGGCCAGGGTGAGAACAACGGCGCATGCGTCCGTTCCGGATGAAATATTGACCCGCGGATTCTGAACACGCCCGTCTGGAGGACTAATCTCCGTGGATTTTCTGGATCTTCCCGGCCAGTTTGAAGTCGTTCTTCGACAGGCCTCCGACGCTATGCGTTGATAAATCGATGGTGACCTTGTTGTAGGAGTTGGACCAGTCCGGGTGATGGCCCATCTTCTCGGCCGAGACGGCGACCCGCTTCATGAACCCGAAGGCTTGCTTGAAGTCCTTGAATTCAAAAATACGGTGAAGATTTCCCGCCACCAAGTGCCAGCCATCGAGTTTGCCTAGCCCGACCGCAACTTCCCGTTTTGACAACTTTCCTTTGGTCATCGGCATCCTTTTCCTTAGCCCACCTTCGGTTCAGTTCATGATCTGTTAAGAAATGTGAACGCTAAGATGCTCCCTGGATGTCCGTGACGTGGATTGTTTTGGTAGTTCTGTCGAGGGTACCCATTACTCGTACTTTCTGTCCTGCAAACTGCACTGGCCTCTGCTGGTCGTCCAATTCATAAACCGTCTTGGACGCGGCATCATATAAAACGAATTTAGCTCCGCCTTTCACACAGCCAAGAGTGCACCCTTTCGCATCTTTTATATCTGCATGCGACTTCATCATCCCGTCGTGCGAGCCCATCTGGGCGCACGCGCTATCCATTATCTCGCCGTTGAAAGTGCGATCCTGCGCGAAGACAAAACTCACGCTGAACAACACGAGCATCCACGATCCCGCTATAGCAAATGTCGATCGTTTCATGTGCCGAGTCTCCTTTCGGTCTGAATTCTGAAGCGAGCTAAGGATAAAAAACCTGTCCGATAGAGTCTGTCCGATATTGGACAGCCTGTAGGCGGCCATCCAGGCCGAGCCGAACGCACAGGTGCAACGCCCCTGAGACGCTTTTCGGTCATACCTCGCCGGGGAGCCAGCAGGAGTTAGTCCGGCGAGACTGTCCATCTGCGTTTCGATACTACCCGGCGTGCAGTTCTTGTCCGTGGCTCACCGCATCACCGTCCCCCTTTTTCAACTCGCGAAAAACCAACGTGGAGACGATGGTCATCCCGCCAAGGACAAAGAACGCCCGGTGGATGCCGTGGATGAATTGTGGCGCACTGGAGCCATGACGATCGGGAATGAAGAACGCAGTCACCAGCGATGCCGAAGCCACGCCGAAACTGATGGCCAGCTGCTGTGCCGTGCTCGCGATAGAGCTCGCGCCGCTGGCCTGTTCCTCACTGACGTCGGCGTAGACGAGCGTGTTCATGCTCGTATATTGCAGCGAGGTACAGAATCCGTAGCAGAACACCTCGACCACGATCAGCCACACTCGCGAGCCCGTCCCGATCGATGCAAACAGCATAATCTGCAGGCCGATGATCAGGGTGTTCGAGACCAGCACGGCGCGGTAGCCAAAGCGAGCCAGGATTTGAGGCATCGTCAGTTTCAGGCTGATGGCGGCGATCGCCTGCGGCATCATGAGCAGGCCGGATTGAATCGGCGTGAACCCCATGCCCACCTGATACAGCAGAGGAAACAGAAACGGAATGCCGCCGATCCCCAGCCGGGTCACGAAGCTGCCGCTCACTGCCGCACGAAACGTGCGAATCCGAAACAGCGCGAGGCGCAGCATCGGATGTGCGGCGCGGTTGGCATGAAATCCGTAACCCGCCAGCAGAACGATGGAGACGGCCAATAGCCCCAGAATTTCAACTGCATTCAGCGTATGTTCGCCGAACACCTCGAGCACGTACGAGAGCAGCCCGATGCCGGATCCGAAAAGAATCAGCCCGGCCACGTCGAGCGGATCGGTGTGCTCCTCGCGGTAATCCGGCAGGTGAAAGTAGACCAGGCACAGACCGGCGAGGCCAATCGGAATGTTCACGAAGAAGATCAGTCTCCAGTGAAGATATCCGACGATCAGTCCGCCGGCGATGGGCCCCAGCATGGGTCCAATCAAACCGGGGATGGCGACGAAGCTCATGGCGCGAATCAGTTCTGATTTCGCGAACGTTCGGACGATTGTCAGACGCCCGACCGGTACCATCATCGATCCACCACAGCCCTGAAGGATGCGGCACGCCACGAGCACATGGATATTGCTCGAAATGCCGCAGAGAAACGAGCCCAGCGTGAAAATACCGATCGCAGAGGTGAACACGAGGCGCGTTCCAAACCGGTCAGCCATCCAGCCACTGATCGGAATGAAAACCGCAAGACTTAGCGTGTAGCTTGCCAGCACGGACTTCATGCTGAGCGGAGCGACATGCAGCGCTGCGGCGATGGCGGGCACGGCCGTATTTAGAATCGTTGTATCGAGCGACTCCATGAAAAACGCCACCGCAATCAACCACGGCAGCAGTCGCTTGCTGGAATCGGCCAGCACGGGTGGCAAGGAGTCCGGTTTGATCGGGCTGTGTGGGCTCACATTGGGCAGGCTCGGCTGCATCGGCCTCGGAAAACGCGATTCCCCATCTTTAGGTCGGGAACCCAATTATGACCGATACGTACTTCGATTTCATCGCAGCACATCTTGCTGTTCCCTGATTTCTTCGTGTTGCCTGCTGCGATCAACTGTACCCGCTGCTTTACGCGGCAGAGGAATCCCTAGCCGTAGCTGATACGGGTCCAGGAAATTGCGGCCCACAGTCTGGCGAACTTCCAATTGTGTTCAAAACAGCACAGACATCCAACCCGAGGTTGGCCACAATGGCACCGCAAGATATTGGATGCTCTCGGTTTAGGTCCCTGAGATTGAGAAGGTAACTTGAGCGGAGAATAGATGAGCACTTCAGTGAGGATCGACCCGAAAGGGCGGTTGAGAATCCCCGCAAATGCTCTGTTGGCGCTCGGAGCCTGCACCCAGTTCTTCATCACCAGCGAAAATGGCAAGTCCGCACGCGTCTATCCCCTGAGCGTGTGGAACGAGGTTGAGAAACGACTGACCGATACCCGCGTGGAGAACAGCAACAACAGGAAGCTTCTCACCCGGGCGAAGTATTTCGGCCAAGCTGTGACGATGGACAAGCAGGGAAGGGTCTTGATACCGGTTGTTCTAAGGCAAACTGCGCACATCAAGGGTGAAGTCGCTGTGCTTGATTACTCCGGGTACCTAGAGGTGTGGAATCACACCTCATTTCTGAAGAGCATGAAGCGCAGCTCCGTTACGGCGCGGGACGAGGAGACGCTAAACAGAATGGTGGCCAGCTGACGTCTCGGTCCGCAGTGGGTATGCTACCGGCAGGTTGAAGACATTGATGACCACATCTCCCAAACCGGAACAGCGTCATTGGCCCCGCGTTAGGCTTTCGTGCCCGGTACGTGCGCGACCGTCGCAACCAACCGTCGAGGAGTTTGACGACGTACTCGAAACTGTGAATTCGTGTCGCAGCGGGTGTTATTTTGCTACTGACAGCGCCCGTTACAGGAAGCGTTTGCGGCTTTTTATCACTGTCCCCTATTCCGTCGTCCCCGGCGCCATCAATCGAGACTACATCGGCGAAGTTGTTCGAGTCGATGATCTTCCGGGTGGCCGGACGGGGGTTGCGGTCAACTTGCTCACGACCATCGGCCTTACCATGCAGAATCATTTCTCAGCGCTTGCAAGCGAGCCTTCCACTAAGCGAGCAACAACCTAACAACGATCCAAGTGCCCTGCTCGTTTCCGGAGTGGCACAGAACGACCCAGCACGCGGCCGGGCCCAAGCGCCCCCCCCACATTCTCGTTTAGCAGTTCGCGCGAACTCTTCATCTCTCGGAGTTCGCAAAACAGACGTCTGAAACCGAATTCTCATGGCGGATGTGACGAGCGACTGGGCGTTTGGGTGACCGGTCGAGCGCGGTTGACGGGCGCAGAGGGATTCCCTATACTCGATTCTCCGTCGCGGCGGACGTTGCCGCTCATTCCTGCACTCCTCCTTCCCGGATTCCGAATAGGCGAACGGCGGGCAGAAACCGGGGGCTTGCGGGTCGTTCGCCCTTGAGAGACGTTTCCTTATGACCGATGAAATGACCTGCAGACGCGAAATCGAGCTCGAGATTCCGGCCGACAACGTTACGAAGGTGGCGGAAAAGGTTGCGCGCGATATCGCGCGCATCGCCCGCATTCCGGGTTTCCGTCCGGGCAAAGCTCCGATCACGCTGGTGCGGCGCCGCTTTGCCGATGACATTCAAGGTGAAGTGGTCCAATCGCTGGTTCCTGAATATCTGGAAAAAGCCCTCGACGAAAAAAAACTCGTCCCTGTGACGCGCCCGGAGGTGGACAAGGTTGAGTTCAAAGAAGGCGAACCGCTGAAATTCCGCGCGATCTTCGAAGTGCTTCCGGAATTCGAGCTGGGTGACTACAAAAATCTTCGAGTGCAGGTCGATGAGATCGAGACGGGCGACGCGGAAGTCGAAAAAGCGATCGAGGAAATGCGAGAGCGCGCGGCGACATTTGTTCCTGTCGAGGGCCGGCCGGCCGCCGATGGCGATTCGGTTCTGATCAAACTCAAGGGCATGCCCACCGGCGGCGGTGAGCCGGTCGAGGCCGACAACATTCTGGTTCCTCTGGCGGCAGAAGAGACTCTCGCCAGTTTTACGGAAAATCTGCGCGGTGCATCGGCGGGTGAAACCAAGCAATTCCAAGCGCGCTATCCGGACGACTATCCCGATCAAAAACTCGCGGGAAAGACCTACGATTTCACCGTTGACGTTCAGGGCATCAAGGAAAAGAAGCTGCCCGAGCTGAACGATGAATTCGTGAAGGAAGCCGCTGGTGAAAAGGCTGAGGTCGGAACCCTGGATGAACTCAGGAAGAAGATCCGCGAAAACCTGATCGCTTCGAAGGAACATCAACAGGGTTCTCAGGCTCGCGATAAAATTCTCGAGCAGCTTGTGAGCAAGCATGACTTCCCCGTGCCCGAAGCCCTGATTGAAGGCCAGATGGACACGCGCCTGGAGCGCATGGTGCGGTCGCTCGCATCGCAGGGTGTCGACCCG
>Ga0182024_10019554_pt1 | contig 12471 bp, 13 predicted proteins | sample P32metaG_FD_120480 | JGI IMG/M metagenome (GOLD analysis project Ga0182024, IMG submission 120480) | Permafrost microbial communities from Stordalen Mire, Sweden - P3-2 metaG (Illumina Assembly) | ecosystem: Environmental > Terrestrial > Soil > Wetlands > Permafrost | place: Sweden: Stordalen... | reverse complement strand
GCGGCACTGGCGGCGGCGATGGCGGTGGCGGTGGCGGCGGCACTGGCGGCGGCACTGGCGGCGGCGATGGCGGCAATCCGAATCCACCCGCTGGCGCAACGAAATATGCCTTGAACGGCAGCGAGAGAGCAAATTTAATAGCCAGCCAAATCGGTGGGTCCGGCAATGTTCAATCTATGACAGCGACTGAGTTGGGCGACGTTAACGGGCAAGACGAAAAGCAGATAACGATGACCGGTGGTTCCAATGGTGACGGATGCTTGACGGAGAGCGTGAAAACAAACCAAACGGAAAATCCAGGGACGATCCAGAAACTTACCATGACTGAGGGTTTTAGCTTCACGCAGTCCCAATTGAATTCACTGCATGAGTTCGAGAATGACCTGCCAACTGGTGGGACAAAAGGTTCGCCAGACGCATCAGAGATGATGGCAACCCAACTCAACGTGCATACCGGCCAACTTGATGTCGGCGGTCCCGACGGCAGTTGGACTAAGAATGAAGGGTCTCTGGGTGGTCCTATTCAGGCAGGCAAGGAGTACCAACTGCAGATAGGTATGACCGAGGATCAGGCGACCCATACGGCGACCATTGACTCATACGACATTGATGGCAAGAATCTGCTCAAGGCGCCCATCACATTCAAGGATATACCGCTGGGTTGGAGTCCTGGGGCTTACGTTCAAACTCAGTTGGACCTTCTTAGCGGTGTCAAAAACGGCACGACGACAGGCGTGACCGAATACAACAAGAGCTTGTATGTGCAGGAAGAGTCCTGATCGCCTGACTGCGCATCTGACTGGGCAGTCACAAAGCCCGCTTAGCTTCCTCAAATTTCTGGAGAACACACAGTGAACGCACAACCTTTACTAGAACTGAAAAAACCAGGCAATCACAAGTCGAACATTGTCGTTGCCCCTAGAGCGCCTGAGCAAGTGATACCCTCTGCGGTGTCACGCCGAAGATACAAGAATCAGCCTTTTATGGCTGGCGAACAGACTTTAAAACTCAAAGTCCTCACGGCTGACTGCCAGGCTGAGACGAACGATGCACTGATGGAGCTGCTTCAAGATGCTAAGATCTTGAGCGCTGAAGATATCGAAGCTGCGCTCTGCTCGTCCGAATTTCTTTCGCCCACCAGCGTGATTGCTCATTGTTTTCCCGTTGTGATAAACATCATGGGTTCGCTGCGCACTCTGGCAGGCAAACTAGCCTATGGAGTGGTGACGCATGAACAAGCCGTGGTGGCAGCCAACCAACTGTTTTTGACCGGATGCTGCCTGGCTGACTCTTTAGCCTTGGTAGGGGCGCGTAAAGCCTATACAGTGGTAGATTTTCTCAAAGAGGTGGGCATCGATCTGAGCACTGATGACGAAGAACTGGGTCACATTTCCACATCAAGAACGATTATCGATCGATTAATCGCGCTGGGCTGCATTGACGAGCGAACAATCAGAGTGGCGACGAGACTGCGCTATCTGGTTTGTCAGCGCAAGTTGACGTGTGCGCAAGCCTGGGAAATGTTCGCTTTCTACGATTTGAACAAGGGCGAAGGTGAACAGATCATCGACGCGTCAGTTGCACTGGCGGCTTGAGTCTGAGCGCGCCGCAAAAATAGGGAAATAAATTCGCAGATGAGCTGGGTATTGATAGCATCCAGTTGGCTCTGGGAAAATAGAATCTTAGATGCGTCGTCAAAATGACATCCTGAAACATCCTGAGGAAAAGATTGGCTGGTAAGTGCTCCCACGAAGATTCCCGAATAACCTGCACTGATTGCAGCCGTCCGATATGCAGTAATTGCCTGGTTGTCTGTCCGGTCGGATTTCGCTGCAAGTCTTGCGTAGGCTCAGTCAAGAACCCCCTTACCTCGGTTACGCCAATGCTTGTGGCTCGGACATTGGCAGTGTGTATAGGTATTGGATGTGCCGGCGGTTGGATCATGCCGTTTATCAGCGTGCCCTTTTTAAGCTGCTTTATTTGCTATTTCCTCGGTCTTTTCACTGGTCGCTGGTTGGCGAAAGTGATCGACCACAAACTGGGAAATAGAGTTGCCACCATCATTGTGTTCGGACTTCTCATCGGCATGGCTATGAGCCCGTTAGCCATGTTACCGTTCATGATGGTGGAAATTCTTAAAGTGTCAATAACGGGGCAAGGACCGACAATTTTCGAGGGGCTTAACCTTATCGCCAGCTCTCTTTTCTGCCCTGTGTGCTTTATCGCCGGAGTGCTCAGACCAACTGTCTGGGGCGAAAGATGGTAGGTGGCAGGTTGTCGCAGGTGGCAGGTTGTCGCAGCTTGCACGCCACCAAATACGATACCACTTATTCTTGCCGTCGAATCACGTGGATAGCGGCTATTAGGAGAAATTGAATCCATGTCCACTCTGCCACTACCGTCTACTTTGCCACCACTGCCTCCTTTTACCAAAGAGACGGCGATGCAGAAGGTCCGCAACGCCGAAGATGGCTGGAATTCGTGTAACCCGGAAAAGGTATGTTTGGCGTACACGCAAGCCAGCTGGTGGCGCAACCGGGCTGAGATTTTCCAGGGACGGGAGGCGATCGTCGAATTCCTGACACGGAAATGGGCTCGGGAACTCGACTATCGACTGATCAAAGAATTATGGTCTCACGATGGAAACCGTATTGCGGTTCGCTTTGCCTATGAATATCATGACGACTCTGGAAATTGGTTCCGTGCTTATGGCAATGAGAACTGGGAGTTCGATGAAAACGGGCTGATGCATCATCGTTATGCATCCATAAACGATCTGCCGATCAAAGAATCCGAGCGAAAATTTCACTGGAGTCGACCGGGTGCCCGTCCAGCCGACCACCCGGGGCTAAGCGACCTCGGTCTATGAGCGCGGCAAGGCATGAGTACTCCTTATGAGTCCGCGCATCAAGAGCCCGCGCATCAAGAGTTTGCGCATCAAGAGCCCGCGCATCAAGAGTTTGGCATCAAGAGCCCGCGCAAAACAATTGAGCGAAACCGCTGTTTGGCGGCTCCGCTGCTTCAATTTTTGACGATTATTGCCTATAGACATAAGTTTTGCCGATTTTTATGTCTATAGGAAATAATTGTGCCGAATAGGCGACGCCAGCGCCACTTCACAACCAAATCAGGGCGAAACAAGCGCCCTGGTAAGGCAGTGCTACTGATTTGAAATATTGGCCAGCTGAGTAATCTGATAAAGCTGTTTTTTGCCTGGGAGCCATTTCAGCTCCGACTGGAGTTCGCTAGCTTTTAAATCCAGGCTCGCCGCCTTGCGATACTCTGTTTCAGCCTCCCCAAATTTGCCCATATTTTCGTACACTCTTGCCATCTGTAAATGCGCATCCTTGTCGTTTGGATTGCTCTGCAAATATTCCTTCGACCGGCGCAATTCATCATTGAGTTGCTTATCAATAGCATTGCGAGCCTCTTGTAACTGATGCCTGGTTTCCTCCGCATTGTGCTTCGGTAAACTTCCGTAAGTCCTCTCGAATTGGGCAATGTCTCCAGCGCTTAAATGTTGCGCGGAAGGTTTTGCACCGGCATACATAATATCCTTCCTGTCGCTGCTGTGCAGAAGCCCGAGGGCGTGTCCGATTTCATGGAGATCAACTGCTCGAATCTGATCGTCTGTGACCGCTGTGCCACCAGATCCGAGAGTAACGTCTGCGTTGATCCAGGCTCTTGCACCAACTGTGTCCGGGTCTCTTGCATAAAGCCTGCTGGCTGCGCAACTAACATGGCTTTTCTTATCGGCAGGTCGTTCTTCAAAGTTTACGCAACAATTTGTCAGCACGAGATCTGGAACCACAACAAATGCTACTGCGCCACCTGTTGCCTTATTCCATTCAGAGAATGATGCCATCAAAATCTTCTCGTAACGAAGAGCCCGCGTTCCATCCATCTCGGGTATGGAAATCAGCACCTTGAGCGGCATTTCTTCCGCTTGCCAGATAAAGTCTTTCGGGAAGCCCGATTTGTTGACACCAGGATCTAATGGTGCCAGGTGCTCGGCATCTTCCTGATCGGCCGCGCTGGCAGCATGAATCAGCACGCTCAGTGACATTAAAGCAGCTATAACCAGGATAATTGTCTTACATTGTGTCATTCTGTTGCGCTCCATTCCCTTCCTTCAAGTCCACACCAAAGCGGGGTGCGGTATAAGCCTGACTCAGATGATGCTTGGGAATCGTAGTCTCATTTCCGTCTCGCAAGGCACCATAACGAGGAGACATGATCTCAACGCCGGCTTCATTGAACTTCTCCTGGATGTTTTGATGTAAAAGAGAATAGGTCACAGCCATCTCGTGCGGCTTATCGGTGAAGGCATTAATCTGGTATGTGACGTAAGAATCGTCCAGACTTGTCTGAAGAACAAACGGTGGCGGAGTGCTGAGAACATTCCCGGTAGCCAACGCTGCGTCCACCAACAACTCCTGCACTTGCTTCCACGGCGAATCATAGCCGATTGTGATCGTCGTATGCAAAATCACGAACTGTAATTTATGATATGGCTACCTAAAACCAGAGCGTTTGGAATAGTTATGTATTCGTTCTTGATCGTGCGGATTCGCGTCGCCAGTAACGTCTTATCGATGACATCACCCACGGTATCAGCAATTTTCACTCTGTCGCCAATTTTAAAGGCTCCGGTGTAGGTCAAGAACACACCTGCCACCACATGCGACATGGCACCAGTCGATCCAAGCGAGAGCAAAACACCCATAAACAGAGAGACTTGCTGAAATGCAGGCGAACCAGAACCGGGAAGATAGGGAAATATCAAGACAAAGGCAAATGCGATAATCAACAATCGCGCAATCTTGTAGGTCGACTCAGCCCATTCAGGGTCAAAGCCATCAATGGAGATATTTCCTCTCTCAATCTCGCGGAAGAGAAAATGCGTGAAAATGATGACAAAATACGTCGCCGACAAGATCACGATCAGGAAGGCAATGTTTGGCAGATAGACCAGAAGCGCCGGCCAAATCACGCTCTGAATCGGAAACGTGAAATACTTCACGATATCGCCAGACAGATCTCGCGTTTCCGGGAAGAAGCTCAAGACGACCGTTACGTAAAGCGACAGCAACAGCAGCACCAACAGGACGCGCACTATTCTGAGCGTTCCGATGAGAATGTCTGTCAGCGTCTCTTGCGAAAGTAGTCGGGATCGCTGAATCTTCAGCTCTCGAATGTGCTTTCCCTGCCATGAAAAAATCACGCGATAACTGCGCGGAAAGAGCCAGTTCGTCAAACCCAGCAAAAGGAAAAGAGCTATGGTGGCAAGACCTGTCAATCCGACAGAGGTCAATCTGTTCTTAAGGCTGTGCTCTTCTATGTATTTCTTGAGCACTGCTTTGAGCTTGCCGGCGTAGGCTTGGGCGAGTTCCTCGCGACTGGCTACTCCCTCCGCTCTGGCATCGAGACTGGTTACGGTCATGATCGTCAGGTCGCCAGCCATAATGTCAGTGCTGAAGTCATTGTCTCTGGTTGTTATTTGCTCAACTTTTTCTTTAAAGTGCGGTTCGTTCTCAAGTTGTTGCAGTCTCGTCGATATGCTCTGGACACGCCGCTGTGGACTGTATCCTCCAAGCATCACCGATATGGCGAACACCTCTTCTCCTGCCACCACCAACGGTGTGCCAGATTTCTTGGGCACTGCTTGCTCTGATGCCGGCGAGGATTTTTCTTGATCGTTGGATTTTTCTCGACCGTCGGTCTTGAGATTCTTAGCTTCGGGAGCGTTCTTAGCTTCGGGCAGCTTCTTAGCCTCAGGACCCGGCTGTTCCTTCTTGCCATCACCATCAGTAGCCTCGTCAGCCGGCTTGCGATCTTGGATCTGCTGTTCCGGCTGCGCTTTGGGCTCCGTCTGGAGCTGCGTTTTGGTACGCCGATCCTGTGCTTGTGTCTGAGCCTGAGCCTGTGCCTGTGCCTGCGTCTGAGCCCAAACTGGTGGCATTCGCATTCCCACAACACAGCACAGAAGAGCCAATGCAGCAAACAACAATTGCTTCAAGCGCTGTGTCCGAACAACGATGTGCATTAATTCCTTGGGCTGTGGGGTAGGAAACATCGCCATTATATGTTCTTGCTGGGGTGGACTCGGAAGGTTTCGGTAACTGGTCGACTCGGAAAGGTGGCGTAACTGGTCGCCTCTCCGAGCAGGCCAATGATGTTGCAGGTTCGCACGATAAACTAGTAATGGTACAACACGTTAAACTAGTAATGGTACAACACCTTAAACTAGTAGCCGCACGACGAAACGCAAATGAGCCTGTGATGGTATCGTATTGAGTTCATCCATGGGAGAACAAAATATGGGCGCGGAGTCATGGTTCTATTTTGTCGACTATCAATCGGACATCAATAAGTGCTTACAAGAATTGCGCCAACGAGAATTCAAAGCAGGACGATACAACCCGGCTGAGTCATTCCCCGATTATCCTGTCAATCCTAACCACGCTCCCGGGTGCAAGCATTCTTCCATTGATGAGGCGCAGACAGCTTCTGGTGCCAGTGGCACTCGCTCGATTCTCGATATCAATCTGCTCGGCGAAAGTCCAGACTACAGACTTGTTGCTCCTCTGTCCGACGCGAATCTTATTAACTTGTTTGGCACCAACAAGCCCAGTAGAGCAATGATCGAATCTAAGAAGTATGATCTCTTCGAGGACATTGAGCGCGGGCAGGGCATCTACATAATCGCTTACAAGGACAATGTGCCGACGGAAATATTCTTTGCCGGATATTCATTTGATTAGAATTTTCCAGCGACGGAAAATCTTTCCCTTGATCTCGGCTAGCTCGCGTGTTCCTGGATGTTGGTGCGTTGGACTAAACCCCGGAATCATGCCAATGCGTGCACCATCGGTGGTGTCCCAGATGCACAACCCAGAGGCATCGGCAGAATAGAGCGTCTCATCACAGGCGAAAAGCTTGCCGCCCAGTCCGGGAAACGAACTTTGCTCTTCGGCTTGACGCCATGTCCAAGAATGGCTACCCTGGGTTTGGGTTTGCTGTTCTATTTTGCTAGTGTCGAAGATCGTGACACCGTCTGTGATATTGCCTTCGTCATCTTCGAGAAGTCCGACTGCGATGTGAGCAGAGTCGATCCAGCACATCGGGCTCTCACAATGCTCTCGATTGAACAACGTCACTTTGGATGGACCGTCCTCAGATTCCCACATGTTGCCCGCAAGCCAGGCGGAAAGGCTGAAGATCTCCAGATGACTGGAGCTTCCCCATACCCAGCCATCATCGGCTACGAGAGCGCCGTCCGGGCTGACCAGGAGCCGACCATGAAAGTAGTCGAGGTAATGTTCTGAATTGCCTTCTTCTGAGCGGCACGCTGGAGAGATGCGCTGTGTGAGAAGCGCACCATTTTCTGGATCAGAGATATCGAGGCGATTCCAGCTGGTCCTATGGATGAAGAGCGTGCGACCCTCGTGCTCGATGAACGCGAAAGGCAATGCCGCGATGTCAGAATGGTAGTCGCCGCCCCTAAGTCGGATGACCCTGGAATCAGCCAGCGACATCACTACCGCTGCGGTGCCATAGTCGTTAGCCACTGCTACAAATCCACCGTTGCTAGAGACATATAACTTGTGGCTCACAGGGCTGCCCAGCCGGCGCGCAAAATCGGGCTCAGCGATGTAGGGAATGCGACCCACGACATCGCAGCTTGCTTGGTCAGCATCCAGGCGATAGAGAACACCCGCGGTATCCACAATCAGCCACGTTGAGCTGCACTGACTATTCAGCGGGGCGATATCGAGTATTTCGGACTCGATGGGGATTGCAGTTTCAACCACGTCAATATTGAATTTGCCTGGTCGTTCCTTGATTTCAGTAGAATTTGTATTGTCCATGTCTTAGTCGATCTTGATGGCGATTCCGTAAATCGCGTGTGTTCCGACCCATCCGTTGATGCGACCGTGATTGTTGCCAATCAGAAATCGCTCTCCCTCAATCGCTTTGATCAGATGCAGGTAAACCTGCCGTCGCACTTTCACAAGCACGATGTCTCCTGTCTTTAGATTCTCAGGTCGGCACGGTGCCACCGTTACGTGAGCGCCGTCGAGTACTTTCGGGCGCATTGAGTTTCCGTGCGGTCGAATCTGCACGGTCTCGCCGCGCTGCAATGCTGCAATTTGAAATGGTGATGCGTCCATGTGTTTTTCTCCTTTAAATACTGCTGCTAATTTCAGCGGCGTAATTATTCCTTTAATTTCTACAGTTCACGCGTGCCAGATGCTTTGTGTGTTGCACTAAATCAGGCAATCACGTGCGCTCTTTCATGGTCTGCTCTTCTAACTTGCCAGTGCCACAGGTGGTGACACCGCCTGTAATGGCATCGTCGTCGCCGGCAAGAGCTGCGACAGCGATGCGAGCAGAGTGGACTCCGCACATCTGCATGTGCCAATAAAGTCCATAGGACAACCTGTCCCATGATGTATGTCCTCAAATTCCCGCACATTTCCGGCAAGCCAGCCGGATCGGCTGAAGAACTCCCGCAGGCGGAAGGTTCCCCAGAACCATCCATTATCGGACACGAATGTGCCGTCCGGATTGACGATCAGCCGTCCACGAAAGGCTGATGTGTCCTCTTCTTGCTTGTCCTTTCCTGTGCCAAGCACTGGAGCAACGCGCCGAGTCAGATGCGCACTAGTCTCTGAATCCGAGATATCAAGCCGATTCCAGCGGGTTCTGCAGATGACTAGTGTGCGACCCTGATGCTCAATTAAGGCAAATGAGAATGGTGCCTGGTCAGTTTGATTTTGGTCACCACTAAGTGGAATGGTGACGCCGCATGTTTCCAGCGACATGACGACCGCGTGCGGTCCACAGCCGTTGCCGACCGCGGCACATCGACCGTTGTTAGAGACATAAGACTTGTGGGTCAACAGGCTCAAAGGGCAGCCGCTGCCAAATCGGTTGACGCCATTGGGCTCGCCCACAACCGGATTGCCACCCACCACCTCACAAGTCGGTTCGCTGGCACTAAGCCGATAGAAGACACCGGAGGCGTCCAGAATCAGCCACGTCGAGCTGCAGTCGCCATTCATTGGGGCGACGTCCAGTATTTTTGTCTCGATGAGGATGGCAGTCTCGACCACATAAGAGCTGATTTTGCCTGGTCGTTGCCTGATTGGTGCGGATATTGTCTGGTTCATGTTTTTCTTTCCTTCTTGAATTTCTTTTCCTCCCAGGATAAGTGATAATAGTGACAAAACCTGTCACTATTTATGCAGTCATGAAAAATCCGAAAACCTATCGCCGTGGCGCTGGAATTTACGCGTTAGACCACGTTAGGGTGAACGGTTATTGTCTAGCTGGTCGGCACTTAGCGGCTAGTTGCTCGGCGCTTCTGGTGGAACTTCCACCAGTTTCATATCCTTGAACCAGGCTTTGCCAACCGAAACACTACCGTGGTGCCCCAGGCGTGCACCGACTTCACAGATGGTGCGACTGCCTGAATCAAACGGGCATTCGACCCGAGTCCAATCATGAGTGCCAGTCAATGACTGGCTAAGTTCCCAGGTGTCCCAGACAGCAAGATTAGCCCCGATGGTTCCACCTTTCTGCGTGACCCTGACACCTTGTGTCTTAATCCATCCACTAAGAATATACTCTGTGTGCGGTTTGAGTTTGACCGCCTGGTACAACATCGTGTCATCCGGCTGCCGGCACGTTAGACAGGCCACGCCATTCACAAAGGCACCGAGTGCTGTTTCAGCGTCTGCCCCTTGAACATTTTGCGCCCACGATCGCACGTTCCAGCTTGATGTGCCATGTCGAAAGTTGCCGTCAGTGAGCAGATTCTTGCCCGTCGCCGTTGAGGGAGTGGCCGAGGGAATAGGGGTCGAGAGAATGGCGGTCAAAGAAGCGCTGTTGCCAGACGTTTCGACTGCTCCGCTTCGAATGAAGAAATATGTTCCTGCGACAATTACTACGACCAGAATTGCTGCCAGCGCGAGGATCCGAGGTGTATTGGCATTGGCGGATGCATTGGCGCTAGTGCTCCCGGACACCACAGTGCGATCGAGCTTGGCCAGGATTTGCTCTGTTTCGCGGGGTGAGATCTTGCCTTCGTGCAAATCAACCAGCAGTTGTGATGCAATGTCTGCTTCCTTGTGCTTCTTTGCAGCAATAAGCTTGGCCACGGTCGCTTCCAGGGCTGCCGAAACGCAATCCAGTTCATATTTGTCCACGATCGCGCTTGGTGCTGGAGTAGAGGTATTGCCTCCTGGCACAGCCGCTTGAGTGTTTTCGCACGTTGGCGAATCGATATGTATGGACGAATCTTTGGATGAATCGTCTTCATGAGAAGTTTGCGACTCTGAGGTTGACTCCTTGAGGGTGATTGTTTCTTTGATTTCGATTTTGGAATTGATTTCGTCAGTCACATTCACTACATCGCTTAAGGAGAATCTTCATTATATCCAATCCCGTCAAATCAATCTGAATTAGTAGGATTGGCTCTCATCCCATTTCTTGTTCATTGTGCAGGAATGGCTGTGATTAACAGCTGTATCAAGGCACCGTTCGGCGGCGGACTTTAGAAGAGATTTCTCAGCGGCGGCGCTGCATGTCGTTGCACCTTTGTCGCACCTCGGCGCTCACGTCGTGCTTATGCGCATTCCAGCGCAGGGCGAGTCTGCCGTTAAATCCATAATATGCCCAGGGCGCCCGCTGCCCAATTGCCGCCAACAACTGATCGGCGTCTTTAGCAGGGGCCGGCAGCCTGATCTCGTCACCATTGCTGGTGCAGATGATTGTTGCATAACTCATGCTGCTCCCGAAGCCGTATCCTTGCTCGCTGCTGCTAACGTACGTCCAGACAACGTCGCTCAACGGCACAAAACTGGGTGACTTCATCAGTGTCACTGCCGGCGACAGTAACACCAACCAGCGCGCACCAACAATTGCGTTGCTCCCAGGTATCTCTAGACCGTTGGCGCTGAGATCTTCGTCGATATCCCGAAGTGTAGTTTGACTGCTGCCATATTTAGCAAGGGACTTGCCCAGGGGATGATTCTCAAACTCTTTCCAGAACACGAATACTTGCAGCAGCCTGAAGAGACCAAATCCGAAAATACCGCCAAGAAAAATGCACATAAACCAGAACAGTCCCTTAAAGCTATGCTCCTGCTCCAGTTGCATCGGTAAGATTTTCTTTCGCAGATCAACTTTGACGTGCGTCATAAGCATGCTCTGAATGTCAGGGTTAAGCGGCTCCAGCTCCCCGATAATAGCGGTATCATTGGTAACCTTGTCAACTTTCACCGGCAAGAGATACCCATCAATTGCCAGCATCTGCACCTCATAACTGACGGTGGTGGTGGTGCTCCCGCTCGTGGAGCTTCCGCCCGAGGAGCTGCTTCCGTCCGTGGAATTGCTTCCGTCCGTCGAATTGCTTCCGTCCGTGGAATTGCTTCCGTCCGTCGACTTGCGCCGGCGACTGGTTTTAGTTTCAACATAGCCTATTCCAGTGTTATATATCTTCTGTCCCTGAGCCAAGACATAGTATTTTTGCTCGTGCTCCGGATCCTTAATCGCCGCCAGATCGCTTCCCTTAACAGGGAATGGTCCGTTCAGTGCATTATAGGTAAATCGCATGTTCCCAACGGCGATCAAACCGCCTATGACCACAGCAACGGCGCCACTTATGATGCGTCCCCTGTTAAAGCGGTCCACGTATTTTTGAAGAAGTGGATTCATCGATGCATCCTTTAATTTGAGGGCTTGCTGCCCATTTTATTCCCCCCAAAATTGATAAAAGGACATTATTTATTAGAAAGTGGGAACAATGCTCCCACAAGCGGAGGGTCGGGTATGAAAATCATCGGAGTAGAAGGATTATCCGAGCAAGCCTTAGACATGGAGCTTGCGCGCGGCGCTAGACTTGTGCGCTACGAATACGCCTTCTCCGTGGTCGTGATGTCGTTTAAAAGGTCCTCCGAGGTCTACTTCATCAAAGCAGGCTCGAGTAGGTTCGTCCCGGGGCTCTCGTTTACGGCAATGTCACTACTCTTTGGATGGTGGGGCTTCCCGTGGGGTCCGATTTATACAATCGGCGCTCTCGCCACTAACTGCGGTGGCGGCAAGGATGTTACCGATGAAATATTGAAGCAGGGCTAAATTCGATTTAGCCAACCGGCGAGCACGAATCGAATTAAGTGAAATGAAATATTGGCGGTATCGCCAATAGTGGCATAAAATAAGACGCTCGAACTTCTAATTTGAGGAGTGCGGGCGTTCTTGCGTTGCGTCCTAACTATGAAACCTCTGATTCGGTCACATCTGTCCAGGTCTGTAGCAGTTTAGAGAGCTTCTCAACCGGAGTGATCAGTAAGTGATCAACATGAGCACCGCTGTATTGATTAATTGAAAATTCAGGTCTGGGCTCACCTCCATAGGTCAAGCCGACCAGCTCTCCGCTGTCGAGTCGCACAGTCGGTCCCCCCG
>Ga0182024_10019553_pt1 | contig 12472 bp, 13 predicted proteins | sample P32metaG_FD_120480 | JGI IMG/M metagenome (GOLD analysis project Ga0182024, IMG submission 120480) | Permafrost microbial communities from Stordalen Mire, Sweden - P3-2 metaG (Illumina Assembly) | ecosystem: Environmental > Terrestrial > Soil > Wetlands > Permafrost | place: Sweden: Stordalen... | reverse complement strand
CGCATGGCGGTCATGGAACACCTCATGTCGGCGCGCGGCCGCGGTGAGATCGTGACCGGTCTGCTCTACATCGACGAGCAGTCGTCAGACCTGCACGAGCTCGGCAACACGACCGAGGCGCCGCTCACCCAGGTGCCGTACGAGGAGCTCTGTCCGGGGTCGGCCGCGCTGGCCGGGGTCGGCTTCCGGTAAATCCGGGCTTGGCGGTTCTCGAGCCTCGAGGGACAACGTGGTGACCTGGGCGTCGGGTCCACCTCTTGATTCGTCGTCGACCGGGCTCGGACCTCATTTAGCTTCTCGGATGCTTCGGATGCCTCGCTGATAAGCTTCGGAGGTGCGCGCTCGACGAGCCACTCTGGGCGTCGCGATTGCGACATGGGTAATCGCCACGATCGCGGCTACGTTGCTGTTGGGCAACGCCTTCGGCGCGAATTCTTGCGCCGGATGGACGGGATACGTTCCGCTCGGCTCCTGCGTCACGACGTTCTGGTCAGCGGCCTTCTACGTCGGCCCCGTGATCGGGTTGCTGGCGGGGGCATCCGCGGCGCTGTTGGCTGATCGCGCGGCCCAGCGCCTGGCATAGAGCGAACTGACCGAGGAACTCATCCGTAACTCCTCCCGGGTACATTCGCGGATGAAGTCACTCGCACCCAATCGAAGGGTGCCACGCGGATCATTGGCCAATGACCTGGACGTCGAGACGAATCAGCTGGTCCCTCCTCCTAGTCGTCGCCTTGGTACCCGTTCTGGTCTTGGGTCTTCTCGCGCTACTCGGACATACCCGGATGACACCGACGCCGTCGCCGACGCCGACCGCGGGGATCCCGCTCTTGCAAGGTGAGGCGTGCGGGCTGACTTCGGCCGCTTCTCCAACCGCGACCTCGGGGTCCGCACCAACCCTGGGACCAGAGCTGCCGTCACCGCGCGAGGGAGGATCCATGGGCTACGACAGTCTTGCCAACGACATCGTCATGTTCGGCGGCCAGACCTTCCCGGCGAACAGCGGCGCCGGCGGCAGCCAGACCCTGTACGACTCATGGACCTTGGATTCGCTTGGATGGCACCAGGACCATCTCGTCCCGAACCCCACACCCGGCGCAATCGCCCAGGACCCGCGCACCGGGCACCTCATCATGGTTGGCAGCCCTTTGCCGAGCGGCGAGGGTCAGCAGACCTGGATCTGGGATGGCAACGCCTGGAGGCGCCTGGCCGACCTCCCCGCGCCAACAGACCGCATCGCGGGACTCGCGCCGCTCGCGGATCAACTGGTCCTCGTCACAGAGAATTCCCAGGTCACAGCCACGCAGACGTGGGCGTGGACGGGCTCCGATTGGTCGCTTCGCCATCCGGCCAGCAACCTTCCTGTGGGGGCCGCTGGACCCGTAATCTCGAGCGATCCCTTCCGCCACCGCGTTATCGCGGTCCTCACCGCCCTCCCAACAGCGGGCGGCGCGACCCAGACGTGGGCATGGAATGGATCGACATGGCGGCTCGTGTCCTCGACCTTCAACCTCGGTCTCGACCCCACATCGGCCAACATGGCGCCGGACCCCCAGACCGGAACTGTCCTCCTGTACATGCACCCGGACGGCTCGATGGCCTGCACGTGGGCACTGGATGGAGCGGTCTGGCTGAAGGTGAATTCCAGTTCACCGGGTGTGGATACGTCGTTCCCTGGCGCTTTGCTGCTAAGCGACACGCATATCGGACGGGTGATCCTCATCGGCGGCGCGTCCCGGCCCAATCCACTCAACGTGCTGTGGGTGCTGAATGGCTCTGCATGGAGCGCGGAGCCAGCCTCCGTTCTCGGGGTACCGCTGGGTTGATGCGTCACAAGGTCTCGGGACGTGTTCTGGCGACATCGCCGGATGTCTGGCGTGGTCGACCAGCGTCTTCTGTGAGGGCGGGCGAACTCGGGCCGGACATGTACTGAGCCAAGTGGCACACGATTCCTCCGTGGCACAAGAACCTGTCCCAGGCTGTTACTCGTGTGAGCACAACGCCCAACCCGCTTTGCGCCCACACGAGCGGATCTATGACGACGGGCTTTGGCGCGTTAGCCACTCCTTCAACTCGACATGGCTGGGCTGGCTCGTGTTGGTGTTGCGTCGACACGCTCGGTCAGTGGGTGAGCTAACGTCTGATGAGGCTGCTGTGTTTGGGTGGCTCGTTCCAGCCGTCTCTCGCGCCCTCGAGGCCGAACTGCAGGTTCCAAAAACCTACGTGTTGTTTCTCGCCGAGCAGGAGGGTTTCGACCACCTTCATGTGCATGTCATCGCTCGGCCGCCGGAATACGCCCGCGGTATCAAGGTCTTTCAACTGATACAGCGACCGTCTGACGAGTGGGTCAGTGTCGCCGACACGGACGCGCTAGCCGAACGTATTCGCCCGCGCCTCGTCGCTCGAGATAGCGCTTGGCCTGGGGAAAGAGGGCAGCCTGGGCCGCGCCCGACCTGATTGCGTCGACGCAACTCGAGGTACTTTTGCGGATGCTGGCCTGCCGAGTCCCATGGCCTCCGAAGGGACGAGCAATCCTGGATGGCCCACCGCGTGCCCGGATGCTGCCGGTGGCAGTATGTCGAGCATGAGCGAGAGAGATCCTAAGTCCGACCTTCACGATTACCTGCAGGAGGGCCGTGAGGCTCTGCTCTGGAAGCTCGACGGCCTCTCTGAGTTCGACATTCGTCGCCCCATGGTGCCGACTGGCACGAACCTCTTGGGCCTGATCAAGCATGTAGCGAGCCTCGAGCTGCGATACCTCGGCGACATCTTCGAGCGACCATCGGGTGAGCCGCTGCCGTGGCTTGCCGCCGACGCCGAAGCGAACGCCGACATGTGGGCCACTGCTGATGAGTCCCGAGAGCAGATCGTCGGGCTCTACCGGCGCGCATCGGCGCATGCGGATGCAACCATCGAGGCGCTGACGCTGGACGCAATCGGCAACATTCCGTGGTGGCGACGGAGCGAGGTCACGCTCCACCGAGTGCTCGTACACCTGATCGCCGAGACCCACCGTCATGCAGGCCAAGCCGACATTCTCCGCGAGCTCATCGACGGAGCCGTCGGAGCGCGTGCCTCGGGCGATAACATGCCTCGAGTCGACGAGGCGTGGTGGATGAGCTATCACGAACGTCTGACCCGAGTCGCGCGGGAGTCCGATCTTTCTGGAAACTTATCTTGAAACGCGATCGAGCTTCGAAAAGATGAGTTGCGTGCACGCGATGGTTTCGCGCGAGTGATCACGGTGGCGTCCACGGCAGCACGCAAGGCCTTGTGGCCCGCCCGACCGGACAAGGAGGTGCGATGGCCAGCGTCCTGCACGAAATCGTCGTCGACTGCCGCGATGCCGAGGCCCAGGCGGCGTGGTGGTCCCGGGTCCTGGACTGGCCCGCCGTCCGCGACGAGAGCGGCTTCTGGTGGATGTCGTCGGACGGCACCGACAACGCAGCGCTCGCGCTGAGCTTCAGCCCCGTGCCCGAGGGCAAGACCGTGAAGAACCGCATCCACCTCGACCTCAATCCCTCGGGATGCGAGCAGGCCGAGGAACTGGAACGGCTGCTGTCACTCGGCGCGCGCCACAAGGACATCGGTCAGGGGCCGGATGTCTCGTGGGTCGTGTTGGAGGACCCGGCGGGCAACGAGTTCTGCCTGCTTCGCACCAGAAAGGATTGATCACCCGCAGCGCTTTCGCCAGACGACAGCAACGTAGTTAGCGTGTCGTCATGCTGCTCCTGCGACCGAGAGCCATTCGATGGGTTTCGGATGACTTCCCCGGCTTCCTCGAGGTCTCACTAACCGACGCCAACGGGAAGGAGTGGAGATTCGTCGACAAGCGCTCGTCTTCTCCGCCGAGCTGCCCAAGTCCGGAACCCAGCACCCGGGTAGTGGGTCAGTTTGAAATGGGACGGCTTACAGGCAGTCGCGCGACCGCAACGGACAGTAGAAGCAACACAACCGCCGCACCGGCACCGAACAGCGCGCACTGCCAGGTCGCGAAGGTAGGCCTCGCAACAAGCCTGGCGAGGCAGATGCCCTCAGGGGAGCATTGGCTCGGGAATGTCGTAAGTTGCGCCGTCCAGATACCAACCCCAACCCCCACCGGGATCGACACCACCCGAAGGACAAGCGCGATCTTGCGCCTCACTCGTGCACATTAGCGGCTACCCGGCGAGCAAGGCAACGATCTCCTCGATCTTCCTGACGAGATCGCTGACGCCAGCCGCCCTGGCGGGGGTACGTGGATAGGCGTTCGACTAGATCGTCGGGGTCTTGCTCTGGGTACGTTGGCAGATACTGGCCTGGGTGAAATGCCTGTCACTCGTTCCCGCTCAGCGGCATCGCGGGACCTGGACGTCCGTTCGTAGCCAAATCGTTTCCCTTGGAGTGGCTCTCCTGTCGAAGCCACCGCCCAGGATCTTGGGCGTGTCGACGCTTGGAGATTCGGTTCCGTTAGCCAGTGCAGAGGCGTCCACCGACGCCGAATGGAAGCAATGGGCTCTGGCGGTTTTCGGGGGCAACGAAGCCCGAGCAACCGCGGCGGCGCAGGCTGCGGCCGCGGCACGGAGGGCGGGCGCGACGAGTGACGCGCTCTTTGCGGCCGCGCGAGCTGCCTACGACACGGCGGGCTCGCCCTCGGGGACGGATGTATCTCTACCTCCAGCCGGCTCCGCTGGAGCCATCGACCGAATCGGCTCGGCGATTGGGGTCCGGGTTATTGACGACACAGCGCCGAGCATCACCTAGTCCAGAAGCAGGTTGAACCAAGCTTCTCTGCCGACATTGGTGGATGCTCGCCTAAGCGACGATCACCTATCTCAGCACACTCAAAGTTCGGCAGCAGACGTATCGTCCAGTTGAGGCCTACCCCCGCCGGTAGGTAGAACACACCTCGCCGAACTGATGCCCGCGCTAGCATCTACCGGATGAGGCGCATCCTCGCGTATGCCGTTGGGGCGGCGTCCGTTCCGATGGGGGTTGGAGTTGGTCTGTGGATGGCGCTCCTTACCTACCTTCCATCTTGTCCCGGCAGAGGCTTGGGAACCCTTGCACTCTGCGCAGCGCGGCCCAGTTTCGAGCCGAGGCTGTGCGTCTTGTGTGGCGGAGCCGCAGCGGCTCTAGTGCTCCTGGTCTCAATTGCTGTGAGCCCCCACGTCTCAAGAGTCGCGATCTTTGATTTGGCTGCCGCAGTAGCCGGGGTCGCTCTCGGTGTTTGGACGTCGCTGATGACGTACATTTACCCACCCTGCGGGCCCCGGGCACTCTGTCTCATCTTGAGCGCGCAGCGCTTCGCAACCTGGCAGAGTGCCGTGATCGGTGCGGCGACGCTGACGCTCATCCTCGTGGTTGGTGGCATCGTGAGTTCGGACTTCCGCCACACCAACATCCGCGCGGCTCGGATGGTGCAGCGTTGGCTTTTCAAAGACCTATCGGGTACCACACCAATCGGCGGCCCCGGTGCCGCCGCCAGATAGTTGGCGCTCTCCTCGCGTTAGCCCCCTTGATTCGTCGTTGAGCCGCCTGGGACCCACACCTGCTTATCGGATGGTTCGCATGCCTCCGGGAATCCGCGCAATCTCGATGAAAGCCCACCACCAGCAGACGGTCGCGGCGATTGAGGCGGCCAGAACCAGAAGACCAGTGAGGCCGCTCATCTGGACACAATGGACCCGCTCGTATCCGGAAAGTTGGCCGACTGCCCTGCCTAACGCCGGTCCACGATTCGTCGCACAATAGCTGACGTCTGATGCCTTTTCCGGTCTGGGTCGTCGCCATCCGTGACCCTGCCTACGCATACATGCTGCGGAGCAGTGGCTTCCGGCGGCCGCGCGCTCCCCTTCCATGGCGCCGGCCGAAACCCTTCTCCACGGGCTATGCGCCCATTGGCACACCCATGCCGAAGCTAGCCGATGAGGAGATCGCCGAGCTTCAGGCCCAGGCCGAAGCTGGCGCCCGACTCTACATCGCCACGGTCCAGGAGATGGAACAGCGACATGGCGAGGTCATACGCAACACCGTCGCAGAGTTGATGCGTGCCGGCAGTGCAACGCTCCAGACCTCCGCCGGGCCCATTGAGGCCCGGATCATTCGATTCCCCAGGGAGGCGGTGGTACTCGAGATCCACCACCCCGGAGGAGGCTGGGGCCAGAGTCGCACGACTCAATCCGACGTAGGCGAGCAGGCCGTCCACCAGCTGGCCGCGGCCCTCGCCTCCACACGTCCGGAGGCGGAGCCGCTTACTTAGGCGGCGACACGCGGCCCGAAGATCGGGCGGCGGCCGGCAGATCTCGGCGCTAAGGTAAGCGCCGTGGGCACACCCAAAAATGTCGACGAGTACATCGCCGGCACACCCGCCGCGACGCGGCCGATGCTTGCCGAGCTGCGCGCAACCATCCGTGCGGCGGCGCCGGACGCCGATGAGCGCATCAGCTATGGCATGCCGTTCTACCACCTCAACGGACGTCTCGCCTATTTCCAGAAACATGCACATCACATCGGTCTGTATCCCTTCACGCTGGACGAGGCGAGTGCTTTCGGGTTGGAGCAGCACATCGTCGCCAAGGCAACGCTGCAGTTTCCCCTTGATCAGCCGTTGCCGCTCGCGGCGATCAGGAAGCTCATCGAGCAGCGAGTGAAAACGAAAGGCGCAAGGGCCGTCCACACGATACCGCGATAATCGTGGACGAAATGGTGGGCATCACTCGTGGTGAAGATCCGCCCGCCGGCGGAAGTCCAGCCCTGGTCGTCGATCACCTCACCAAGCGTTTCGGCGAGCGCCTGGCGTTCGAGGACGTGTCGTTCACCGTCGCTCCAGGTGAGGTGTTCGGGTTCCTCGGACCCAACGGGGCCGGGAAGACGACCACGGTGCGGACCCTGGGAACGCTCATAGCACCGACCTCGGGCTCGGCGAGCGTCGCCGGCATCCCGCTGACGTCGAACAACGGTCCCGAGATCCGTCAGCGAATCGCGATCATGCCGGAGAATCCCGGCCTCTACAAACGGCTCACGGTTGTCGAGAACCTGCAGCTCTTCGCCGGTCTGTATGGTCAGCGGAATCCTGGCCCACGCATCGGTGAGGCGATCGAATCCGTCAACCTCACGGCGCGAGCACATGACCTGTGCGGCAACCTGTCGAAGGGACTGCGCCAGCGGGTCGGGCTTGCCCGGGCGCTGCTCAACGAGCCGGCCGTCATGTTCCTCGACGAGCCGACGTCAGGGTTGGATCCGGTCGCCGCACATGAAGTCCTTGACCTCATCAACGGATTGCGCCAGCGCGGAGTCACCGTCTTCCTGACGACTCATCGCCTCGACGAGGCGGAGCGACTCTGTGATCGCGTCGCCATCCTCAACACCACGCTGCGCTCGGTGGGCCGCCCTGACGAGCTCCGCGAGCGATTGTTCAGCCGATCGTTGGTGGTGGAAACCCTGGCTCCGCTCCCGGCGCCGGATGCGATCTTCGGCTCCACCACCGGCGTGGAGAGCTGGCGACCCGAGGGGCCGAGCAGCTACGTGCTGACGGTCGACGATCCGCGGAATATCGCTCCGCACGTCACCCGAGCGCTGGTGAGCGCGGGTGCCGACGTGGTCTCGATCACGGAGACCCAGCACTCGCTCGAGGACGTCTACCTGCAGTTGATCGATGACGATCCTGAGGCAGCCGCGCGATGAAGTTCAGCGTCGGCCGTATGACCGCGGTACTCCGCAAGGAGCTTCGCGAGTATCGGCGCAGCCCGTTCATCATCGGAACCATGGCGGTGCTGCCGCTCGTGTTTCTGGTCGAGCCCCTGGTCATCATCTTCCGGATCGGTCCGACGGTTGGGGCGGCTGCGGTCGACAAGGCGGTCGGCTCCACGTTCCTGCTCCTGCTGATTGCGCCCGCGTTGCTCCCCGCGGTCATTGCCGCGTACTCGGTGGTCGGGGAGCGCGAGCAGGGCACCCTCGAGCCCCTGCTCACGACACCGCTTCGACGCGAGGAACTGCTGCTCGGCAAGGCGCTCGGCGTCGTGGTCCCGGCGGTCGGGATGGGATACATCCTTTTCGCAGTGATCCAGCTCTGCGCGCGGCTTTTCGCGAGCAACGCGCTAGTGGTCTCGGCGCTCGGGCAGGGGCCCCACATCATCGCCGAGGTCCTCTTCGCGCCCCTCCTGGCCGGATGGTCGATCTGGGTGGGGATCGGGATCTCAGCGCGAGCGAGCGACGTCCGAGTTGCTCAGCAACTGGGGACGCTCTCGAGCCTGCCACCGCTCGCGGTGGTGGCCTTGGTGTCTTTCGATGTGTTCACTCCAAGCGTCACGCTCGCGGTGGTGTTCGCAGTGATCCTGCTCATTGCCGACATCGTTCTGTTTCGGATTGTCTCGGCGTTGTTCGACCGCGAGCGACTCATCACCGGCGCTGGGGCCCAACGGGCGCCAGCAGGTGGGGGTGACGTCATCCCGCCAGGTGCCGTGCGACGCATACCGCGTGTTGGAGGTAGCGACGATGGGCGAGGCCACCCTTAGGTTGACCCGAACGCGTGACCGGTCCCTCAGCGCCGGGGCAGACGCTCCAGCGCGTAGTCGAGACGCGCAAGACTCTCCGCCCGCCGCGCCGCCTCATCGATTGCGCGCAACAGCTGCACGCGGGTCGGATAGCGGATGAGGTCGAGATCCTCGTTCACGTCGGCAAGCCACTGCCGGGCGCGCTTCTGATCCGTCGGCGACAGCAGTACCTTCATTCCCATTCCCCCAAATAGGTGCCCCTGCTGACAACAATAACGTTTGCGGCGTTCGGTGTCTATGAGCTGATTCTGGGTCCGGCTCCACGAGGCAGCGCCCGGGTTTGGATGCGGCGCGGCCTCGGACCTGCCCGACGGCGCTTAGTCCCAATCCGGCATCAGCCGGCGCGCCTCGGGAACCATTGGTGCTCATATCCCAACGGACAGGAGCCCGGCCGATGAGCATGTGGACCAGCCAGGAGTTCGAGACGATCGGGGCAGCAGAGGAACCGAGGCTCGCACCGATGAGGCGCGACGGCGTGAGGAAGTGAAGCAAAGTGCGAACCACGAGACTTGGTAGCAACGGCCCTGAGGTTGGCATCATCGGCCTCGGGTGCATGGGTATGACCGCCTCGTACGACCTGGCGGCACCACGCGACGACGCCACGTCGATCGCGGTGATCCACTCGGCGCTCGACCTCGGCATGACGCTCATCGATACTGCCGATGCATACGGCCCGTACACCAACGAGGAACTGGTCGGGGAGGCGTTGTCCGGTGGCCAGCGCGAGCGAGCGGTGCTCGCCACGAAGGTCGGTCTGGTGATGGGTGTCCCGGGGCCGTCCTACGGACCCGGCACGGCGTCGCCCGGCGCGGGCCGCAACGGCCGCCCCGAGCATGTGCGGACGTCGATCGATGGCAGCCTCAAGCGGCTCGGCACCGATCATGTCGACCTTTACCAGCTACACCGGGTGGACCCGGAGGTGCCCATCGAGGAGACCTGGGGTGCGATGGCCGAGACGGTCGCCGCAGGAAAGGCGCGCCACATCGGCTTGTCCGAGGTGTCGGTTGGTGAGATCAAGCGCGCGCAGTCGGTCTATCCGGTCACGTCTGTGCAGTCCGAGCTGTCCCTCTGGACTCGCGATGCCCTGCCTGAGGTCCTGCCGTACTGCGAGGAGCAGGGCATCGCGTTCCTGCCCTTTTCGCCGCTGGGACGGGGTTTTCTCACCGGACGGTTCGCGTCATTCGAAGACCTGCCGCAGGACGACTTCCGGCGCGACCTGCCGCGCTTCCAGCAGGACGCGTTGCGCAGCAACCTCGCCATCGTCGGCCGGGTGCGCGAGATCGCCGAACGTGCCGGCGCAACGCCGGCTCAGGTGGCGCTCGCCTGGGTTCTCGCACGCGGCAACCACGTGGTGCCGATCCCGGGTACCAAAACCCCGAAGTACCTGGTGGAGAACGCCGGCTCGGCCGAACTGCAACTCAGCGCAGCGGACCTGGCCGAGCTCGCCGCCCTGCCGCAGCCGGAGGGCACCCGATACTGATCGGGTGAGTAGCTTGCTGTCCGCCTATGCGGACAACAGCGCGGCCACCGTGGCGGGATCGAAATTACCGCCGCTGAGGACGATCACGGTTGGATGCTCCGCGGTCCCCGCGGGAACGCGGCCGGTGAGGTACGCGGCCAGCGCCAGCGCGCCGGTCGGCTCGATTGCAAGCTTCAGCCGCATCCAGGCAACCCGCAGCGCGTCCGTCAGCTCATCCTCGGATACCGTCACGATCTCTCTGACGAGAGCATCGCCGACGATGACGCCAAAATTTCGCTCACCCACGGATTTGGACTTCACCCCCTCGGCAAGGGTTGCCGGATCCGACGGGAGCGTCTGCAGGGTCCCGGTCCGCAGACTCTGCGCCGCATCATCAGCAGCCTCGGGCTCGACACCGATCAACGCAGTCTCGGGCGACAGCCTGGCGATTGCGAGCGCGATGCCGGAGATCTGCCCACCGCCACCGATCGGCACCACCACGGCGCCGGCCGAGAGCACATCCTCAGTGATCTCCAGCCCGGTGGTGCCGGCGCCGTGGATGACATCCCAGTCGTCGTACGGATGAATCAACCGCAGCCCCTCGGTTCGCGCGATCGCCTCGGCAATCGCTTCGCGGTTGTCGTAGCTGACGCCCTCGGTCACGACGGTGGCCCCATACGACCTGATGCCCGCGATCTTCGCGGGTGTCACGCCTTCGGGCACCACGATGGTCGCACGCAGTCCCGCTGCGCGTGCCGCGCATGCGAGTGCCTGTCCGTGGTTTCCCGAGCTGTGGGTCACCACGCCGGCGACGTCCGGCTCGCGTTCGACGAGGCTGAGCACGGCATTGAAGGCGCCCCGAGCCTTGAAGGACCCGGTGAGCTGGAGCGACTCGGGCTTGACCCTCAACCCCGGGGCGAGGTCAGCGTTGAGCAATGGCGTCCGGCGAACGTGACCCCGGATTCGCACCGCGGCTCGCTGGATCTCCGCGAGGTGCTCACTCACCTGCGCGACCTGTGCCATGTGTCCTCAGGACGAGACGGCTACCGGAATCTCCAGCGCCAGCTTGTCCATCTCGAGTTGCGCGGGGACGTCAACGGGGTACGAACCGGTGAAGCAGGCGAAGCAAAACCCGTTGCCGTCGGGTTGTCCCATGGCGCGGCGCAGGCCTGCCAGGCTTAGGTATCGCAGCGAATCGGCTCCGAGCATCGCACCGATCTCACGCTCGGTATGACCGGCTGCGATGAGCTCGCGTCGCGACGCGATGTCGATGCCCATGAAACACGGCCATGCGATCGGCGGCGATGCGATGCGCATGTGCACCTCGCTCGCGCCGGCCCGGCGCAGCTCATCGATGATGCGACGCGAGGTGGTCCCGCGAACAATCGAGTCGTCGACGAGCACCACGCGGCGGCCTTCGAGCACATGGCGCATCGGGTTGAACTTCAGGCGAATGCCCGCCTCGCGCAAGCGCTGCGTGGGCTGGATGAAGGTGCGGGTGATGTAGCGCGACTTGATCATGCCTTCCGCAAATGCGAGGCCCGACTGCTCGGCATAGCCGATCGCAGCCGGGGTACCGCTGTCCGGAAGGGTGATCACGATGTCCGCGTCGGCGGGAGCTTCGCGCGCCAGCTCCCGGCCCATCTGACGGCGCGATTCGTAGAGTGACTTGCCCATCATCACGCTGTCGGGTCGCGCGAAGTAGATGAACTCGAACGAGCACATCGCACGGTGCGCGGCGGTGCGCTGAATCCTGGTGCTGCGCATCCCCGATGCATCGACAGTGACGATCTCACCCGGCTCGATCTCGCAGATGAACGTGGCGCCCACGACGTCGAGCGCGCAGGTCTCGCTCGCCATCACGTACCCGGTGCCACCCGGTGCGTCGACGTCGCCGAAGCGGCCGAGGCATAGTGGGCGGATACCAAGGGGATCGCGTGCGGCGACCAGCGAGTCCTTGGTGAGGAAGACGAGGCAGTACGCACCCTCGACGCGCGGCAGAGCCTCGGCGAGCGCCTGCTCCAGCGAGTCGGCTTTCGTCTGCGAGAGGAGTGCTCCGAGCACCTCTGTATCGCTCGTGGTCTCGAAGTCGAACCCCTTGGCGATGAGCTCGTCGCGCAGCTTGGTGGCGTTGACGAGGTTGCCGTTGTGCGCGATCACCACGGGACCGATGGTCGGATGGTCGACGGCTATCGGCTGCGCGTTGAGCAGCCGTGCACTTCCGGTGGTGCTGTATCGCGTGTGCCCGATTGCGATGTTGCCCTTGAGACCGTCGATGATCTCCTGGTCGAACACCTGCGAGACGAGGCCCATCTCCTTGCGGATACGAATCTCGCGACCGTCACTGACCGCGATTCCTGCGGACTCCTGTCCGCGATGCTGCAACGAGTACAGGCCGAAGTACGTCAGATTGGCAACGTCCTCGCCCGGGTGGAACACCCCGAAAACGCCACATTCCTCGTGAAGGTGGTCGTCGTCG
>Ga0182024_10019552_pt1 | contig 12472 bp, 13 predicted proteins | sample P32metaG_FD_120480 | JGI IMG/M metagenome (GOLD analysis project Ga0182024, IMG submission 120480) | Permafrost microbial communities from Stordalen Mire, Sweden - P3-2 metaG (Illumina Assembly) | ecosystem: Environmental > Terrestrial > Soil > Wetlands > Permafrost | place: Sweden: Stordalen... | reverse complement strand
CCGACGCTCACGCGTCCCGGACGTGAAGAGCGAGCCAACGAGTTAGGGGTCACCGGAGGCGCCCCACGTTGGCCCGCTCAACACCAGGTTACGCTCCCTTGACGCGGTTAGGAATTTCATAATGCCGGTTATGCCGGTGATCAAAGATCACTCGCCCTTCGGGCCGGCATAACCGCAGATCATGCCGGTGATCGCATCCAAGATTCTTGGATGAAAGGCGATGACGATCACCGGCATATCTGGTAGGAGGAGTGCGGTCCTGGGCCTGCCTGATCGCCAGACCGCTAACTCTCGCGAACAGTCCGGGATCGCCGGCTGAACCGAGCGCCGATCTGGGCCATCGCTGCTACTGGCGTTGCGATCCCTAACCGTCGATCTGCTCGGGCGTGTCACCAACGTGGCCCGGTATTCGGTATGAGCGCTCTGGGCTCGCGACTGCCCCGGTTCGGCACACGGAGGCATGCCCCACCCGAGAACCCGGTCTTCAGCGCCTTCGGTAATGTCTCCTGACCGGGGCGCGCGACCGATGAATTTGGGGCACCTGCCACGTCCAACTAAATGAACTGCTGAGAGAGACTCGGCAGGGTAGGCGCAAGCGACAGAGAGGACTGAACCATGGCAGAGGAAAGCAAGCCGGTCGAAGTGTCACGCAGGATCGAGGCACCGGCCGCCCGCATCTTCGAGATTCTGGCGAATCCGCAACGCCACATGGATTTCGACGGGTCCGACATGCTCCGGGGAGCCGTCTTCGACCGTCCCATCTCCCGTGTTGGCGACGCCTTCACAATGAAGATGAACTTCGATCGGCTCGGCGGCGACTACCTCATGCTCAACTATGTGGTGGAGTTCGAGCCAGATCGGCGTATCTTCTGGGAACCTGCTCCCGGAGACCTCCCTCCGGCTGACGGTGAGCCATCCGCAGTCGGTATCCCTGCGGGTCACCGTTGGGGCTTCATTCTCACCCCGGACGGTGACGACACCACCATTGTCACTGAGGTCTTCGACTACGGCTACGCATCTGAGGAGCTCCGCCAAGCGGTGCGCCAGGGCGGGGAGTGGGTTGCAGCTATGACGGCCAGCCTGGAGAAGCTCGAGAAGATCTGTACCCAGTAGGACCTCCGCCGGTGCGTATGTAACACAGCACCCTCAAACTGCATCATGAATCTCCTGGTCGACGGCTACTTCAGTAGACGCTATTCAAGAAGAAGTCGGCGTCGGTGCTTGCAATAGTTGCATTCGGGCATTCGGGTAGGTTCGTTTCGTTATTCAAACCCTCTAGCGTCCGTCGAGGTCCGGCGTCGACTAGCCAGGTCTTCCTGGATCGGAACAGCCGTCGCGAATACAGTGCGGTTTCTTGAGCAAGGACGCGTTGCCGACACCCACGCGCAAGCGGCACGTTCCGCCCGGGCCACTTCAATACACAAATAGGCCGATATCGTCCTGTTTGTGAGCGGTCCAGCCGGTCGCTCCTCCATTCGATTCTCCCCTATCGCCAGCGATAGCGGGCGAAGGAGCCGAGTGATCGTGGTGAGGCCTCGCCCAGAGGTTATGGAAACCATTGGTGAAGGGCCAGACGAAGTTCTGCGGGCGTGCCGGGTGGGAGAAATGACGGTGTCGGGCCAGGTCGATGCGGCCTGGCCCGACACCAGGTGATGCGTCCTAGCTACCGGGCGACCGCAGGCGCCTTTTGAAGGTCTTTGACGTATTGAGCCGTGATGGCGTTGCCACCGATACCCCAGTCGCCACTTTCGACCTCGTCGATAGTGACCCACGTCACTCCGCGCAGAGCCTCACCCTCGATGCTGACCATGGTCTCGGTGAGCTGGGAAATCATCTCCTGCTTCTGGCTGCTATCGAAGACTCCCTTGATGACTTTGACCTGTACGAGCGGCATGATGTCCTCCTTTGCGCCCGGATTGGGTGCTGGGATCAGTATCCGAGGGGCGGCTGCGACTGGCCTGCGAGGCTCTTGCCACACCCTTGCAAGCGTTCTGCAAGCTCGCTTGCAATAATGGGGCTCATGGCGTCTGACCTCGACTTTCGGGTGTTGGGTGGCATTGAATTGGTACGTCATGGGCGGGCTGTTGCGATCGGGGGCCCGAAGCCACGTTTGGCGCTCGCGGTCTTGGCGGCCCACCGAGGGTCAGTTGTCTCGGTAAACCGCCTGTGTGACGAGTTGTGGGGTAGCAACCCTCCAACAGACCCTCCTGGCGTTCTGCAAAGCCATCTCTCGCGGTTGCGACGGGTCCTTCGGCCGGAGGCCGAGATCATTGCTCGCCCACCGGGCTACGTGCTTCAGATTCCCGATGACGCGATCGACGCAGGTCGTTTCGAGCTGTTGTGCAAGCGGGCGAGCCCCTCCTCGGACCCGCAGGCGACCGTTGAACTGCTGGAAAGCGCCCTCGCGTGTTGGCGGGGCTCACCTTTCGAGGAGTTCGATGAACATGATTGGGCTCGGCTCGAGGCGATGCGTCTCGACGAACTCTATGTAGTTGCGCAAGAGGAGCTTTTCGAGGCGCGCCTCGCCCTCGGTGGACACGCGACTCTTATCGGCGACCTAGAAGCTCTCGTCGCGCGGCATCCCTTGCGGGAGTGCTTCTGGCAGCAGCTCATCGTCGCCCTGTATCGCAGTGGCCGGGCAGGGGAGGCGCTTCGGCGGGCGGAGACGCTTCGGGTCCTGCTGCGCGAGGAACTTGGGCTCGACCCTTCGCCGGCGTTGCGCGACCTCGAAGCCCGCGTCCTCAGTGATGACCCGACACTTCTTCAGCCTCCTGTGGCGGCACGACGATCGGTGACGCGACAACTCCCGGCCGAGTCCACGAGGCTGGTTGGTCGTGCCGATGAGCTCGAGCTGCTCGCCGGCCGGCTGCGAATCGATCGATTGGTCACACTGACGGGTCCAGGGGGAGTCGGCAAGACACGGCTTGCGATGCGGCTCGCAAGCGACGTGTGGGATGAGTTTGACGGCGAGGTCTTCGTGGCCGAGCTCGCGCCGGTGCGTGATCCCTCGTCGACCGTCGCCGCCATTGCCACAGCGATCGATGTGCAACAGCGCCAGCATCTTTCCATTGAGGACACCCTCGTGGAGTACTTACGAGCGCGCCGGGCACTGCTGGTTCTCGACAACTGCGAGCATTTACGAGCCACCATCGCGTCGCTCTCCGGGCGTCTCCTCAGCTGGTGTCCTGACGTGACCATTCTTGCTACCAGCCGCGAAGTCCTCGGACTTCCGGGCGAGCAGGTGTGGCGGGTCCGGCCCCTTGCGATTCCGGACGAGGGCGCTGGTGCGGCGGCGGCATCTGAAGCTCCGGCCGCTCGCCTCTTCGTCGAACGCGCCATCGCCGCCCGCCCCGGATTCGCTCTCGGGCCGGACAACGTGGCTGACATTATCGACATCGTCCGCCATCTCGATGGGCTTCCACTGGCGCTCGATCTCGCGGCGGCGCGCATACGGGCCATGAGTCCGGCGGCGCTCGCAGAACGTCTCAACAAGGGCTTCGATCTCCTCTCCGGCGCGCAAGAATCGATGATCCCCCGGCATCGCACACTGCAAGATCTGGTGGAATGGTCTCACGACCTTCTGGCTCCGGATGAGCAACGACTGTTCGCACGATTGTGTGTTTTTGCTGGAAGTTTCGGGCTTGACGCCGTCGAAGTGGTGTGCGCTGGTCAGGATCTGGATATTTCCAGGGTGTCGTTGCTCCTTGCGAATCTGGTGGACAAGTCGATGGTGCAACTTGTCGACGAGGATCTTCCCCGTTATCGACTGTTGGAGACTTTGCGCGAGTATGGCCGCGACCACATTGACGAAGAAGAGCGCGCCACGGTCCGCGCCCGACATGCAGCTTGGTACCTGAAAGTGGCCGAGCAATGCGCTCGATCGTTGGCGGGAGCGGATGAAGCACTGGCGATCAAGATGCTGGACCGCGACTTTGACAATCTCCGCGCTGCTCACCTGTGGTCTATCGAACATGGTGACATCGACGCGGCGTTGCGCCTGGTCGCCGGACTCAGAGAGTATTCGTTCCGATGCATGCATGCCGAGATCACAAGCTGGGCGGATGCTGCAATCGCACTCTCCGACGCTCCCATGCACGAACGATTTCCTGTCGCTGTTGGCGTCGCCGCCTACGGCCGGTTCATCCGAGGCGACCTCGAAGGCGCCATCGAACTCGGTGAACAGGCCATCGCCGCTGCCGATCGACTTGCCGTCGATAGCTCCGGATTAGCCGAACGCGCGCTTGGCAATGCATGGTTCTACAAGGGCGAGGTCGAACGAGGCGTCGAATGGATGGATCGCATGATCGAATCAGCGAGGAGGGGTTCTCCGGCTCGCCTTGCCCATGCTTTCTATATGCGATCGGTTGCTTTCACCAGCGTTGGCGACAATGTCAGAGGTGCTCAGTTTGCCGCCAGCGCTCATATCGCCGCCGTCGACTCCGGATCTCCCACGGCCCTAGCCCAAGCCCTTTACGCCCAGGGTCTCGCCCTCAAGTCAACGAGCCCAATCGAAGCAACCGTTCTGCTACAGCGAGCGGCAGATATCGCCAGAGACGCTGGCAACCGGTGGATTCAAGCCTTCGCGCTCACCGAAGTACTTTGGCTTGAGAGTCGCGAGGGCCAACCACGCGAAGCGCTTGCACGCTACATCGACGTGATCGACCTTTGGTATCGCGGCGGAGACTGGGCTAACCAGTGGCTATCTCTCCGCCACGTGTTCGGCATCCTTGTTCAGCTTCGAGCAGACCTCGCAGCGGCCACGCTCCATGGCGCGCTCACCGCCGCCGGCTCTGCGTACGCCTTGCCGTTTGAAGCCGCCGACGCACAGCGAATCAGCGACCTCGTAGATGATCTTCGTGACCGGCTGGGTCCAGCCACATTCGCTTCAGCGGTAAGGCGAGGACCCACTCTCAACGATGGCGAGACCATTGATTTCGTACGCGCCCAGATCCAGACGCTCTCGCAGCCATAACGACTCAGGGGAGCGAAAGGTCCCACTAAAGACGAGCATTCCACAGACCGAGCCCCACAGTCAGGCCCATTTCGAGCTACCTCCGGTCCTTCCAGGGAGGCCGACGGCGGTGCGACCTGACACCAGCCGATATCAACGGCTCCCGGGCCACCTGTTGGGCCGAGCAGACCAAGCGCGATTGCCGGGTTGCGTAAAGTCAAGCTGAGGCCGCTCGGACCCGGCCCTGCGCGGTATCGTAACGGGCCGCGAATACCGCGCTGTAGGCCGTCAGAGCCCGGTTATCGGGATCGGCACGTCCAGCCTGGGCCATTCAAATACAGGATGTGGTCGGGATCTGCGGTTATAGGGGACGTGAAAGAGCGCGCTGTGACTCCTGGGCAGTACCCTCGTTGTCGTGGAGAGGTGGAACCTCGATTCCAGCGGCCCCAGATTGCGAGTTGCAGTAGTGGGGGCGGGGATCGGCGGCCTCGCTGCCGCCCGCGGTTTGCAGAACCTCGGTCACGAGTGCGTGGTGTACGAACAAGCCGAAGCCCTGCGGCTTTCTGGCGCAGCAGTGACGATTTGGCCGAACGGCTCGGCAGCTCTCACAGAGCTTCGTATTCCTCCTGAATGGCTGGGGCAGCGGATTGACCGTTTCGAGCTCCGATCGGCCCAAGGCAGGATGATGGGCGTCCTCGACGGAGTGCGCCTGGCCCGACGCTTCGGAGTCCCCGTCATGGTGATCCCAAGACGGCGGCTCCTCCAGCGGTTGGCGGAGGGGCTGGCGTCCGACCGCCTCCGCTTCGCCCACACCTGCACAGCGGTCCGGCAAGACGAGTCGGGAGCAACTGTGCAGTTCGAGAACGGCGACTCTGTAACTGTGGATCTCGTAATCGGTGCCGACGGATACCGATCAGCCGTGCGCACCGCTGTTCTCGGGGGAGGTCCGGCTGAGCCGACGGGGTGGGCCGAGTGGCAGGGCCTCTCCCAGATTTCGACCCACCTCGCCCACGGTCACCAGTCGTTGTCTCTCACAGACAAGAACGGTGCTTGCGGACTGATGCCGGCGGGCGAGGGGATGTTGCAGTGGTGGTTCGTCGTTCCCTGGGCACCCGACAGCCCCCGGCCGTCCTCGGTCGTCTCGATGCTCCGAGAGCGCTTCGGTTCATGGATGGACCCCGTACCCGAAGTACTCGATGAAGTCTCCGATGACGAAGTCAATCTCTGGCCATACGTGCGCCATCGTGTCCCGAGATCTCTTTCGGTCGGACGGGTAGTCCTGCTGGGAGATGCCGTCCATGCCATGCCCCCGACCCTGTCGCAAGGCGCCAATCAGACTCTAGAGGACGCCATGGTTCTCACCGCCCAGTTGCGAGCCGCCCCGTTGTCATCCGCTCTCCGCGGGTATAACCGTGCCAGGCGTCGCCGTGCTGCGGTCGTGTCAAGGCTGGCTGCGCGCTCTCCGGCTCAGGATCCCGATGCGGCATGGGTAAGATCCTTTGTCGTGCCCCCGGCGGTGTCCACCTGGCTCTTTGGATCCCTCCTCCGGGTTGTCAGCAACTCGCTGGGACTCCGCACTCTGCACGATGGGCGAGCGGGAAGGAGCGCATAACTACCTCACGTCGAATCTTGCATCAATGGGTTCAGGCGCTCGGCATTGCCGGTGATGCGCTATCTCCCGCCGGTCAACTGACGATTGGTGCCGCACTGTATTGCTCAGCGGCGGCGATCCCGAGCGGGTCGCGCATTGGCCGGTCTCCCCGAATCCGGCGAAACCTGTCGGACACGGAGGCGGGCACCGGCCACGCATAACCGCCCCGAATATCGGACGCCTACCGCCGTTCGTCAGTTCGACCTTGGTCCTGAGCATCCAGACTGACCAGGCCTTGGAATGTGTCGGTCCCGCCCGTGGGCCTCGTCGTCATCCGACGGCGTTAATCGAGAAGTTCAAAACGGGCATGTTGCTGCCGGGAGGAGGACTGCTGTCGACACTCAAGGAGAGTGCGGCTGATGAAACCGCCGGACTCCCTATCCTGCGAGCCACAGCCGTTGAGATCTCACTGGAAGAAGCCGTAGTACGGATTCCATTTACACGTGAGTAGTCCGAAGGATCAAACTTCTTGACCGCTGCCTTGACAAGGTTAACTTCGTTCGGTGGAACGCTGATTGCGATAGTCCCACTGGGTGAAGGGTTACAGATGACCCCGATGGAAGAGACAGTTGAGGACCCACTTGGGCCGTTGATTGTCACTTCGCAGTTAGTCTCAGCGGTGCCTGCCACCTGATAATCGGAAGCCGTATAGTGCGGATCCTTGGACCATCCGCTCGTGCCCTGAGCAGCGAAGAAGTTCTCCACGGCGGAAAGACTCGTTGACAGCGCTGCGGGAGTTGCGGGGGCGACTGACTTTGTCCCTCCCCCTGAGCAGCCCGCAAGGACAATGGCCACGCCCACTACGACTCCTGTCGCACGCACGAAAGAAGCCTATCCTTGGATCCACGCTCGCCATCGCTTGTTCAGGTCAGCCCAGCGGAACGTCCGGACGGACCGCTGGGGGGTCAGTGATATCACCCTGATTCATGATTTGGATGGGCGCTGAGCTTCGGTTCTAGCGTCTCGGGAGCTCGGCGGCCTGGCTCTGTAACACCCTGCCGTCTGAGGGTTGGCCTCAAGTAACGAAGTGTCAGCCGCCGAGTTCCTTGGCCACGGCGTGGCTCGAAAGAGGCGAGCACACAGGTCTCATCAGGAGTGCCCGGCGTGGCTTCCCAACTCACAGAGGGAGGAACATGATGGTGCTGATCGGCATCGACCCCCACAAGGCGACCCACACCGCGGTGGCGGTCGACAACGAAGAGACGGCGCTCGCCGAGCTGACGGTACAAGCAGACCGTCACCAGGTCGAGCGCCTCCTCAAATGGGCGATCGACTTTCCGGATCGACGATGGGCCATCGAGTCGGCCAATGGGCTCGGGTTCTTATCGGCCCAGCAGCTCGTGGCCGCCGGCGAAGACGTCGTCGACGTCCCACCCACGTTGGCGGCTCGGGTCCGAGTTCCCGGTTCGGGCAAGACCCAGAAGAATGACCCCAACGACGCCTTGTCCACCGCCATCGCTGCCTTGCGGGCGAAGAGACTGCGCACCGTCTTGGCCGAGGATCACTCTGCCGTCTTGCGCCTGCTCGCCGATCACCATCGCGACCTGGGGTCGCTACGCACCCAGGCCGTCTGTCGGCTCCATGCCCTCGTTCGAGGCCTAATCCCAGGTGGGACGGGGCTTCGACTGTCGGCAGACCGGCCGCGGCGGTGATGCGCACCGTGGCGCCGACCAATGCGGCGGACATCGAGCGCAAGCGCATAGGCCTGGGTTTTGTGGCCGACAACAGACGCCTCGACGCCAAGCTCGACGCCTCCAAGGCCCGCATCGTCGCCGCGGTTGCCGCATCGGGAACGAGTGTGACCGAGCTCTATGGCGTGGGCCCGGTGGTGGCTGCCTTTCTGATCGGACACAGCGGCGACATGCGACGCTTCGCCAACCGGGACCACTACGCCTCCTACAACGCCACGGCTCCCATCGAAGCCTCGAGCGGTCCGAGAGTGCGGCACCGGCTCAATCCGAAGGGCAACCGACGGCTTAACCACGCCATCCACATGATCGCCATCGTCCAGATCCGTCACCAGACCGAGGGACGGATCTACTTCGACCGCAAGGTAGCCGAGGGGAAGACCACCAAGGAGGCCCTGCGCGCCCTCAAGCGTCAGATCTCGAACGCTGTCTATCGACAGCTGCTCACTGACTCGAGCAGGTGACATAGCGGATCCGGGAGGGCAAGTAGGGGCGACTCCTATGGCCAGCGCGACCGGCTCACACCCTGATACCGGCTCTTCGGTTCGGCCACTTCCCGGATCCAGCACAACCATACGCCCGGCCGTCGGCCGGCGCTTCAGCGCGCCCAAAATGCCCCTCTTGACAGAAAGAGGCTTCGGTTTGGTGTGGGTAGGGATGGCATTCAGACCAGTCGGAACTGCTTGAGGAGGAGTGTGGGGTTGGGGGTCGCCCTGACTGAGAGGAGCGCGCACAATCGCTCCGGGCTGTGAATACAGCGCGGGGCGCCGCCGGACCGGGGCATCCGTACCCGGCATATTGCAGCCGGACCCTCTTGGCTCACCCAGCGAGCAGCAAGCACTCGTCAGCGGCACCACAAACGCCTCGGTGCTACCGTCACGCTATTGGACCGCACCGGGCGGTCGATATCAACGAGGTGTGGCCATGATCGTTCGTGATTCTCTCTACATAGACGGAGCCTGGGTCTCGCCATCCGGGCCCGACACGTTGGACGTCATCGACTCGACCACCGAGGAGGTGTTCGCCACGATCCCGGCCGGGACCGCTGCCGATATCGATCGAGCAGTCCAGGCGGCGAGTCGGGCCTTCCCCGGTTGGGCGGCCATGTCGGCGAAGGACCGAGGGGCGTTCCTACAGAAAATGGCCGAGGGGCTCCAAGCCCGCGCCGGCGAGATTGCCGACGTGATCAGCCACGAAGTGGGGATGCCGCGGAGCCTCACCGAGACCTTTCAGGTGGGGCTGCCCATTGGGGAGTGCGCCGATAACGCAGCGCGTGCGGCGTCTTACAACTGGCAAGAGGAGATCGGTAACTCCCTCGTCATCAAGGAGCCCGTCGGTGTCGTTGGTGCCATCACGCCATGGAACTTCCCCCTGTACCAGATCGTCCTCAAGGTCGCACCTGCGTTGGCGGCCGGATGCACGGTAGTGCTGAAGCCGAGCGAAGTTGCTCCGATCAACGCCTTCATCCTGGCCGAGATCATTCACGAGGTGGGACTGCCGAAGGGCGTCTTCAACCTGGTCACCGGTCTCGGGCCGGTGGTCGGAGAAGCAATCGCATCGCACCCGCTCGTGGACAAGGTGTCCTTCACCGGCTCGACGCGAGCGGGCAAGCGGGTCATGGAGATCTGTGCGCAGAGCATCAAGCGGGTGTCGCTGGAAATGGGCGGGAAGTCGGCGAATATCATCTTGGAGGACGCCGACCTGGCGGCAGCGGTGCCGGCCGGCGTGTTCGGCTGTTACTTGAACTCGGGCCAGGTCTGCTCAGCCCCGACGCGGATGCTGGTACCGCGTTCGAAATTGGCGGAGGTCGAGCAGCTGGCGGCAACCGCGGCGGCAGGCTTCGCTCCCGGCGACCCGTTCGTCGCCACGACGGGCATCGGCCCGCTCGTCTCGGCCGTCCAGCGCGACAAGGTCCGTGACTACATCAAGAAGGGCGTCCAAGAAGGGGCGACCCTGGTCACGGGCGGCTCCGAAGCCCCCGCAGGGCTCGACAAAGGCTTCTTCATCCAGCCGACCGTCTTCTCGAACGTGTCCAACGACATGACCATCGCACGGGAGGAGATCTTTGGACCGGTTCTATCCATCATCCCCTTTGACACCGAGGAGGAGGCCATCGAGATCGCCAACGACACCGACTACGGCCTCTCGGGGGGCGTCTGGGCCGGCACCCAGGAGCACGCCATCGAGGTCGCCCAGAAACTCCGTACCGGCCAGGTGGACGTGAACGGCGGCGACTTCAACCCCCTGGCGCCCTTTGGCGGCTACAAGAAGTCAGGTATCGGCCGCGAACGAGGCGCCTTCGGCTTCGAGGAGTTCCTCGAAGTGAAGTCGATTCAGCGGTAGCGCTCGCCTCGATGGGGATGTTCCCAGTCGTGACGAAGAGCGGATCGAAAGCCCCCTGGTCGGAGGTCTGGTAAGAGGTGTCAGTTTCGCCACACTTGACGTAACGGGTCCTCATGCTCGTGGCCACAGCAGAGAGAGGTACCCGGCGCATCGACATGTGGGCCCGATCTCACCCAACCGATAACACCGCCCAGGGGTGCACGGTGGGGTCCCGGTTGACCGCCCTGCCGGTTAGTTCACCCCCTCACCGAACCGGTGGCGACCGGCACCCGACCGCAAACGCCCTCGGCCGCGAATACAGTTCGGGTCGCCACCGGCCAGGAGCTCACTGCTCCCGCGCGTTGAGACTGGCCCGGATGGATGCACAGGGGGCTCGGGAACGATTATGCGCTACTTGGGCCAACTCTCGCCGTTCGGCAACCTCGATCTCGAACGACACTTTCGGTGGATCGGGAGAAGTGCCATCGGTGTTGCCAGGCGCGCCCGTAGAAACCGACTCCAGCCAAGAAGGGTTGTCAGGGTGCGAGCCCGCGGGCGGCCCACGCCCGCGCGTTCAGCGTGAATGGTGCCGAAGGCAACATGTCGCGGCACCGATCACGAAGCTTGACTTGCCGCGTGGCGTCGAGTCCGGCCACATAGCTACCCGCTGGACCCACTCCGAAAGTAAACGGCTCCCACCAGTCGTCAAAGCTCGGATGCGTGACAGTGATCGAGAGAGAGGTGTCATCGATCGAGGCCAACCCAGCTTCTCTGAAAAGCTGCGCAAGGTGACCGTCACGCGCTCCCGCGAGCTGGGCTTCGCCCTCGACGTCGTGATCGAGTTCGCCTACGGCATCCCAGAAGAGGCTGAGTGGTCCCCCACCACCGTCATGATCCCACACGCAAGCAGCCACGACCCCTCCTCGGCAAGTCACCCGGGCCATCTCCCGTAGGCCATGGAGGGGTTCCTTCATAAAGTGAACGACGAGCTGTGCCAAGGTCGCATCGAAGGTGCTGTCCTCGAATGGGAGATGTTCCGCGGTTGCTCGTTGCACATCGATTGTTGGGTTCCGCTCTTGCGCCGCTCTTACAAAGGTCTCGGAGGGATCGACGGCGGCGACGCCTCCTGGTCCCACGCGTTTGACAAGCTCATCGGTCAAGGCGCCCGGGCCGCAACCCACGTCGAGCACACGGAGTCCCTCGACAACCGAAGCAAAGTCTGCGAAAACTGGAGCGAGCGGCGAAGAATACCGACCCATGAATCGGTCGTAGGCGTTGGCCCCGACGGCAAAGCTCACAATCAATAGGCTACGCCCGGAATCCGGACGCCTCCAGGGAGGCGTCAAATCCCGGTCCGGGAACCAGAGACGATCCCGGGTCCAGGTCGCCCCGACAAGACCAGAGCGCCACGGCCGGACCGGTCGGGATCACCCGTGTTGGCATGGGCTACTAAGGGTTACACCCGACCAGTTCCTCGACCCCCAACAGGCTTCCGAACGCGACCTCAGGCCGTCCGGTATCGCCACGGTGACAAGGCCGAATATTGTCACCCCCCCGTGCGGAAATGCCAGGTTGCGTAACGTCAAGCTGATGCCACCTGGAGCCGGACCTGCGCGATATTGATCCGAGCCGCGGGTTGCGGACGGTCACGGTCAGCATCGGGACACTTCCGGTGACGGTACAACCCACCCGGACCGAATGGATACATGGCGCTATCGGTAGCCCCGAATACCAATCGTGTCAACGCCGGCCGAAAACTGACCCCTTTCCAACGGTTGAAAACTGACCCCCCTGCCCGGGCCACCTTCACCGCTCGTGGTCGTTGTTCGTCAGCGGCTCACCTCCCCGGCGGCCCGTGTT
>Ga0182024_10019550_pt1 | contig 12473 bp, 6 predicted proteins | sample P32metaG_FD_120480 | JGI IMG/M metagenome (GOLD analysis project Ga0182024, IMG submission 120480) | Permafrost microbial communities from Stordalen Mire, Sweden - P3-2 metaG (Illumina Assembly) | ecosystem: Environmental > Terrestrial > Soil > Wetlands > Permafrost | place: Sweden: Stordalen... | reverse complement strand
GTGACGCAATCGGCCACGGTCACGGTGGGCGAAGGCAACGTGGCCCACGATGCGGGTTCGTTCGCGGATTACTCGAACGCTCCGTCCACGCTGGCGGAATCGATTACGCTGTCGGCGAGCATCGGCAGCGTGTCGATCACCTCGGGCACGGGCAGTGGTTCGTGGGCCTGGAGCTACACGGCCGGCGACGAAGGCGCTCCGCAAACGGTGACGATCTTCGCCTCGGAAGACGGTTCGACTTTGACCGGCACAACGAGCTTTACGCTCAATGTGACCGAGGTCACGCCGCTGGTGAGCGTAACGCAGTCGGCCACGGTGACGGTCGGTGAAGGCAACGCGGCGGCCAACGCAGGCAACTTCGCGGATTACTCGAATGCTCCGTCCACCTTGGCGGAATCGATCACCCTGTCGGCGAGCATCGGCAGCGTGTCGATCACGTCGGGCACGGGCGCGGGCACCTGGGCGTGGAGCTACACGGCCGGCGACGAAGGCGCACCGCAGACGGTGACGATCTTCGCCTCGGAAAACGGTTCGACACTCACGGGCACGACGAGCTTCACGCTCAATGTGACCGAGGTAACGCCACTGGTGGGCGTGACGCAGTCGGCCACCGTGAACGTCGGCGAAGGCGGCGCGGCGGCCAACGCGGGCACCTTCGCGGATTACTCGAACGCTCCGTCCACCCTGGCGGAATCGATCACGCTTTCGGCCAGCATTGGCAGCGTGTCGATCACCTCGGGCACGGGCAGCGGCACCTGGGCCTGGAGCTACACGGCCGGCGACGAAGGCGCCCCGCAGACGGTGACGATCTTCGCCAGCGAAGACGGCACGGTGACCGGCTCGGCGACGTTCGAACTGGACGTGACGGAAGTGGCGCCGCTGGTGAGCGTGACGCAATCGGCCACGGTCACAGTGGGCGAAGGCAACGCGGCGGCCAATGCGGGCTCGTTCGCGGATTACTCGAATGCTCCGTCCACGCTGGCGGAATCGATTACCCTGTCGGCGAGCATCGGCAGCGTGTCGATCACCTCGGGCACGGGCAGCGGCACGTGGGCCTGGAGCTACACGGCCGGGGATGAGGGCGATCAGACCGTAACGATCTTTGCCTCGGAAAACGGTTCGACGCTGACCGGCACGACGACGTTTACCCTGCACGCGACGGAGGTCACGCCGCTGGTGAGCGTGACGCAATCGCCTGACGTGTCGGTGGCCGAAGGCAACGTGGCGACCAACGCGGGCACGTTCGCGGATTACTCGAACGCTCCGTCCACGTTGGCGGAAACGATCACGCTGTCGGCGAGCATCGGCAGCGTGTCGATCACCTCGGGCACGGGCGCGGGCACCTGGGCGTGGAGCTACACGGCCGGCGACGAAGGCGCTCCGCAGACGGTGACGATCTTCGCCAGCGAAGATGGCACCGTGACCGGATCGGCCACCTTCGAGCTGGATGTGACGGAGACGACGCCGCTGGTGAGCGTGACGCAGTCGGCGACGGTGACGGTGGGCGAAGGCAATCTGGCCCACGATGCGGGGACCTTCGCGGATTACTCGAATGCTCCGACCACCTTGGCGGAATCGATCACGTTGTCGGCGAGTATCGGCAGCGTGTCGATCACCTCGGGCACGGGCGCCGGCACGTGGGCCTGGAGCTACACGGCCGGCGATGAAGGCCCCCCGCAGACGGTGACGATCTTCGCTTCGGAAAACGGCTCGCCGTTCACCGGCACGACCACCTTTACCCTCAACGTGACCGAGGTCACACCGCTGGTGAGCGTGACGCAGTCGGCCACGGTGACGGTGGGCGAAGGCAACGGAGCCCACGATGCGGGGACATTCGCGGATTACTCGAATGCCCCGTCCACCCTGGCGGAATCAATCACGCTGTCGGCGAGCATCGGCAGCGTGTCGATCACCTCAGGCACGGGCAGCGGCTCGTGGGCCTGGAGCTACACGGCCGGCGACGAAGGCGCACCGCAGACGGTGACGATCTTCGCTTCGGAAAACGGTTCGACGCTCACCGGGACGACGACATTTGCCCTGAGCGTGACCGAGGTGGCGCCGCTGGTGTTCGTGACGCAGTCGCCGGGGACGGTGACGGTGGGCGAAGGCGGCGCCGCGAGCAACGCGGGCTCCTTCGCGGATTACTCGAATGCGCCGACCACCCTGGCGGAATCGATCACGCTGTCGGCGAACATCGGCAGCGTGTCGATCACGTCGGGCACGGGCGCCGGTTCGTGGGCGTGGCACTACACGGCCGGCGACGAGGGCGCACTGCAGACGGTGACGATCCTGGCCTCGGAGAACGGTTCGACGCTCACCGGCACGCAGACATTCGAGCTGAGCGTGACGGAGGTAGCGCCGCTGGTGAGCGTAACGCTGATGCCGGGAACGGTCACGGTGGGCGAAGGTGCCGCCGCGAGCAACGCGGGCTCCTTCGCGGATTACTCCGGTGCTCCGACCACCCTGGCGGAGTCGATCACGCTGTCGGCGAATATCGGCAGCGTGTCGATCACGTCGGGCACGGGCGCCGGTTCGTGGGCGTGGCACTACACGGCCGGCGACGAGGGCGGCCCCGATCAGACGGTGACCATCCATGCCTCGGAGAACGGTTCGACGCTGACCGGCGCGACCAGCTTTGTGCTGCATATCATCGAGGTAGCGCCGTATCTGGGCGCCCCCGCCACGGCCACGGTGACGGGAACCGAGTCCACGACGCTGTCCAACAGCGGCACGTACGCCGATTACTCCGGGGCCCCGACGACCGCCGATGCGGTGACGCTATCCGCCAGCGTGGGCACCATCACGGGCGGGGGCTCCGGCAGCGGCACCTGGCATTGGTCGTATAGCGGCGCGTCCGTCGATGAAGTCGTGACGATCTTTGCCTTCGAAGACGGCTTCACCTCGTCCGTAACTTTCACCTTGAGCGCTTCCGCCAGCTCGGGACGGCGGCCGCGTTGACCGGAGCCAGGTTCTCCACAGAGCCCGGTCCGCAGCGGACCGGGCTTTTTTTCATGAGGATGCACCATGCCCAAGTTAGCGGACGCCAAGGATCTCAAAAAGCAAGGCAAACGGCAGGAGGCGAAAAACGTCGCCGCCGCTATCTTGCTGGAAAACATCACTCCCGCCTTGCGCACGGAGACGTTGGAGTTCCTGCAACTTCTCGATCTGGAGGACAAGGACTACGCCTCGGCGCTGTCTCGCGCTGACGCCCTCGTTCACGATTTTCCCAAGGAAGCCCGCTTCTACAACAATCGCGGCATCGTCCTGGCCTGTTCCGACAGGCTGACCGACGGGGTGGCGTCCTTCACGAAGGCCCTGGAGCTCGATCCCAATTTCACCGATGCATCCTTGAATCTTGCCAAGGCCTGGCTGAACCTGGAGCAGCCGCCGAAGGCCATCGCCGTTCTGCAGGATCTGGTCGAGCGCAAGCCCTATCTCGCGGATCCCTACAAGTTCCTGGGCAACTTGTTCGAGCAGACCGGACGCAAGGATCAGGCCGAGATGTGCTTTCGCAAAAGCTCCTGGCTCAACCCGAAGGACGCCGCTGCCGGCAAGAAATGGTCGCTGATGCCGGCCCAGATCCTCGTTTCGCACTTCGGGGACCAGGCATCGCCGGGCCAGGCGGAGGTGGAGAAATTCATCGAGGAATTGCTGGCGTTCGGCCAGAAATGCACCAAGGAAGGCAAATGGGATGAGGCCCGCGGCGTCTACGAGCGAATCATCGGCTTTCAGGAGCTGACCCCGGTGAAGAACCTGTCCGGGATGCATGCGACCCTGGGCGAAATTTTCGAACGGCAACGCAAGCTGGACAAGGCTCTGGAATCCTTTCGCAAGGCGGTCGAACTGGCGCCGAAGAATCCCCGATTCCATTACAAGCTGGCCGAGTTGCTGGGCAAAACCGAGAAGTCGGAGGAGGCCAAGGAGTTCATCGCGGCCAAGCTGGCGGTGAGCCCGTCCCGGCACGACCTGCGTGAAATCCTGGGCAGGATTTACATCACCGACCTGAACGCGGAAGGCGCCCATGAGATTTTCGCCGATCTGACCACGCGTTTTCCCACGGTGCCCGACTTCCAGTACATGTTTCAGGTCGTGCAAAGCCTGCGCGGGGACTATGCCACGGCCCTCGCGGCGGCGGATCACATGCTGAAGATGTACCCCGATGAAATTCAGATGAAGTTCAATCGCTCGCTGGTGCTGCTGGGAATGGGCCGTTTCGTCGAAGGCTGGAAGGACTACGAAACGCGAAAACTGCAAGGCAAGGGCGAAGGCGAAACCAAGTCGGCCTACAAGAAGGCGTTGCCGGTCTGGAAGGGGGAGAGCCTCGCGGGCAAGAGGCTGCTGGTTTGTTCGGAGCAGGGCCTGGGCGACATCATCAATTTCACGCGCATGATCGAGGGCGCGAAGGCGCTAGGGGCCGAGGTCGTGTTCCAGGCCGCGTTTCCTCCCCACGATCGCATCTTGCCCTTGCTCAAGAGCTACCGCCACTTGAGCGGCATCCTGCCCAACGGTCACAAGGCGGAGAATTTCGATTACTGTGTCGATCTGTTGAGCTTGCCTGGCCTTCTGCACGTCGATCTCGCCAAAATACCCGGCCAGGTCCCCTATCTCTTTGCCGAGAAAGAGCGCGAAGAGAGCTACAAGAAAATCCTGGACAACCTGGGCGGCTTCAAGATCGGCATCGCCTGGCAAGGCAATCCCAAGCACGCCCGCGACAAGGTGCGCTCCTTCCCGCTGGAGAAGTTCCAGGCCATCGCGGAGATACCCGGCGTTCACCTCATCAAGCTGCAGAAGAACGTCGAGGCCAAGAACGTTGCTTTCCATTTGGTGGACCTGGGCGACCATCTGGACAAGGACGGTGCCTTCCTGGACACGGCCGCGGTCATGCGCAATCTCGATCTGGTCATCTCGTGCGACTCGGCCATCGCTCACGTGGCCGGGTCCCTGGGAGTGCCCGTGTGGCTGGCCCTGTCGCTGGCCCCCGACTGGCGCTGGCTGACCGAACGCACCGATTCGCCCTGGTATCCGACGATGCGCCTCTTTCGTCAAAAGAAGCTGGCGCAGTGGGACGACGTTCTGGGAGACATGGCCAGGGCGCTGCGTGAAGAAGTCCTGCCCCTGCGCTTTGCCGGTTCCGTCAGCGTGGACGTGTCGCCCGGCGAGCTGCTGGACAAGATTTCCATCCTGCAAATCAAGAAGGAAAAGATCGAGGACCAGGACAAGCTTCGCAACGTTTGCCGGGAACTGGCGAGCCTTGAAAATGTCGCGAGCATCATGCCGCGCCATCCGGAGCTGGATGGCGTGTTTCAGGAGCTCAAGGAAACCAATGCCAGGCTGTGGGTGATCGAAGACGACATTCGCCTGTGCGAAACCAGAAATGATTTCGGCGAATTGTTCATCAACCTGGCCCGGTCTGTCTACAAAAACAACGATCACCGGGCCGTTTTGAAGAGAAAGATCAATGACGCGCTCAAGGCACGGATCGTGGAGGAGAAGAGCTATTCGTCCGAGAAATCGTAGGTCAGGCTTTCCAGCCTGACGCGGGCATCGCCAAATGACGCATGCGGAGACACCATGGAGGCGAAAACTTCGGTGGCGGCTGGAAACTTCGACGGCCTCGTGTCGGTTGTCATTCCTTGCTTCAACGCGGCGCAATACCTGGCAGGCGCCGTGCGATCGGTGCTCGCACAGCAGACGCCACAAACGGAGATCATCATCGTGGATGATCGATCCACGGACGACTCCCGAGACGTGGCCCGGTCTCTTGCTGAGCAATTTCCCCAGGTTCACTTGAGGGAACAGTCGGTCAACGCCGGGCCGGCGGCGGCGCGCAATCTGGGTTTGCGTCATGCGGTCGGCAGGTTTGTCTGTTTTCTGGACGCGGATGACGAATACGCTCCGGGTTTTTTCGCCCGGGCCCTGGCGATGTTTCAGACGACGCCCGAACTTGCGGCAGTCATCGCGAACGTCGAGTTGATCGATTGCCACCGTGCGGTGCATCCGCTGCACATGGAGGTCATCGTCAACTCGTTGCCTTCCAACATCATCTTGCGCAAATGGGTCGCGGATTTGGTCGGCGGATTCCCCGAAGGACCGGAGTTTCGAGGCAAGGCGGCCGGGGAGGACGCGATTTTTCGCCGGGCGATCCGGGAGTGCTTTCGTGTCGAACGGATTCCGGAGCGTCTCTTCCGCTACCGCGTCAAGCGTGGAGGCCACTTCGACTATTTTTTCGAACGCAGCCAGGTGGTCGATGGCGACCTCGTTTTCCTTTCGCAATCGGAGGAAGAAAAAAACGGTGAGTTGGAACTTGCCAAGCTAAGATATTTCAAACAGGCCGGCCAACGCATCGACGCTCAGCGTTCACCCCTGCCAGTTCCCGCGCTGGTCAAGGGCGAAGAAGACACCGGTTTCTTTTTCTCGACGCCGCGCCTGCTGGAAACGGTGACGACCTACGACACCTTGCGCGCCCGCACGGCGCCGATCCGGGGATACCTGCATCCTCAGGAGGGATTCACCTTGTTCCTGGCGGCGCGGGATGGGCCGGGCGAGGGGGCCATCGTCGAGATCGGCAGCTTCATGGGGCTGTCCACCTGCTGGCTGGCGAGCGGCACACGCAGCATCGGCCGTGAGAAGGTCGTCGCGGTGGATCATTTCCGCGGCTCGCCGGAGCATCAGGAAAACGCCTCGCACCGGGTAGCCGAAATTGTCCAGACGGGTACGACCTTGCCGGCGTTCATTGACAACTTGCAGCGCTGCGGCGTGCGCGAATGCATCGAGGTCCGCGTGGGCAGTTCGGCCGAGGTCGGCGCCGCCTGGCAGGGGCCCATTCGCCTGCTATTTATCGATGGCGATCATTCCTACGAGGCGGCTCAGGCGGACATTGCAACCTGGAGCAGGCATGTGGTCGCCGGCGGCATCATGGCCTTTCATGATATCGGGGTCTGGCCTGGCGTCACCCGGGCCTACCAGGAATTTCTGGCAGCGAACTCATCCTGGAACGAAGTCTGCTGGGTGCACAGCTTGCGTTTGGTGCGCAGGCGCGGGACAAGGCCGTAGCGGAACTCGCCAGAGTTCCGGGGACGCCCCCTGAAGTCTTGCGACTTCAGCTACAAACGCAAACACAAACCGGCCCCCACGGTCAGGGGTTGAAGGCATCGATCTCGGCCAGCAGACGTTGGACCTGCTTTTCCCACGTCCAATCCTGCATGAACACGGCCGCCGCCTGACCCCGGCGCGTCGCCTCGGCACGGTCGGCGTAGACCGCTTCCAGGGCTTCGACAATCTCCTCGACGGACGTTTCGCCCCAACCATCGACGCCGGGATACTTCTCCGTCGGCTTCACCGGACCTTGTGTTCGCAGCAAGTAACAATGATCTTCGCCTCCCAGGTCGAGGTGTCCGGTATTGCCGGACAGGATGGTGGGCAAGCCGCATGCCATGCACTCCATGGCGACGAGATTGGTGCCTCCCTCGGCACGGCTGCAAAAAACGGCCACGTCCGCCTCGCGCAGGATTTGCGGCATCACGTGGTTGGGCACTCGGCCGATGTCAAAGCAATCCTGTGCGGCAATGCCGTTGCGAACAAGCCACGGCCTCAGGTTGAGAGAATGGGCCTCATGCTCAGGCAGCCCCTGAACATGGCCCGTGTTTTCCAGGCCAGCCATGAAGGCCGGAATGTAATTCTGCCAGGCTGTGAGCAGGAACGCGTCGGGGTGGCGGGCGTGGAAGACCTTGAAAGCCGCGAGCACCTGATCTTGTCCTTTGCGGTACTCCAGCTTGCCGCCGGAGAAGATGACAAAACGCCCACGGAACAAGCCGGCGCGGGGAGCCGGGTGAAATAAGGTTGGATCGATCCCCTGGAACCATGGCATCGCCTGAGTCAGGCCATGGCCCTGGAGCATGCGCGCGTTCCAGGTTGCCCCGGTCAGGATGCGGTCGAAGGCGCGGGTGTGCTCGAAGGCTGCCGGCGCCAGCAGAGTATTCTCCTGAAAGGTAATGGCCAACGTGGGCCGCCCGCGAATATGGGCCATGTTGGAGAACAATTGTATGCCATATCCAGGAACGGCTCCGGGCGCGGCGAAGCCATCGAGGCCGTGCAGGACGGCGCCCTGAAGCTGCAATGCTTGGCCTGGGTACTTGTCGAGAGTTTTCTGCAGCGCCTTGTAAGTGCTCAGGGCGAGCGCAAGTTGGTGCCGGTGCATGGGATTGGCAAAGACTTCCAGGCGGAACGGGACCAGCGGCGCCAAATTTCTTCCCGGCTGCCGGGCCAATTCGAGCGCCAAATTCAGCGCCATCACACCCCAGCCGACGAAGGGGCCGATCTCAATGCTCAGGCCGACAACGTTGCTTTGCCCGCCAATGGAAATCTGGATCGGATTCATGATTGGCCTCGCACAGGAATCCCCCATCTCAGGGGCTGAAGGAATCGATCTCGGCCAGCAGACGTTGGACCTGTTTTTCCCACGTCCAATCCTGCATGAACCGGGCCGCCGCCTGACCGCGCCGCGTCGCCTCGGCTCGGTCGGCGTAGACCGTTTCCAGGGCTGCAACGATTTCTTCGACGGACGATTCGCCCCAGCCATCGACGCCGGGATAAGTCACGTTGGGCTTCACGGGACCCTGGGATCGCAGCAGGTAGCAATGATCTTCGCCTCCCAGGTCGAGGTGTCCGGTGTTGGCCGACAGGATGGTGGGCAGGCCGCAGGCCATGCACTCCATGGCGACGAGATTGGTGCCACCCTCGGCACGACTGCAGAAAACAGCGACGTCCGCCTCGCGCAGGATTTGCGGCATCAGGTGATTGGGCACGCGGCCGATGTCAAAGCAATCGCGTGCGGCAATGCCGTTGCGAACAAACCACGGCTGCAGGTTGAGGGAATTATCGCTGTGTTCGGGCAGCCCATCTATGTGGCCCGCGTATTCCAGGCCGGCCATGAATGCGGGCACGTAATTTTGCCAGGCCGTGAGCAGGAACGCCTCGGAGTGGCGGGCGTGAAAGATCTTGAAAGCAGCCACGACTTGATCCTGGCCCTTGCGATATTCCAGCTTGCCGCCCGAGAAGATGACAAACCGCTCGCGCATCAGGCCGGCGCGGGGAGCCGGATGAAACAAGGTTGGATCGATCCCCTGGAACCACGGTATCGCCTGGGCCAGGCCATGACCTTGCAGCATCCGCGCGTTCCAGGTGGCCCCGACCAGAATGCGGTCGAAACCACGCATGTGCTCGAAGGATTTGGGTGCGAGCAGCGTGTTTTCCTGAAACGTGACGGCGAAGGTGGGTTGCCCGCGTACATGGGCCATGGAACAGATCAGTTGCATGCCATGACCCGACATGGCGATGCCGTCCGACAGGCCATGCACGACAGCGCCCTGAAGTTGCCAGGGTTGGCCTGGAAATTGGTCGAGGGTTTTCTGCAGGGCCTGATAAGTGTTCAAAGCTGGCGCGAGCTGGTGCTGGTGCATGGGATTGGCAAAGTCTTCGAGGCGCAGCGGGACCAGCGGCGCCAAACTTCGTCCGGGCTGCCGGGCCAGTTCGAGCGCTATGTTCAGGGCCATCACGCCCCAGCCGATGAACGGATTAATCGGAATGCTCAGGCCGACGACCTTGCTGTGCCCGCCCAGGGAAAGCTGGATTGGATTCAAGGTTCGCCTCGCACGGGCTTGAGGTAACCCAGACGCTTGGCCAACGGCTCCACGACTTTATGCAACCGCTCCATCTCGTCCTCGGAGAGCGGTCCCGCCGGGGACGCTCCCACCCTCTTCTCGCGAGCAACCAGATTGAGGCCAAAACCCAGGTATTGTTCCAGGGGCTTTACATCAAAATCAGGCTTCGTAAACGTCTCAAAGCGCAGCAACAAGCCATCCACTTCGCGGTGCCGGTTGCAGAATCCCTCTGCAAGTTTCAACCAATGGCTGCCGAACTGTTCGGGAGTTGTGATGAGCGGCTCCGGAAAAAAGCGCAGCACGCGTCCGCCGGTCCGTCGATACGACGACCAGCATTCGTAAGGACTGCGGAGCAGAAACAGAAACCGGGCGCGTGGAAACAGCCAGCGCAGATAAACCGCATGTTCCACGCCGTAGCGGACTTCCTTCAGGCCCCAGCGTGCACAGCCGCGGCGACGGCTCGGTTCCGCCAGCAAGGTGCGGAAAAAACTGACATGCGCTTCCTGCAGGTCTTGAACGGACGGATAAAGGTTGGCAGTCCACCTCTCGCTCGGTCGCGGCCCCCAGTGCGCGCTTTCGATGAAAAATTTGTCCCCCGGCCAGTCCGGGGCAAACCGGCACAGCGGTTGCGACAGCCGTTCGATAATCCCGCTGGAGCCAAATGGTTCGCCCCAGACCAGGCAGTTGTTCAGCAACATGCGTTGCAGCAACGTGGAGCCGCTGCGCCATCCCGCCGCCAGCACGAAAACCGGTTCATCCTGGGCTTGCGACACGACGTCGGGCCAACGTTTCTTGATCAAACCTATGGCGTCGTCGAGGTTCATGTCGGCATTCTATGAGTTGTCAAGGAGACGGCGCTAGCCCGTGCCGCGGTGCAGAATGACGTCGATTGCGCGAGCGCAGCTCGGACGCTCGTACCCGATGCGGTGCCGGCTGCCTGAATTGTGGGTCGTGGGGCAGGTTGCCAACCTGCCATTCGTCAGGCAGGTTGGCAACCTGCCCCACGAATTCGGACCCCCAATTTTGAAGTGCTGTACTTAGCTTGCCGATGACGATGCCAGCGCGATCATCTACCATGTTACTTTGGCTGCTTGCGGTGGCGAGGATTCGATGACCGGGCGGCCAAGATCGCGCCGGTTCACTTTGAAGGAGTTGTGCAATGGCTGTTACCGCTGCGGACATCGGTCTGATTGGGCTGGCCGTCATGGGCGAAAACCTCGTGCTGAACATGGAAAGCCACGGATACACCGTGGCCGTCTTTAACCGGACGCACGCGCGCGTCGATGAGTTCCTTGCTGGCCGCGCCAAGGGCAAGCGCATCCTCGGCTGCCATGCGGTCAAGGAATTGGTCGCCACGCTCAAGCGCCCGCGGAAAGTCATGATCATGGTCAAGGCCGGCCCGGCGGTCGATCAGGTGATTGAGGAAGTCGCCCCCCTGTTGGAGCCCGGCGACATTCTCATCGACGGCGGCAACACGCACTACCCCGATACCACCCGGCGCACCCGGGCCCTCAAGGACCGCGGGTTGCTGTTTATCGGCACCGGCGTTTCCGGCGGCGAGGAAGGGGCGCTGCTCGGCCCGTCGATCATGCCGGGGGGAAATCCCGCCGCCTGGCCACTCGTCAAGCCGATCTTTCAGGCCATCGCGGCCAAGGCGGACGGCGGCACGCCCTGCTGCGACTGGGTCGGTGCCGAGGGAGCGGGCCACTATGTCAAAATGGTCCACAACGGCATCGAATACGGCGACATGCAGCTGATCGGCGAGGCGTACGACCTTCTGCGCCGCTCGGCAGGCCTCGACGCGGCCGGGCTGCACGAGGTCTTCGCCCGCTGGAACAAGGGGCCGCTCGACAGCTACCTGATCGAGATCACCCGCGACATCTTCGGCTATCGCGATCCGGAGACCGGCCAGCCGCTGGTGGACCTGATTCTCGATGCCGCCGGCCAAAAGGGAACCGGCAAATGGATGGTCGCCTCCGCCACCGACCTGGGCATTCCGCTAACGCTCATCACCGAAGCGGTCTTCGCGCGCTGCCTGTCCGCCCAGAAGGAAGATCGCGTGGCCGCCGCTAAAGTGCTGGGCAAGGACGAAGCCCCCCTCACCCCGCCCTCTCCCCCATCTGGGGGAGAGGGTAGGGTGAGGGGGCGGCAAGAGAACGATGCATCCTTCATTCGTGACGTGGAGATGGCGCTTTACGCCAGCAAAATCATCTCCTACGCTCAAGGCTTCGCCCTGATGAACGCCATGGCCAAGGAATCCGCCTGGACCATCAACAACGGGGCGGTGGCGCTCATGTGGCGCGGCGGCTGCATCATCCGCAGCGCTTTCCTGGGCAAGATCAAGGAAGCGTTCGACCGCAATCCGCAGCTGACCAACCTGCTGGTTGATCCCTACTTCGCGGCGGAGCTGGAACGCGCCGCGCCAGGCTGGCGCCGGGCGGTTGGCGCCGGCATTGCGAGCGGCATCCCGCTGCCGGCGATGAGCGCGGCCCTGGCGTATTTCGACGGCTACCGCTGCGCCCGGCTGCCGGCCAACCTGCTCCAGGCCCAGCGCGATTATTTCGGCGCCCACACCTATGAGCGCCTGGACAGGCCGCGCGGACAGTTCTTCCACACCAACTGGACCGGCCGCGGCGGCACCACGGCCTCGACGACGTACAACGCCTGAGACGGCCGGCCGGCGCTTGTTCTGCCTTTTGAGGTTTGCTTAGCTTAGTTCAAGTTTCGCAGATTTGAGGGCGGATTCCAAGCGGGTCGGCCAAGAAAAATGCCGGCAGGCAGGATGGATTGGCGATGCGAATTTGGCGGATGCAG
>Ga0182024_10019549_pt1 | contig 12473 bp, 8 predicted proteins | sample P32metaG_FD_120480 | JGI IMG/M metagenome (GOLD analysis project Ga0182024, IMG submission 120480) | Permafrost microbial communities from Stordalen Mire, Sweden - P3-2 metaG (Illumina Assembly) | ecosystem: Environmental > Terrestrial > Soil > Wetlands > Permafrost | place: Sweden: Stordalen... | reverse complement strand
GCCGCTGTTGGTCTACGTGTTTGGGCATGAGCTGACCCATGCGCTTTGGGTATGGGTGATGGGAGGGCGGGTTTCGGCTGTCCGCGTATCGCGGGAAGGGGGGCACATCATTACGGACACGCACAATTTCTGGATCGCCCTGACGCCCTATTTTTTCCCGCTCTACTCGATCATGGTGATCGGGGCGTATGGAGTCGCGGGGCTGTTCACGAGCATGGCGCGGTATCACGAACTGCTGTATGCGCTGATCGGGGTGACATGGGCATTTCACATCTCGTTCACGCTCTGGATGATACCGAAGGGGCAGACCGACCTGACTTATTACGGGACGTTCTTCTCCCTGGTGATCATTTACATGATGAACCTCGCGGTGCTGACGGTGCTGCTGCTCGTCGCCACGCCGCATGTGACCTGGAGGGCGTTCGGGATCGAGTGGCTGCGGTATGGGCATGAGTTTGCGCAATGGGCGCTGGTGATGGCGGATCGCCTGGCCGCGCTCGCCCGCCGGCGGTGAGGGGGCAAGTTCCCATTGGCGCAAGGCATCGAAAATGCGTAGTGTTGGCGTTTCCATGTCCCAGGCATCGCTCATTTATTTTGACAATAACGCGACTACGAAAACCGATCCGGCGGTATTGAGGGCGATGATGCCGTACCTGACTGAGGAGTATGGAAATCCGTCGAGCGCCTACCGGTTTGGAAAGCGTTCCGCGGAGGCTGTGGAGCGGGCGCGGGAGCAGGTGGCCGGTCTGCTGGGGTGCGAGCCGAAGGAGATTCTATTCACGAGTTGCGGGACAGAATCGAACAACGCGGCGATAAGCTCCGCGCTGACGCTGGACCCGGACCGGCAGCACGTGGTGACGACGCGTGTCGAGCACAGCGCGATCACGAAGCATTGCGAATGGCTGGCGAAGCGCGGTGTGGAGGTGACGTGGCTGGGGGTGGACCATGATGGACAGGTCGACCTGAAGGAGCTCGAGAAAGCGGTGCGGAGCGATACGGCGATTGTCTCGATGATGTGGGCGAACAACGAGACAGGGGTGCTCTTTCCCGTCGAGGAGATCGCGGCAATCGTGCACAGGAAGAAAGTGCTCTTCCACACCGATGCGGTGCAGGCCGTGGGGAAGGTGCCGATCAACCTCGCGCACGCCCATTCGCACATCAATTTTCTTTCCGTGTCCGGGCATAAGCTGCATTCCCCTAAAGGCGTGGGGGTGCTCTATGTAAACCGCCGGACGCGATTCAATCCCTACTTGATGGGTGGCGGGCAGGAGCATGGGAAGCGGGCTGGAACCGAGAATGTGCCGTATTGCGTGGCGCTCGGGGAAGCCGCCGAGCTGGCGGGCAAACATATGGCGTTCGAGAATGAGACGGTGCGCGGGTTGCGGGACGAATTTGAGCGGCAGGTGCTGGAGACGATCCCGGAGACGCAGGTGAATGGAGACCGGAACCACCGGCTGCCAAATACGACGAGCATTGCGTTCGAGGGCATCGAGTCCGAGGCGGTCCTGCTGCTGCTGGATCAGGCGGGGCTCTGCTGCTCGGCGGGATCGGCGTGCACGACGGGATCGGTGCATCCCTCGCATGTGCTCAAGGCGATGGGTTTCTCGACGGAGCGGGCGAGATCGAGCCTAAGGTTTTCCTTCAGCCGCTATAATACGGCGGAGGAAATGCGGCAGGGTCTCGAGATTCTGCAGGGGGTGATCGGGAAGCTGCGCCGGATGTCGATGGCGGCGTAACGCGGCCCTCGCCTACTTTTCGGACAGCCTCTTGGATTGTTACGAGGTGGTGACAAGCGCAATTGATGTTGCGTTTGACAAGAAGTGTCTGGTATGCATCGCATCGCCCCCCGGGAACCGCGGACGTTTTGGCGCCGGGCGGTATTGAGAAAGAAGGAGGATGGGATGAAAAAACGAATTGTGGTAGTGGATGATCATGTGTCGATCAGGGACATGCTGGTATGGATATTAATGCGCGAAAGCGATTATCAGGTCATTGGGCAGGCGGGCTCGGGGATCGAGGCGATGCAGGTGTGCGCGACGTGCCGGCCGGATGTGTTAATCCTGGATCTCGTGCTGCCGTGCATATCGGGCACGGAGGTATTAAGGCGTGTCAGGAAGGAATTGCCCGGGACCCGGACGCTGATTTATTCCGGCGCGTGCAGCGTGGACCTGATAAAAGAGGCGCTGAGCGAGCGGCCGCATGGCTACGTGGAGAAACTGGATGGATTGAAAGTACTGAGGGAAGCGATATCGACAATCGCGAACGGCGGGAGCTATTTCAGCGCCGCCGCAAATCGTCTTTTGTCGGAGTCGATCGGCTCGAAGCCGGCGGATGGCTGCCTGTCGGGGCGGGAGCGGGAGATTCTCCAAATGGTCGCGGAGGGCCGGAGCAGCAAGCAGATATCCGGGTTGCTCAATGTGGCGGTAAAGACAGTTGAGAATCACCGTGCGCACCTGATGGAGAAACTGGAGATGCACGACGTGGCCAGCCTGACACGATATGCGGTGCGCCGGGGGATGGTGGGTGTGGAGTGAGGGGGAAGGAAGGATGAAGGATGAAGGCGCTATTGGACTTTCATTTTGCCTTTTGAAATGAGGGGTTTGATGCAGGATTCGCCCAGACATGACCGGGCGACGTGCGAGAATCCTGCGGGCGAGATTTGTCCGGACGCTGATTGTATTGGGCGGCATTGTGGCGGGGCAGGTTATTCTAAATGGGCCTTCGCTGGCCGGTCATAAGATATTGCTTCCGCTGGATATCCTGGCGCAGCAGTCGGTTTACCTGCCGGTGGCGCCCGAGTTTCCACATGATTATACGCAGTCCGACCTGGTGGAACTGGGGGAACCGGCGCGCCAATTCGCGATTGCCGAATTTCGGGCGGGGCGTCTGCCGATGTGGAACCCGTATGAATATGCCGGGTCGCCCGTAACGGCGCCGAAGTTCTCGCCGTTTTTTCTCGTGTCATGCAGCACGGCGTCGCCGGTGATCCTGCCGTGGACGCAGCTTCTGGCGGCGGTGGTGGCGGGATCGGGTATTTATGTTTTTCTGCGGCGGACCATGCGCGTCTGCTATTGGGCGGCGGCGATACCGGCGTGGTGTTATCCGTTGACCGGTTTTTTTATATTCTGGCAGGGTTTTGGAACCTCCTGGGCGGTCTGTTGGCTTCCCTGGCTGTTGCTCGCGGTTGATGGGACAATAAGGGGAGTGCGCAAGGCCGCGCCAATTCTGCTGAGCATTGTGACTGCCCTGGTGTTGGTGAGCGGCGAGCTGGATGTGGCGGGACAGGTGCTCCTGGTGTCGGGGATGTTTGGGGTGTGGCGGATCGTAGATCGATACCGCCGGGAATGGCTTGGGCGGAGGGCACGCCGGGCTGTCGCGGTTTTGACGATTGGATGGACCCTGGGGTTTCTGCTGGCGGCTCCTTACATACTGCCGCTGGCGGAGTACGCACGGACCGGCGCGCGAATGGAGCACCGTGCGCAAGGGAGGGAGGAGAGGCCGCCGGTGGGCGCGGCCGCGCTGCCGCAGGCGGTGTTTCCGGATATGTATGGGTCTTTCGCGCGTGGGAGCATGCGGATCGTTTCCGGGAACCAGTCGGAGAGCTCCTGTGCGGCGTATGCGGGGCTGTTTGCGACGCTCTTCGCCGCGCCCCTCGCGTGGTATGGCAGACGGCATCGCGCGATGAATTTATTTTGGGTTTTGTTGGGTTTTTTCGGGCTGAGTTGGTGCTTGAATGTGCCGGTGCTAGTTACGCTGCTGCGCCTGCCCGGGTTGAATATGATGTCACATAACCGGCTCGTTTTTGCCACTTCGCTGGCGGTGCTGGCGCTGGCGTCCGCGGGATTGGATGCGGCGTGGCGCGGGACTATCCGGGGCGGGCGCTGGATATTACTCCCCGTGGCTTGCCTCGCGGCGCTCACCGGCTGGTGCGGCTATCGCGTCGAGAATCCGCCGGAGGAGATTGCGACCGGCCTCGGATCATTAATTGCGCAGCACAAGACGTTTTTGTGGATTCGCGACTTCCAGGACGTTCAACAGGTTCAACGCTGGTTTGCCCATGCTTATTTGATTTCGATGTTGTTGTGCGGGCTGGCGCTGACGGGGTGGATGCTCGTGTGGTGGCGGCCGCGGTGGCCCGGCTGGGCAATTCCGGCCCTCGGGATTTTAATGGCGGCGGATTTGCTCTGGTTTGCCCACGGGCGTACCGCCCAGTGCGATCCGGCGCTTTACTACCCGCGCATTCCCGCACTCGAAAAAATCGCCGAATCGGAACCCGGGCGAGTGATTGGCATCCATTGCCTCCCGGCGGCGCTGGCGCAGACGCACGGGCTGCGTGACATACGGGGGTACGACGCCGTGGATCCTGGGAGGCTGATGGATTTAATGAGTCTCGCGGCGGCTCCGGAGTATCAGGCGGTCCCATACGCGCTCACGCAATGGTTTCAACCATCCGGAGAGATTACACCGGGAGGGATCCGTCTTTCGCCGGTGCTCGATATGCTCGATGTCCGCTATGCGATTCTGCGGGGCAAACCGCCTGCGGGGCTGACGCCGTTTTGCGAAAGCGATGACTATTGGGTGATGCGAAATCCGAACGCGCTGGACCGCGTGTACGTTCCCCGGCGGGTGGCGGCGGCCGATGGAGCGGACGAAATGCAAAAGCTCGCATCCCCGCAATTCAACGCGCGCGATGTGGCGTATGTGGAGGCGCCGGTGAACCTGCCGAATTCGGCCAATGGCGAGGTGAAAATCGTGAGCGAAATACCGACGCGCGTTACGCTCTCGATTCACATGGCGACGGCCGGGCTGGTGGTGCTGGCGGACCTTTGGGACACGGGGTGGCATGCTTACCTAAACGGCAGGCCCGCGGACATTTTGCGCGTGAACCATGCGATCCGGGGCGTCATGGCGCCGGCGGGGGACGGGGTGCTGGAATTCCGCTATGAGCCGGCAAGCTTCCGGCTGGGGGTTGAACTGGCCGGCGCGGCCGCGGCGGCGCTGGCGGCCTGGTTCGCGTCAACGGTTTAGATTCGGCGGACGAGGCATTGAGCGCCTGGTCTTTGCGGTCCGGGTGGAGGGCCTTGAAATGCTGTGAGAGCGTGGATTTTGGGATGGATTTCTCGCTGACGTTCAGGAAAAACTGACATATGAACAAGCTTACAGGCAAAGTCGCCGTAGTCACAGGCGCCTCCAAGGGGATCGGCGCCGCAATCGCAAAATCGCTCGCGGCGGAAGGCGCATCCGTGGTGGTCAATTACGCATCCAGCAGGGAAGGCGCGGAATCCGTGGCCGCGGCGATTGAGCAGGCCGGCGGAAAAGCCGTGGCCGTGGGTGGCGACGTGAGCAAGGCCGCCGGGGCGCAGGGCATTATTGACGCCGCAATCAAGCATTATGGGCGGCTCGACATCCTGGTGAACAACTCGGGCGTCTATGAATTTGGCACGATCGACGTCATTACCGAGGAGTCATTTCACAAGATGTTCAACATCAATGTCCTTGGGTTGCTGCTGACCACACAGGCGGCCGTGAAGCATCTGGGCGAGGGGGGCAGCATCATTAACATCGGTTCCGCCATTACGCGGCTCATGCCGCCCGGGGGCGCTGTTTACACGGCGACCAAGGGCGCGGTGGATGTGATTACGCCGGTCCTGGCGAAGGAGCTTGGTCCGAAGAAAATCCGCGTCAACTCGATCAATCCGGGTCTTGTCGAGACGGAGGGGACGCGTTCCGCGGGAGTATTGGGCAGCGAAATGGAGACCGGGATGATTGCGCAGACGCCGCTCGGCCGTACCGGGAAACCTGGCGATATTGCGTCCGTGGCGGTATTCCTCGCGTCGGACGATTCAGGCTGGCTGACGGGGGAGATTGTGCATGCCAGCGGGGGGCTCTGATTCCCGGGACAGGCCCTAAGCCTTGTCTGGGCGGTGGCGGGTTAGAATTGCATTTCGAAACAGAACGGGAAAACTGCGCCCCTTGCTCCCGTGCCTGTTTTAGACATCACCCCGGATATTCGCATCGCAGGCGTGCTGGCGCCGCTGTTCGCGCTGCGGTCGGGGAATGACCTGGCGGTGGGGGATGTGGGATGCTTGCGGGAGCTCGTGGAATGGGCGGCGGAGACGGGGTTCCGGATGGTGCAGTTGTTGCCAATCAATGAGACCGGGGCGGATCACTCGCCATACATGGCGGTGAGTTCCGCGGCGATCGAGCCCTCGACGCTGGAGATGACGCCAGAGCGCATCCCTGGGCTGACGCCGGAGATGCTGGATGAGGCGCTGGGGCGGGTGGATATGGGAAAGCTGCGCCGCGGGCCTGTCGAGTACGCGGCGGTTAAGCCGCTGAAGCTGCGTCTGCTGGAACTGGCGTTCGAGAATTTTGCGAAGAACGAACTGGCAAGGAATACGCGCCTGGCGCGCGCGTACCGCGTGTGGGCGGCCTCGCAAGCGGCGTGGATAGAGGGGTACGGGCTCTTTCGGGTGCTGATGGATGAGAATGGGGCGAACGAGCGGTGGGACCTCTGGCCGGAAGAGCAGCGGACGCTGGCTGGGGCGCTCGGTTGGCTGTCGGGACAGCGGGCGGGAGTGCGGAAGCGGGTGGAAAGACGCGTTCGATTTTACAAATGGGTGCAGTGGGTGGCGTTCTCGCAATGGGAGGAGGCGAAGTTGCACGCCGAGCGGCTGGGGGTGGCGCTGATGGGGGATGTGCCGTTCGGCGTATCGTATTATTCGTCGGACGTTTTTGCCGAGCCGGAGTTGTTTGACCTGGGCTGGAGCGGCGGCGCGCCGCCGGAGCCGGCGTTCCGGGAAGATCCGTTTGTCGCAAAGTGGGGACAGAATTGGGGCGTGCCGCTCTACCACTGGGAGCGGCATCGGGAGAGCGGGTTCCGCTGGTGGCGGCGGCGGGTGAGCCTGACGAGAAAGTTATTTCACCTGTTCCGGATCGATCACGTGCTCGGGTTTTACCGCATCTACGGATTCCCGTGGCGGCCGCAGGAGAATGCGACATACCTGGCGCTCTCCCGCGATGAAGCGCTGGCTCGGACGGGTGGCAGGCTGCCGCAATTCTTTCCGTGCGACGATTCGAATGAGGCGAACCAGTTGAAAAACCGATGCGAAGGCGAGGGGTATCTGCGGGCGCTGCTGGAGGAGACGGGGCAGTTCCGGTTGATTGGCGAAGACCTGGGGACGGTGCCGCCGTATGTGAGGCCGAGCCTGGCATCACTGGAAATCGCGGGATTCAAAATCCCGATCTGGGAGCCGAAATGGGATGGCTGGCTGGTGGATGGGGCGGATTACCAGCGGCTCTCGGTGGCCACCTATGCGACGCACGACCATGAGCCGCTCCGGAGCTGGTGGGAGCGGCGTTATCGCGCGGCGATCGCGGGCGGAGAGGGGCGGGCGGCAGCGTGGGACCAGATCGTGAAGTTGACGGCGTTCGCCCATCTGCACATGCGCGAGCCGGAGCCGTGGAGCGAGGCATTGCACCGGGCGCTGCTGCAGGCGCTGTTTCGCAGCAATGCGTGGATCGCCGTGTGCATGATCACGGATTTCTTTGGGAGCGAGCAGCGCTTCAATGTCCCGGGGGCCGTAGCGGCTTCTAACTGGAGCGAGCGGTTGCCATATGAGGTGGAAAAATGGCGCCGGATGCCGGAGCTGCGCGCGATGGCGGAGGCGGCGGGGGAGATGCTGAAGGAGACGGGGAGGGTATGAGATTCGAAAATCAGGAATATTCGCTCTGGAACCGGGCATCCGTTCTTGGTTTGCTGTGGGCATTAAATCACCCCTCATCTCATGAAAGAGCCAATTAAAGTTGCCGTGACCGGCGCCGCCGGGCAGATCGGATACTCCCTTTTGTTTCGAATCGCCTCGGGCGGAATGTTTGGACCGGACCAGACCGTGCATTTGCACCTGGTTGAAATCCCGCCGGCGCTGCCCTCGTTGAACGGGGTGGTGATGGAGTTGCAGGATTGCGCGTTCCCTTTGCTAAAAGGGATCACGGCGACGGCGGACCTCGACACGGGCTTCCGCGGGGTAAATTGGGCGCTGCTGGTCGGGAGCGTGCCGCGCAAGGCCGGGATGGAGCGGAAGGACCTGCTGGGGATCAACGGCAAGATTTTTGTCGGGCAGGGGCATGCCCTGCAGAGAAGCGCGGCGAGCGATGTGCGCATCCTGGTGGTGGGCAATCCGTGCAACACCAATTGCCTGATCGCGATGAACAACGCGCGGGATATCCCGCATGACCGTTGGTATGCGATGACGCGGCTGGATGAGAACCGGGCGAAATCGCAACTGGCGCTCCGGGCCGGGGTGCAGGTGACATCGGTCTCGAATATGGCGATCTGGGGCAACCACTCGGCAACGCAATACCCGGATTTTTACAGCGCCAAGATCGATGGTCAGCCGGCGGCGGAGGTGATCGGGGATGATGATTGGCTGAAGAACACGTTCATCCCGACGGTGCAACAGCGCGGGGCCGCCATCATCAAAGCGCGCGGGTCATCGAGCGCGGCGTCCGCGGCCAACGCGATCGTGGACACGGTGCGGTCGATCGTCAACCCGACGCCGGATGGCGATTGGACCAGCGTGGCGATTTGTTCCGATGGAGAATACGACGTGGACGCGGGATTGATTACGTCATTCCCTGTGCGGAGCGACGGCTCCGGGCTTGAAGTGGCCAAGTGGCTGAATATCCCGGAGTTTTCCCGGTGGAAGATCGATCAAAGCGTGCAGGAGCTGAAGGAGGAGCGGGAGCTGGTGAAGGAACTGCTGGTGTAAAGGCGGGCGGCGGCGGACGTTGTTTTACCTATGTTGTACGATGCAATTGTGATCGGCGGGGGACCGGGTGGGAGCACGGCGGGCGCGGCGTTGGCGCGCGCGGGGAAGAAGGTGCTGATCCTGGAGCGGGAGCGGTTTCCCCGGTTTCACGTCGGGGAATCGCTCATCCCTTATGGAAACGATGTCTTCAGCGCAATCGGGGTATGGGAGAAGATGCAGCAGGCGAATTTCATGCCGAAGCTGGGGGCGGACTTTGTGCTCGGTAATTCCAAGGCGACGACCAGCATTTTATTCGGGCGATACCTTGCGAAGCGGTACTCGCACACATTCCAGGTGGAGCGGGCGCGGTTTGACGAATTGATGCTGGATCATGCGGTGGAATGCGGGTGCGAAGTCTGGCAGGAGACGCACGTGAAGTCCGCGTCGGTGTCAGAGGAAGGGGCCGCGGTGACATGCGCGCGTGCCGGCGAGACGCACGAACTGAAGAGCCGCTGGGTTTTTGACGCGAGCGGACGGGACGCCTTTCTCGGGAAGCAGATGCAACTGCCTAAGACTGACCTGGGGATGCCGAAGAAGTTTGCGACGTTTGCCCATTTTCGCGGGGTGCGGCGGAATGAGCCGCCGGCGGAAGGGCATATCACGGTGGTGAGGCTGGATTTCGGATGGTTCTGGATGATCCCGCTCACGGCGGAGAAGACGTCAATAGGGCTGGTGCAGACGCTGGACCACTTTCGCGCGAGCGGGATGCAGCCGGGGGAATGCTTTGACCATGTGGTGTCCACAAGCACGGAATTGCGGCGGCGAATGGCAAATGCGGAACGGGTGAGCGAGTTCGTCTTTGCCGGCGATTACACGTACCGGCACCTTCAGAACGCCGGGCCGCGCTGGTTCCTGATCGGGGACGCGGCGGGGTTCATTGACCCGATTTTTTCATCCGGCGTGATGCTGGCGGTGAAATCGGGCTATCTGGCGGCGGAGGCGGCCATCGCGGCGGACCGGGCGGGAACGCCCCTGAGCGCGCGCGCACAGGCCCGCTATACCCGGGAGGTGGGTAAGATGTGCCACGTGTTTCTGCGGCTGATCAAGATGTTCTATGACAATCGCTGCTTTGAGGTGTTTATGACGCCGAAGCCGAACAAGGGGATGGAATGGGCGGTCCACAATGCGGTGGCGGGCAACACGAGCGCACCGTGGCTGCTGACGCTGCGGCTGTGGGCGTTTTACGGGGTGTGCGCGTTGCAGCGGCGTTTTGCGCTGGTGCCGCGGCTGGATTTCGCGGAACCCGCGAATTGATTTTGAGATCGATGGGAAGCGCGCGTGTCGTCCAGACGGGTCCGCCATCTGGGAGGTTCCAGCGTTGCCGGCTGGAACCTCCCCATGAGTAAGCGGCCCGATCAGGGCCAGGTGACGTTCGTATAGCTGGCCAGGCTTAGTTCGCCGGTGTTGGTGGAACTGGTGCCGAGGCCGACGAGGGCGACGGTGGGCATGGTGATGGTCTCGGTGCTGCCGATCTGGGTCCACGAGGAGCCATTGGTGCTGTAGTAGGCGGAGAAGCTATTCCCGCCGCGGACCATGCGCAGCCAGATGGGGGCCTTGAGGCCGGAGACCGAGCTGCTGGATTGCGCGGAAGCGCCGTCGGAGGCGCGCCACTGGAAGTAGACCCCATTGCCGGGTGTTACCACTGCGTAGGCGTAGGCGCCATTGGCGGCGGCGGAATCGCGGAACATGACACCGGCTTTAGCCGACGAGCTTGTATTGGTCTGAGTGGTGCAGTCGGCGGAGATGGTGCCATTGCCGGAGAAGGACATATAGGCGTATTGGAACTGGTCGCTGGTGCTCCAGATGCCGTCGCCCGCGCCGAGGACGAGCCATGTGCTGCTGAAGGGATTGTAGGAAGAAGCGCCCTGGATGGCCGGGGCGCCAATGTCCGTGCCAAGCCAGCCGATGGGCAGGATGAGGCTGTTGATGTAAACCTCGAGATTGGTGTACCCGGTGGAGCCGTACTCTTCCGCGCCGACAGCGCCGTTGGTGGTGCTCAGGCCGTTTGCAGTCGCCCAGTAATCGGCAATGCCGTCTCCCGAGGTATCCTGGAATGGTGTCCCGGAGGCGATGGTGCCGTAGCCGTCATTGCCCAGGCCGTCAGAATCTTGCGAGCCAAGGATGCTGCCTTGCTTGCCGAGCGACTGGACCTGGCCGATGACAAGGGCGTCCACCTCGTCATGCGGCAGGGCGCCGGAGAAGACCAGATCGCTCGCGTAGGCATTGGCCGCGCTCAAGGTGGGAATGGAACTGGTGGTCGAGGACCAGGGCGAACTTAGCACAATGACTCCGCCGGGACTCACGCTGCTGCCATTTAGGACGCCATCCTTGTTGCTATCGAGCAGGTTGCCCGTGGAGTAGCAGCTCTGGTTGCCGTCCATCTGGTAGAAGCAATCGTTCTGGTTGGTGGTCGAGGGGCCGGTGATGAAGTAATTGTCCAGGATATCGTGGCTGAATGTGCCGCCGGTATCCGCCACCGTGTAGGCCGCCTGATAATTGTACACGACGTTGTCGATGTACTGATCAAAGCACTTGTCCAGCGGCTGCCGGTTATGGGCGTTGACCCACAGGGTATTGTAGAAGGTGGCGGGGCCGGTTTCCACATGCGCGCCGAATTGCTGGCCGATGGGATCGGCGATGATGCAGTTCTGAACCGTGAAGTTTACCGCTCCCACGGCGTCCACCGAATCCCACTCGCCGAACGCGAAGGAACAATGGTCGAGAATGCAATTCGAGGAATCGCCCAGATTGACCGCGCTCTCGCCGGTGTCGTCGGTATTTGTCCCCTGGCGGAAACGTACGCCGCGGCAAATGTCATTGGATTTATCGGTGAAGGAAACCTCGTCATTCTGGATGCCAATGCCGCCGCCCGGAGCGGTCTGGCCGGCGATGGTAATATTGCTTCCCACTGACACCGCGGAAGCCAGCGTGACGTAACCGCCCACGTCAAACACCACCGTGCCACTACCGGAAGTGACAGCCGTGCGGAACGATCCGGCGCCGGAATCACCGAGGTTGGTCACGTGAAACACGGGACCGCCGCGGCCGCCCGTCGCCGCCGAGCCGAAACCTACGGCTCCGGGGAACGCCACCGGCGCCGCCCGCAGGGCAGTGCTGCCGGCCACAGCTATTACCAGTGCCAGAGTTGCCTGATTAACCAGCTTACGAATTGCCGGGGAACCGGCGGTTAGTTGTTTCTTGTAGTTATAAGAGGCGCAAGAGAGACCTCTTCCGTGCGATTTAGTTCCGTGGGGGGACATAGGGGGCTAGGGTTAGCCCGTCCGGCGTGACGGTGTCAAACTATAATCGCGAAATTATTTAGTACGTTGTCACGCGTAGAGTAAGTAGGTGCTACATATTCGGGATGTTCCGCATGTTCCACAGTTAGTAATTTGGTTAATTACCAACGGAGGCAACAATCGGACCATCTATGCACTATACCGCATGGCTCGGCGAGCCATGGCTACAACACTGGCGAATCGCCGGGCCATCACAGGCAATCTCATTGGCCTCGCGCGCTATTATTTGAGGGGCGGAGCCGGCGCCGCTCCGTCGAGGCCGGTGCCCTGGACGTTTTCGGTAAGCAGCGTGGGACCGGAAATGCCGGTAAGATGGATGTTCTTTAACACCACGTTTGTCGCGTTGCGAATGAGGAGCCCCTTC
>Ga0182024_10019548_pt1 | contig 12474 bp, 12 predicted proteins | sample P32metaG_FD_120480 | JGI IMG/M metagenome (GOLD analysis project Ga0182024, IMG submission 120480) | Permafrost microbial communities from Stordalen Mire, Sweden - P3-2 metaG (Illumina Assembly) | ecosystem: Environmental > Terrestrial > Soil > Wetlands > Permafrost | place: Sweden: Stordalen... | reverse complement strand
GAATTTCAGATTCATCTGCTTGCCCGACATCCGCGTCGATTGCGGAACGGGCTTGCCGCTCACCAGCGCCACGTTCTGCCAATCGACGCGCGCAGGTGCGAGCGTATTTACGCTTTCCAGGAAGTTCTGCCCCGTCCGCGAATCGTGGGAAATGTGGATTTCGAGGGCGTCGCTTTGCACGTGGCGTGTTCCGCCGTTAAACGACGCGTTCGTGGATGTCAACGTGACGCCATTGCTCGCCGTCAGCAGGCGAGGCAAGTTATCACGCGTGGCCAGGTCCACCTGAACGCGTCCGGCATCGATTCCATCCTCGCCGACGGGCGTGTTGCGCGTGCCATGCACATTTCCCGTTGCCACAATTGACTCGACCGATCCGTCGGCCCTGAGCCCCGAAACAATTTCATCGGCGCTGAGCGTAAGCGGCCCTTGTGCACTCAAATCGTGCAGTTGCGGATGGCCGCTGGCGACAAAGCGCCTCGCCTGAAACGCCGGATCCAGCTCCAGCAGCAGTTTGTCCGTGGAAAGATCCAGCGTCGTCTGCTGCGCATGGACATTGCCATCCACCACCACGGTTCGCGCGGTTCGCTGGAAGGTCATGCTGTCGCCCGCCACGTGCACCATTTTTTCGTCCGTAATTTCGGTTTTTACAGGAGTCGCGGGACTTGAAGGTGAGAGATTCAGTTCCACATCCCGATGCAAACGCAAGGTTCCATTGTTCGAATCGTAACTCACGCCCATGGCCCGGCCGTCGCCAGCAGGCCAATGGAACGTTACCGGCTTGTCGGTCCGGGCCTCGCCGGAATCCCGGTCGAACGTAACGGCGGACGTCGCGACATGAATGGCATTCGCGCTTGCCTGCGCGCCCCCCGCAGCCTCCAGCCTTATCTGGACCTCCCCGGCGCAACTGATCTTCCCTGTGTTCGAAATAAAATCGCACGCCTTGGTGAGAAGTGTGTCGTTGCGCTCTCCCTTTTTTCCGTACACGACAATGGCGACGTCTTCGAGCAGGTTCCGGCTGCCTTCCTTGAACTCCGTCGTGCGCGACGCCTTTACGGTATAAATTGTCCTCTGCCCGTCAACTTTGGAATACGAAAATTCGTTCGAACGCTGCTCGACCGTCGGCGGCACGGCAGGCGGCGCCTTCTTGGCCGCCTCGCGCGCCAGCCAGATATTGCGCGCATACACGCCCGCGACAACCGCAGCTAGCAGTCCAGCCGCCGCGAGCGACCACCGCGCATAATTCTGCGCTTCGCTGTTCCGCATCGTTTCGAGAGCCTCGAAGACTTAGACGCCGAGTATAGGGGACGCGTTGGCAGCGAACAACCTTGGCCTGGGAAGGAGTTAACGCGCGCAAAAGTTGTACCCCCCGGCACGCTTCCGAGCCACTTCCCGCGCTGAAAAGCCACATTCTGATGAGACGGCTTTACAAGCCCTGGCGGAGAGCACAAGACTGAATGGCGGGGTCGGGGTACAATTCCCCCATGGACGCCAAAACACTGCTCCACCAAACTGGCGAAACCTATGCAAACTTGAAAAGTTTCACCGTCGAAACTACCTCGATTACCGAAGACGGAGATGACGAGGCTAGGAACCGCAGAGAACAGCTTGGAGAGGCCTTTTTTGTCTTTCCGGATAAAGTTCGCATCGAATGCATGGGCCGACATGGCCACGCCCAAGTGACGAATGGCATAGACCTCCGCCATTACTCTCATTTCCAAAAGTCCTACACAAAGCACGCGGTAACGGGGGTCGAGATGATCCCGGGATCATTCTGGCCAGATTTTCCTTTTGCGGGCGATGGCACATTCCTGTTCAGTCGAATCGCGGAAAGCGTGGCTGATGCAGAAAGTTTGCGGGAGGAGGTCATCGAAGATGAGGGGGAGGCGGTGACTTGTCAGGTCCTTTCGGTGAAATATGAATTGAAGCGGGAATCCGGAATGTTGATGTCCGCTTCGCCTGTTATTTTTTGGGTAGACCCACAGACGCATCTCCTGCGGAAGGTCAAAGGCGACGCCACCTTCCGGGTTCCGGCGCGAGACGAGACCCACACGTCTAGACATACTGTTTCATATAGGCACGCAGTCATGAATCAAGCGATTCCGCCGGAAACATTTGAATTTAGTCCACCGATTGATGCGATTACGGCGCGCGGGGGAGGAATTATTCAAGGGCATGCGCGGTTTGCCGGTGATAAAACGAAATGGATCGAAAGTTCCAGTTCGAGCGATTGGGCAGGCGATGCCTACGTGGAGCGATCTAATCTCAGAATACGCGGAGTCGGAATCACTTTTGAACGGCGCATAGTCTTCTCGGAAGACCAAATGGAAATCCGCATAACAGAACGCATCTCCGGCCCTGACGGAAATGTCGAACACGACTTCGTAATTGCGGCAGGTACGTGATGGGAGCACCTATCAATACGCGTTCCCGCCCTTGGGAATCTACGATACGGTACTCCCACGCGCACAGGTTTAAGGGAGGTTTCATGTTCCACAAGCTTCGTGAGATTGGCGCTCTCGGCGCAGTTTTTCTCGCGATCTGCACCGTTGCCGTAAAGGCGTCCGCGCAAACCGCGCCCGAAGCGCCTTCAATCCCCTACCAAATCATCCCGGCCTGGGGAAACCTGCCAGAGGGAAGAGACTGGGGATCGTCATCCGGAATATCGACCGACCGCGAGGGACACGTATGGGTTATTGAACGCTGCGGAGGAAATTCCTGCTTCGATCGGACCGAAGCGCCGGTTCTGGAGTTCGATCCATCGGGCCGTTTGCTCAAGAGCTTTGGTGCGGGAATGTTCGTATTTCCTCACGGCCTTTTTGTCGATAAGGACAACAACGTGTGGATAGCCGACGCCGACGGAAAAGATGGGAAAGGCCATCAGGTGGTGAAGTTCAGTCCCGAGGGGAAAGTGTTGATGACGCTAGGCAAGCCCGGCGTCGCAGGCGATGGGCCCGACACTTTCAATTGCCCCTCCGGAGTTGCGGTCGCTCCGAATGGCGACATTTTCGTCTCGGACGGGCACGGCCAGAATGGAAATGATCGGATCGTGAAATTTTCTCCGAACGGCAAATTCCTCATCGCTTGGGGGAAAAAAGGGACCGGCCCAGGCGAATTTGGCGAACCACATGCCATTGCCTTGGATTCGACTGGCCGAGTCTTCGTGGCCGACCGTGTGAACAACCGCATACAGATTTTCGATCAGAACGGCACGTTCCTTGAACAGTGGACCCAATTCGGCCGCCCGAGCAACATTTTTTTCGACAAGAAGGGGATGATCTACGTTACCGACAACACTGACCCGCGAACTTCCGAGTGGCCAAAGGGAATCCGAATCGGCAGCGTCAAGGACGGCGAGGTCACGGCCTTCATTCCCGATCCTGACACGGAATTCATAACTCTGGATGCCAGTGGCAACATCTATGCAGTCGCGGCCATGGCCGTACCTAACAAGCGAATAAAGAAATACATCAAGCAGTAGCAATTTCTGAGGCGGATGAGGGCCTTCGAGTTGATACAGAGTCCCACGCGCGGATCGTGGGGAATCGGCGCAGCCCACACGGCGTGGAACGGCGGCGTCTCAATTTTATATTTCGGGGTGGTCCTATTGAAATCCAATGCTTTCCCGCCATCCACGAAGGAGTTGTAGCGGGCGACCGTTCGTTTTGCAAATGGCGGGAAGTCATTATTGGTAGCCGAGGGAAACGGGCATGAGCTCGTACTGACGCTGGTGGAGTTGGCCGACGGCCTTCGCACACTTTGGAAGAGGAAGTACCGGGCATATTCAATCGCGCTTGGCTTTCTTCCTGTGCCCTTTCAAAATCCGCACGATGGCGATTATGGTGTTCCAATTCCGTGTCGTCGTCCGCACACCGAACAGTTTGTCGATCTGCCCAAGATAGCCGATCGTTTTCATGTGGCGACGGTACTCTCCGAAGAGGAATCGCTTCTTCGACGCGATAACTCGCACGAACCACTCCCCGCGTGGCGGAAATGCGCATGGAATGGAAACCATGCCGCGGTCGGCTTTCAACAGGATGCTCACGAATCGAACAAAATCGGGGCGTGACGGCTCGGCTCCAAATGGATTTTCCATCTCCATCCGGATAAGATCGCGACCGTCGCAGAGCACCACTTCCGTCTCGAATGGCAGCTTCCGGAGCAGTTCAGCACGGAACTTTGCCCGAATTCCGGGTTTTCGAACGACGAAGGTGCCTGCCGCACCGACATTCACGACGCCATAGTCCCTCAGTTCTTTGGCAAGAATGCTCGGACGAAACGTCCTGTGTCCACCAACATTGACCCCTCGGAGGAAAACAACGAGAGCCATAGCGAGATTATAGAGTAAAGGGGCTTTCTCTTCCTCACCCGTGAATCACGGGCTAATCGGAGGTAATCACCTACCCGGACAGGATTGGGTCTCTGAAACGGCTTTATCGGAACGCGGCTGGGACGCCGGCGGCCCCGTGGATTGAGCTTTTCGCCCCCCGAAGTGACTCCGTCGTATAGCGCTGCCCATCCGGGCGGTAAAATAGTATTGTGAAATTTACCTCATTGCGTTGGCAGTTGGGATTAGTTGGCTTGGGGTACGCCGCGGTTTCGGCGTTTACGGCGATCTTGCTCTACGGCCGGCACCTGCAGGAACTCCAAAATCCCGCTGAGGCATCTGGTGGCATGTGGGCTGCCGGCGACGCATTCCTCTATATTTTCGTCGCCTGTCTCTTTATGGTCCCGACCGCATTGCTAATCTGGATCACGTCAAAGTTTGAGGCATTCTATACTGCATATTCCAAATTCCTGTTGGGTCTCAGCCTCAGTGCGCCCGTTTGTCTGAGTGTGCTCTACCTTGGAGGAAATCATGTGGAAGAGAGCCTGATGAATCTTTGTATGTATCGGCTGATGTGGTTGCCTTTTATTCTTGTGGGAATGGGAATCAGCCGGTTGGTGGCCCGATTTGATCGAGCCAAGCGGTTTGCTTCCTATGCGCTTCTGATCGAGGGGCTGACACTTGTGATTACTGTTGCTCTGGTCATCCATCATGCGTGGAGCGGACCCAAATAACGTTGACGGAAGTGGTCAGGCATCTTGCGCAGAAGCAGTTCTCCCGGTTTCTTCCACTTACGTAATCCAAATTTTCCCTCGCCTGTGCTGGATCCCGCCGGATAAACGGGGAGTCATCACGCTCGTCTGCCCGAGCATTGGCTCGGCTCGCCATTCGCTACGATAGGATGGCGATGCGAGCCATCCCCCCGGACGAGATTGGGATGACGCGAATTCCAAAATCAGCCAGTTCTCGTTTCGCCAGCAATTCGGTGAAACAAATGGTGGCCCACAAACGTAAACTATGCCATAAGGGGCACAGGTTGGAGTTAAACTAGGCGCACCTGTGTAGAGATTTCCCTGAGAATCCGCCGTAACCGTTTTGGGAGGAGACCATAATGGAGATCAGAAAACTTGTTGCTTTGCTCGCCGTCTTTGTTTCTCTGCTGGCATGGATGCCCGCCTTCGCACATCACGGGACCGCAAATTACGATTTCCAGCACGAAGTTACCGTAGAGGGTGTAGTCAAAGATTTTCAGTGGTCCAGTCCCCACTCGTGGATCTACGTGACGGTCACGAACGATAAGGGCGAAAAAGAGGACTGGGGTGGCGAGACGGGCTCTCCCGGCACGTTGACACGGCGTGGCTGGACAAGCCATCTCTTCAAGCCAGGCGATAAAGTTAAGATGAGTGGCCATGCAGCAAAGGATGGAACGAAGGTGATGATGCTTATGAAAATACAGACCGCGGATGGAAAGGAATTTTAATGAGCGATCTTCGCACATCCGGACGCGGAAACTACAAGACGGAACTTTTCCCAAAGAGTCGTCGCCTCGCCTGCTTTGCCTGTTGCCTGCTCGGCCTGTTCGGTTTGACTACAGCGATGTTTGCGCAGAGCTCGACCCCATCGAAAGCTTCGGGAGCCAACGCGGGCGGCTCCGCGCCGGACCTAAGCGGAATTTGGATGACCACGCCTCCCAGGCGACTCGGGGGACCGACCGATAGCCTCCTGGATCCGCCTGACAAGAGAAAACCAGACAGCGCGACCGTGGTGCCGTTTCTACCGGAAGCAGAAGCAAGGTACAAGTCCGCCAACGAGAACGATAGTCCAACAGCACACTGTTTGCCTCCGGCCGTCCCGGGGCTGATGCTTGCACCCGTCTATCCGATGGCGATCCTGCAAACTCCAGGGAAAGTGGTCGTGATTCATGAATTCATGAACACCGTCAGATGGATTTATACGGATGGGCAAGGACATCCAAAGGACCTGGATCCCACTTGGATGGGAAACTCGATCGGGAAATGGGAAGGTGACACCTTGGTTGTGGACACCATCGGTTTCAATGACAAGAGCTGGTTGGATGGCCGTGGAATGACACACAGTGAAGAACTTCATACAGTGGAGCGCTTTCACCGCCGCGGAACAGTATTGGAATACAGTGTAACGATCGAAGACCCCAAAACGTTCAGCAAACCTTGGACGGTTCATATGGATTACGAGTCCAAGCCGGATTGGAAGATCGCGGAATATTGGTGCGCCGAGAATAATAGAGACGTCAAGTAATGATCACTTGCGCCTGACGGAGGGTGCAGGCGAAGGCAACAATCATTCGGCACGAAACCCGATCGGCCACACTTGCGCAGATTTCACCGAACCCACCGGGCGGCTCAACGATGAACGGCATCTTTCAAACCGTTTTTCAGATGGGATGCGTCGTGTGATGTGGATGTGCCTTTCACCGGATTTGCCACTTCCCCTGCCGCCCCCTTCGAACGAAATTAAATGAAAGCCGCGAACGTAATAGTTTAGCGGACCTTCAAATATTGGGCCGGTCTTCGTCCAGGCGTTCTGGCGAGGAAGAAAAGGGTTGATCAAATGAAAGCCGCCATCGTAAGGGAACCGGGCAAGACGCCAGTATTCGCCGATTTTGACGACCCCGTGCCGCAAGCCGGAGAAGAATTGGTGGAGGTCACGGCGTCCGCATTAAGCCAAGTCACGAAGAGCCGCGCTTCTGGTTCACACCACACCTCTCCCGGGAGTCTTCCAGCCGTCGTTGGGACCGACGGTGTTGGGCGGACCCGGGATGGCGAGCGCGTCTATTTCGTGATGCCCCAGGAGCCGTACGGCGGCATGGCCGAAAAGGTCACGGTGACACCGCGGCAGTGCGTTCCGCTGCCGGATGATGTGGATGACATTACCGCTGCTGCAATCGCAATTCCGGGGATGTCGTCCTGGGCTGCGTTCAAGGAACGCGCCCATCTGGTTGCCGGCGAGAATGTGCTGATCAACGGTGCCACGGGAACGGCGGGACGCCTGGCCGTGCAAATTGCCAAATACCTGGGAGCGAAGAGGGTCATCGCGACCGGCCGCAACGTCGCGGCTCTGGAGCAAGTGAAGGCCCTCGGCGCGGATGCGACCATCCCTCTCCTTCAATCTCCCAAGGAACTGGAGACGGCGTTCAAGGAACAGTTTGGCGGTGAAGGCGTCGACGTTGTACTCGACTATCTCTGGGGTAAGAGCGCCGAAATCCTGATCGTGGCGGCTGCGAAAGCAGGCAAGGATGCGGTGCCCATCCGCTTTGTACAGATCGGCGCAGTGAGCGGTAGCGACATTACTTTGCCCGGGGCTGCCCTTCGCTCGTCCGCTCTGGTCCTGATGGGAAGCGGCATCGGAAGCATCCCGTTTAGAGGCTTGATTGGCGCGATTAGTGGCGTGCTGAATGCCGTGGTGCCCGGCAATCTGAAAATCGAAACCGAAGCTGTACCGTTGGCAAATGTCGAAGAAACATGGAACAAAGACAGCGGCAACTCGCGCGTCGTCTTTGTCGTGAAGCAAAGTTCGCAGGCCCACGCTTCGTCGTAATTTCCGGGAACATATGCTTCAAAGCTAGGAGTCCTTCAGTGATCTATTCTAGGACTTGCCGTATACTGCCCCGGACCAAATGCCCAAATCAGAAATTTAGATGCGATGGCGGGGGTAGCGATGCTGACGCGACGAAATTTTGTTACGGGAGCGATCGCTACGGGGGCGCTGCTGCGCGCTGAGGACGCTTTTGCAAAAGCATCTCACCCGGCCACGGCAGTAAACTTCGAAGTCCCCCCACACGCCTGCGACTGCCATACGCATAATTACGGCGATCCGCAAAATGATTCTCGTCGACAAAACGGCGTTTAGCTGCGATCGCGAAAATCGCATAGACGAGAGTGACTGTGCTACTAAAGAGTCTGCGCTGCTGAAAAATCCGGCAGCGCATTTATTTCGCAGGATTCGAGGCGGCAGGCGCGCCCACTCTTTCTGCAAATGATTTTTCTTCCGACGGGACGCAAATTTCCTCGACCATTTCATCGTGCTGCCGCAGCTTCATGGTTCTGTGGGGGCCGACGACGGGCTTCGTGTAGGCCTTCGGATCGGTGACTGAAATGTCGTAGAGGATGGTGTCGCGGTCCACGCGGCGGTAACGCTCGGTGACTCGCATATCTTCACTGTGCGGGTAGCCGGTGGAACCAAGCCAGGTGCTGTCACGAAAGCCGGCGGATTCGACGACGAAAGTGTTGTCTGCCTCCCAGTGGCCGATGGCGTATCCGTACCACGTCGGGTCGGCATCTTTGGGGAGCGAGCGGCCGTCGGTCCAGATGGTGCGGTACTCGTGTTCGTGCTCGAAGAACTGGAATACGCGGCCGGGGACCTGGACGAATTCGAACGGCGTGTTCAAGAACATGATTCGCGGGAAACCGATCGGATCGCATTGCAGGATCGGGTCGTTCCCGTTCGCAGTGCGCCTTGGGCCGAAGCCGGGGCGCTCCGCGTCGTACCTTGTTTGGGCCCAGGGCGTCATCGGGGGAATCAGATTATCTGGGGCGATGGGTTCCGATGCACCTGTGCTTTCGTAGTGCCACAAACCGGAGAGGTCGCGCTTCGGGGATGGGGCTGGTGAGACTTTCGACGTTGCCTGCTGCTGACTCGCGGCCGGAAGCGCAACGAACACGGTGAACAGCAGCATCGTAGCCCACCCGCATTTCCGAATAGAATCGCGCCCTGAGTTTTTGAAATGAGGGGTCAGTGGAACAGGCTTCAGCCTGTGGGGGTTATTCCTTGCGAAGACCAAATCCCACAGGCTGAAGCCTGTTCCACTTAAACCTGGCGTGTCGGTGGCGGACATGCTCGTTACTTCAGGGGCTTGGTAGCCGCGGGTTCACGGATTCGCTTTGCGAAATCATTCTCCAGCGACCAGACGCAGGGCTGCTCTTCAATTTCCTCGTGCGGCTTGAGCTTGAAAATTTTCTGCGGCGGGACGAGGGGCTTGGTGTAGGCCATCGGGTCCGTGACGGTCACGTCGTACAAGATCGTGTCATGGTCCACGCGATGGTAACGCTCGGTGACGCGCATATCCTCGGTGTGCGGAAAACCATCGGGACCGAGCCAGGTCTTGTCATTGAAGCCGATCGACTGCACAACGAATGTGTAGTCTCCTTCCCAGTGGCCGACGGCATATCCGAACCACGTCGAGTCGGGATCGGTGGGAAGCTGGCGGCCATCCGTCCAGATGGGACGCCATTCGTGTTCGCGCTCCCAGAACTGGAGCATGCGGCCCGGTGCCTGAACAAACTCCTGCGGCGTGGGCATAAACATGACGCGCGGGAATCCAATCGGATCGCATTGCAGGATGGGATCGTTGCCGCCGGGAGCGCCTCTTGGCCCGTAGCCGGGCTTTTCGGTTTCAAACCTTGCTTTCGCCCACGGCGTCATTGGGGGCATGTCCTTGTCGGGCATCATGGGTTCCGCGCCGCCGCTTCCCTGGTATTGCCAGACGCCGGAGAGGTCGCGTTTGGGGGCGGGCGAGGACGCGGACTTTGGTGAGGCTTGCGACGGAGCGGTTTGGGCACGGGCGACGGTTGAGAAAGCAAGTGGCGCCACTGCGGTTGCCAACAGGTACGTCAGCAGATGATTTGGGCGGCTTTGCACCTTGCGCCTCCTACTGGTCGCGGAAAAGTGTTGCTGAACTGCTGACTTTGCTTCAAAACTATTCGCTTCCAAAACCGCACAGGTCCGCCGCGGCGGATGCCTGTGCTACCTGATGTCCATCTTCAAAGTGTGGCCATCGGCGAAAACGATCTTTCCAGTTTTGTTGCCGGAAAAACCGACCGGCGCGCCGTTTTTTGCGGGCGCTAGAGTGATCGCTATCTGGTCGCCCGGCTTGACCGACGTTCTCGTCCAGCTATTGCGGCGCAGGATTCCGGGGCTCTGGCTTTCGATTGCCCAGTTCACGACGGCGCCCTTGTCGTCCTTTGCGTCCAGAAAAATCTGGCAATGAGGATTGGCCCACACGAATTCCGTCACCGTGCCCGACACGGTGATCCAATGCTCTTCGTCGTAAGCCGTATTTCCGTGGTGCGCCCACATCGGCGCGCAAACCGCAAGAAGCCCTGCGATCATGATGATTGATGTTCCCAACTTATATTTCATGCGTCACCCTCGCAAATCAACTCTACACGCTCTCGCTGGATTCCCTGCCCCAGACCCTGCGCCACGCATCTATAGGTCCGGAAGCTCCTTGCCGTTCGAGAGCACGATTTTCTTGAGGCGCAATATTTTCGCGCCGTTCTTGGATTGAAAGCCGATGGCCGTGATGACGTCCCCAGGTTTGAGCGTATTCTTGTCCCAGTCGCCGTTGCGGACGAGCATCGCCGGGCTCCTCGCCTCGCAAGTCCACTTGTCGACTTCGCCCTTGTCGTTGGCCGCGTCCAGAAAAATTTGCACGTGGGGATTGATGAATTGAAAGCTTGTCACCGTCGCCTTGACGCTGACGAGCTTGTCCGTGTCGTAATTCGTTTCCCCGTGATGAGCCGTGATCGGCGCCGATAGAAAAAGAGCGGCAAAAATTATGGCCAGAAACAGCGCCAGGCTTTTCATTTCCCAACCCTCCAGCAACTAGCAAACCAAGCGAGACACACAACTGCCGGAAACTTCATCGCTTGGAAAGTGACTGAAAGAAATATCCCACCGTGATTGTTGATCTGTCAATCCCAAAGTCGCTACTTCGCCGGCGCCGTCTCCTGGTTTTCGATGGTTTCAAAGCTTTGGATATCCTCGCAGAATTCTTCCGCCAGCGTCCACTTCGGCTTCAACGCGAAAACGATGCGCCCGCTCCACGGCTTGGTGTACGCCTTCGGATCGTCGATGGTGATGTCATCCTGCAAATGATCGTGATCGACCCGCCGGATGCGCTCGATGACGTGAAGCTGATCGCTGTGCGGGTGGCCGATGCGGTCGAGCCAGGTCTTATCATTGAAATTCACGGTGTCGGCGATCAGCGTATCTCCCTCCCAATGCCCGATCGAGTCGCCCATCCACAGCGGGCCGAGAGTCTCGTCATGCTTTCGCCCGTCCGTAAAAATCTGATGCCGCAGGGAGTCCCACTCGAAGAGCATGATGACTTCGCCGGGCGTTTGCACAATTTGCAGAGGAAACGCATGAAAAAAAGCGCGCGGAAATCCAGTGGGAGAACAGCTGTGATAGATCGGATCGTTGGTTTCCGCAATGGGATAAGCATGAGCCCCGAAGGAAGACTTGGCGGCCTGGTACTGCGCGAGGCCCCAGGCGGTCATGGGAGGCTCTTCGAGAGTCAGTTCATAAATCCAATAGCGCTCCAAAACCGTGCTCATTCGGGGGCGATCCTGCATCCAGACGCCAGACAAGTCGTGCGGATCGAACGGACTTGGAGCCGCTGGCGGCGCGGATGGCTGCTTCGTTTGAGCCGCCGCCGTCCATGAAAAATTCCACGCGATCACGAATGCCAGTGCAATGCCCAGGGAATGATTTCTCATTACAAGACCTCGCTACAGCATCATCTTCATCCGAACAAAAGTACCCTTTCTGTCCCGAAAAACGCGGTTCACCGTGAACGTTCACCATGAACGGGACAGAAAGGCCGCTACAAAACCATGCCGCCATGTTGTTGGATGGTTTTATAGCAGCCGCCCGGTTTTGGGACGTGCAGCCGTCTGTTTCCCGCACCGCCGCGCTTATTCAACAGTCGATGTCTACTTCGCCGGCTTCGTCTCGTCGTTTTCGATCCCCTGGAAGGAATCCTCATCCTCGCAGAACGCTTCGGCCAGCGTCCACTTCGGTTTCAATACGAACGGGAGGCGCGCGGTCCAGGGCTTGGTGTACGCCTTAGGATCCTCGATGGTGATGTCGTCCACCAGATGGTCGTGGTCGATCCGCCGGATGCGCTCGACCACGTGCAGTCCTTCACTGTGCGGGTGCCCCATGCGGTCCAGCCAGGTCTTGTCGTTAAAATTCACCGTGTCGGCGACCAGCGTGTCTCCCTCCCAATGACCGATCGAGTCCCCCATCCATAACGGGCCGAGCGTCTCGTCATGCTTTCGCCCGTCGGTAAAAATCTGGTGGCGGAAGGAGTCGTACTCGAAAAGCAT